>Ga0105100_10000209_pt1 | contig 34278 bp, 42 predicted proteins | sample PPLLak12cMay2015_2_FD_87033 | JGI IMG/M metagenome (GOLD analysis project Ga0105100, IMG submission 87033) | Freshwater sediment microbial communities from Prairie Pothole Lake near Jamestown, North Dakota, USA - PPLs Lake P8 Core (1) Depth... | ecosystem: Environmental > Aquatic > Freshwater >... | reverse complement strand
GCGCACCTCACGCGGCACTTCAAGCGCCACGTGGGAACGACGCCGTCGCGCTACGCGCGCGCCGGGAGGCCGGTCAAGATCCCTCGACTGCCTGCCTGAGGCTCTCGAGCACGACCGGCCACGTACTACCGAAGCGCTCGGTGGAGGAACCCCAGCACGAGCGGCCGAACGTGCTCGCCCGGCTCCCACCGCAACAGCTCCACACCGTGCTCGCCGAAGGGGACGATCTCCAAGCGCTTCGGCTCTCGCGCGAACCGCCAGAACGATCGGGCGGATCGGACGGCGCCCGCGTCGGACTCCCCCGCGACGAACAAGGTGGGCGCGACGATGGCCGCGGCGTCCCTGCGCGCCTCGCCGAGTCCGGTCTCGGCCAGGCCGAGCGACGCCGAGAGCGTGATGACCGCGGAGATCCTCGGCCCCAGGTGCGCCGCGGCGGCGATCGACGCCTCCCCGCCGAGACTCGCGCCGACCAGCCCGATCCGCCCGGCGCCGCACTCCTCGAGGAATGCGACCGCCGCGACGATGTCCGTCCACAGCTCGGCCGTCGGCACGCCGCCGCCCGAGCAGCCGCCGCCACAGGTACCCTGGAAGTTGAACGTGAGCACGGTGAATCCGTTCGAGGCCAGCTCGCCCGCGAACTCGAGCCAGTCGGTCTGGTCGGTGTCGACCTGGTGCGCCAGCACGATCGCTCGCTCCCGGCCCGGTGCGAACACGCGACCGACCAGACGCGCCCCACCCGAGGACGGGAACGTCACCCGGCGCCAGCGACCCTCCCCACCGGTGGCCGAGACGCTCGGCGACGGCGCCGCAGAGGCTGGGCTCGCCGAGGGCGAGACGGTCGACCGATCCTCCGCGGCCCCGCGTCGGCTCGGAGCTTCCCCCGCACCCAGCGGCGAGGAGCGACACCAGACATGCGATGGCCAGGTCGCGACGACGCATCGCGGCAGCGTGCCATGTCGTGATTGACATGTCAATTTCGATATGTCACGGTCGGCATGCCATCGCGAAGGAGCCCGGATGTCGCTCCGCCACGCCCTGCTCGGCCTGCTCGCCGACCGCCCCATGAGCGGGTACCAGCTCACGAGGGCCTTCGACGGGTCGCTGGCCCACGTGTGGTCGGCGCGGCACAGCCAGATCTACCCGGAGCTGGCGCGGCTGCGCGACAAAGGCCTGATCGACCTGGTGGACGAGGGCCCTCGCGGGCGCAAGACGTACGCCGCCACGCCCGAGGGGATCGAGGAGCTCCGACGGTGGATGCTCGAGACGGACGGCGATCGTGGAGGCCGCGACCCTGCGTACCTCCGCGTCTTCTTCCTCTGGCTGCTCGAGCCCGCCGACGCCGCCGCGTACGTCCGCAGGCTGGCCGAGCACCACCGGACGACCCTCGCCCGCTACGAGGCCGCCGCCGCGGAGGGCTCACCCACGACCGCTCGCGAGCGTGCGTTCCGGGTTGCGCTCGAGGCCGGGATCCGGCACGAGCGCGCGCTGCTCGACTGGGCCGGATGGGCGCTCCACGAGCTCGAGCCGTCCCGATGATCACCGATCGGCGACGCGGTACCGCAGGTGCGTCGCGGCGGAGCCCTCCAGCACCTCGACGGTCCGGAGGTCGACGTGGCCGGGGCCGAGGCCCTCGAACATCCTGATGCCGTCTCCGAGCAGGACCGGCACCAGGTGGATCGACAGCTCGTCGACCAGGCCGGCCCGCAGGAACTGCTGTCCGATGCTCGCGCCGCCCATGACCGTGACGTCCTTGCCGCCGGCCGCCTCCCTCGCGCGTGCGAGCGCGGCCCCGATCCCGTCGACGAACACGTAGACGCCACCCTCCGGCGCGGCGTCGTCGCCCGAGTGCGAGACCACGATCACGGGGAGCCGCACCGGTCGGTCCGTCCGCGCCCCACCAGGGAAGGGACAGGTCGTACGTGCGCCGGCCGCAGATCACGGCCCCGATGCTGCCGACCCCGCGGGCCAGGACCTCGTTGCCGACCGGGTCCGTCCCGAGGGCCCAGTCGTGGAGCCGCTCGCCGTCCTGGCCCATAGGCTCCTCGGCGCTGACGTTCGATGCCGCCATGAAGCCGTCGAGCGACATGCTCGTGTCGAAGATCACCTTGCCCATCGCCACCTCCTGGAGCCACGCCCTTCCTTCGCATCGTCGAGGTCGACGCTGTCGACGGCCTACCGGCGAACGAGGTACTTGATGTGCGTCACGCCGGGGGCCTCGATCACGCGGACCTGCTCGAGCCGGAGATCGCCGACGTTCTCGAGCAGGCGCTCGCCGGCGCCGAGCACGACCGGCGCGACGTGCAGATCGAATCCGTCGACCAGGCCGGCCGCGAGGTACTGCTGCACCGTGCTCGCGCCCCCGCCGATCAGCACGTCGCGATCTCCGGCCGCCCCCCGCGCCCGCTCGAGCGCCGACCCGATGCCGTCGGTCACGAAGGAGAAGGTCGTGCCGCCCCGCATCTCGACCGGCTCTCGGGCGTGGTGGGTGAGGACAAAGACCGGCGCGTGGAAGGGAGGGTCGTCCCCCCACCAGCCCGTTCCATGGGGGGTCGTCGCGCCACGGACCGGGGCCGCCGCCGAACATGTTGCGGCCCATGACCACGGCCCCCACGTTCGCCTGCACCTCCTCGACGACCGGGGTGCTCGCGTTGACCACGCCGCCCTCCATGCCATGCTCCCGACGCCAGGCCTCGAGCTCGAAGACCCACTCGTGCAGCTCCATCCCGCGCACGCCGAGCGGGTGCTCCTCGCTCTGATCGGGCCCCGCGACGTAACCGTCGAGCGAGACCGCCAGCTGGAACTGACCATCCCCATCGCGGACCTCCTCGCATGACAGGGGGCGGCGCCAGCCGCCCGACCACCTTCAGACCGGGTGGTCGCACGATACTCATCGCGCCGTTGGCGACGGCGCGTTGAGGACGTGATGACCGGTCGATATCCTCGCCCCTCGGGCCGCGCGAAGCGAGGGGCGATGCGGTTCATCATCCTGGTCAAGGCGACCGAGAGCTCGGACGCCGACGCGCTCCGCGTGCGGATCGGCCTGCACACGGGCGAGCCGGTCCGCGAGGCCGACGACTTCTACGGCAAGGCGGTCATCCTGGCCGCTCGCATCGCCGCCGAGGCCCGGGGCTCCGAGATCCTCGTCTCCTCGCTGGTCCGCGAGCTCACCCAGAGCGCGGGCGAGTTCTCCTTCGAGGACCCCACGGACGTCGAGCTCAAGGGGCTGTCCGGCATGTACCGGCTCTCGGCGGTGCGCTGGCAGGCGTGACCCGTCGAGGCGTCAGCTCGCCGCGCGCTCGCGGGGGACCTCGAGGTACTCGTCGAGCCGTTCGTACGTCTCGGTCGCGCCCTCGACCATCCCGGACTCGAGCAGCGCGTCGCGCTCTTCGCGCGAGCCGAGGACGGCCGACGACGTGACCGTGGTCTTGCCGTCGCGCTCCTCGAACGTGTAGGTCTCGGGGCCGGGCTGGCCCGGCATGCCCTCGAAGCCGAACGTCCAGACGATGCGCTCCGGCGGGACGATCTCGATGTACGCCCCGAAGAACGTGAACCGATCCCCGTCGGGGCCGCGGTGCACGATCCGCCACGTACCGCCGGGCCGGAAGTCGATCTCGCACTCGACGACGTCGTACTTCTTGGGCCCCCACCAGCGTGACATGTGCTCGCACGAGCTGTGCGCCTCGAACACCAGCTCGCGCGGCGCGTCGAACTCGCGAGACATCACGATCTCGCGCTCCGTCGGCGTGGTGACCACGACCTCGTGTCTAGCGTTCCCGCCCATCGTCGTCCTCCCTTCCTTCGCCCTGGAGCTCCCCCAGGTACTCGTCCAGCCGGTCGTACCGCTCCTCCCAGAAGCGGCGGTACCGCTCGGTCCAGTCCGCGACCTCCTTGAGCGGGCCCGCCTCGAGGCGGGCTGGCCGCCACTGTCGCTCTCGGCCGCGCGCGATCAGCCCGGCACGCTCGAGCACCTTCAAGTGCTTCGAGACGGCCGGGAGGCTCATGTCGAACGGCGCCGCGAGCTCGGTGACGGAAGCCTCCCCGGCGGCCAGGCGCGCGAGGATCGCTCGGCGCGTCGGGTCGGCGAGCGCGGCGAACGTCCGATCGAGCCGTTCCTCCGTGAGCGCAGTCACCACTTAACCTTTCCTTTAAATAACCGCTCGGTAAACTAACGCGTGACCCCGTTCCTGTCAAGCGGAAGCGGACGACGCACGGGAGGCGATACGGCCGTGACGTCGCCGGAGGACCTGCCCTAGGGTTGGGTGGGTGGGAAGGGACGCATCGCGGAGGACGCCGCCGGCATCGCGGAGGACCCGGCTGATCGACGTTGCCATCGCCGCCCTCCTGACCGGCGCGATCGTGCTCTCGATCGCGCTTGCGCGCGAACCCGACACCGTCACACCCGACGCGTTGGCGTACGCGCTCGGCGTGTCGATCGGCGTGCTCGCGATGTTCCGCCGGCGTTCCCCGCTCCCCGTCCTGATCGCGTCGACGGTCGCGCTCCAGGCGTACTACCTCCTCGACTATCCCGGCATCACGCCGGCGCTGCCGCTGTCCGTCGCGCTCGCGAGCGCCTCGGCGGAGGGCGATCGCCGCTGGTCCTTCTCGATCGCCGGCTGGTTCGTGGTCTCCCCGATCCTGTACCTCACCCTCGTGGAGGACCGAGCGTTCCTGCCGGTCCTGCGGGACGCGACGCAGGAGGCGGCCCTGCTCGCGGCCGTGCTGCTCCTCGGGGAGGCGATCAGCGACCGACGGGCACTCGCCCGGGAGCAGGGACTTCTCGAGGCGGAGCGCGAGCGCTCGGAACAACTCCTCCTGAACATCCTGCCCGCATCGGTCGCCTCCCGTCTCAAGACTGCCCGGGACCCGATCGCCGACCGGTTCTCCGAGGCGACGGTGCTCTTCGCCGACATCGTCGACTTCACCAGCCAGAGCGCGGCCCTTCCGCCGGAGCGCATCGTGGCGTCGCTGAACGGACTCTTCTCGGAGTTCGACACGCTGACCCGCGAGCGCGGGCTCGAGAAGGTCAAGACGATCGGCGACGCCTACATGGTGGTCGGCGGCCTCCCCGAACCGAGCCCGGACCACGTCGAGGCCGTTGCCGACCTGGCTCTGAGGATGCTCGACGCGGTTACGCTCCACGACGGCCCCGACGGGACGCCGGTGCGAGTGCGCATCGGCATCGACACGGGGCCGGTCGTCGCCGGCGTGATCGGACACGACAAGTTCGCGTGGGACCTGTGGGGCGACACCGTCAACACCGCGAGCCGCATGGAGTCGACCGGGGTCGCGGGTCGGATCCAGATCACCGAGGCCGTCCACGAGCGGCTCCGTGACGCGTACGAGTTCGAGCAGCGCGGACCGATCCACGTCAAGGGCAAGGGCCTGCTCGTGACGTACTTCCTGCTGGGCCGCAGGGAGCAGCGGCGACGCGACCTGGCCTCGGCCGAGGCCAGCTGACCCCGCGCCCGAGCCGCGCGATCCCGCCTACATCGGGCTCATCAGCTGGAAGTAGTTGTCGTCGGGGTCGGCGAGCGTGGCGATCAGCATCTCGGGCGGCCCGCCGGGGTTGTACGGCTCCCGGACGACGATCGCGCCCGCGGCCTTCAGGCGCTCGAACTCCGCCTGCACGTCCGGCGTCTCGAGGTTCCAGATGACCCGGCCCGGATGCGTGTTCTTGCCGGTGACCTGGTCGTGGGCGCCGACGGTGAGCCAGCCCCTGCCGAACTGCCAGCTCGTGTAGCCGGAGTCCTCCATCGCGGGCTTTCCGAACAGCCCGGTGTAGAACTCGGCCAGTCGATCGGGGTTCTCGGACCCGATCAGGATGCCGCTCATGTTCATATCGCCCTCCCTTGCCGGTCGTCATGGTGGAGACTATGCGCATCGCCGGGAATCATCGCTCCGACGCCAGGTCGCACGACGAGGAGGGGCACGTGGCCAGCGAGATCGACGCGTACCTGGACAAGGTCCTGGAGGCGGAGCGGAACGCGCTCGAGAAGATCCGCACGGCGATCCACGTCGCCGCGCCGGACGTGACCGAGGGCATCAGCTACGGGGTCCCGACGTTCAAGCACCAGGGCCATCCGCTCGTCGGGTTCGGCGTGACGAAGAAGCACTGCACCTTCTACGTGATGAGCACCGAGGTGACGGACGCCTTCGCCGAGGAGCTCGAGACGTACGAGACCGGCAAGGGCTCGATCCGATTCCTGCCGAGCAGAGCGCCCTCAGCGGCGCTCATACGCAGGATCGTGAAGGCGAGGATCGCGGAGGTCGAGGCCGGCAGGTACTGAGGCACCGTTGTCCCGGTCCCTGGCTATCCTTGACGGATGGCGCTCTACGAGTACGTGTGCCTGGCCTGTGAGCGGCGGTTCGAGGAACGGCGGCCGATGACCGCCTCGGTCGGTACCGTGCTCGCGTGCCCCTCGTGCGGCAGCGACCGCGTCCGCAGGCAGTTCTCGTTCGCCGCGAGCAGCGGCGCCGCCGATACGCCCGGCCCCGCGTCGGCCGCCGGGTGCCCCTGTGGCGGCGCGTGCGCGTGCCGCGGGTGACCGCCCCGAGGTGAGCGCCGCGCGGCGCCTCCACGTCGTCGTCGCATCGCTGGTCGTCCTGGCCGCGGCGTGCACCTCGACCGAACCCGCGGTCCCCGACTCCCCCGACGCCGCGCCGACGGATCGGCCGACCGGAGCGTCGGGGAAGACGGCGACCCCGAGCGAGCCGGCTCCGCAGCTCGACGAGGTCACGCTCGAGGCGCCGTTCGACGCCTCGTTCCTGGTGGTCGGTAGATACCCGCACGTCGAGTCTCGGTGCGTCGGCGCCGAGCAACCGCGCCTGCGCGCCCGCTACCCGGGCACGCTGCAGATCGAGCGCTCGGACGAGGGCACGCTCGCGCTCACCGTGACCCTCCCCTTCGACGAGTACCTGAAGGGCATCGCCGAGATGCCTGCGTCGTGGCCGATGGCCGCGCTCGAGGCGCAGGCGATCGCCGCCCGCTCGTACGCGCTCGCGACGACGGGTTGGGATGGCGCGGAGGGTGACCCGCTCGAGGAGCCGATCTGCGCGACGACCGCCTGTCAGGTCTACCGGGGGATCCCGCTCGAGCGCTCGCCGGACACGCGGCGGTGGTATCGGGCGGTCCGCCGGACCGACGGCCAGGTGATCGTCTACAACGGCCGCCCGGCGCAGACCGTCTACTTCTCGACCTCGAACGGCCAGACCTACGGGAACGAGGACGTGTTCGGCAGCGACCCGCTCCCCTACCTGCGCCCGGTGGTCGAGCGCGACGACGGCGCGTCCTCGCTCTCGCGCTGGACGACCGAGCTTCGGTTCGAGGACCTGACACGGTTCCTCGCCGAAGCCGGCGAGTGGGCGGCCCACCGCCGGATCCAGGACGTTCGCCTGGACGGCGGCAGTGTCGAGGTCTCGGGCGAGGGCCGGACGCGCGCGATGGACCTCGGGACGTTCCGCGACGCGGTGAACACGTACGCGCACTGCCTGATCCCGAGCCGGTACCCGGAGCACGGGATGCCGACGACGATCCCATCGCGGTGGCTCTCGATGGAGGGCGGCCGACGCGCCGTGACCGTGAGGGGCCGAGGGTGGGGCCACGGCGCCGGCATGGTCCAGTGGGGGACCTACGGCAAGGCGCGCCGGGGGCTCTCCGCCGAGCAGATCCTCGCGTTCTACTACGGCGGCTTCCGGCCCGAGCCCTTCCCCGAGCCCGGCCAGATCCGCGTCGAGGTCGCGAGCGGGCTCACGACGCTGCGGGTCCGGCCATCGGAGCCGGGCGCGCTGGTGAACGGCGAGCCGCTCCCGCGCGGCAGGGTCCTCATCGCGGGCGGCGAGACGATCGCCGTCGAGCCACCAGCCTGACGACGCATCGGCACGCGGCGAGCGGTACACGTTCGAGCGCAACATCGCTCCTTACGGGATGGGCGGTCGACGAGCGCCCTTCCGACCGCAACTCGCGCAGCAGAAGATCATGCGCCGGAGGGCTACGATGCGCCCGTGAGCCAGACGGACGGCCCTATCGGGCCCGAGGACCCGCTGGAGGTCCCCCGGTTCGCCGGGCGCTCGACGTTCGCGCGCCTGCCTCGACGGGACGAGGTCGAGCGGTGCGACGTCGCGGTCGCCGGGATCCCGTTCGACAGCGGCGTCACGTACCGTCCGGGCGCGCGGTTCGGGCCGCATGCGATCCGCAACGCGACGCGGCTCCTGCGTTCGTACCATCCGGGGCTCGACGTGCACCCGTTCCAGGCGCAGCAGGTGGCCGACGCCGGCGACATCGCCTGCAACCCCTTCGATCTCACCGAGGCGATCTCGCAGATCGAGGCCGCGGCCGAGGAGCTGCTCGGCGGGGCGGACGCGCTCCTGTCGCTCGGCGGCGACCACACGATCGCGCTGCCGCTGCTCCGCGTGATGCACCGGCGCCACGGGCCGGTGGCGCTCCTGCACTTCGACGCGCACCTCGACACGTGGGACACGTACTTCGGTGCGGCGTACACCCACGGCACGCCGTTCCGCCGTGCGTGGGAGGAGGGCCTGCTGCTCGAGGAGCACGCGACGCACGTCGGTATCCGGGGACCGCTGTTCTCGCCCGACGACCTGGTCGACGACGCGCGGTTCGGTTTCGCGATCGTCACGGCGATGGACCTCGAGGAGCACGGCGTGCGCGCCGCCGCCGAGCACATCCGAGCGCGCCTCGGCGACGCGCCCGTATACGTCTCGGTCGACATCGACGTGCTCGACCCGGCGCACGCGCCCGGCACGGGCACGCCCGAGGCCGGCGGGCTCACCTCGCGCGAGCTGCTCGGGATCCTGCGCGGGCTCGCCGGCATGAACATCGTCGGCGCCGACATCGTCGAGGTCGCGCCGGCCTACGACCACGCCGAGATGACGTGCATGGCGGCCTCGCACGTCGCGTACGAGCTGCTCGGTCTGTTCGCCCGTCGTCCCGCCGTCCGCGACTGAGCTCATGGGTCGGACGATCAGCGCCGCGGTGCTCGAGCGTCCGGGCGCGCCGATCCGGATCGAGGAGCTCGAGCTCGTCGGCCCGGGCAACGGTCAGGTCCTCGTCCGGATCGCCGCGAGCGGCGTGTGCCACTCGGACCTGCACCAGGCAGACGGCGACTGGGGCGACCCCGGCCCCATGGTGCTCGGCCACGAGGGCGCCGGGTACGTCGAGGAGGTCGGCCCCGACGTGGAGGGCCTCCGAGAGGGCGACCTGGTCGCGCTGAACTGGTACGCGCCGTGCGGCGCATGCGCCTCGTGCAGGGCCGGTCGTCCGTGGACGTGCACCGGGACGCTCGCGCTCCAGGACCGGCTCCCCGACGGCTCCCGGCCGCTGCGGCGAGCCGACGGGTCGGAGGTCGCGCCGATGCTCGGGCTCGGCACGTTCGCCGAGGCCGCGGTCGTTGGCGCTGAGGCCGCGGTCCCGATGCCCGAGGGCACCACGCCCGAGGTCGCGGCGCTCATCGGCTGCGGCGTCACGACCGGCGTGATGTCCGTGCTCCGCGCCGCCGAGGTCCGCGAGGGCGACTCGGTCGTCGTGATCGGCCTCGGAGGCGTCGGTCTCTCGGTCGTGATGGGCGCGGCGATCGCCGGCGCCTCGCCGATCGTCGCCGTGGACCGCGTCCCCGAGAAGCTCGAGCACGCGACGCGCTTCGGGGCCACCCACGGCGTCCTCGCGGGTGACGACACCGCCGCCGCGATCCGCGAGGCCGCCGGCGGCGACCCCGACTTCGCCTTCGAGGCGATCGGCCGCACCGACACGATCGAGGTCGCGATCGACGTGGTCGGCAACGGCGGCACCGTGCTCGTCGTCGGCATCCCGCCGAGCGGGCACCGAGCGTCGTTCGACGTCGGCTCGCTGGTCGACCGCAGCGCGAGGATCGTCGGCTGCAACTACGGCTGGTCGATCCCATCGGAGGACTTCCCGCGCCTCGCGCGACTCGCGCTCGAGGGCCGCCTCCCGGTCGACCGCCTGATCGAGGAGCGCATCGGCCTCGACGACGCCGCCGAGGCGCTCGAGGCGCTGCGCACCGGCCGAGGCCTCCGCCGTGTGATCGTGCTCGGCAACCGTCCCGGCTAGCATGCACCGCATGTCTTCCGCCGTCCGGCCCTCGAGGCGCGCCGCGTCCTTCACCGAGTCGGTGATCCGCGAGATGACGCGGCTTGCGATGGAGCACGACGCGATCAACCTCGCGCAGGGGTTCCCCGACTTCGCCGCGCCCAAGGAGATCAAGCTCGCCGCGCAGGACGCCGTGGCGGCCGACCTGAACCAGTACCCGATCACCTGGGGCGAGCCCGAGCTGCGCGAGGCGATCGCTGCCAAGTACGAGCGGACGTACGGGATGGACGTCGATCCCGACCGGAACGTGTGCGTCACGTGCGGCTCGACCGAGGCGATGATCTCCTCGATCCTCGGGATCCTCGACCCGGGCGACGAGATGATCCTGTTCGAGCCCTTCTACGAGAACTACGGGCCGGACGCGATCCTCGCCGGCGCGACGCCTCGGTTCGTCCCGCTCCGCGAGCCGGACTGGACGATCGACGAGGCGGAGCTGCGCGCGGCGTTCACCGACCGGACGCGCGGCATCGTGATCAACACGCCCAACAACCCGACCGGCAAGGTGTTCTCGCGCGACGAGCTGACGTTCATCGCCGAGCTCTGCCAACGGCACGACGTCGTGGCCTTCACCGACGAGATCTACGAGCACATCACGTACGACGGCGCCGTCCACGTGCCGCTCGCGACGATCCCGGGCATGGAGGACCGCACGGTGACGATCAGCGCGCTCTCGAAGACCTACGCGGTCACCGGTTGGCGCGTGGGATGGGCGATCGCACCCGAGACGCTCACGAACGGCATCCGGACGGTGCACGACTTCCTGACCGTCGGCGCCCCGACCCCCCTCCAGCACGCCGGCGCGACGGCGCTCTCGCTCCCCGACGCCTACTACGAGCAGATCGCGAAGGACTACACGGAGCGCCGAGAGCTCATGCTCAGGATCCTCGCCGAAGCCGGGTTCGAGGCCTCGGCCCCGAGGGGCGCCTACTACGTGATGGCCGACGTCTCGCACCTCGGCCTGGGCGACGACGTCCGGACGGCCGAGCACCTGGTCGAGCACGTCGGCGTCGCGACCGTGCCGGGCTCGTCCTTCTACTCGGAGCCCGAGCTGGGCCATACGCGGGTCCGGTTCGCGTTCTGCAAGCGCCTCGAGACCCTCGAGGAGGCCGGTCGCCGCCTCCGGCGACTCCGCCGCGCTGACTAGCGCTCGCGCTCGAGGATCGCCGGGTCGGCGCCCAGGAACTTCAGCAGGTTCCCGAACAGCGCGAACAGCGAGAACGTGGTCGTCGCGATCAGGATGAACACCACGGCAACCGCGGCGATCGTCGGCGTGAACCCGTAGCGGAGGTCGTTCACGATCTTGATCGGCAGCGTGACGACCGAGAAGCGCGACACCATGAACGCGATGATGTACTCGTTCAGGGACAGGACGAACGCCGCCGCGTAGCCGGTGATCATCGACGGCACGAGGAGCGGCAACGTGATCGTTCGGAACGTCGTCCGCGGGTTCGCGCCGAGCGTCTGGGCCGCCTCGGGCAGCGAGCGATCCATCGTCTCCATCGCCAGGCTCACGGTGATGAGCGGCAGGGTCGAGAAGAAGATCGCGTGCGAGATGATGATGTTCTCGATCCGTCCCGAGTGCTCGAGCGAGTTCCAGAACACGAGCGCGCCGAGCGCGCTGATCACCGGCGGCAGCATGAACGGCAGGATCCCCAGCGAGTAGAGGATCGGCGCCAACCGGACGTCGTACGCCCGCAGCACGTAGGCCATCGGCGTCGCGATCGCCACCGCGAGCGCTGCGCTGAACAGCGCGACGATCAGGCTCGTGACGATCGCCTCGCGCCATCCGATGTCGTTCCACAGCTCCGCGAACCAGTGGAGCGAGAAGCCCTGCGGCGGGAAGTCCATGTACCGGTTCTCGTTGATCGACACCACGGCCACGACCACGAGCGGCGCGACGATGAACAGCACCACGAGCGTCGTGAGGATGCACTTCAGTGGGCGCATCGGATCACCGCCGCGTTCGGGACTCGACCAACGTGACCGCGCCGACCACGAGGAGCGAGAGCCCGGTCAGGAACAGCGCCATCGCCGCCGCGAACGGCACGTTCGCGTTGAACGTCGCCTGATCGGAGATGAACACCGACAGCGTCCAGTGCTCGGGACGGCCGAGGAACGTCGGGATCAGGTAGCTCCCGAGCGTGAACACGAAGGCCAGCAGGAAGCCGGCGACGATGATCGGCCGGCCGATCGGCACGACGACGGTCCAGAACGTGCGCCACGGCGAGGCGCCCATCGTCTGGGCGGCCTCGGTCAGCTCGGGATCCAGGCGCGAGAGCTGCGGGTACAGCGTGAGGATGCAGTACGGGAACGCGATGTAGCACAGGCCGAGCAGCACGGCGACGAAGCTGGGTTGGTACGCCGCGGCCTCGTCCATCGCGCCGAGCCACACGAGGATGTTCGAGATGCCGGCGGCCCGGCCGAGCAGCACGCTCCAGGCGAACCCGACGATGACCTCGGATAGCGCGAGCGCGGACATGATGAGTACGAGCAGCGTGACGTGCGGCCGCCGGCGCATCCGCGTGAGGAAGAACGTGAACGGGAACGCGACGACGATGCACACCGCGCCGGCGAGCAGGCAGATGCCGATCGAGAACAGCGTGCGCTCGATGAAGACCGGTTGCAGCAGGCGCTCCCAGCTCGCGAGCTCGAACGCGGGCTCGTAGAAGCCACCCTCGATCCGGTGGTAGAAGGACGTCGCGAGCATGATGCCGAAGGGCGCGAGGAAGAAGATCCCGAGCATCGCCAGCGGGAAGCCCAGGACGGCCTTCGTGCCGGCGCTCGGGCGGCGGACCTCGCTCATCCCTCCACCACGACGCAGGCCTCGCGTGGGAACGACACGCTGACCGGCTGGCCCTGCACGACGCTCACACGCTCGCGGGGCGACCCGGCGACGACCACGTGCTCGCCCACGCCGCAGTCCACGTAGCACTCGAAGAGCTCGCCCAGGTCGCGCACGAACACGACACGCCCAGGCAGCGCGTTCGTCTCGGGCGTCGAGGTCGTCTGCAGGTGCGCGTCCTCGGGCCGGACCGAGATCGCGACGGGCCCGGGCTCGAGCGGACGATCGACCTCGAACGGCCGGCCGGCGATCCGGACGACGCCGTCCGAGACCTCGCCGCGCAGGATGTTCGTGCGCCCGATGAAGCTGGCGACGAACGGCGTGTCGGGTCGGCGGTAGACCTCGAGCGGCTCGCCGACCTGCTCGACCCGGCCCTGGTTCATCACGACGACCATGTCCGACATCGTCATGGCCTCGCGCTGGTCGTGCGTCACCATGATCGTGGTGATGCCGAGCTTCTGCTGCAGCAGCCGGAGCTCGACCTGCAGCTGCTCGCGCAGGTTCGCGTCCAGCGCCGAGAGCGGCTCGTCCAACAGGAACAGCCGAGGCTCGAGAGCCAACGCCCGGGCGGTCGCCACCCGCTGCCGCTGCCCGCCCGAGAGCTGCGAGATCCGACGGTCGCCGAGCCCGTGCAGGCTGACCAGGTCGAGCAGCTCGGTCACGCGGCCGTCGGTCTCGTTCTTCGGGACGCCACGGATCCGCATCCCGTAGCCGATGTTCCCCGCCACCGACAGGTGCGGGAACAGCGCGAGCGTCTGGAACACCATGCCGATGTCCCGCAGGTGCGGCGGCCGGTCGGTGACGTCATCGCCGTCCAGATAGACGCGGCCCTCGGTCGGCCGCTCGAGCCCCGCGATCATCCGGAGCATCGTCGTCTTGCCACAGCCCGACGGGCCCAGGAACGAGATCAGCTGTCCCGGCGGCAGCTCCAGGTGGACGCCGTCGACCGCCAGGACGTCGCCGAACCGCTTGACGAGGCCCTCGAGCCTCAGACCCCCGCGAGCCTGCACGACGCGCTCGTCAGGACAGGATCATCTCGGTCCACTGCTGGTCGATCCAGTCCTCCCACTCGTCGTACATCTCGTACTTGGGTCGGAGCGCCGCCTCGGGGCCGGGACCGCCGACCGCCTCGTACTCCTCGGCCGAAAGGTCCATCGTCTCCTGCTTGGCGGTCGGCGTGGTGCCGAGCGTCCGCGCGAGCTCGGCCTGGATCTCGGGCCGGCACATGTAGTCGATGAACGCCTGGCACGCAGCCTCGTTCTCGACCGTCTTGGAGATCGCCCAGAACCCGGAGTCCAAGATCGCGCCCTCGACGGGGAACACGCTCCGCAGCGGCTCGCCCTGCGACGCCGCGTACGTGGTGATGTCGTGGTAGAACTGCCCGATCGAGACCTCGCCGGTGTTGAACGCCTGCTGCGCCTGGGCCTCGTCCCGGTACCAGAGCTTGACGTTCGGCTTGACCTCCTGGAGCTTCGTGAGCACCTCGACCACGCCGTCCTGCGTCTCGAGGATGTCGTAGCCGCCGAAGAAGCATGCGGCGGTCGTCTCGATCAGGTAGGAGTTCGCAGCGTTCTTCAGAAGCGCCAGCTCGTTCTCCCACTGAGCGTCCCAGAACGACGTCCACGAGTCGGGGCTCTCGGCCACCCGGTCGGTGTTCGACACCAGCGTGATGTACCAGGAGACGCCGCCCACGCCCGCGACCTTGCCGGCGGCGTCGGTGCGGATGTAGCCCTCGGCCAGGTTCGTCGCCTGCGGGATCGCCGCCTGGTCGAACGTCACGAGGATGTCGCCCTTGATCGCGCGCTGGATCCCCACGCCCGAGAGCATCGAGACGTCCGAGGGCGGGGGCGCGCCCGAATCGATCGCCTGCTGCAGCTGCACGACCCACGCCTCCGACGTCGGCTCGGCGATCGACTCGACCTCGACGCCGGTCTCCTCGGTGAAGGCGGGATACATCTTCGCGAAGTTCTCCTCGAAGAAGCCCCCGTACGTGGAGACCTTGATCCTCGCGCCCTCGATGCTCTGCGGCGACGGCGAGGCGCCGGTCTGGCCGGTCGGACCCCCACCCTCGGCCGGCGGCTCCGAGCCGCACGCCGCCAGCAGTCCCCCGAGCGAGAGCGCTCCCGCGGCCAGTCCCCCGCGCTTGAGCAGCTCGCGCCTGCTGATGACCTCGTCGACGTTCAACGCCGTGTCCCCCTCTCGCACCCCAGACGTGTTCGCGTAGGGTACGCTCGCGCCCCCAGACGGGCAAGGCAGGGTCGGGAGGCATAGGCTCGGGCGGGAGATCGGCCGCAGGGGGCGTCATGGAGCTGCAGGACATGCTCGGCAAGGCCGTCGCGGAGGCGAAGAAGCATCCCGAGCTGTTGGATTCGGTGGTCGGGTTCGTGAAAGGCAAGGCCGACGGGAAGGACGAGCCTTCCACCGCGAAGCGCTCGCCCGCGAAGAAGGCCGGCCCCGGGGCGAAGGCGGGCGCGAAGACCGCCGCGAGGAAGGGCTCGAGGGCGGCGAAGCCGAAGGAGGGTCTGGCCGGGCTCCTCGGCGACCTGGACCTGGCCGGGCTGGCCGAGCAGGCGTCCTCGTGGGTCGGCACCGGCGCGAACGAGCGCGTGTCCGGGGCGAAGGTCAAGAAGGCCCTCGGCAAGGAGAAGGTCGCGGCCGCCGCGAAGAGGGCCGGCGTCTCCGAGGACGAGGCCGCATCCGGCATCGCGCAGCTCCTGCCGGCGGTGGTCGACTACCTGACCCCAGACGGGAAGGTGCCCTCGCCGTCGAAGAGCGCGAAGCGACTCGCCGACCTGCAGAAGGCCGAGCGCTGAGCCGCGGCGCGCGCGGGTACCATTCCCCGGATGACCGACGTCTACGACCGGATCCCGAAGGTCGAGCTGCACTGCCACCTGGAGGGGACGATCGCGCCGGCCACCGTCTCGGAGCTCGCGGCGAAGAACGGCCAGGCCCTGCCCGTCCCGCGGATCGAGGACCTGTACGAGTACGACTCGCTGAACGGCTTCCTGAAGGTCTTCTGGTTCGTGCAGGCGCTGCTCGAGACCCGCGGGGACTGGGAGCGCGCCGCCTACGAGTCCGTCGTGCACGCCGCCCCCTACGGGCTCCGGTACGGCGAGATCTTCTTCACACCGGCTCGGCACCTCGACGCCGGTCAGGACCTCGAGGGCATCGTCGAGGGGATCACCCGGGGGTTCGAGGCCGCCGAGGCCGAGACCGGCGTCCGGTGCATGGCGATCTGCGACCTGGATCGCGCGTACGGCGGCGCCGCGGGGCTCGAGCTGGTCGAGCGGCTCGTTGAGCTCCGCCGGGCCGGCCACGCCGACAGGGTGATCGGGATCGGGCTGGACTCGACCGAGCTCGGCGTGGATCCACGGGACTACGCGCCGGCGTACGAGCTGGCACGCTCGGCCGGGCTGCGGTGCACCGCGCACGCCGGCGAGGACACCGGACCCGACAACATCGCCACGGCGCTGGAGGCGCTCGGCGCCGAGCGGATCGACCACGGCCTGTCGATCCTCCAGGACCCGGAGCTCACGGCTCGCGTCGCCGAGGATCGCGTCCCACTGGACGTCTGTCCGAACAGCAACGTGCTGATCGCGAACAAGGTCACCGCGCTCGCCGAGCACCCGTACATGCGGATGCGCGAGGCCGGCCTGCTGGCAACGCTGAACACGGACGACCCCGCGATGACCGACCTCGACCTGGGCAAGGAGTACCGCTCGGTCGCCGAGGCGTTCGACCTGTCGTTCGAGGACGTCGCGGCGATCGCGCTCGACGGCGTCGAGGCGACGTGGCTCGACGACGACGACAAGCGCCGACTCCGCGCCGACTTCGAACGCGACATCGAGGCCCTCCGACCCGACGCCGAGGTCCTGCCCGCGGGCGGATAGCCCTCGGTCACCGTCACACCGACGTCGCCACCTCGGCGCGATGGTGCTCTCGGACGTCCGCCGAGGCCTCGCGCGCGCACGCGTCGAGCGCCAGCAGCGTGATCGAGGCCGCGCACAGCGATCGCAGGAACCGGCGGCGCGACATGCCCACGCGGTCGGCCGCCACCAGGCACTCGACGCGGGCGCGGCGGACGGCCTCGCGCACGACGGGTGGGAGTCTGCGCGGATCGTACTCCCCGTTCGAACAGGGTCCGAACTCGATGGGCAACCGGTCTTCGTCCACGGCATCCCCGGCGGTGGTCGGACGCCGGGTTCGGAGAACGACTCCTCGGCGAACCGAGGTGTTCCCTCGTCCTCGACCGCCGACCCGCCGCGTCGAGTTCGCGGATCCGGAGTGGATGATGGTGGACGAGGTACCGACGAGACGCAAGGGAGCCGAGCATGGCGTGGGCGACCGCGGACATCCCGAACCTGACCGGCCGGGTGGCGGTCGTGACCGGCGCGAGCGGGGGCCTCGGCCTGGAAACGTCCCGCGAGCTCGCGCGCAGGGGCGCGCACGTCGTCCTGGCCGCCCGCGACGCCGCGAAGGCGGAGCGCGCCCGGGCCGAGATCCTCGCGGACGCCCCGGGCGCCTCGCTCGAACACCAGGAGCTCGACGTCGCCTCGCTCGACTCGATCCGCGCGGCCGCGGAACGGATCCTGGCGGCGCATCGGACGATCGACATCCTGGTCAACAACGCCGGCGTGATGGGCCTGCCCGAGCAGCGGACGGCCGACGGGTTCGAGCTGCAGCTCGGGACGAACCACCTTGGGCATTTCGCGCTCACGGCCCTGCTGCTCCCCGCGCTGCTGCGCAGTCCTCGCGCTCGCGTCGTGTCGGTCACGAGCACCGGGCGCCACGTCGGCCGTGCCATCGACCCGGTCAACCCGCACCTGCGCGGCCGGTACGACCCCTGGAGGGCGTACGGGCAGTCGAAGCTCGCGAACGTGCACTTCGCCGTCGAGCTCGAGCGCCGGTTCCGCGGGGCCGGCGCGAACGCGCAGAGCATCGTGGTCCATCCCGGCCTCACGCACACCGACCTGCAGGCGCGGAGCGTCCGCGAGACCGGCGGCGGGCGGAGCCAGCGCTTCTGGCACGAGGTCGTGCAGCGCTACGGCATGACCCCCGCCCGTGGTGCCCTGTCGCTGCTCCGGGCGGCGACCGACCCGACGCTGAAGGGCGGCCGCCTCTACACGCCGCGGTTCGTGAACTGGGGCACGCCGGTGCGCCGGCCGCTCCTCGGGCGCTCGCGGAGCCGCTCGGCGATCCGCACCCTCTGGGAGGTCTCCGAGCGCGAGACCGGGATCCGACTGGACGTCCGGGCCGCGCTCGAAGCGGTCCGCGCCGCCGACGACCCAGGACCGAAGGACCCGCCGGAACGGGGTTGAGCGGTCCGTCCGGCGCCGCGACCCCCTGACCTAGGCTGGCCGGGACACGCTCCGGAGGGGGATGTGCCGGCCATCAACGCTCTGCGGCAACAGGTTCCGACCGTGTCGGCCGGCGCCCGCGTGCTCCCGCTCCGCCGCGGCCCCGACCTGGACGTCCTTCCCGAGGAGGACCTCCACGCGATCCACGACGCTGCGCTACGCGTGCTGGACGACCTGGGCGTCCGCGTCGGCTCGCACCGGATCCTCGACCGTCTGAAGGCGGCCGGCGCCCGCGTGGGTCCCGAACGGGCGCACCTCCCGCGCCCGCTTATCGACGAGGCGCTCGGCGCGGCGCCGAGCGAGCTCGTGCTCGCGGCGCGCGACCCGTCGGCGGACCTACGCGTGGGCGCGGGGGACGGGTGGCTCGGGACCGGCGGGCCGGCCGAGCGCGCCGTCGACCTGCGCTCGGACGAGCGGCGGGCGTCGACGCTCGCGGACGTGGCCGACGCAGCGCGGCTGGCCGACGCCGTGCCACAGCTCGGGTACCTCGGCCCAACGGTCCGGGCGCTCGACCTCGCCGCCGAGTGCAGGATGGCGCGGGAGGTCCACGTGCGCCTGGCGAACACCTCGAAGCACGTCCAGGTCGAGGTCCCGACCCACCGCTGCGACGTCGAGGCGCTCCTCGAGACCGCCCCGCTCGCGGCGGGCGCCGACGCGCGCGAGCGCCCGATCGTCTCCGCGGTCCTGCACGCGGGCGAACCGCTCGCGTTCGACGGCGAACGGCTCGAGGCCGCCGTCGCCCTCGCCGAGGCGGGCGTGCCATGCGGGATCGTCGCGTCGCCGATCGCTGGCGTCACCGCACCCGCCACCGTCGCGGGGGCGATCGTGATCTCCCTGGCGCACACGCTCGCCGGGCTCGTCGTCCTCCAGCTGCTCGCGCCCGGAGCGCCCACGTTCCTCGGCACCGACGCGCTGCACGTGCCCGTCGGCGGCCGGGGGTCGGCGCCCGGCGGCGCAGCGGACCCGCTGTTCCAGCTGGCGTGGGTCCAGGTCGCGGGCCGGGTCGGCCTGCCGGCCCACGTGGGGGCCTTCGCGACGGGCTCGCGATCTTCGGACTGGCAGGCCGGGATCGAGGGCGGGCTCTCCGCCACGGCGGCATGGATGGCCGGGCCGGACCTGCTGGCGGCGGCCGGGATGCGCGACGGCGGCCGCGTGTTCTCGCCGGTCGCGATGCTGCTCGACACCGAGCTCTTCGACCTGGTGCGAAGGATCCCGCTGGGATTCGCCGCGGACGACGAGGCCCTCGCCACCGAGGTGATCGAGGGCGTCGGACCCGGCGGCCACTTCCTCGGCGAGGCACACACGCTGCGTCACATGCGCGAGGCGTGGATGTCCCGCTTCATGGACACGGACACGTGGGAGGCGTGGGAGGGGGCGGGCCGCCCGCAGCCGCCCGAGCGCGCGCACGCGAAGGCCCTCGAACTGCTCGAGACGCACGAGCCGCTCCCGCTGGAGCCCGCCGCCGAGGACCGGATCCGGGCGGTGATCGCCGAGCATGAGCGCCAGCGCTGAGGCGTCCGCACGTCGGATCCGCGGCCTGCGGAACCCGTGGACGATCGAGGTCCTCACGGAGGACGAGCTCGAGCGTGTCCACGCCGCCACCCTCCGCATGCTCAAGGGCACCGGCCTTCAGGTGCGTTCGGAGGCCATCCTGCGCGAGCTCGGCGCGGCGGGCGCGAAGGTGGACGAGGCCGCGATGACCGCTCGGTTCCCCTCGGCGATGGTCGAGGAGTGCATGGCGCTCGTCCCACCGACCTTCCTCATGGCCGCGCGCGACCCGGCGCTCGACCTGCCGATCGACGGCAGCGCCGGGTGGCTCTCGGGCGACGGCACCTCGGCGTTCCTGATCGACCGCGAGACCGGCCTGCGGCGCCCGTCGAACCTTCAGGACCTGACAGAGACGACGCGGGTGGCCGACGCGGTCGACGAGCTGGCGTACCTGTGGCCGACGGTGGCGCCCGCCGACGTGCCGACCCACACGCAGGCGGTGCACATCACGCGCGTGATGCTCGGCCAGTCGTCGAAGCACGCCCAGCACAACGAGACCTACAGCCGGCGCGACGCGCGGGCGGTGCTCGAGATGGCGCGCGTCGTCGCCGGCGGCGACCGCGAGCTCCGGGGGCGCCCGATCGTCTCGACCTATCAGTGCTGCATCAGCCCTCTCGTGTACGACGGCGGCCCGATCGAGGCGGCGATCGAGTTCGCGCGCGGCGGGCTCCCCTCGGGTTTCATCTCGATGGGGATCGGGTGCGCGACCGCGCCGGCGACGCTGGCCGGAACCCTCGTCTCGATGAACGCCGAGATGGTCGGCGGGATGACGATCGTCGAGGCCCTCGTCCCGGGCGCGGTGACGTTCTGCGGGCCGTACCCGACGTTCATGGACCTGCGCACCGGCGGCTACCGGCAGGACTGGGGCCCGGAGGACACCCTGCTGAAGCTCGCGTTCACGCAGCTCGCGCATCGCTACCGCGTGCCGATCAACGTGCTCACGCTCGACACGGGGGCGAAGACGCAGGACTGGCAGGCGGGCGTGCAGCACGCCGTGTCCCAGATGGCGATGATCGCCGCGGGCCGGGCCGAGATGATCACCGGCACCGGCACGCTCCACGGCGCGGCGGTCTACGACGACGTGAACGTGATCCTCGACGCCGAGCTCTGGCGCGTGCTCTGCGACGTGCTCGAGGGCATCACCGTGACCGAGGAGACCCTCGCGCTCGACGCGATCGCCGAGCTCGCGGCGGGCGCTGACCTCACCGCGCACCCGCACACGCGGCGCCACCTGGCCGAGCTGTGGAGACCCGAGACGTTCGACCGCCTGACCGCCGCGGCGTGGGAGGAGGCCGGCCGCCCCGAGCCGCGAGAGCGAGCACGAGAGCGGGTGCACGCGATCCTCGCGGACCACGAGCCGCTCCCGCTCCCCGAGGACGTCGACCGAGAGCTGGTCCGGATCATCGAGGCCCGCGAGGCCGAGGAGGACTGACGAAGGAGGGGAGGTCGCATGCGACTGACGTGGAGGGACGGGATCACGACGGTGTTGGCGGCCCTGGTCGTCCTGGTGACGCTGGCGGCGACGCAGGGATGGGACTGGCCGCTGCTCGGCAGCGAGCGGAGCGCGATCGGCATGCTCGGGGTGCTCGGGTACGCGATGTGTTACGCGGCGGGGACACCGAAGGCGTTCCTGTCGATGAAGGGCGGATACCGGACCCTGAGCTCCGTGCTGGGCGCGGTAGCGCTCCTGATCTTCGTCGTTGGGCTGATCTGGCCGAGCGAGACCTGGATCGTGCTCCTCGCGGCCGACATCCTGCTCCTGTGGGCGATCGCGACCGTGCGCCACGGCGTGCGTCCGGCGGTCGCGGCCTGACCCCTCCGAGCACCGAGCCGCCGGGTAGGGTGTGGGCACCGCCACCCGGAGGTATCGAGATGCCGCACACCGCCATCGCCGACGCCGCGCAGGTCGTCCAGGTCCAGCCCGGCGCCGTCGTCTCGAAGGTGGTCCACCGCGACGAGGACCTGGACGTCACCGTGTTCGCGTTCGATGCGGGCGAGGGCCTGACCGAGCACACCGCCTCGCGGCCGGCGATCGTGCAGGTGCTCTCGGGCAGGCTGCGGCTCACGGTGGACGGCGAGCGCTTCGACGCCGGCCCCGGCTTCTGGCTCCACATGACGACCGGCGCGCCGCACGACCTGGCGGCCGTGGAGCCCACGATCATGCTACTCACGCTCGTCCGCCCCGCCTGAGCGTCTCCACGGCTTGCCTCGCGGAACTCAACAGCCGTAGAATTCAGCAGACGTTGAGTTTCGAGGGAAGGGGCGTGAGCCACCGTGTGGGCGATGATCGTCAAGGAGTTCCGGCAGCTGCGGCGCGACCGCCGCACGCTGGCGATGCTGATCTTCATGCCGATCCTGATGCTCGTCGTGTTCGGCTACGCGGCGAGCTTCGACGTGAAGGAGATCCCCGTCCGTGTGCTCGGGCCCGCGGCCGAGCGCGTCTCGGCGGTCCTCCCCGACCCGTTCGCGGTCGAGGACGTCGACCCGGCGGCCGGCCGCGAGGAGGCGGTCACCGCGCTCCGAGACGGCGAGGTCCCGGTGGTGTTCCTGACCACCGAGAGCGGGCTCACCGTCCTCGTCGACGGCTCGCAGCTGTTCATCGCGACGGGGACGAAGGCGGCCGTCTCGGCGATCGCGGAGCGCGCGCCGCAGGGGCTCGCCGTCGACGTCGAGATCCTGTTCAACCCGGACCTCGAGACCTCGGCGATCATGGTCCCCGGGCTCGCCGCGATGATCCTGCTGTTCGTCGGCACGATCATCACGAGCCTCGGGGTGGTCCGCGAGCGGCAGGCGGGCACGCTCGAGCAGCTCGCGGTGATGCCGCTGCGACCGGCCGACGTCTTCCTCGGCAAGATCGCGCCGTACTTCGTCGTCGCGGCGCTCGACATGGTCGTCGTGATCGTCGCCGGCATCTGGCTGTTCGGGGTCCCGTTCCGAGGGTCGGTGCTGGCGCTCGCGCTCGGCGCGGTGCTGTTCCTGTTCGTGACGCTCGGGCTCGGCGTCCTGATCTCGAGCGTGTCCGAGAACCAGGGGCAGGCGATCCAGCTCGCGCTCATGATGCTGCTGCCCCAGGTGATGCTCTCCGGGCTGATCTTCCCCCTGTCGTCGATGCCGGCCGGCGTGCGCTGGATCGGCTACCTGCTGCCGCTCACCTACTTCGTCGAGATCGCCCGCGGCGTGATGATCCGCGGCGCCTCGATCCTCACGCTGTGGCCCTCCTACGTCTTCCTCGCGATCTTCGGCGCGGTCGTGTTCGGCCTGGCGACGCTGCGGTTCCGCCGGTCCCTCGCCCCGGCCGGCCGCCGGCGGCACGAGGCCGAGCCCGAGCTCGAGGCGGTGGCGTCGTGAGCTGGGGCGTGCGGGGCATGACCGTTCGTTTCGGAGACCACACGGCGCTCGAGGGCGTCTCGCTCGAGGTCCCGGCGGGTCGCGTGACGGCGGTCGTCGGCGGCGACGGCGCCGGCAAGACGACGCTCCTGCGATGCCTGGTCGGCGCGCTCGCACCCGACGACGGCGAGGTCCGCCGGCCGGACGCACGGCGGATCGGCTACCTGTCCTCGACCTCGGGGACGTACCCGGACCTCACGGTGGAGGAGAACCTCGCCTTCTCGGCCACCGCCTACGGCATCTCCGAGGCCGAGACCCGCGAGCGCGCCGCCGCGTTCCTCGACCGGACCGGCCTGACCGAGGCTCGGGACCGGCCGGCGGGCAACCTCTCGGGCGGGATGCGGCAGAAGCTCGGCGTGATCCGTGCGATGCTCCACCGCCCCGAGCTCCTCGTCCTCGACGAGCCCACCACCGGGATCGACCCCGTGAGTCGCGCGGACCTGTGGTGGCTGATCGCGCGCGCGGCGTCGGAGGGCGCCGCGGTCGTCCTCGCGACCGCCTACCTCGACGAGGCCGAGCGCGCGTCGTGGGTCCTCGCGCTCGACGACGGGCGCGCCCTGGCCGAGGGCACGCCGGACCGGATCGCCGCGGCCGTGCCGGGCACGATCCGCACCTCGACCGCCCGCCCGAGCGGCGATGCCGCCCGACGCTCGTGGCGACGGGGCGCGAGGTGGCGGACCTGGTCCCCCGACGGCGCCGGCGACGCTGCGTCGCAGGGCGATCCGGTCCGCCCGGACCTGCACGACGCCGTGACGGTCGCGGCGCTCGCACGCGAGCTGGAGCGCTCGGACGTGGGAGGTGAGGCCGCATGACGCCGCTCGCGGAGGCGGCCCGCGTGACGCGCCGGTTCGCGCACCTCGTCGCGGTCGACGACGTCGACCTCCACGTGGCGCCGCGCGAGGTCGTGGGGCTGCTCGGCGCGAACGGCGCCGGCAAGACGACGCTGATCCGGATCATGCTCGGCCTGCTGCCGCCGACGGACGGGTCGGTCCGCCTGTTCGGCCGCTCCCCCTCGCGCGAGACGCGTCGGCGGATCGGCTACGTGCCGCAGGGCCTCGGCCTGTACGACGACCTCACGCCCGACGAGAACCTCGCGTTCGCCCGCTCGGTGTTCGGCGGCGAGGCGGGGACGCTCCCGGCCACGATCCGTCCGTACGCCGGCACGCTCGTCGGCAGGCTCTCGCTCGGCGTGCAGCGGCGGGTGGCGTTCGCGCAGGCGCTCGCCCACCGGCCCGACCTCCTCGTGCTCGACGAGCCGACCTCCGGCGTCGACCCGCTCGCGCGCGCCCGGTTGTGGGAGACGATCCGCGAGGCCGCGGACGCCGGCGCGGGCGCGCTCGTCACGACCCATCACATGGAGGAGGCCGAGGAGTGCGACCGGCTGGTCGTCATGGCCGACGGCCGCGTCGTCGCCGAGGGGACGGTGGCGCAGATCGTCGGCGACACGCGCGTCGCGGTCGTCCACACCGATGCGTGGGCTCGCGCGTTCGAGGCGCTCGAGGCGCGGGGGATGTCGGCCGCGCTGGTCGGGCGGACGCTCCGCGTGCCGGGCGTCGATCCAGCCGAGGTGGCCCGCGCGCTCGGCGACGTCCCGGCCGAGGTCGGCGAGGCCGGAGCCACGCTCGAGGAGCGGTTCCTCCAGCTCACGCTCGGCGAGCGGGGGGGCGCGGCGGCATGAGCGCGCGCACCGCAGCGAGCCACCGGCGGACCGGCCGGCGCTCTGGCGAGAGCACCACGCGCGAGGCGATCCTGGAGGCCGCCCGCGCGCGGTTCGCCGAGCACGGATACGACGGCGCCACGATCCGTGGCATCGCCGCCGACGCCGGGGTCGACCCGGCCCTCGTGCACCACTTCTACGGGACGAAGGAGCGGCTGTTCGTCGCGGCCATGCGCTTCCCGATCGTGCCGAGCGAGGCCCTCGCCCCGGCGCTGGAGGCCGGCCGCGACCGCCTGGGCGAGACGATCGTGCGCACGGTGCTCGGGCTCTGGAGTCAGGCCGAGGCCCGCGAGCAGACGATCGGCCTGTTGCGCGCGGCCGTGACGAACGACCAGGCGGCCGAGATGCTCCGCGGGTTCGTGAAGGCCGCGATCCTCGGCACCGTGGCCGGGTTCGTCGACGACGAGGACGCCGAGTACCGAACGTCGCTCGTCGCCACGCAGATCGTCGGCCTCGGGCTCGCGCGGTTCGTGCTGCGGCTCGAGCCGGTGGCGAGCGCGGACGACGAGGACCTGGTCGCCGCGATCGCGCCGACGGTACAGCGCTACCTCACCGGGGACGTCCGTCCGCGACGACGTGAACCGTCGCGCCGTCCCGCCCGTACACCTCGAGCCTGAGCGGAACACGCGGGTCCGCTCGGCGCCTCGAGACGCGGAAAGGGTGATGACGATGAGGCGGATCCGGATCGCGTGGACGGTGCTGGTGTTACTCCTGGTCGGAGGGTTCCTCGCGGCGTGCGGGGACGACGAGCCGGCGCAGGCCGGCGGAGACTCGCCGAGCCCGGTGGCCGAGACCGGCGCCACCGATGGGACCGGGATGACCGGCGGGATCACGACGGCGGAGGTGAGTGGCGTCGGCGAGGTCCTCGTGGACGCCGAGGGCTTCACGCTCTACTACTTCCTGCCGGACGAGCAGGGCGAGGTGACGTGCACCGAGGATTGCGCGGCGAACTGGCCGCCCGCGATCGTCGACGCGGTGCCGGATGCCGGCGACCTGCCGAAGGACCTCGGGACCGTCGAGAATCCGGAGAGCGGGCAGATGCAGGTCACGTACGACGGCTGGCCGCTGTACCGGTACATCGGCGACACGGGGCCGGGCCAGGCGAACGGCGAGGGCGTGGGCGACGTGTGGTTCGTGATGACGCCCGAGGGCGCGAAGAGCGACGCGATGGCCGCGACGCAGGAGGAGCCCCGGTACTGACCCTTCCCCCCGGAAGGACCGCCGCGTACGTCCGCCCGTGCCGGTTACGGGCGGACGTACGCGGTCTTCACGGTCGTGAAGAACTCGACGGCGTAGCGGCCCTGCTCGCGGCTCCCCTGGCTCGAGCCCTTCGTGCCGCCGAACGGCACGTGGAAGTCGACGCCGGCGGTCGGCAGGTTCACGGTGACGATCCCGGCCTGCAGGCCGTCGCGGAACCGGGTGGCGTGCTTCAGCGACGTCGTGCACACGCCCGCCGACAAGCCGTACTCGGTGTCGTTCGCCGCGGCGAGCGCCTCGTCCGTGTCGGCGACCCTGACGACCGTCGCGATGGGCCCGAAGATCTCCTCCCGGTTCACCCGCATGTCGTTCGTCGTGTTCACGAGCAGCGCCGGCGACAGGAACAGCCCGTCGGTGTCGCGCTCGAGGCGCTCGCCGCCCCACGCCACCTCGGCGCCCTCGTCGCGGCCGACCCGCAGGTACTCCTCGTCCTGCTTCAGCTGAGCGTCGTCGACGACCGGGCCGATCTGTGTGCCGTCCTCGAGCGCGTGGCCCACCCGGAGCCCGCGCATGGCGTCGACCATGGCCTCGACGAACGCGTCGTGGATCCCGTCGGTGACGATCAGGCGCGAGGAGGCCGTGCAGCGCTGGCCGGTCTGGAAGAACGCGCCCTGGATCGCGCAGTCCACGGCGACGTCCAGGTCGGCGTCGTCGAGCACGACGAGCGGGTTCTTCCCGCCCATCTCGAGCTGGGCCCGCGCGAAGCGCTCGGCGCACGCGAGCGCGACCTGCCGCCCGACGGCCTGCGAGCCCGTGAAGGTGACGCCGCGGATCTCCGGGTGATGGATGATCCGGTCGCCGACCGTCGAGCCGCCGCCGTTCACCAGGTTGAACGTCCCCGGCGGCAGCCCGGCGCGCGAGAGGATCTCGGTCAGCGACCACGCGCTCGCCGGCACGAGCTGCGCCGGCTTGAACACCACGGCGTTGCCGTACGCGAGCGCCGGGGCGATCTTCCACGCCGGGATCGCGAGCGGGAAGTTCCACGGCGTGATGATCCCGACCACGCCGAGCGGCTCGCGCAGCACGTCCACGTCCACGCCCGGACGGACCGAGCGCACGTGCTCGCCCGGGATCCGCAGCGCCTCGCCGGCGAAGAACCTGAAGATCCACGCGGCGCGCTGCGCCTCGGCGACGCCCTCCGCCTTCGGCTTGCCCTCCTCGCGCGAGAGCTGGGTGCCGAGCTCCTCGGCGCGCGAGCCGAGCTCGGCACCGATCGCGTCGAGGGCGGTGAACCGCTCGGCCGGCGTGGCCGCCGCCCAGGCAGGGGCCGCACCGAGCGCCGCGTCGACCGCGGCGTCCACCTGCGCCGCGTCGCCCATCGCGAACTCCCCGACCACGTCCGATCGGTCCGAGGGATCCACGTCCGCCGCGACGGCCGCGCCGTCCACCCACGCGCCGCCGACGAAGTTCTGCTGCGTCGCCACGATCGCCTCCTCCACGCGAGGCGGTCCGCCACCGCCGTGAGCCGAGCGTAGCGTGTGGGGCGTGGCCGGTCAGGCCGAGCTGATCCGCGCGGTCGCGATCGTCCGACCGGAGGCGTCCCGGATCGTCAGCAGGTCGACCGAGCCCAGGTCCGCGTCGGTCACCAGCCAGCCGTCGGTCTCGCCATCCTTCGTCCACAGCGCCTCGAACGGCAGTGAGAACCCCCCGGGTCCGGTCAGCGTTGCGCTGAGCTCGTCGGCGGTCTGCGGCGCCCGGAGGAAGACCGCGCCCCACGACCGGCCCCACACCGACTCGTAGAGCAGCACGCTGCCGCGGACGTCGTGGCCGTCCACCCCGCGAACGGCGCCGACCCGGAACTCGGTCCCGCCGAGCGTCGAGAGCAGCCGCTCGTAGCTCGCGGCGCCCGCCTGGACCCGGTCGGCCCGGCGCGCCTGCCCCAGCCCCCAGGCCACCGACGCGACGAGCACGAGCGACGCGGCGGCGGCGACCAGCCACGGGGCGCGCAACCGGGACGTCCCCGAGGGCGTCCGCGCGTCCCGCCACTCCTCCTCAAGCGTGTCGAGCACCCGGTCGCGCAGCTCGGCCGGCGGCTCGGTCGGCGGGACCGCGACCGAGAAGACCTCGACGCCCTCGCGGAGCGCCGCGAGCTCCGCCCGGCACGCCGCGCACCCACGCAGGTGCCGGCGGACCTCCAGGTCCTCGATCTCGGGGGTCATCGCCAGCACGTGGTCGGGAAGCCGCTCGCGGACCTCGGCGCAGGTCACGGCTCCACCTCCTCGGTCTCGGCCATCGCCTCGCGCAGGCGCAGGAGCGCGGCGTGGATCCGCGTCTTCGCGGTCCCGAGCGGGATGCCCTCGAGCTCGGCGACCTCCGCAGTGGTCCGTCCTCCGAAGTACGCGAGCTCGAGCGCCGAGCGCTGCTCGGCCGAGAGTCGCGCCATCGCGCGCCGCGCTCGCGCCGCCAGGTCGCCGGTCGTCGCCAGGTCCTCGGGCCCGGGGCTCCCATCTGCCTCGCTCGGCGTGCCAAGGCGGCGGATCGAGCGCGACTCGGTCACCCGCCGGCGCAGGGCGTCGATCGCGAGCGAGCGCGCGACCATCAGGACGTACGCGTCCAGGCGGCCGCGGGCCGAGTCGAAGCGCTCGGCGCCCCGCCAGAGCTTCACGAACGTGTCCTGCACCAGGTCCTCCGAGGCCGCCCGATCCCCGAGCATGACGAGCCCGAGCCCGTACACGCGAGGCGCGTAGCGCTCGTAGAGCGTGCGCGAGGCGCCGGAGTCGCGCCCCGCGTACGCACGCATCAGCTGTGTCTCGCCGGCCGGTTCGAGCATCGTTCGCAAGGGTATCCCGACCAAGCAGTACGGACGCCGACCCCAGAGCGTTCACCCGTGACGGAGATCGGAGACTCGCGCTAGGGTCCTCCGCGTGCCGCCGATGGACGTGTACCTGGAGGTCGGGGCCAAGCGGATGTTCGCCGGCGCCCTCGAGTGGCCCGGCTGGTGCCGGGCCGCCCGTGACGAGGGGTCCGCGCTCGAGGCGCTCCTCGCGTACGCGCCCCGGTACGCGGCGGCGCTGAAGGGGAGCCGGCTCGGGTTCGAGGCACCGACCGACCTCCGCGTCGTCGAGCGCCTGCCGGGGGACGCGACGACGGACTTCGGCGCGCCGTCCGCCGCCCCCAACATCGACGCCGAGCCGATGACCGAGGCCGACCTGCGCCGCGCGCAGGCGCTCCTCCGCGCCTGCTGGCGCGCGTTCGACGCGGCCGCCGACGCCGCGACGGGCAAGGAGCTGCGCAAGGGGCCGCGCGGCGGCGGCCGAGACCTCGAGACCATCGTCGAGCACGTGGTCGGCGCGGATGCCGGCTACCTGCGGATGATCGGCGCCAAGGCCGGCGCCGAGCAGGAGGCCGGGCCCGAGCCGATGCGGGCGGCCATCTCGACGGCGCTCGCGAGCGCGGTGCGCGACGGCGTCCCGCCCTCGCCGCGCGGTGGGAAGCGGTGGACGCCGCGGTACTTCGTCCGCCGCTCGGCGTGGCATGTGCTGGACCACGCCTGGGAAATCGAGGACCGCATCGAGGACTGAGGCGGCTCAGGCCAGGAACGTCGCGAGACGCTCCGTCTCGGCGCGGAGCTCGCGCAGGGCCGACCGCGGGAGCCGCTCGAACGGCTCGACGCGGACCCGCCCGTCGTCGAGCGCCCACGTGCCGGCCACCCGGCCGTCCACGAGGAACGTCGGCACCGACTGCGGGTTCTTCGAGTGGAAGACCAGCGGGCGGTACGGCTCGGGCAGGATCTGCGTGCGGCGGGCGTGGACGAGCAGGGTCGCGTCCCAGGTGGGCAGCAGCCGGACGGGCGCCGGGGTCCCGGCATCGGGCAGCGGCGCACGCGGCACGTCGAGCAGCTCGCCGCCGCGCTCGTCCCGGAACCGGCGGAGCGTCGTCCGGTCGAGGGCGCGGTCCAGGCGCGCGGGCGAGAGACCCGTGAAGCTCGCGACGTCCTTCCGGCTCGCCGGCCCGAACCCCGAGAGGTAGCGCCGGACCAGGTGCTCGATCCCTTCGGCCCGCGTGACGGTGGAGGGCCCCAGCCAGTCCTCGGCCAGTCCGTACAGGTCGGCCCGGCGCCGCTCCCACGTGCCCGAGGGCGGCACGCGAACCATGTCGACGAACAGCCCGACGCCGTACCAGGTCTGGGAGTCGATGCCGAGCGCCCTCACGATCTCGGCGCGGGGGCGCGCGCCCTCGGCGAGCATCGCGCGGACGCGCTCGGCGACGGTCTCGATCCCGGCGGTGCTCCCGGTCCGCGCGGCGGCGCGGATCCATCCCTCGCGGCGGTCCTCGCGCACGGCCTCGGTCATCAGCCAGTAGTCGTTCGCCGAGACCATGTGGATCGTCGAGCGCATCAGCGTCGCCTGCACGACGGTCCGCCGTTCGAGCGCTCGGGTCAGGTCCTCGAGCCGGAACCCCTTGAGGCACGACCACAGCCGCAGGTATCCGGACGGCGCGTACTGCGTCTGGAGCCCGCCGACGCGCTCGAGTGCCCGCGGGAGCGGCAGGCGGGCGCGCTCGAGCAGCAACTGGCGCGCGAGGAGCGCGCGGTTCAGCTCGCGTTCGGTGAGGGTCCGTTCGGCCATCGCGGCGTCAGGTCTGGTCCGACCAGCGGCCCTGCTCCTCCGGTCGCTCGGGCGGAAGCGCCCAGCCGGACTCGCTCGGGAGCTTCCACCGGCCGCGGTCGCGGATCTCCACGTCCCACGGGCCCTCCATCCCACCGTCGTCGAACCGAGCGCCTTCGATCGGACCAGCCAGCCCCTCGGCGGTGGCCGCGACGTCGTAGACCGCGGGAGGGACCCAGATCACCGGGTTCCCCATCCGATCCTCACCGACGCGCACCCCCCAACCGAGCGCCCGATGCTCAGCGTCGAACAGCTGCACCTTGTCCTGCGGTCGCTCGCGCGCGCGCTCGGTCATGCGCTCGAAATACTTCGCCCGATCGACGGCGTGGTACGTGTCGATCCTGTCGAGATCTTGGTGGCGCTCCCGCTGCTCCGCGTCCTGATCTCTGTACCCGGACCAGACCATGCGGGCCACGGGGACGATCACGTACCTGACGACCATCGCAAGCGTGATGAGGAAGCCGCCGATACCCAGGTTCCGACCGACCGACATCCCGATGAGTCTATTGGTCAGCCGCCGGCGAGCGCGCGAGCGTCATGCGATCGGTGCGAGCGCTTTCACTCGACCGAACCGTGGAGAGCTCCACTCGCCGAGGATGCCACGGAGGCTCACGGACCCAGCGAGCCGAAGGTGAGGTCATGGCCGGCCCGTGCCGTCCGAACGACGGCCCTTGGGTGCATCGCGGCCGAGACCGCGATACCCTGCGCGGCCATGGTCAACCGAGCCGGAGGGGAGGGAACATCGTGACCGGTTGGTGGCTCGTCTCCTACATCGTGCTGTGGGGCGTCGTCGCCGCGCTCGGCGTCCTGGTCGTGGCGCTCGCGCGCGAGATCGGCGCGCTCCATCTACGGCTCGGGCCGCGAGGCGCCCTCGAGATCGACGGCGAAGGCCCCGAGCTCGGCGCCGTCGTCCCGCCGATCGATGTCGAGGACATCGCCGGCGCGCCGGCGACCCTCGGCGGCGCCGGGCCGAGGCGCTTGCTCCTGTTCGCCTCGCCGACGTGCGAGCCCTGCCGCGACGTCGTGCCGGCGGTCGGCGTGCTCGCGGACGTGCGCCTGCGCACCGCGATCGTCACGGACGCGCCGCGGACCCTCCTGGACCCGTGGCGGCGGCTCGGCGTCACCGTGCTCCTTTCGACCGAGGCGTTCACGGCGTACTCGGTCCCGGGGACGCCGTTCGCGGTGGTCCTCGGGGAGGACGGCCGGGTCCTCGCGAAGGGCACCGCGAACAACCCCGAGCAGCTCGAGGGGCTGGTCGCGACGGCCGACCGTCGTGTGGCGGAGGCGGTGCCGGCGTGAGCTCGATCGAGCGCATCGAGCGCGGCCTCGCCACCTCGACGACGCGGCGGTCGTTCCTGGCGCGGGTGGGGCGAACGGCGGTGGCGCTCGCGGGCGGAGGACTGGTCGCCAGCGTCCTCGCGCCCGAACGCGCCGAGGCGCACCACATCTGCGGCCACACGTACACGACCGGGTCGTGCCCGCACCCGTTCGCCCCGCACTCGCGTACGGACGCGTGGGGGTACCCCGTGCACCCCGTGTACGGGTACCCGGTCGACGACGAGGGCGCCCTGTACGTCTCGAAGCGCCAGATGCGCCGGAAGGTCTGCCAGGAGCGCGTACCCGACGAGTACCCGAAGACCGACCCGACCCGGTACGGGGGCGGCTGGAGCCGGTGCTGCAACGGCCGCATCCGGCACATCCAGGATTGCTGCTCCCGCCACGACAGGCGGATCAACGGCGACCGCGCGGTCCGCGGGTACTGCTACGGGCGGCGCAAGGTCTTCTGCATCACGTACCAGGAGTACGACGTCCGGTGCTGAGCCCCATCGCGTTCACGGCCGTCGTCGCGGCCTCGGTCGTCGCCGGGCTGTCGGCGCTCTTCGGCCCCTGAGGGCTGTCGATGGTGGAGACCATCACCCCCATGGTCCATGGGGGCAGCCGGGGCAGGTGGACGGTGTCGGTGACGCTGCACGTCGTCGCCGCGACGCTGGCCGCGGGCGTGTTCGGCTCGGCGCTCGGGGCGGCGGGCGACGCGCTCGGCGCGCCCTGGGGTTCGGGGTGGGCGGTGGTGGTGGTGGCCGTCTGCGTCGCGGCGCTCCTGCGCGAGGCCGGCGTGCTGGCGTACGCCGTGCCGCAGCTCCGACGGCAGGTGCCGAGCTGGTGGCGGACGTACTTCGGGCCGTACGCGGCGGCCGCGCTGTACGGCGGCGCGCTCGGCGTGGGGTTCCTGACGTTCGTCCGGCATGCGACGCTGCTCGTGGTGGTGGTCGCCGCCGTCGCGACGGGCGATCCGCGCCTCGGCGCGGTGCTCGTCGCGCCGTTCGGTCTGGCCCGCGCGGGGGCGGTCGGGCTCGCGGGGCTCGGGCGGCAGGCCCAGACGGTCGATCGGTTGAGCGCGTTCGCCGCGCGCTCCTCGGCGCTCGGCGTCGCGAACGGGGTCGCCGCGGCCGCCGTGGCTCTCACCGTGGTGCCGGAGCTCGGCGCCGCGAGCCTGAACGACCTGACCGGCGTCGCCGGCGCGACGATCGCGATCGCGTTCGCGTGGGGCGCAGTCTGGAAGGCGCACCGGTTCCGGACCTGGCGCGGGATCGTCGCCTCGTACGGCCTCGGTCCGCTGCGCGCACCGGCGGGGGTCGTCGTCCCGGTGCTCGAGGCCGGGATCGCGCTTGCCGTCCTCGGCGGCCGGGCTCGCGAAGCCGTCGCCGCCGCTCTGGCGTTCCTCGCCGCCGCGTCGCTGGCGGTCGCGCTCGCACGCCGGCGCGGACAGCGACGGCTCCGCTGCGGGTGCTTCGGCGCGGCCGAGATCGACACCGGTCGTGCGCTCCTCCGCAACGCCGGGCTCGCCGCGGTTGCCGCGCTCGCCGCGCTCGGCCCCGAGCCCGGCACGTCGGCCGTCCCGCCCGTGGAGATCCTCCCCCTCGCACTCGTCGTCGCCGGCGTCGCGGGGACGGCAACGGTCGTCGCGCTCGTCCGGCGCGCGATCGTGCCCTTCGGCGTCGCGGACCCGTCGGGGGAAGCGTCGTGAGGCGCTCGGTCGCCGCGCTCGCCGTCGGGCTCGTCCTGCTCGGTGCCGCGCCGGCGTGGGCGAGCCACACCGACCTCACCGACCCGAACGACGTCGACGGCCGCCTCGACCTCGACCAGGTGTGGCTCCGCCACGACACGGATCCGTTCGTCTGGATCTTCGAGACGTTCCGCGAGTGGAAGCCGCGCGAGATGTGGGACCGCGGGTACCTGCTCGTCGAGCTCGACACGCGCGGCTCTGAGGGGGTCGACTACGTCGCGCTGATCCGCTCGAATGGCAGGCGGCTCGAGGGCGTCCTGCTGCGGACGCGGCGGGACGGCCGGCAGGTGAAGGTCCTCGACCTCGACGCGTGGAAGGCGGGCCCGGACGGCGCGGGGATCGCGGTGCCGCTCGACGCCCTCAGGTTCAGGGTCGG
>Ga0105100_10000206_pt1 | contig 34693 bp, 32 predicted proteins | sample PPLLak12cMay2015_2_FD_87033 | JGI IMG/M metagenome (GOLD analysis project Ga0105100, IMG submission 87033) | Freshwater sediment microbial communities from Prairie Pothole Lake near Jamestown, North Dakota, USA - PPLs Lake P8 Core (1) Depth... | ecosystem: Environmental > Aquatic > Freshwater >... | reverse complement strand
TGTTCGTCTGCTAGGGCGTAAAGTGCCTGCCCGTGATAAACCGCTCCTGCTTGCAGCGCGAGATCCGCTCGCTGGTCGAAGACGCCCTGGATGACGCCGCCCAATCCCAGGGCCGCCCGGTGGACGAGGCCATGACCGTCGAAGTCCTCAAAGAGTTCGGCGCCCCCGACAAAGTTGCTGCCTCTTACAGCTCGCCGCGCTACCTGATCGGACCACGCCTCTTCCCCGCTTACTGGACCGTCCTGCGCATCGTCCTGGCTGTGGTGATGATCGTCACCGCCATCGGCATCGGCCTGGGCTGGGGACAGGGCGCCAATCCCGGACAGACCCCCGTAGATATTTTCACCGAGGCTATCGCCGGTCTGCTCGGAGCGCTGGTGGCCGTCTTTGGCAATGTCACCCTGGTTTTCGCCATCCTGGAGCGTTTTGTGCCCGACTTTAGCCTGCAGGAAAAAGATTGGGACCCGCGCCAGATGAAAGCCGAGCCTGATCCTGAGAAGATCAATATGCTCGAGCCCATCCTCGGGTCAGTGTTCGTCGTCGCCGTGCTCCTGTTCCTGAACGTCTATCCGCAGTGGATCGGCATCTTCAGCTTCGTGGATGGTCGCTGGGAGAGTGCTCCCCTGCTGGCCCCCGAGTTCTTCAAGTATGTGCCGTTCATAAACATCCTGCTCATCGCCGATATCGTGCGCAATGCCCTACTGCTGCAGAGCGGGCGCTGGACCACAGCACTGCGGGTATTTGTCATCGCCACCAGCCTCGCCGCCATCGCCCTGCTGGGGACCATGCTTGCTGGACCCAACTTACTCCAGCTAAATGCAGCTGACCTGACCCGCCTGGGCTGGGACGAGCTCACTGTACGTAACCTGGTGGACGCTGATACCGCCCTCGCCACCCTGTTCCGCATGGTCCTGGGCGTGGCCATCGCCGCCAACCTGATCGAGATCGGGCAACAGTTGTACCGTCTGTTCTTCCGCCGGCCCGTGGTGTAAATCTTTTCCTCAATCCTCCCTCGCAATTGTTCGGGCGCACGAGACATGAAAACCGGGTTTCTCCAAGCCTCGCTCTTTGAGGCTGGAAACCCGGTGTCTAATCACAAATCCATGCTACCATCGTACGGGCGCAGCGGAACCATTCCAGGATCTCACATCCGAACTCTCCCGCTGCGCCCCGACCGCCCCCCATACGGGCATAGCGGAACCATTTCATGATCTTATTCCCATTGCCATCCGCTGCGCCCCTTCCCCATCTTGCCTTATAATCAAATTCAGGCCATCTGATCATCGCCGCTCCATCCGCCTGCCAGGCTACGATTACACCCGACCCGACGCCTATTTCGTCACCATCTGCACCTGGCAGATGCACTGCCTGTTCGGTTCGGTAATGGATGAAAAAATGCAATTGAATCCGCTTGGACAGATCGCCCATCAGCAATGGCTCAAATTGAGCCAGCGTTTCCCCCATGTGGATGTTTCTACATTTGTAACCATGCCAAACCACATCCATGGAATCATCATTTTAAATGATGCGGCCGGTAGGGGCGCTGCAGAACATACCCGGATAAATTTGGATGAAATCAACCGCAGCGCCCTTACCCCAGCAAATATATCCCCTCACGTCATCCCAGGCTCATTAGGCGCAAACGTCGCTGTAGGCGTCTCCTACGGATTCCCATCCCATCCTGCCAGGCGCGCCATCAACCACCAGAAAGCCTGCCCCTTCAATTTGCAAAACAAGGCCGCCTCGCGCGGCGAATCGCTATGCGCGCAGGATGTGGGTAGATCATCACAATAGCTGGGATGATTGGCGCACCAGCTCGCGCACCAGGTGCAGGTTCCCTCGCTATTGTTGAAATACGGTCCCCCGCCATCCGGATCAAACGTCTCGATATCTGCGAAATCGAACAACACCTTATCGTTTACCTGGGCGTACTCCCGCGCCATCTCATTGTGCCGCCACAGCGTTTCGCCCGGTCCCGTTCCATCCGTGTGGCCGGTGAAATAGATGAAGCGCATCCTGGGGTATTCGCTCTCCAGCAGATCCAGCGCTGCTAAATATTCCTGCACCTGTCCATCCGAGTAATACGACATCTGCCCGCACCACGTCCAAAGTGAGAAATCAAACCAGCCTGTGTCCGCCACCGAGCGGGTGAGATCCATCCCTTGAGTTGTCTCCCAATACAGGTCGGGGGTGATATAGGTGGTCCCCGTATTATTCCCATCATAAAAACGCATGGCAGTCGCATCCCCCGGCAATGCCACCGCGTTGCTCACCCGGATATCGACATTGTATTTCGCATCGATCGTTTCCAGCCAGTTCAAGCCCGAAAGCACCTGGCTGCCGTGCGATGTATGGGCGTAATGGATCGCGTATTCCCTGGCCCGTCCGATCCACTCATCCGGGATCTGGCTGATATCCGTGTGGCGGTGGTCCACCACGATCGCTCCCCCGCTCGTAGAGGTAGGTTCGTATTGGCCAACCACCAGCGGCAAGTAACTGTGTACATCGCCGTCAGCACCCCTGCCCACGAAAATGCCGGTCCCGATGCCCAGAAATGCCACCAGCGCTAGAAAACTGATCAGGATTCTCCTCTTCATAATTTCCTCCCCATTGGCATTTACCAACGATATATCTTCTCCGGGTTCAACCGCACCAGCCGGTTCTCCGCATCCGTGATCCACGACTGCGGCTGGTGCGCCAGCACCCCCTCCTCGCCCAGATAACGCGTATATACTTCAATCACCCGCCGCTCGAACTCCTCCCCCGGCCCGCTCACCAGCTCGACCGGTCCCTCCAGCAGGTACGCCCACTCCGTCTCGCCGCCATTCGATTTATCGATCAGCAGCGCCGCCCTGGGATTGCGGACCAGGTCCTTCACCTTGCGCGTCGAACTGAAGGCGCTGAACCAGGCGCTCTCCCCGTCCCACAAATACCACACCACTGTCAGGTGCGGCTGCATGCTGCGCGGATCGGCAGTCGCCAGCCGCGCCAGGAGCACTTCTTGCAAGCGTTCGTCCATCAATGCATCATTTTCCATGTTCGCCTCCCCCTTGATTCTACAACAATCCACTCTGGTGTGGCTTTACAACCTTTTCAGCATCCCCCCAAAAAACTCAATCCAGATTTTTCAGGAACTCCAGTACATGCTCATTGAATTCATCCGGCTTTTCCATATTAGGCAGGTGCGCCATGCCCGGCATCACCACCCATTGCGCTCCCGGGATATGCCTCGCCAGAAATTCCGCCGCTGCTTGCGTCTTAGGGGTATCCAGGTTCCCGTTTATGATCAAGGTCGGGGTGTGTACTTTATCCAGGCGGCTCACCGCAGGCGGCTCCAGCTCTGCTTCAGCTCCCAGTTCTGCCTCGTTCCGCAAGGCAATGCCGTTCATTTGGCGCATTTTTTCCCGCAGCCGCCGGTCCACCTGTTCCGGAGTGCGCAGCGGTCCATCCACCCAGATTTGCAGCTCCAGCTCATTGATCCGCTCAATGTCCTCCGCCGCCTCCGCAAGAGCGTAATCTTCCGCTTGCCTTGGCGGTTTGCCATCATAGGCGAATCCGCTCACCGCTGGCGCCACCAGCGTCAGACTGGCCGCCATCTCCGCATGCTCCAGGGCTAGGTCCAGGATCGTTTTCGCCCCCTGCGAGCAGCCCACCAGGTGTGCCTTGTGAATCTGCAGGGAATTCAACAACCCGTACAGGTCCTTATGGTGGGAAAAGCTCCCCGGAGTGGTCCTAGTCTGACCGAAACCCCGCCGGTCGTAGCGCAGGGTCTGATACTGCCGTGCAAAAACCACATACTGGTCGTCCCACATCCGGCTATCAGCAATTCCAGCGTGCACCAGCACCAGCGGAAAACCCTTGCCGTCCATCTCATAATAAATTTCCGTTCCATTGATTGCAACATAAGCAGCCATGCAGATTACCTCCATTCATTGAATCAGCTTGTAGACAGGCACCAGCCCGGTTTATTGAGTTTATAATCGATACACGCAAGAAAGGACCGTCATGTCTATTCAAATCGTTCCATTTGTTGACGAATACCTTGAAAGTGCCACCCGCCTGGTCGCCCGCCAGGTTCAAATCCTGGAAAGCCAGGTCAGCACCCTGCCTGCTCAGTATTCCGATCCTGCCTGCTTACGCCCGCTCATCCAGGCGATCTCCAGTGCGAATCCAGGAGTCGCAGCCCTGCAGGATGAGCGCCTGGTCGGCTTTCTCACCGCTTGGCAGCTGCCCGCTTTCCAAGGCGCACCGGCCGTCTTCACCCCCGAGCTGGCGCATACTGCCATCCCACAAGAGCGTGCACGCATTTACGATCAGATGTATGCTGCCCTGGCTGAAACCTGGGTCGCTGCCGGCTATCGCACGCACCTGATCAGCCTCATGGCAAACGATCATACGGGATTGGAAGCCTGGAACCACCTGGGCTTCGGCATGCTGGTTGCCGATGGCCTGCGCGATCTGCAAGCGCTCCCCGAGCCGCCCTCAACCTGCGAAATTCGCCGTGCCCAGACTCAGGATGCTGAAACCATCCTGGCCCTGGACACTGCCCTGGATGATTACCTGGGAGGTTCGCCCACCTTCATCAAACACGGATCTGAGCACAGCTTTCCAGAGATTCAGCCCTGGATTACAGATGCTCAGCAGGCTATTTGGATCGCCTGGGACGGTCCTCAACCGCTGGCATTTATCGGCTTTCGCCCCGCCAGTCACGACGCCAGTATGGTGATCGTCGACGACCAGACCGCCAGCATCTCGGCTGCCTATACCCTGCCCTCCGCCCGCAGTCAGGGTATCGCCACTGCGCTGCTCAATCGCGGCCTGGCCTGGGCGCGTGAGCAGGGCTACTCCCGCTGCGCAGTGGATTTCGAAATGACCAATCCCCTGGCAAGGCGCTTCTGGCTGCGTCATTTCCAGCCGGTCAGTTATTCACTCTGCCGGCGCATTTTCTGATTCTTAGCCTTCCTTCACCAGCGCTCTACCCAGCTTGAGCACCGCCTCTACCAGGATGTCAAAATCCTCCTGCCGTGAGCGATGGTTGACGTTCGCCACCCGCAGCGCATAACGCCCGTGCAAGCGCGTGTAGCTGGGCACAGCCGTCCCACTCTCGTGCAGTCGCAGCAGCAGCTCCTGGTTCAAGGCGTTCAACGCCTCTTCATCCATCCCTGGAGCCACATAGCGGAAGCACACGATATTCAAAGAGACCGGCGCCAGGCGCTCCAGCTCAGACTCGGCGTCCACCCGCGCCGCCAGGTAACGCGCCTGGGCCACATTCTTCGCCACCATCTGCGCGTATTTATCGATCCCATCCGCCTTGAACATCATCCACACTTTCAAAGCTTTAAAGCCGCGCGACAGCTCCAATCCGTAATCGCTGAACCACGGCGCTCCGGCCGCCACTCCGCGTTTCATCTTGGTCAGGTACTCCGGCGTCAGAGTGAACGTCCCCCGGTGAGCGGCCTCATCCCGCACCAGCACGCAGCCCGCCTCGTGCGGAACCGACAGCCATTTGTGCAGGTCAAACGCCAGCGAATCGGCCTGTTCCATGCCGGCCGTCAGCGGACGCAGCTCCGGATCAAGCGCTGCAATCGCCCCGAACGCCCCATCCACGTGCAGCCACAACCCCTCCTGGCGGCAAATCTTCGCCAGGGCTGGCAGGTCGTCAATTGCCCCGGTATTGGTCGTCCCGCAGGTGCCCACCACGCAGAACGGATGATAGCCCGCCTGCCGGTCGGCGGTGATCAGCGTTTTCAGCACCTGCACATCGATTTGAAAATCGCCATTCACCTTCACCAGGCGCAAAGCGCTGCTGCCCAGACCCAGCAGCTCGACCGCCTTCTGCACCGAGCTGTGCGCTTCGCTGGATGCATATAACACCAGGCGCTGCGGCGCAGCCGCCAATCCTTCCCGGCGGATATCGTAACCCGCCCGGACATTGCGCGCTACCGCCAGTCCCACAAAATTTGCCATCGAGCCGCCGCTCACCAGCAGCCCGCTGGCTTCCATCGGGTAGTCCAGCATCTCTTTGCACCACGCCAGCACCTGCTGCTCCACATAATTCGCTGCGTGCTCCCCGCCGCCCATATTCGGGTTCAAGCCCGCTGCCAGCATCTCCGCCAGCGCCCCCAGCGGAGTCCCGCCCCCGATCACCCAGCCCCAGAAGCGCGGGTGGATATTGCCCATCGGGTTGGCGCGCACAAATTGCACAAAATCGGCATACGCCTGCTCTGCCCCCTCGCCCTGGCGCGGCAGCGGCGCCCGCAAAGCCTGCTTCAGCGGCTCGTCCAGCGGCTTCCACACCGGCTCCTGGCGGATCTCGCGCAGCTTCTCCAGCATCTCGTCCACCATCTGGTGGCCCAGCGCTCGCAGCGCCTCCCAGTCTTCCGGGTCGAGCGATTCTTCGATTTGCAATATTTCCTGGTGAGTCATAATCCGCCTCCATGATTAAGATAACAATAAAAAACAGCCTATAAGTACGCAGGCCGGTGGGTATCAAGACAGTGAATTATCCCGGTCGCGTCAGAGCTTTTATTGCGACATATTATATCCGATTATTGTGAACAGACAAAATATAGTCGCTTGCCTGCTCACAGTAATCCATCAGATACAGGTAGATTCCATCCACATGGATGGCTCATGGATGTTATTTCCCTTGACAATTCCACAATTGCACTGTAAAATCTTCTCACCATCTATAAACCATCCCCACAGATGGTAAGGAGTCGATATGACACAGCCCATTAATTTCCAACTCTTCAACAACCTTGGCGCTACACAGGCCGATTACGCCGCCTTCAACCGCCACCTCAACCGCATGCGCCACGAGCGCCTGCCCGACGACAAGCCCTCCCCGGTCACGGATACCATCCAGCAGTTCCAGTCCCTGCCCAGCTTCGTGGACCTGAAACTGTGGTTTGCCTGGGATGCCGGGCAAGAGGAGATCATCGCCCAGGGAAATGTTTCATTACTGGATTTGGAAGAGAACCGCCACCTGGCGCAGTTCGATATCTCGGTCCTGCCGGAATACCGCCGCCAGGGCTACGGGCGCGCCCTGCTTCGCCGGATTACCGCAGCCGCTCAAGCCACTGGCCGCCGACTGCTGATGACCGATACCAACGATCGTATTCCCGGCGGCGAGGCCTTTATGCGCAGGCTAGGCGCTCAGGCGGGCCTGGTCGGGCATGTCAACCAGCTGCGCCTGACCGATCTGGACCGCGACCTGGTGGCGCGCTGGCTGGCGCAGGGACAGGCGCACGCGGAGGTTTTTGAGCTGGGCCTGTGGGACGGCCCCTATCCTGAAGTGGAAATGGAAGGCATTATTGAGCTGGTCAAACTCACCAACCAGCAGCCGCTGGGCGACCTGGAGATCAACGACCTGAATCTGACCGCTGACCAGATTCGCCAGATGGAAGCCGGCTTTTTCAGGCGCGGCTTCCAGCGCTGGACCTTTTACGTGCGCCAGCGGGCGTCCGGCAGGTTTGCCGGCTACACCGAAGCGGTCTGGAACCCCCACAACCCGCAGGTCCTGCGCCAGGATATGACCGGTGTGTTCCCGGAGTTTCGCAATAATGGCCTGGGGCACTGGCTGAAAGCAGCTATGCTGGCAAAGGTCATCCAGGATCGTCCCGAGATCAAATACGTGCGCACCCAAAACGCCGATACCAACGCCGCCATGCTCAAGATCAACAACGAGCTGGGCTTCCAGCCCTACATGGCCTCCACCTTGTGGCAGGTCGAGCTTGAGCGCGTGCTGGATTACCTGGGGGAAGTAAGCTGAAGGAAGCTAAACATGTCCGAAACCGAAAAAATCACCATCAATATGGCCGCCGTCGACCTGGGCAAGGTGGACCTGCTGGTGCAGGAGGGCCTGTACTCCAACCGCACCGACTTTATCCGCACCGCCATTCGCTCCCAGTTGGAGAAGCATACCTTCGAGATCCAACAGTCCGTGGTGCGCCACGCCTTCGTCATCGGCGTGGTATCCTACAACCACGCTGATCTGGAGAAACGCGTACAAAAGGGAGAGAAACTGGATCTCGCTGTGATCGGCATGCTGCAGCTCCAGGACGATATTTCACCCGATCTGGCTGCGGAAACCATCCACTCCATCCGCCTGCATGGTATGTTCGTCGCCAGTGCGGCTGTCAAGGCTGCCCTGGCAGATCGCATGGAATGACTGCCACTCAATCAGAGATAGAATGATTCCTCACCTGCACCAGGAACGTCCCCGCCCCTGCCAGCACCATCCCCAGGATCTGTTGGGTATCCAGCGCTTCGCCCAGGAACACCCACGCCAGGATCGCAATCTGGAATAGCATGGTATTGTTCAGAATGCTCGATTCCATCGCCGTAAGCACCCGTTGCGTCTGGTTCCACAGCGTGAAAGCCAGGGCGCTGTTCACCACCGCCAGCCACACGATCACCCCCCAATTCGCCAGGCTCAGCACAGGCCAGCCTTGCAGCGCCACCCCGCTTGCCAGCAACAGCGCCGACCCGATCCCCATGCTCGCCGTCGTCACCGCTAGCGGGCTCAGCCGCAGCCCCCGGTTCACCCCCCGTCCCAGCACGGTTGAGAATGCGGTTGCCAGCATGCCCACCAGCGCCACCCCCAGCCCCAGCCACTCCGCCCGCGGGATCTCTGGCGGATAAAAATACACCACCACCCCGCTCAGGTAGAATACCGTCCCCACCCACTGCCACAGGTTGGGGCGCTCTCCCAGCAGAGCAATCCCCAGCAGCGTCACCATGATTGCGGTAAAACTCAGCATCAGGCTCACCGCCACGGCTGGTAGAAGGTTCAGGGCGAAAAATTGCGCCCCCTGCGCCACGGCGTACATCAACACCCCCAGCACGAGCAGCCCCAGCCAGGTGCGCCGCGTGGCATTTTTCAACTCGCCCGGCACTCCTGCCCGTGCCGCAAAGGGCAGCAGGCTCAGAAAAGCCAGAAAGTAGCGCAGCCCGGCAAATGGTAGCGGCGGGATGTCCTCCAGCCCGAACTTGATCAGCACCCACGAACTGGACCACAACACGGTGACGAACAGGGCGATCAGGACCGCTTTCAGGTGCGGGGAAATTTTCATGTAGCCTCGATGTTTACGCTCCGGCGCGTAACGCTTGCCGCCGGGCAGGGTTTCCCAATTATATCGGTCCTTACCAGATTATGGAGATATTATGTCCGATCTATCCCTCTCTCACCCCCCAGTCGAAGCCCTGCTCAATGCCTTCAATGACGCCCTCAACCGGCGCGACTTGCCCGCCATGTTGGCTCAGCTCACCCCTGATACTGTCTTCGAGAACACCTACCCGCCCCCCGATGGCGAGCGCTTCTCCGGTCTGCCTGCCGTTGCTGCCTACTGGGAGCAGTTCTTCTCTGACTCCCAATCCTCCCACATCGAGATCGAGCGCCTGCTCACCACCCCTGCCTGGGGCGTCCAACAATGGACTTATCATTGGACCGGCCTGGATAGTTCCTTTGGTCATATCCGCGGCATCGACCTCTTCCTCATCCGCGACGGCCTCATCGCCGCTAAATATTCCTATGTGAAGGGTTAAATCCAATAGAAGTTACGCAGTTCCGGGGAAAATACCAAGTGCATAAGTGCTAATCCAATTTACCGGATTGCTATCTTAATCAATCACCGCACTTTCCAGAATTTCAAACCGCTGCCGGTCAGGATCAATCCTCGCCTGGACTCCGTAAGGCAGTACCATCATGGGATCGGTGTGCCCAAAATCCATTCCCGTGATCACCGGTAGGCCAGTCAAACCTTCTTCTTCCGCAACGACCTGCAGGATCACTCTGTCGTATTCCATGAATTTCTCAGGAGGAATCTGGCCTCCAGGTCTCGCAAACAGGATTCCCGCCAATTTAGCCAGGATACCCAGCGCAGCGTAGCAGCGCAATCCAGACTTGACTACCTCGGGCGATGGCGCATCCTCGGAGGTCTCTAGGAACAGAATGGCGTTTTCCCATACTTCATCCGCAGGCCAAAAGTCAGTTCCCCGCAGCCAGTCTAGCACTTCAAAACACCCACCGATCAAGTGACCCTGATGTGTGCCTTGCCCCTGGAGAAATCGCCAGGCGGTCGAGGGTTCCAATTTTCTGCGCCGAGTCTGGTTGGCAGGCTTGTCCCAATCCAGCATCTCTACGGTCCAACCGTTCGTATTTGGCGCGATTTCCCCGACCGCTTCGGAGGAGAAAACTGTCCTGCGCACCACCTCCACCATATAGGGGAACAACTCTACATTTTCAGCAAACCCAGCCATGATGGCTGGGCCGTAGAAGGTGACCAATCCGGCTTTATAACAGGCTAGATGAGTGATGGTCGTGTCCGAATATCCCATGAATACCTTCGGATTGGAGCGGATGATGTTCAGATCCAGGTAAGGCAGCATGCGGATCGCATCATCCCCACCAATGGTGGAGATGATGCCTTTGATCTTTGGGTCAGCAAAGGCCTGCATGAGATCATCGGCGCGTGCCTGTGGGTTGTGATACAGCCAGTCCGGATCGCTCATTGTATGCGGCATCTCCACCACCACCAGGTCAAATTCATCCTGGAGTTGTTTCTTACCAGCTTCATAACGCCGAGGAATCGCTCCCGGGCCACCCCAGGAAAGCGAAACCGTGGCAATCTTATCGCCTGGTTGAAGTTTTCGAGGTTTGATCATCCTGCCTATCCTGCTGATCCATGTAAATTTATTCCGCAATCTCCAGCGCGATCTCTGCCATTTGCGGGAAATCCCGCTCCCTCTGCTCGGCCGTCGCCTCTGCCCCGGTTACCACATTATCGCTCACCGTCAGGATCGACAGCGCCTGCACCTGATATTTCGCCGCCAGCGTATACAGCGCACTCGTCTCCATCTCAGCGACCAGCGCCCCGTATGCCGCCCACAGCTTCCACCAGTCCGGGTCATCGTTGTAGAACGTGTCGCTAGAATAGATGCCGCCGACTGACACCTTGAGCCCGCGCGCCTTGGCGGCTTCATAAGCCTTCATCAGCAGTCCAAAGTTGGCCGCCGGGGCGTAATCCATCCCACCGAAGCGCAACCGGTTGGCATGCGCATTGGTAGAGGCGCTCATCGCCAGCACAATATCGCCGATCTCCAGATCCGCCTGCAGCGCTCCGCACGTCCCCACCCGGATCAGCGTTTTCACCCCGTACTCCCGGATCAATTCATTGACATAGATCGAGAGCGTCGGCATGCCCATCCCGCTGCCCATCACCGAGACATGCTTGCCGTGATAGCCGCCGGTGTAGCCCAGCATGCCGCGCACCTGGTTGAAGCACATGACGCCCTCCAGGAACTGTTCAGCGATATACCTGGCTCGCAGTGGATCTCCAGGCAGTAGGATGGTAGGGGCAATCTGCCCCGCTTGTGCGCCGATATGGATGCTCATCTGACACCTCCCGGAGAGTTCGTTATCCACGATTGAAGAAAACCATGCTCAAATTATACATCGGGTGTCCAGGCATTTCCCTCCAGCAGCCTCCTTGACATCTGCTCCATTTCCCCTTACCATGCGCTTATGCAAACACAACCACGCGGCCTCTTCTCCGACGAAAATCACCTCCTGCAGCTCACGCAGCGCGGCAGCCGTGGACAGAGCGCCCATCTGCACCTGCCCGGCTTCCTCCACCCGCGCACCCGCGCAACCCTCGATCGCTGGATCTACCCCTGGCTGGCGCTGCTCTACGCGTGGCTGAGCCCCATCATTGTCGGCATCCTGGTTGCCATCCCCATGCTGCTGCTGTTCATGCTCAGCGGCGCCAACCTGGAAGATTTCGTCAGCGATATGGGCGCGCTGCCCACAGGTCCTGCCAATCTGTACCTCACCCTCACCCTGCTGCTGTCTTTCGCCCCCATCTATTTCCTAATCTGGGGCTGGCTGCTGCTCTGGGAGCGCCGCCACCTATGGACCACCGGCCTGGAGCGCGGCGGCGCCCTGTGGAAATACCTGCGCGGCTTCCTGCTCGGTGTGCTCATACTGGCGACATCCGCCGGCCTGGCGGCGATTACCGGTGTTGACCTCCAGCAGATACTCGATAGCCCGCTAAGCGAAGCCGCCCTGGGGACGCCCATGCTGCTCGCCCTGGCCGGCGTCTTCATCGTCCTACCCGCCTGGCTCGTCCAGGGCGGCGCCGAGGAAGTGCTCACGCGTGGTTTCCTGCTGCCCATTTTTGGCACACGCTATGGCACGACCGCTGCCATCATCGTCAGCTCGGTGCTCTTCTCCGTCCTGCACCTGTTCAACGACAACCTCTCCTGGATCGCCCTGCTCAACCTGGCCCTTTTTGGGGTTTTCGCCTGCCTATACGCCCTTTATGAAGGTGGCCTGTGGGGCATCTGCGCCCTGCACGCCTCCTGGAACTGGGTGCAGGGCAACCTCTTTGGCTTACCGGTCAGCGGCTCGAGCGCCGGCTCCAGCCTGATCAGCCTCCACCTTACCGGCCCGGATTGGTGGGCGGGTGGCGCTTTTGGCCCCGAAGGCGGCCTGGCTGTCACCCTGGTCCTGCTCATCAGTTGCCTCTGGATTCTCCTCGCCTCCCGCCGCCCGCGTTTGTAAGGCGGGTTTTAAGGCGAGTGGCTTTCTCGCCAACCCGCCTGTGTAAATCCAGCCCAGAACGCCTATCCACCTCGCCAGCCTACCCCCCGCCTGAGCGGTCTGAGCGGAGAGACACTGTTCTTTGCGTCTTGTAGTCGAAGACTGAAGCGGAAGGTTGCGCCTGTCGCAGACCGATACGCTTCGACTGCGACCTGGAAGGGCTCCAGGTCTCCGCTCAGCGCGCTCAGGTCCTAGGCAATCCCCGCATGGCGCGCCATCTATCCGTAGCTCATCCCGTAGAAAAACATGCCTCCCGTGTTACAATCCTCCTACTATGTCCCTCGGACTCACCAGCATACTCTTCCTCGCATTAGTGCCCATCGTCCTCATCGCCTGGGTCGGCGTTGCCGCCGGCGCCGTTTACCTGCTGCGCGACTCCGACTGGTGGGACAAGCGCGGCTGCCTGATCAGCCTGCTGATCATCACTTTCCCGTGGGGCCTGATTGTCTACTTCTTCTTACGCGACCGTAACACAAATCCCCTCGACTGACCCGCCAGTCAGCTTTGCCTGCCTTCACATGCTCTTCCTCCCAAGCCTCTGCCTGCCACATTTTCGATTAACTAGCACCCGGAGCCTCCCATGAACCGTCCCATGCGCCGCAAAGAACGCCAGATGCCCACAGCCTCCGCCCAGGAGCTACTCTCGCGCGCCGAATACGGGGTGCTCTCCACCGTCGCTGCGGATGGGCAGCCCTACGGCGTGCCGGTCAGTTACGCCTATGACGGTGCAGATGCTATATACTTTCATGGCGCTCTGGTAGGGCACAAACTCTATAACCTGATTCACAATCCCCGCGTATGCTTCACCGTTGTTGGCTACACGCAAGCTCTCCCCGAACAATTCAGCACTATCTACGAAAGCGCCATCGCTTTCGGGCGCGCAGACGTGCTGGATGGCGACGAAAAGCGCCTCGGCCTGCGCCTGCTGGCAGCCAAATACAACCCCACCGATTCGCCAGCCGCCGAGGAGTATATCGAGCGTGCCCTTTCAGCCACGCAGGTTGTGCGCATTCACATTGAACAACTTACCGGCAAACATCGTACAGTAGGCTAAAGGTGTAACCGTCCCACATCCCGCCGCCCGCATGAATGCGTAGAGCAAGCTGTTAGCTTGCTCAATTACATCATTGTTCAAATTTCCTCTCCACCCATCCTCAATCGCCCGTTACCTGAAATACGCAAACAATTATTCAAAATAGATGCTATAATTTATCAGACTATTTAGGGAACATTAGTCATATTTATCCAGCATTCTGGCATCGAGCGACACATCGCCTAACCGATCGCCAGTGATTTGACGATTTATTATCTTCAAACTGATTCCACATCACATTTCCGTACGCAGGGCAGGAGGAAATATGTTATCGGCTGTTGAACCCCATAATTCTCAGTCTGCCAAGCCCATCGACGTGATTAAAACCCCCATTGGCCTGCTGGTCGTAGATCAGACTTTATCACCCAGCTACCGCTTCAACACCTACTTGCTTACCAATGCCCAGGGCAAGGGCTTATTAGCTGCTTGCTGGAATCAGGATTTCAATCACATAACCGATACTATGAAATCGCCTCAAATGTGGGCAGGCTACTATAATAGTGCCGAAAAATCACTTCCCACACTAGCGCGCCTGATCGCAGATACCGCCAGGGGTGTGCCCGACGCAATCCGAGTTTTCAAGTTAACCGATCCTGAAGACGAAACCCTGAAATGGTTTGTCGGGAGACAGGTCGAATCCTTCCAGCAGTTGGCTACTTCGCTCAGCGAAATCAGCGCATCATCTTCAGCGGTTATTCCCCTGGAATATCGCCAGCTTGTTGCAGTGAACCAGGGCCTGTTAAACGAACAATTGCACCTGATACAGCACGGGCAGAAAAAAACTGATCTGCTAAAGGGCGCCTTCAAAGCCATGACCGCGCCACCCACCATCCCCATGCCCTCACCATCGGTATTTTTAACCTCTGCTACACCAGCTTCAACACCCAAATCTCCAGCCTCGCCATCCCCAAAGCCTTCCATCTCTGCCAAGACAAAAAACAAAGTTATGGATGGTTTGGAAAAAACGGTCGATATAGGTCAGGTACTTACCGGCAATGTGGGTGATGTAGCCACTGGGGGGATACTTTCAGGCGTAGTCAAGAAGACTGCCGACCATATCCGATCTCCCTTCTCAATGCAATCCGAAGGCGACCAGAAGACAGACCGCGTCATGCCAATTTACTGGCTGATTTTTATCCCATTCGCCATACTCGCAGGGTTAACCAGCTCAGCCAAGCCGCTGGGTCTGGCCATCGCCATTATTGGCCTGTATTTCATACTCTCAGCCAAAGCTGTGCTGGCTCTCGGCGCCAGCCTGGCCTACTTCGAAGGCAATAAAGCGAAATTTGTCGGCTCGATCTTCGTACTGCTCGGATTAATTTTCATGCTTGCAGTTTGATGCGCGGGAAGATGAAAAGATTGTGTCCCTCGGCCTAACCAGAATACTCTTCTTTTTACCCGACCGCAACATATACATCCTCGACTGACCCGCCTGCCCGCTTTACCTGCATTCCCCATTTCTTCCTTCGTCCGCCTTTCAACCCTCGACACAACGGACAGGAACTGATACGCAATTTTCTGCAAAAATTCAGTAAACTCAAAATAGGGTGGATAGATCTTAACAGTTATAGCAGCCCTCGCTGCTGCCATAGTCCCAGGCTGCCTTTACGCCATCTGACACGCATTTACGCAGGCTTACAGGCACGCCATCGGACTGAGGAGGTGCTATGAAATTCCAGTCCTTCACCTATCTTTGTCTGTTCACGATGTTGATCGTCGCCGGTTCAATCCTGGTCGCCAGCCCGGTCACCGCGCAGCTCTTCGAGACCACATTTTATGTCACCCATGCCGGTGATTCTGGCCCCGGCTCCCTGCGTGAGGCCATCCTGACAGCCAATTCCAGCCCTGGCGCGGACATGATCCAGATTGAGGTTGATGGGGAGCTGATGCTCACCTCACCTCTGCCCGTGTTCAACGAATCGGTCAGCCTCACTGCCGCCGGTTATAGCTTCATCATCGATGGCGCCAGTCAGTACCGGATCTTTGAAGTGCCCACCGGCGTGCGCCTGGAGCTGATTCAGCTTGAGCTGGTTAGCGGGACCGGCGGGGATGGCAATGGTGGCGCGGTTTTGAATGCCGGCACATTAGAGGTCCAGGATTGCACTTTCCTGGCAAACTTTGCCGAGCTGGGCGGCGCTATCTACAACGTGGGTACAGCCCACCTGGGAGCCGGTACACAGATCCTGTCCAGTGATGCCGTTCAGGGGGCGGGGATCTACAATCTGGGCGTGCTGAGCATGGAAGAAACCACCTTCTCCGGCAATAATTCCTCCCTTGAAGGCGGCGCGATTTACACCACCGGCCCGGTCACCGTATTGGGCGGTGAGTTCTCTGCCGGATTCGCTGGCGCGGGAGCCGGGATCTACGCTGCCGGTGGCAGCCTCTCCATTGAAGGCAGCATCTTCCGTACCCTCGAAACCAACTTAACAGGCGGGGCGATTTACACGGACGGGTTGCTTTCGATCCACAACAGCAGCCTGCTGGAGAACCATTCCGTACTGGGCGGGGCGCTCTTCCTGGGTGCGAACAGCATCGCCGAGATCATCGACAGCAGTCTGAATCATAACCAGGCTGAAACTGGTGGGGCGATATTCAATGCCGGCACTTTAACCATCACCAATAGCAGCCTCTCTGGGAATCACGCCGAAGGCCATGGTGGTGCCCTGGCCAACACCGGTACGCTCAAGCTGTCCAGCGCCAACCTGACCCAAAATACCGCCATCGGCGATGGTGGAGGACTAAATAATAGCTCGACCGGGATCACCAGCCTGGATGCCGTGACCATGCAAGAGAATGAAGCCCGCGCCGGAGGGGCGTTTGCCAACGCCGGCGAGCTGGAGGCGCATGGTTCCAGTTTAACTGGCAACCATGCTGATTGGGGTGGAGCTATTCAGAATGCTGGGACCCTGATCCTCCAATCCGGACAGGTCATCGAAAATGCATCTGATTCCGAGGGTGGCGGGCTATACAACACCGGGACGCTGACACTAAATGAGCTGCTGGTTGTTAGAAACCGCACCGGCTTTGAGGGCGGCGGTATGGTAAACGAAGGAGATGTGGTGATCTTCGCCGGTCGTTTTGAAAGCAATGATGGAGGCGACGATTTTGGCGGAGCAATTTCCAACCGCCCAACAGGCATACTAGAGATAGACGCGACAGACTTTACTGATAATTTCGTAAATAACGGCGGTGGGGCGATATTCAGCTCCGGTACACTGGTGATTCAGGATGCCAGCTTTACCGAAAATAATGCGAAGTGGGGTGGGGCAATTCATAACTGGCAAGCTGAATCGGCAGTTATTTCTCGAACCAGCTTTACAGGGAATTCCACCGGACATTGGGGTGGAGCGATCCTGAACGATGGGAACCTCGAGTTGGAGGATTGCACCTTCACTGGCAACCACGGTGAGGAGTTCAGCGGGGCGCTGCACAATAACGGAGAGCTGGTTGCGCGCCGCGTTTCTTTCAGCGAGAATATCGTTGAGCACGGATCAGGTGGCGCAGTAGAAAATGGGGGGAATGCGACGTTCGAGGATAGCACCTTCAACGACAACCATGCAGCTACCAACGGGGGAGCAATCAATTCGGGACGTCCGGGGTCCGAGCTGACTTTGCGCAAAGTCACATTTACCCAAAACGCAGCCGAGGATGGCGGCGCGATCTACAGCTCAGGCGCTCTTCACATCACAGGTGCAACATTTTCAGATAACGTTAGCAATAACTTCGGAGGCGCAATCTACAATGGCGGTTCGGTAGAAGCCGTTGACAGCCAGTTCATCCAGAATGGTGAAATCTATGGAACCCCCCGTGAGGGCGGAGCGCTCTACAATGCTGTCAACGCCAGCGCCAGCTTCAGCAATGCAACATTTGACCGGAATTACGCCTGGTACAACGGGGGCGCTATTGCCAGCTATGGATCTCTGGTCGTGTCAGGTTCGAATTTCACGTACAATCTTGCTCTGGATCATGGTGGGGCCATCTATCAACTGGGCGACACAGGCAGCCTGCAAGATACGAATTTCTGGGGGAATGAAACCTGGGAATATGCTGGCGCCATTGCCAGCTATGGTACGGATATGCACATCCTGCGCTGCTTGATCGTCCATTCCTACAGTTGGATGGGCGGTGCGATCATCAGTTCCGGAACCCTGCATATTGAAAACAGCACCATCGCCCATAATATGGCTGAGGAAGGGGCGGCGGCGATCCAAAATTATGCCACCACCACCCTGGCATACTCGACCATTTTTGGGAATCGAGTGATCTCGAATGAATGGGGTGGTGCGCTTGAGAACTACGCCAGCCTGACCATGTCCAATTCGATCATTGCTGGCACCGCAGATGGGTCGAATTGCACCGGTGGTGTAGCGAGCTCGGGTCCAAACCTCTCCGATGATTCGACCTGCGAGGGCTTTACCTTCGCCGACCCGCAGCTTGGACAGCTCCAGGATAACGGTGGTCCGACCTTTACCCACGCCCTCTTATGGAACAGCCCTGCCCTGGACACAGCCGCAGGAGACTGTCCGCTCACCGATCAGCGCGGGGTAGCGCGTCCGCAAGGCCTGGCCTGCGACCTGGGCGCCTTTGAAGCTGTCCCGTTCATGGTCGACATCGACATTGCCCCCAAGTCGAAAGACAACCTCATAAACCTGCAAAGTACCGGATCTATCTCGGTTGCTGTACTCTCCGTGCCTGGTTTCCAGGCTCCCAGCGTTGTCGACCGCGCCTCATTACGCTTCGGAGCCACTGGCGTTGAGAATCCACCCATGGCAGTCGGTCCGCTTGGCAAGCCATCCTGCAGCGCGGGTGATATCAATGGCGATGGACTGGCAGACCTTGTCTGCAAATTCGCCCTGGTCGGTACGAATTTCACCTGCAGCAGTCGCGTCGGCATTTTGACCGGTACATTACAGAATGGCGGTATGTTTGCCAACGAAGATATGATCCGACCATATCCCTGCCCGTAAAACTGGAGCCGGTTATCCTGCAAAAATGTCAGATATAAGCCCAATTCATTGACCTCTCTCCACCAGGGGAGAGGTCGGCATCGCACTTCCGCCGGGTGAGAGGTCGTCTTTACTCATTCCCCCGCATCAGCCACCCCCGCAGCAGGCTGAACGCCAGCAGCGCCAGCACAATCAGGATCACCGTCACCGGCAGCGCAGCCTCCAGCCCGAACCCCGTAAAACGCTCGTACACCAGCACCGGCACGATGCGCGGGTGATAGGCCAGGATCACCACCGCCCCAAACTCGCTGATGCCGCGCGCCCACATCATCAGCGCCCCCGCAACCACCCCCCGCCAGGCGATCGGCAGGGTCACATGCCAGAAAGCCCCCCACGCCGAAGCCCCCTCCACCAGCGCCTGCTGCTCCAGCTCGCGGTCCACCAGGGCAAACGCCTCCCTGCTCAGGTTCACCAGGTACGGCACGCTCACAAACAGCATCGCCGCCACAATCCCCGCCGGCTGGTTGGTGAACGCCACTCCCAGCTTCTGCGCCGGCGCGCCCACCCAGCCCCGACTGCCGAACACCAGCAGCAGAGCGATGCCTGCCGCGGTGTGCGGAATGATCACCGGCAGGTCGATCAACGCCTCCACCAGTCGCTTGCCGCGGAATTTGCGCCGTGCCAGCAGGTACGCCAGCGGCACCCCGCTCACCCCGGCGATCAGCGTCGCCGCCAGCGCGCAGCCTCCCGTTAGCGCCAGTGAGCGCAGCACCTCTGCATCCCCCAGCGTCTCCCCCAACACCGCTGGTTGGGTCGAGATCAGCACGCTGAGCAGCGGCAGCACAATGAAGACCACCAACAAGCTGCCCAGCGCCACAAATACCCAATCGAAGCCTTTTTTATGGGCCATGGCGCGCCACGCGCTTTGCTGAAGCAATCCAGCAGCGGCTTGATCGGGATATCCTCATTACTCGCATACTCCCCGCAGCCCCTCCGGCACATGCTCCTCCCCATCACAGCGCACCTGTTCGTATAGTGGGTGATAGTAAGCCTGCATAATCCCCCTGCCTTCTTCCGAGAGCAAAAACTGGATATAGCGCTCGGCCACACCCGGCTGCGGCGCATTGCTGGGAATCGTGATCCCATACCCGATCGGCTCCCCCCGGAAGACCGGCTTAATTTTTGCGAAACGCTGGAAATCCAGCTTCACCTCCACCTGCCGGTAAGTCTCACTCAGCGCCTCGCTGCCCAGGTTCACCGCCTCCGGCAGCTCCAGCAGCTCCAGCCCGTGCTGGCGGATCACACTCTCATACTCAAACGCGTAGTCCAGGTCCCCGGACTGCAGCAGCGCCACCAGCTGGATGCTCGCCCCGCGCAGCGCCAGGTTGCTGTCCAGCCTCGGCTCCAGGATCTCCGGTACAGTGATTTCGGTAAAGCCCGCTTCCTTATACATCCCGATGGGATAACTGAACTTATCCCCCAACAGGTTCTGAAAGATATCTGGCTGGTCGTATTGCACTTCCGCCAGGCGCAGCGCCATCAGTGTGCGGTAGCCTGCCGGGTCGATGCGCGGGTCCGAAAGCCCCAAACGCACTTCTGGGTCCGCCACGATCGTGTACCAGTTCTCGGCGCTTAGTTCAGCAGCTCCCCGGCTCTGCGGGGTGTAAGCCAGCCCAATCTGGTTACCCGCAAAATGCAGGTACCAATCGGCGTACGGCAGCCCGCTGTCCGGGTCGTCCGTGGCATACATCAGCATCGGAATCAACGCCTGGTCAGCGGTCGCCACCACGTCGATCGCCTCGTGCAGGTCGGTCACATGCCGCATCACCTGGATGCTGCCGTGAAATTCGGTCTGCACATCGATCTCCGGGTTAGCCGCCTCAAAAGCTTTCTCGATCTCACTGAACGGCAGGATCAGGCTCCCAGCGCAGAACACGCGCAGCACCGCCGGCTCCCGGGTCGCTGTGGGCGCCAGGGTGGGCGGGAGTGGTTCAGCAGTACTTTCAACACTGGTTTCCACAGATTGTGCAGACTGGGTCGCAGCCGGCGTGCAGCCCAACACTCCGCTACAGAATAGCGTCACAATCAATACGCTTTGAGCTATTTTGGTAATTTTCATTGGCTTTTCGGAAATCGTCAAAGTTTACGGAAACAGTGTCGCCAATCCCAGGGGTCTTCGAGACCCCTGGGATTTAGGGCTTTTTTTTGGAGATTAATCATAGATCATAAATGATCAGGTGTGAGCCATTCGGGCCATAATTGCCTTGCCCGCGTGGTGATTATAAAGAGCCAGGGGTGAGCTTTTCAGGCAGTCGGTGCTGGAGGGTACCTCTTACCTGTTCCGATGTTACGCACCGGATGGACGTAACTTGCTTAGCAATGTTGCGCCGCAGGCGCCACATTGCGTCGCTCACCCCTGTCGAAGAGGGTGGCGGCTACTTCACTTCGATGTGGGTGATATCTTTCACCCAGGCCGCGCTGTCAAAGCCCGGCATCACCAAAGCCAATTCACCCGCCGTCTCGGTGAATGCCACTAAACAATCACTGCACGCCCGCACGCTTGCCAGGTCCACGCTGGTCGAATAACCATCGCCTGCAGTAAACAACAACTCTTTGGCTTCCAGCTGCACGCCTGCCAGCGCCAGCAGCAGGTTCAGCGGTACGCCTTCATAATCCGTGGCGCCTTGCTTGGGGTGCTCGGCAGTTAAAGAAACCACGCCCGCCGCCCGCAGATCCGCTTCCATCAGAGCCAGCGCATTGTTTACCAGCCCGCTGATATTCACATCGCCGGTCAGCGCCGGCGCATCCACTACCGGTCCAGTCGTCGCCACCGGGCCGACGACCTCTCCCACGGGCAGCAAGGGCGGCACCGAGGCTGCCACTTCTGGATCAATGATCAGGTTGATCTCGCTGATCGCCCCGATAGATTCCGCGCCGCTTTCCAGGCCACTTCCCACCAGGCGCAGCGGGAAATACTTTTCCGGCAATGGCGCCCCGTTCACCTGGTACGCCACCAGTAGGTCATTATTGCGCTTCACGCGCACGCTATCCAGGCTGATCGAATAACCATCCGCGGCCACGACCTCGATCGTGTACCCGGCGTCTGCCAGTGCATCGTAGTATGCCGGCCCCGAGTGCTGGATCAGGTCATCTGCCCAGCCCACCAGCGTCCACAACGGGGTACCGGTCCATACCTGGTTCTCGCTGTCGGTCCAGTTCACCTGGTGGCAGCCCGGCGCCGAACAGGATTGGAAGGAATTGCGGTCGATCACCCCTTCCACCGCCCCCGTCATACCCAGCGTCCACTCGTCGCCCACCGGCCTCAGCTCGATACTGCGCACCCACTTCACGCTCCAGTGCCCATCCGTCACCTGGTCGTTCTTCGGGCTGATGATCGCCAGCCGCAGCACGCCATCCCCTTTCGGGTCCATCAGCTCGCCGCCGCGTCTATACGCCACCAGCACCTGCAGCGGCCCTTCCACGCGCTTCTCTGTGCCGGTCGCTGGATCATAGGTAATGAAATCGCCCAGGGTAAGCTGGTTATACGAAAAAGTCATCATGTAGCCGTCTTCCGCCACAATATTGACCCCCAGCTCTTCATTCACACCGCCTACCAGGTCCAGCAGGTCGGTCAGCAGCACCCCCTGATAATCGATGGGGGGGCTGATCTTACCGGTGGAGGATTTGGTCCCCGCCTGGCCTTCGGCTGCCGGCAACGCCATCAGCTCGGCCAGGTTGAAAGATCGGCTCTCCTCCGGCCCCACTAAATCCAGCACGATATCCCCCACAGGCTCCGCGGTCGCCGGGGGCTCTGGAGTGGCGGTTGGTTCCGGTGTGTCCGTGGGTGGGACCGGCGTCGGCGCGCTGGTCTCGGTCGCGGGCAGGCTGGTTGCCGTTGGCGCAGGGGTAGTGGCTGTGGCGCACCCCGTCAGCAGAGCCAGCAGCAGGGCAAGGACGAAAAATTTTGGCAGTGTAGCTTTCATGGATTCCCTCGTTCTATTTCTTGGCTTTGTTTATTTGTATGCCTTCAATTATACATTTGATCATAACCAACTCCCCCTTACCTGTCAAGTTATCTTCATCAGGCTCTGCCCATGACACTTTCCGTATTCTGAAATTCTCAAGGCTATTTCTAAATAATGGAGACTTCTGGTTCTAGTAATTCGCTGATAGCACCTTTACAAATCAGACTCTCAACCAGTGAATTACTTGGGTAAAACACCTGGCAACAAGTCAGGTTTGGTTATGTTTCTTTAGGCGTTTTAAATCTTTACACCATCTTAACTCTCTTAGCTATATAACTTGGGTGAAATCGGAGGCGCTATGCAAGATATCTTTTTACTTCTCACTCTCTTTGCGTTCATGATCCTTACGATCTGGATGATCCAAGGCTTAGAAAACCTGAAGGTTAAATAATGTCGCTTCTCTACATAATCTCTGGAGGGATTGCTTTTCTGTTATTGGTCTACCTGTTCGCAGCTTTACTGATGCCGGAGAAATTCGGATGACACTTATCGGCTGGTTTCAAATTTTTCTCTTTATATCGGTACTGCTGCTCCTGGTCAAACCGGTGGGAGGGTACATGGCCCGCGTATACCAGGGTGAACACACATTTTTATCTCCAGCAATCTCGCCAGTCGAGCGATTGATCTACCGATTCTGCGGTATTGATCCCACCCAGGAGATGACCTGGAAAGAATACGCGCTGGCTTTACTGCTCCTCAGCATGTTTGGAATTTTATTCTTATTCATCTTGCTGAGGGCGCAGAGTGTTTTGCCGTTAAATCCAGTTGGGCTGCCGTCGGTGCAAGCGGATACTGCCTTCCATACAGCCATCAGTTTTGTCACCAACACAAACTGGCAAAATTACAGTGGTGAATCTACGCTCACCTATTTCTCCCAAATGCTTGGTTTAGCGGTTCAAAACTTCCTTTCGGCTGCTTCCGGGATGGCCGTCGCAGTTGCGTTTATTCGGGCGCTTTCCCGCCACATGGGTACAACCATCGGTAATTTTTGGGTCGATCTGACGCGCAGCATTCTCTATATTTTGCTTCCCATCTCGAGTGTTTTGGCGCTGGTTTTCGTTTCTCAAGGCGTTGTGCAGACTTTTTCAGGTCCGATTACGTCAGCGCTCGTCCAACCTTACACAAATCCAGGTGGGCAATCGATCAGTCAGCAAATCATATCGGTAGGACCAGTAGCCTCTCAATTGGCGATTAAGCACCTGGGCACTAATGGCGGCGGATTTTTTAATGCGAATGCTGCTCATCCTTTTGAAAACCCAAATTCGTTGAGTGATTTTCTGCTGGTGCTCTCTCAAACCATCCTGCCCACATCATTAACCTATACCTTTGGAAAAATGGTCAAAGATACACGCCAGGGTTGGGCTATTTTGGGTGCAATGCTAATACTGCTCGTTTTATTCCTTGGCAATACCTATGCTGCCGAATCTGCAGGCAATCCGATCCTGACACATTTTGGAATTGATCAAACTACCTCAGACATCAACCCAGGTGGAAATATGGAAGGAAAGGAAGTGCGCTTTGGAATTGCTCGCTCTTCCATTTTCTCTACAAGCACCACCGCCACATCCAATGGCGCTGTGAACAGTATGCACGATTCGTATACCCCACTCGGCGGTTTGGTCCTGCTCCTGATGATGCAGCTCGGTGAAGTTGTACTGGGCGGGGTAGGATCAGGTCTGTACGGCATGCTGGTTTTTGTCATCGTGGCTGTCTTTGTCGCTGGATTAATGGTTGGTCGCACCCCAGAATATTTAGGCAAGAAGATTGAGCCATTCGAAATGAAGATGGCTGCTTTACTGATCTTGATCATGCCAATCACTGTATTGGGATTGACCGCCCTGGCATCGGTTACTCAAGCCGGGCAAGCTGGGGTCAGCAATCCCGGTGCTCATGGATTCAGCCAGATCCTATACGCCTTCACTTCGCAAGCTAATAACAATGGCAGCGCTTTTGCTGGTCTTTCAGCAAATATACCTTTCTACAACCTGACCGGTGCGGCCGCCATGTTAGTTGGCCGTTTCTGGCTGGCCATTCCCACCCTCGCTTTGGCTGGCTCGTTGGTAACCAAGAAAAAGGCAGTCGCCGGCGCCGGAACGCTCTCTACAACTTCACCATTATTTATTGGTTGGCTGGTTGCTATCGTCATGGTTGTTGGGGCGCTAAATTTTGTGCCTGCCCTGGCTTTAGGACCAGTTATCGAACATTTAATCATGCTTGGAATTTAAAAATGAGAACTTCTCCACAGAAATCCAGCTCCATACGGAAAGAAATTTACCGGCGGGCAATAATCGACTCGTTTATCAAACTGGATCCGCTTACGATGGTCAGGAATCCGGTGATGCTGGTTGTTGAAGTCGGCAGTGTAATGACCACGGGATTGTGGATTCAATCCCTGGTTGGTACCGGAGAAGCTGCCCCCTGGTTTGTTGGTTCGATCTCTCTGTGGCTGTGGTTCACAGTCCTGTTTGCCAACTTTTCCGAGGCGTTAGCAGAAGGTCGCGGCAAGGCCCAGGCAGCATCATTACGCCGTACACGTATCGAAACAACCGCCAAGAAGGTCTCCCGCACGCCAGCGAAAGGAGAGATACCAGGAAAATTCACAGCTACATCGTCATCATCCCTGCGCCTGGGAGATTTATACCTGGTTGAAGCTGGCGATATTTTGCCAGTCGATGGTGAGATTGTGGATGGGATTGCCTCAGTCGATGAATCTGCCGTCACAGGTGAATCGGCTCCTGTGATCCGCGAATCCGGAGGGGATCGCAGTGCAGTAACCGGGGGGACTCGCTTGCTTTCCGATTGGTTAGTCGTAAGGGTTACTGCTAATCCCGGAGAGGGATTCCTGGACCGCATGATCAACCTGATAGAAGGCGCCAGGCGCCAAAAGACACCTAACGAGATTGCATTGAGCATCCTGCTGGCTTCGTTCACAATCATCTTTTTAGTGGTTTGTATCACACTGCTACCATTTTCAATATTCAGCATACGGACCGCTGGTCAGGGGTTTCCCATAACGATAACAGTCCTCGTAGCGTTGCTGGTGTGCCTTATTCCCACAACAATCGGCGGGTTATTATCAGCGATCGGGATTGCTGGAATGGATCGCCTGATCCAACGCAATGTAATTGCCCTTTCTGGGCGAGCTGTCGAAGCAGCCGGGAATGTAGATGTTTTACTGCTCGACAAAACAGGCACCATCACTCTTGGGAACCGTCAGGCTGTGGAATTCATCAGCATCGCCAATACCAGCCCAGAAATTCTCGCTGAAGCCGCACAGCTTTCATCTCTTGCTGATGAGACTCCTGAAGGCCGCTCGATCGTGATCCTGGCTAAAGAGCAATATGGGCTTCGTGGACGAACCCTTTCCCCGACGATTGCCGCACCTGAGGGTATGAAATTCATCCCATTTACAGCTCAAACTCGCATGAGCGGGGTGAATTTCGATGGTGTACAGATTCGCAAAGGTTCACCCGATGCGATGTTTGAATACCTGGAATCCCAAGGCACATCTGGATCTCCAGAATTAAACCAGGCTGTTGATTCGATCGCCCGTAGCGGTGGTACGCCGCTAGTCGTCGTTCGCAACCATCTCCCATTGGGGGTGATCCACCTCAAGGATATCGTAAAAGGTGGGTTAAAAGAACGCTTTACCCAGCTCCGACAAATGGGCATAAAAACCGTGATGATCACAGGCGACAATCCACTCACTGCTGCTGCCATCGCAGCAGAAGCAGGTGTGGATGACTTTTTGGCTCAGGCTACTCCGGAAAAGAAGCTGTCCTTAATCCGCCAGTATCAAGATGCAGGGCAGCTGGTTGCGATGACAGGTGATGGAACGAACGATGCCCCGGCATTAGCTCAGGCAGATGTCGCAGTGGCTATGAACACCGGAACTCAGCCTGCCCGTGAGGCTGCCAATATGGTCGATCTGGATAGCAATCCGACCAAACTGATTGAGATTGTTGAGATCGGTAAGCAATTGCTGATGACCAGGGGCTCATTAACCACTTTTAGCATTGCCAACGACATTTCGAAATACTTTGTCATCATTCCTGCAGCCTTTGCTTCCACCTATCCGCAGCTAAAAGTACTCAATTTTATGCATCTTGCTTCTCCAGAGAGCGCAATTCTCTCTGCAGTGATTTTCAACGCCTTGATCATAATCGCGCTGATCCCCCTGGCATTGAAAGGGGTACCTTACAGAGCGGTTGGAGCTGGACAGTTATTGCGCGATAACCTGCTGATTTATGGTCTGGGTGGTTTATTGGCCCCATTTATCGGGATTAAGTTGATTGATCTGCTCTTAACTATTCCAAGACTTTTCCATTGAAAGCGAGGAAACTATGAAAATTTTAGAGGAACTTATTCACTGGGGATCCCTGTATATCCTGGTTGGCTTGTTGGTCGTTGTGTTTATTTGGGGAGAAAACCTTGCGATATCTCCATTCGCCCATAAGGTGTTTGCTATCGGTTTATTGGTTGGTTTCGGTTTCATAATCAGCCGCTGGATCGCTGAGCATGAAACGAATTTCCTGGTTGATCGAAAAAATTTGACCGAGAGCCAGGGTAAGAAAATGGGTACCGATTAGACCATGAAACATACTTTGCCAACCGCAGTAATGAAACAACTAAAACCTGCCATCAGTATTCTGTGGGTGATGGCGCTGATCACGGGAGGCATTTACCCGTTATTGATCACTGGTCTGGCACAGCTGTTCTTTCCTCATCAATCCAATGGCAGCTTGCTGGTGCAGAATGATCGGATCATCGGTTCGGAGCTGATCGGCCAGCAATTCGATCAACCTCAATATTTCTGGGGACGCCTCTCGGCAACAGCAGGTACAGCCTACAATGCTTCAGCTTCTGGAGGCTCGAATTTCAGCGTATTAAATCCTGCTCTAGAAGAGCAGGTGACGGCGCGTATTTCAGCCCTCAAAGCAGTTGATCCGGAAAATTCTCAATCCATTCCTGTGGATTTGGTCACTGCCTCCGCATCCGGCCTTGACCCGCACATCAGCGTTGCCTCCGCCTACTATCAGGCGGCAAGGATCGCTAATGCTCACCAGCTCAGCCTTGATCAGGTCACTACTTTAATCGAACAATACACCCACCCGCGGATTTTTGGAGTACTGGGAGAGAAGACAATCAATGTACTCGAGATAAATCTTGCACTGGATGCGATACAATAATTTTATGATGGATGAAGATCAACGCCCTGATCCTGATAAGCTTTTGGCGCTCATTCGATCCGCGGAAAAAAGCTCCCATCTCGGAAAGCTGAAAGTTTTCCTTGGTTATGTTGCAGGTGTTGGTAAAACCTATGCCATGCTGGAAGCTGCCCATCAACGCCGCGTTGAGGGTGTAGATATTGTTGTTGGGTTTGTCGAAACCCATGGTCGGAAGGAAACCGAGTCACTGCTCTCGGGTCTTGAGGTAATCCCTAGACGAGAGATAACCTATCGTGGGATCAATCTTACCGAGATGGATCTGGATGCCATTATTATACGCCATCCACAGATCGTATTGGTGGATGAGCTGGCTCATACCAATAACCCTGGTTCTCGACATCCCAAACGTTACCAGGATGTCGAAGAGATACTGCGGGCTGGTATTGACGTGTACTCGACCGTCAACATCCAACATCTCGAAAGCTTGTCTGATGTAGTCCAGCAAATCACAGGCGTGGTTGTCAGAGAGAAAATACCAGATCGACTGATTGATGAAGCTGATGAAATTGAGTTAATCGATCTCCCTACCGATGAGATACTAAATCGATTGCGCGATGGCAAGGTATACATTTCTGACCAGGCTATGCGTGCTTTGGAAAAATTTTTCAGGAAAGGGAACCTGTCTGCACTTCGAGAGCTATCTTTACGCCGGGCCGCCGACCGCGTGGATAGCCAGATGTTAAATTACATGCAGACAAAGTCTATTCCTGGACCCTGGCCGGCCACGGAGCGCATCCTTGTTTGTATCAGTTCACACCCCATGGGCGAACGCCTGATTCGTTCTGGACGTCGATTAGCAGATGTTCTCAATGCAGAATGGTATGTTCTGTTTGTGGAGACTCCGCAGCATTTACGCATGCCCGTTGAAAACAGGGTTCGAGTTCAGCGCTTTCTAACTCTAGCTGAAGAATTAGGTGCCAAGGTCGCCAGGATATCTGGCAATTCGGTAGCCGAATCGGTAATAAGCTATGCCCGTGAGCGCAATATCACCAAAATCGTAGCTGGTAAGCCATTTCGGCCCCGCTGGTATGAAATTTTGCGCGGATCGGTTATCGATCAAATCATTCGCAACAGCGGAACTATTGATGTTAATGTCGTAAGCGACAATTCAGTAAAAACCTTCCCGGTAAAATATCTTTGGGAGCGCCCTCAGATTCAATTCTGGCGCTATGGCATGAGTTTATTATTCGTAGCATTGGTTACCATATTCGGTGGCTTCGTAGATCAGTTTCTCGATCCGACGAATCTGGTCATGGTGTATTTATTGGCTGTCGTTATTTCTGCTGTTTATCTGGGCCGAGAGCCGGCCATTATTACATCGATCGTAAGTGTTTTGGCATTTGATTTTTTCTTTATCGATCCAGTTAATACTTTCACAGTGGATGATACCCAGTATATTTTGACTTTTATGGGTCTCCTCATCGTTGGATTGATCATCAGCAATTCCGCTGCATTATTGCGCGATCAAGTCACCGCGATGCGCAGTAAAGAATTCCAGACACAGTCTTTGTTTAGTCTTAGCCGAGAAATTACTGGAGCATTATCTCTTGATCAAGTACTCGAAATTGCCATCCGGTCTACATCGACCATTATTGATCGTGAATGTATCATCCTCTTACCAGAGAATGGCAATCTTGCGTTAAAGGCAGCTTCCCGAGATTTTTTGCTCGACAATAATGATCTCGCGGTCGCAGAGTGGGCATTTAAACACGCCCAGCCGGCTGGTCATGGCACAGATACTCTTCCAGCTGCAAGCATTCGTTTTGTGCCGTTAATTACAGCCCACGGTCCGGTAGGTGTAATCGGGATAAAACCTGCTGAAGGAGACAGGTTATTGACCAACGATCAGCGCATATTATTGGATGGTCTTGCGAACCTGATTGCCCAGGCCATCGAGCGCGCCAACCTTCTCCACGCTGCCACCCAAAGTGAAATGCTTCGTAACACCGAAAAACTGCAGTCCGCCTTGCTCAATTCAATCTCACACGAATTGCGGACTCCATTAGCTTCGATTACCGGAGTATTGACTTCTTTGGGAGAATCTGAGAGATCGCCCCATCTCTCACGAAAACTAGATGCGGCTACCCGCATAGAGTTATTAGACTCAGCGACTGACCAGGCCAGACAACTGAATCGCCTGGTGGAAAACTTACTTAATATGACCAGACTGGAGGCAGGTAGTGTCCACCTCAACATTGAATCATGCGATTTTCAAGATCTTATCGGTTCAGTTTTAGGACAATTTTCCACACGCCTGGAAGACCATCCTCTGCACCTGGAAATACCCGATGATTTGCCTTTAGTCCCATGTGACGCAATGTTGATAGCCCAGGTGATCACAAATTTATTAGATAATGCCTGTAAATATTCACCAACTGGATCTTCAATTACCTTAGGTGTGCAAATCCAGCCAGAAACGATAGAAATATTTGTGCGCGATTCCGGAATTGGACTTCCTGATGAAGAATTGGAAAAAGTATTTTTTAAGTTTTACCGCAGCCCATATCATAAGGTAATCACCGGTACAGGTTTAGGGCTCTCTATCTGCAAAGGAATTATTGAAGCCCATGGTGGATGGATCAAAGCTGCTAACAATAGCGATCAAGGATTAACGATTCTATTCAGTCTCCCATTAGGAGATGGCCTTGAGAATAAAATATGAGTGAACGATTACGGAAAATTTTGATCGTAGATGATGAAGCAGAGATCAGACGATTCTTGCGAGCGTCGCTTAAGCTATATGACCACCAGATCATCGAAGCATCTACTGGATCGGAAGCCCTGGACAGGACTTACGATCAGAAACCCGATTTAGTGATTCTGGATTTAGGATTACCAGATTTTGATGGTGTCGAAGTCACACGTCAGATAAGGTCTGTTAGCACTGTCCCGATCATTATTCTCTCGGTGCGGAGCAATGAGCGAGATAAAATCGAAGCGCTTGATGCCGGTGCAGATGATTATCTGACCAAGCCTTTCAGTATCGGTGAGTTATTGGCCAGAGTACGGGTAGTCCTGAGGCGTTTAGAACCAATTGTTTCAGCGAAACTACTCCATGCAGATGAACTGGAGCTGGACCTTCCGCGTCATCGAGTTACTTTATCGGGTAAAGAAATCTCATTAACTCCTACCGAGTTTGATATTCTTACTGTATTAATGCAAAGCCAGGGGGTTGTGGTCACCCACCGGCAGCTGATCCGTCAAGTCTGGGGCAGTGTATATGGAGATGAGTCGCGCCTTTTACGGGTGAATATCAGTAATCTGCGCCACAAGATCGAGCCAGACCCTAATCAACCGGTTTATATATTGACTGAGTTGGGAGTAGGCTACCGGTTCAAAGATTCTGAAACTGAATAATCCCTGATCGCCTTTCTTCCAGCTTATTATTTTGACCCGCGTGCGTGTGTGCCTGGCATTACCCTCTATACTCCCATCTCTCCTTGCATACTTTTCACATGGACTCTTTTCACCTTTACCAGCCAAACGCAGAATCCCTGCGCTGTCAAATCCATGCTGGCGAGCTCAAGCCCGGTGACTGACTGCCCCCCCTGTACCACAATCACCCCCGCGACCACTCGAGCTATACACAGCCATCCACTGATGTTAAGATTAAAGCATGTCCCGCCCCGCACGTCTGTTCCTGCTGCTGATCGCTCCCATCCTGGCGGTCTTGCTGATCTACCTGGGCTGGCGCAGCGCCCCCACCAACCTGCTGGGTTGGTTCATCGGCCTGTTCGGGCTCGCATTCCTGACCAGCGGCGCGCTGTACCTCCCCAGACTGGTCCAGTCTCGTAACGCCAGGCGCGCTGAGCGCAATGACCTCTCCTTCTGGCTGATCCTGCCCGGCTTTCTGGTCGTCTTCTACGGTGCCCCGCTAGAATACCTGTACCTGCCGCAGACCCTGCCCCGTACCAGCGTGCTGCAAATCCTGGGGCTGGTTCTGCTGGCGGCTGGCGTTGCCATGCGCGTCTGGGTGCGCCGATCGATCGGTGCGCTCTACTCAGGTCACGTCCAGATCCAGACCGGGCATCACCTGGTGCAGCGCGGCCCCTATCGCTACGTCCGCCATCCGGGTTATTCAGCTTTCCTGCTTATGCTGCTCGGCCTGGCGGCGGGCTATTCCAGCCTGATCGGGCTGGCAGCCATCCCCCTATTTTTTCTGCCTGGCATCGTCTACCGCATTAAAGTCGAAGAAACCCTGCTGGCTGCCGAGTACGGCGAAGCTTTCAACGCCTATACCCGCCATACCCGCAAGCTCATCCCATACATCTGGTAATCTATTCATTTAATAATATCTGCGTAATCTGCGGTTCTCTTCCCTTCGGTTTCCGTGTAATCTGTGGCAAAATCCGTTGACAGCCTCTCCCCCTCCCTATATACTTATGCCATGGACTCCGACCACCTCTACCAGCAAATCGCTGAAACCTTGCGCCGCCAGATCCTTTCCGGCGAGCTCAAGCCCGGCGACCGCCTGCCCTCTGTGCGCCAGGCCGCCGGGCAGTGGAACTGCACCGTTGGCACCGTACAGCGCGCCTACCAGGAGCTAGCCCAAGCCGGCCTGATCACCAGCCGCGCCGGGCAGGGCACGCGTGTCGTCGATCGCCCGCCCCTGCAGGGTGAGCTGCCCCTGCGCCGCGCCGCCCTGATCCACAAAGCCGAGGCTTTCTTGCTGGAAACCCTTACCACCGGCTACCAGCTCGACGAGATCGAATCCGCCCTGCGCATGGCCATGGACCGCTGGCGCTCGCTCGCGCAAGAACCAACCCCCGGCCACCAACCGGCCTCCCCGCATACCTTGCGTTTCAACGGCTCCCACGATCTGGTGCTCACCTGGCTGGCCGCCCACTTCCCCGAGATCGCTCCCGGCTATAAGCTCAGCCTGCAGTTCTCCGGCAGCCTGGGCGGGCTGATCGCCCTCGCCGAAGGCCACGCCGATCTGGCCGGCAGCCACCTGTGGGATGCCGAAAGCGGCGAATACAACGCCCCCTTTGTGCGCCGCCTGCTGCCCGGCAAGCGCCTGGCCTTGGTCACCCTGGCCCACCGCCGCGCCGGGCTGATCCTCTCTGAAGGCAACCCGCTCGGCCTGCAGGGCCTGCCCGACTTGCTGCGCCCTGGCCTGCGCTTCGCCAACCGCAACGAAGGCTCCGGCACGCGCGTCTGGCTGGACGCCCAGCTGCACGCCCTGGGCTTCGACTCCAGCTCGATTATTGGCTACACGCAGGGTTTCGCCACCCATTCCGCCGTTGCCCAGGCTGTCGCCGAAGCGCGTGCCGATGTGGGCCTCGGCCTGCAGGCTGCTGCCTTGGCTTACGGCCTCCACTTCATCCCCCTGCTGCTCGACCGCTACGATCTGGTCATCCCCGCCCCCGCCCTCGAATCCCCTCCGCTGCAAGCCCTCCTGGATTGGCTGCGCACCCCCGCCGCCCGCCTCGAGATCGAAAAGCTCGGCGGCTACGAAACCGGCGAAACCGGCTCCATTCACTGGGTGGAGTAATTGAAAACCGAGTTTTTTTAAAAATTCCCTCTTTGAATTCCTTCGTACTTTGAATTTCAAAGCTCGGCTTTCATTCAAACATTCACTTTTCGCCGCTTGCGATCATTCTCCTGAACCAGCCCAAAGCATCCCCTGGCGTGGCAATCCTTAAACCTGTTTTCAGCGCCACACCCGCATCATCGATGAAATGCTTGCGGTTTAAGGTCACCAGGAAATCCACCCTGGCCTGCATCGCCGCCAACAGGATCGGTACATCCGCCGCATGGGCGATCAAATGCAGGTTATCGCGTACTTCCTCCACTTCAGGATACCGTAGAATACGAATTTTCGATGCCCGGATCGCCCGGCGATAATCAATTATCGCCCTGGGTGCCTTGCGCGCAATCGTCCGTTCGGTTTCTGCCACAACTTGCTCCGAAATCGCTAGCTCAATGTGACCTGTCTCTGCCAGTAGAAGTAAGGCCCGCGCTGCTCCATCCGCGCTGATGATCCCGGAGATCAATGCGCTGCTATCCAAAAATAATTTAATCTTCGGCATAGTGATCGGTATAATACTGCTCGCGCTCTTCTCCTAAGGTACGGAGTAAATCATCGATGGCTACATCTTCCTCCGCCAGCATCTGGGCAACCCGATCTCCCAACCGGTCAACTTGAGTGACCCCAGATGTAAGCAGCAGCGCGCCCTCACCCAGATCGATCAGGGTGATAATGTCGCCTTCCTCCAGATGATATTTCCTGCGCAGCTCTACCGGCAGCGTCACCGTGCCCTTGCTCCGGATCTGTATCGTGGTAGAATTCGTCATTCTCGTATTTCTCCTTTTCCATATTTCCGGATTTCTTCCTGATTATACCATCATATTTTTTATTCTCGCCACCTCTCATTTTTTTCCTTATCTGTGTTCATCAACCCCCGTGTTCTCCCACGGGCGATCTACGGTTCATTCTTCAGCATTACATTCATCACCTTTACATACATTCCACTTCAGACTATACTTGTATCATCTCAACCGATACATTTATAGGCTTATGATCGCAGAATTCAACGAAATTGTCCTCCTCTCTCTCCAGGTAACCGGAATCGCCCTATTCTTCAGTACCATCATCGGCATCCCTGTAGGTGTGATGATGGGCCTGGCGCGTTTCCCGGGGCGCAAGCTGGTAGTCGCCCTGCTCTATACCGGCATGGGCTTTCCGCCGGTTGTGGTAGGCCTGTTCGTTTACCTACTGCTCTCGCGCTCTGGCCCGCTGGGTGGTCTCGGCCTGAGCTGGATGGCCCAGCTCTTCACCCCTGCCGCCATGATCA
>Ga0105100_10000205_pt1 | contig 34700 bp, 46 predicted proteins | sample PPLLak12cMay2015_2_FD_87033 | JGI IMG/M metagenome (GOLD analysis project Ga0105100, IMG submission 87033) | Freshwater sediment microbial communities from Prairie Pothole Lake near Jamestown, North Dakota, USA - PPLs Lake P8 Core (1) Depth... | ecosystem: Environmental > Aquatic > Freshwater >... | reverse complement strand
GGGAGATAACGTCAGCATGGAAGTGGCGCTCATCACGCCGGTCGCTTTGGAGAAGGAGCTGCGCTTCGCCATCCGGGAAGGCGGCCGAACCGTCGGCGCCGGCGTGGTCACCGAAGTCATTGAGTAAGCGAATTGGACAACCAGTTTTCTGGCGGGGCAACTGCATGGACCATCCGGCTGCCCTGCCGGATAGGAATGAAGACTTATGATGACGAATCAACGAATTCGCATCCGGCTCAAGGCTTACGATCACAAGCTTCTGGATCAGTCGACCAACGAAATCGTCGTGACGGCCAAGAAGACCGGAGCGCGCGTTGCCGGCCCGATTCCGCTCCCGACGAAGATACACAAGTACACTGTTTTGAGATCCCCTCACGTGGACAAGAAGTCGCGCGAGCAGTTTGAGATCCGTGTGCACAAGCGGCTCATCGACATCCTGGAACCGACACAGCAAACGGTGGACTCCCTGATGAAGCTGGATCTGTCCGCCGGAGTTGACGTGGAAATCAAGCTTTAGGGATTTCAAGCTGCGGTTCTGAAAGAAAGAGCTGGTACCAATGATCAAAGCATTGATTGGGCGTAAGATGGAAATGACTCAGGTCTTTGCCGAAGACGGCACAGCCGTTCCCGTGACGGTAGTGCAGGCTGGACCGTGTACGATCACTCAAATCAAGACCGTCGAAAACGATGGATATGCTGCTCTCCAGCTCGGTTTTGGGACCTCCAAGCCCAAGAACGTAACCCGGCCGCTCAAGGGTCATATGGACAAGGCGGGAAAGGGATACTTCTCCGTGCTGAAAGAGTTCCGTGTCGGTGAGACCGAGGGCTACGAACTGGGCCAGGAGCTCCTGGCCGATGCCTTTGAGATCGGTGAGTTCGTGGACGTGATCGGCAAGGGCAAGGGGAAGGGTTTTGCCGGGCCCATCAAGCGCTGGGGATTTCAGCGAGGGCCTTCCGGGCATGGCTCCAAGAATATCCGGGAGCCGGGATCTACGGGTAATGCCACTTTTCCCGGCCGCGTGATCAAGGGCAAGAAGATGGCCGGGCAAAAGGGCAACAAGCGCATCACCACTCTGCACCTCAAGATCGTCGATGTGCGCCCGGAAGACAACGTCCTTCTGATAAAGGGTGCAGTGCCCGGAGCCAAAAACAGTATCGTGTTCATCAGGAAGACCAACCGCGTGAGATAGTGCCTGACTCCCAGGGGCGCGCGGGGTCTATCGGTCAGATCGGAATCGAGGAGCAACATGCCTACCGTCGATGTGTTCAATGTCAACCGAGACGTTGTCGGCCAGATGGAACTGAATGCAGAGGTTTTCGGAGTTCCTGTGAAGCCGCACGTGCTCCACGAAGTGGTGCTCTATCAACTGGCCAAGCGAAGGGCTGGAACAGCCAAGACCAAGGGCAGAAGTGAAGTTCGCGGTGGAGGGAAGAAGCCCTGGCGGCAGAAGGGCACCGGACGCGCCCGCGCCGGCACAAGCCGATCGCCCATCTGGCGAGGAGGCGGCACCATACATGGTCCAGTGCCCCGGTCGTATGCATTCCAGGTTCCCAAGAAGGTCCGCCGTCTTGCACTCAAAATGGCCCTCAGCCAGAAGCTTCTCGACCAGGAGCTGACCATCGTCGACTCCCTCGGTCTCGAGCGCATCAAGACAAAGGATTTCGCATCCATTTTGAACCGGTTCGAGCTCGCCAAGACCTTGGTGGTTCTCCCGGAATCCAATGAGATTGTCGAGAAATCCGCTCGGAATATTCCGAAGGTCAAGGTGTTGCGGTCGGAGGGGCTCAATGTCTACGACCTCCTGAATTATCATCATCTTCTCCTGACCAGAGAGGCTATCCAGAGCATCGAGGAGAGACTGGGGTCATGAACAGCAAAGCATACCAGATTTTGAAGCGACCCCTGATCACAGAGAAGAGCAACATCGAGAAGGACGTGCACAACAAGCTCTTCTTCGAGGTCGACCGTCGCGCCAACAAGATCGAGATCAAACAGGCCGTCGAGCAGATGTTCAAAGTCAACGTGCTGGACGTGACGACCATGAACATGGCTGGCAAGAAGAAGCGCGTCGGCCGGTTCTTCACCCGACGGCCCAACTGGAAGAAGGCCATCGTGACCATCAAACCAGGGCAGCGCGTCGAGTTCTTCGAAGGTGCGTAGGAGAGAAAGAGGGATCCATGAGCATCAAGAAAGTGAACCCGACATCCCCGGGGCGGCGTTTTCAGACTTACTCGATACCCACCGGCCTCACGACCGATAAGCCGGAAAAGAGCCTCCTTGAGCCCCTCAAGAAGACGGGAGGCCGCAACTGCTATGGTCGGGTGACAGCCTGGCACCGTGGTGGGGGTCACAAGAGACGTTACCGACTGGTCGACTTCAAGCGCAACAAGGAAGGCATTCCGGCCAAGGTTGCGAGCATCGAATATGATCCGAACCGCACCGCGCACATCGCACTCCTTCACTACGTCGATGGCGAGAAGCGTTACATTCTGGCACCTGTCGGTCTGTCCGTAGGCGATCAGGTCCTGGCCAGCGATGAGGCCGACATCAAGCCCGGCAACTGCCTGCGGCTGGCCAGCATCCCGCTCGGTACGGTCCTGCACAATGTGGAGATGAAGCCGGGCAAAGGGGGGCAGCTCGCCCGTTCAGCCGGATCGAGCACGCAGCTCATTGCCAAGGAAGGCAAGTATGCGATCCTCCGTCTGCCTTCCACCGAGATGCGCATGGTGCCCATTGAATGCAAGGCGACCGTCGGCCAGATCGCCAACATCAACCACGAAAACACTTCCCTGGGAAAAGCCGGGAGAGCGCGCTGGCTCGGAAAGCGGCCCCATGTCCGCGGTGTAGCCATGAACCCGGTCGACCATCCCATGGGGGGTGGGGAAGGACGCAGCTCGGGTGGGCGCCATCCTTGTACCCCCTGGGGTGTCCCCACCAAGGGATATCGTACGCGTAAGAACAAGGGCAGCGACCGGTTGATTGTGAGAAGGCGTCGCAAATGAACTTCAGGCCGATAATGAATGGTTGGAGCCGGCAGCCTGCCATCTGACGATTCCGGTCTGAGCCAGATTCGACCCGGGAGGGGGGATTTCCTCCCGGTATCCAGCAATCCTGGGATTGCTCAAGGAGAACAAAGTGCCTCGCTCGCTAAAGAAGGGTCCATTTGTTGACGGCCACCTCATGGACAAGGTGGTGAAAGCCAAAGATACGGGCGACCGCAAGGTCATCAAGACCTGGTCCAGGAGGTCCACGATTCTGCCGGAGTTCGTGGGCGTGACCCTTGCCGTTCACAACGGCAAGAAGTTCGTCCCCGTCTTCGTATCGGAGAACATGGTCGGACACAAGCTTGGTGAGTTCTCGCCCACGCGGACATTCTACGGGCATGCTGGCGACAAGAAGTCGAAGGTGAAAGGAAAGAAGTAATGGAGGTCAAGGCCATCGCCAAATACGTGCGCATCTCGCCCACAAAGGTCCGCCCCCTTGCTGACGTTCTGCGAGGCAAAAAGGCTGCCGATGCATTGACAATGCTCAAATTCACTCCCCTCAAAGGGAGCAGGCTTGTCGGCAAGACGTTGAAATCAGCCCTGGCCAATGCGGAATCGGCTCGGACCATCGACCTTGACAATCTGGTGGTCAAGACGATCCTTGTAGACGAAGGGCCGCGTCTCAAGCGCTTTCGACCTCGCGCCATGGGGCGTGCGACGCGCATCATCAAGAGAACCTGTCACATCACCATTGTTCTTTCCGAGATGTGAGGAATGAGAGCCCCTGCCAGGAATCGGCTCGTTCGTCCTCATGGGACAGCGACCATCCGCCGAGGCGGGGCAGAAGACCATGCAGTGGGGCCTGAAAGGCCGACAGATCACCGGAGGTGAGGTTTGGGACAGAAGGTACATCCGATTGGATTTCGCTTGGGGGTCATCAAGACTTGGGACTCCAAATGGTTTGCCACACGCGACTACGCCCGCCTGGTCTATGAAGATCGCATGATCCGCGATTATCTTAAGAAGAGGCTTTTTCACGCGGGTGTTGCAAAGATCGAAATCGAGCGTGCCGCAAACAAGGTCAAGATCCGCATTCACACGGCTCGCCCCGGCATTGTCATCGGCAAGAAGGGAGCGGAGATCGAATTGCTGCGGCAGCAACTGGAGCGCAAGTTCAAACGTGAAATCCTCATCGACATTCAGGAAGTACGTCGTCCCGAGCTCGACGCCGTCCTCGTGGCTGAAAACATTGCTCTGCAGCTGGTACGCAGGGTTGCCTTCCGCCGGGCCATGAAGCGCGCAGTGGGGGCCGCACTGAAATTCGGGGCAAAGGGAGTCCGCGTCGCATCCGCCGGGAGACTTGGCGGGGCCGAAATGGCCAGGCGGGAATGGTATCGCGAAGGCCGTGTTCCTTTGCACACCTTGAGGGCTGATATCGATTACGGCACTGCCCTGGCCAGGACCACCTACGGTATCATCGGCGTCAAGTGCTGGATATTCAAAGGTGAGGTTTTGAGTTGATCACCTTCGCGTGCATCGATGGGAGAGTGATTCATGTTAGCACCTAAGCGAGTCAAGTTCCGCAAGCAACAAAAGGGCCGCATGCGTGGCACCGCTTATACGGGGAGCTCGTTGAGCTTTGGAGACTTCGGGCTCAAAGCCCTTGAATGCGGGCGCCTGACTTCCCGGCAGATTGAAGCGGCCCGTGTGGCCATCACTCGCCATGTGAAGCGCGGCGGGAAGGTTTGGATCCGCTTTTTCCCGGACACGCCCTATACCAAGAAGCCCGCGGAAACCCGCATGGGTAAAGGAAAAGGTGCACCTGAAGGATGGGTGGCCATCGTACGGCCAGGGCGTATGCTTTATGAAATCAGGGGTGTCTCAGAGGATGTAGCACGGCGCGCTCTGCTGCTGGCATCCAACAAGCTCCCCATCCCCACACGCTTTGTCTCGAGGCAGGATGTGCTATGAAAGCCAGTTCATTTCGTGAGATGACGCGCGAAGAGCTCAACCAGAAACTCAAGGAGCTTCGCGGAGCGCTTTTTAACCTAAAATTCCAGCATGCCACAGCTCAGTTAGAAAACACCGCGCAGTTGCGAAAAACGCGCAGAAGCATTGCACAGGTGCTCACGGTGATCCGTGAAATGGGCGACAGGGCTGGAGCGTGAGGGTCTAGGGCATGGAAGTGGAGAAGTCGAGTAGGAAGACGCGAATTGGGACCGTCGTGAGCAACAAGATGCAGAAGACGGTCGTTGTATCCGTGGAGCGCCTCATTCAACACCAGCAGTATCGGAAGCTCATTCGTCGCAGCAACCGTTTCATGGCGCATGATGAGTCCAACGCCTGCAATGTTGGCGACCGTGTTCTCATCGGCGAGAGCCGCCCGCTCAGCAAGGATAAACGCTGGGTGATTCTCGAAATCCTGCACAAGGCGGCGCAGTAGGGATAGGATGACCAGCCCGCTCCGGTTTGGGCTGCGGGCCGTCCGATTGCAGAATCTGCAGCCGACAAGCATTTCGATGTTTGGAGATTCTTATGATTCAGGCAGAAACTCAGCTCAATGCCGCCGACAATTCAGGCGCCAAGAGGTTGTACTGCATCAAGGTCCTTGGGGGGACGCGGAGGCGGTACGCATCCGTCGGCGACATCATCGTCGTTTCCGTCAAGGAAGCCATCCCCAATGCCAAGGTCAAGAAGGGTGACGTGCTCAAGGCGGTCGTGGTTCGCACCAAGAAGGAAGTGCGTCGAGTGGATGGCTCATACATCAAGTTTGACGACAATTCGGCCGTGCTCATCAATGCCGCAAAGGAGCCCATCGGAACCCGTATTTTCGGACCGGTTGCACGGGAGCTCCGGGCCAAGCAGTTCATGAAGATCATTTCTTTGGCTCCTGAAGTGCTTTAGCGAGAGAGAGGGCTTCTTTCGATGGAACATCAGACGAAATACCGCCTCAAGAAGAATGATGTAGTTCAGGTGATCGCGGGGAAGGACAAAGGCAAGACCGGAAAGGTGATGCGACTCGTCCCCAAAAAAGACCGCGCCATCGTTGAGAAGATCAACATGGTCAAGCGCCACATGAAACCAAGCCAGCAGGTTCGGCAGGGCGGCATCTTGGAGAAGGAAGCCCCGATCGCGATATCCAACCTCATGCTGGTTTGCTCGAAATGCACAGACCCGACCCGAGTGGGCTATAAGATCCTCGACGACGACCGTAAGGTCCGCTTCTGCAAGAAATGCGGAGAGGTCTTCGACTGAGGAACGTCCGACTCAAGGTGGGCCGGGATTGGAGGCCGTTGATGGTACGATTGCGAGAGAAGTACGAAACTGAGGTAGCACTCAAGCTTGCCGAGACCTACAAGTACAAGAGCCCCATGCAGATCCCCAGGATACAGAAAATCATTCTGAACATGGGTTTGGGTGAGGCCATCCAGAACATCAAGATCCTCGATTCGGCTGCCGAGGAACTGGCTCAGATCAGCGGACAGAAACCCGTGGTCACGCGAGCGCGGCAGAGCATCGCCGCCTTCAAGCTGCGCAAGGGGATGCCCATCGGCTGCATGGTGACGCTTCGCGGGGATCGAATGTACCAGTTCATGGATAAGCTGGTCAACGTCGCTCTCCCCCGCGTCCGCGATTTCCGCGGCGTTTCCAGCAAAGCCCTCGACGGGCGGGGAAACTACACGCTGGGGATCAAGGAGCACATCATTTTTCCAGAAATTGACTACGACAAGATCGATAAAATCAAGGGCATGAACATCACGATCGTCACATCGGCCAAAACCGACGACGAGGCGCGCACGATGCTGGCCCTCATGGGCATGCCGTTCAAGCAGTAAGCTAAAGAGGAGACCACCTTGGCCAAGAAATCCATCATCGCGAAGTCTCAGCGGACTCCCAAGTTCGGCGTTCGGGCGTACAATCGCTGTCCCGTCTGTGGACGCCCCAGAGCCTACATTCGGAAGTTCGGTATCTGCAGGATCTGCTTTCGCAACATGGCCCTCAACGCTGAGCTTCCCGGAGTCGTCAAGTCGAGCTGGTAGAACCCAGGCGCTGCAGAGTCGAAAGGAGTATCCATGGCTGTTACCGATCCGATTGCGGATTTTCTGATTCGTATCAAGAATGGGCAGAAGGCCCGGTTCGACAAGGTCGACATTCCGGCCTCGAAGCTGAAGACGAGCCTCGCCAAAATTCTCAAGGAGGAAGGATATATAAAGAATTACAAGCTCCTCCGTGATGAGAAGCAGGGGATCCTTCGGGTGCATTTGAAATATTCCGATCCTCGAGAGGCAGCCATCAACGGCATGAAGAGGATCAGCAGGCCCGGCTGTCGGGTTTACGTCGGCCATGAAGAGATCCCCAAGGTTCTGAACGGGCTGGGTGTCAGTATTCTTTCGACCTCCAGGGGAATCATGACCGACAGGCTCGCCCGCCAGGAAGGCATTGGCGGCGAATTGCTCTGCGCCATCTGGTAGAGCGAACCAGCTTCACAGTATCAAGCAATACCGAGGCAGCCAGGTTTCGCCTCTGCGAAGTCGGGGCGCCAGGTGAGGAGTGCCATTATGTCGCGAGTAGGGAAGCTCCCGATCACGATTCCGAAGGGAGTGACGGCAAAGCTGCTGGACGGGGTGATCACGGTGAAGGGCCCTCGCGGGGAGCTCACAAGAACCCTGAACCCCAACATGGCCGTGGAGATCGATCAGACTGCCGTTCGTATTCTTCGTCAAGACGATTCTATCCAGAGCCGCTCACTGCACGGTCTTACGAGAGCGCTGGTCTCCAATATGGTCACCGGCGTGAGTGAGGGGTTTGTCAAGGGAATGGAGATCCAGGGGACCGGTTACCGGGCGGAGGTTCAGGGAAGCATATTGAGCCTCAACCTCGGGCATTCTCATCCCGTACAATATGTGCTCCCGCCGGGCATCAAGGCAACCGTTGAGCGCCAGACCATCATCAGGCTCGAGGGCATTGACAAGGAGCTTCTGGGCCAGACTGCAGCCAAGATAAGAGCGTTCAGACCCGTGGAACCTTACAAAGGCAAGGGCGTTCGATACACTGGCGAACATGTTCATCGCAAGGTCGGCAAGGCCGGCTCCAAGAAATAGACACGTTGGAGATCTCAACCATGGCTGTTAAGACAAGCGTCCGTGAACTGGCTCGACTGAAACGTAAAATGAGGATCCGCAAGAAGCTGAACGGCACTGCCGAGAGGCCGAGACTGTCCATTTTCCGCACGGACAAGCACATCTACGCTCAGATCATCGACGATGTTCTCGCTGCCACCCTCGTGACAGCCTCCACTTGTGCCGCTGAATACCGCGAGCTGGAGAAGCCCAAAGGAAAGGTCGAAGCTGCCAAACAGGTGGGGCAGCTGATTGCAAAGAAAGCCCAGGCCAGCGGGATCACGAAGGTGGTCTTTGATCGCAACGGCTTCATCTACCACGGGCGGGTCCGTGCCTTGGCGGATGCGGCACGGGAAGCCGGTTTGGAGTTCTAACAGAACGCGATGCGCACAAAGGGAGGCGAGCCATTGTTACCCGTTGAATCCAGTCAGCTTCAACTCATCGATAAAGTTGTCCACATCAGCCGCGTCGCCAAAGTGGTCAAGGGTGGTAGGAGGTTCTCGTTCAGTGCGATCGTCGTGGTGGGTGATGGCAATGGCCGGGTGGGCTTCAGCCTGGGTAAGGCCAATGAGGTCCCCGAGGCCATCCGCAAAGGCCTCGAGTCCGCCAAACGAAGCATGTTTGTGGTTCCGCTGGTGGAAGGGACCATCCCCCACGAATCCCTCGGCCGGTTCGGAGCTTCATCCGTTGTGCTGAAGCCGGCTTCCCCCGGTACCGGGGTCATTGCGGGGGGCGCGGTTCGGGCTGTGATGGAGGCCGCTGGCATCAACGACATCCTGACGAAGTGCATCGGCTCCCGCAACCCGCATAACGTCGTGAAGGCGACCCTGCAGGGCCTTAAATCGCTCCGCAGCAAGGAAGATGTTGCCAGAATGCGCGGCAGAGAGGTTTGACCTGAAAAACAGGGGGACCGTCGTTGAAGCCTGAATTCACGTGGTCTTCGATGCCCACGGCCCCCGGCGCCAAGGGAATGCATATGTCCAAGCCGATTCAAGTCCGATTGATCAGAAGCCCCATCGGGAGGCCCGAGAAGCACAGAAAGATTCTGCAGGCACTCGGGCTCACTCGGGTGAACAAATCTGTGGATCTTTACACTACACCTCAAATCCTTGGGGCGATCCGAAAAGTCATCCACCTGGTCGAGGTCACCGAGCGCTGACGCTCTTTCCTCTGACTCAAGACGGAATGGAATAGAGAAATGAGACTTCACGATCTGGCTCCGGCACCCGGAGCTAAAACAACTCGAAAGCGTGTAGGGCGAGGCTGCGGATCCGGCTGGGGCAAGACAGCGGGCAAAGGAACCAAGGGTCAGAACTCCCGATCGGGTGGTGGTACGCCCCCGTGGTTTGAGGGTGGCCAGATGCCGCTCCAGCGCCGAATACCCAAGCGCGGCTTCACAAATATATTCAGGGTCGAGTATGCCATCGTCAATCTCGGCGGGCTCCAGAAATTCCCTTCCGGCACCGAGGTTGGACCTGGCCAGCTCAGGGAGGCGGGCCTCCTCAAAAAGCGTTACTCCATGGTCAAATTGCTGGCTGACGGAGACCTGGCCCATCCTCTCGTTGTTCGCGTACACAAAGCCAGCCAGGCTGCGGTGCAAAAGCTCGAAGCCCTCGGGGGCCGTGTGGAGATCATCACAGAGACCAAGAGGAATTAGCCCGTGCTGACAGGCTTTCAAAATATCGGTCGAATCCCGGAGCTCAAGAAACGCATCATTCAGACATTGGTGCTCCTGGCCGTTTATCGCATCGGCACCCATATTCCCACCCCTGGTATCAACACCGAGGCTCTCGCTGCATTTTTCAAGGCCGCCAAAGGCACACTCCTGGGCCTGTTTGACATGTTTTCCGGTGGAGCCATGAGTCAGCTGTCGGTCTTCGCACTGGGGATCATGCCCTATATTAGTGCGTCGATTATCCTTCAGCTGCTCACTGTAGTCATTCCGACTCTCGAGAGGCTCAGCAAGGAAGGGGAAGCCGGCAGGCGCAAGATCACCCAGTACACGAGGTATGGCACGGTCGTCCTCAGCACCATCCAGGGGTTCTTCATCGCCATCGGGCTCGAGGGAATGACGGGACCGGGGGGCGAGCTGGTGGTTTTGAGCCCCGGCTGGTCGTTCCGGATCATCACGGTCATCACCCTGACAGCGGGAACGGCCTTCATCATGTGGCTGGGCGAGCAGATCACCGAGCGCGGGATTGGCAACGGCATTTCGCTGATCATTTTCGCCGGGATTGTGGCGGGGATACCCAACGCCGTCCAGAACACCATCCGGCTTGTCAACTCCGGTGAGATGAGTCTCTTCGTGGCTCTGCTCATCCTGGTCATGATGATCGCCGTGGTGGGTTTCATCATATTCATGGAGCGCGGTCAACGGCGCATCATGGTTCAGTACGCAAAAAGAGTGGTGGGCCGCAGGGTTTACGGCGGGCAGAATACGCACATTCCCCTCAAGATCAATACTTCGGGCGTTATTCCACCGATCTTCGCTTCCTCGATCATCATGTTTCCTGCAACGGTAGCGAACTTCATCCCGGGCGATTGGATGCAGTCCGTCGCAAACGCCCTTGCGCCGGACGCTTGGCTTTACTCGGTTCTGTATGTGGCCTTCATCATCTTCTTCTGCTATTTTTACACGGCCATCGTGTTCAATCCCGTGGATGTCGCGGACAACATGAAGAAGTACGGGGGGTTCATTCCGGGAATACGACCCGGGAGGCCCACTGCAGAGTATATCGACAAGGTGCTCAGTCGCATCACTCTGGGTGGTGCGCTTTATGTTTCCGCCGTGTGCGTACTGCCTTCCATCCTGATTCAGCAGTTCAACGTGCCCTTTTATTTTGGAGGTACCGCTCTGCTGATCGTCGTCGGCGTTGCCATGGACACTCTGGGTCAGATCGAGGCGCATATGCTGTCGCGTCATTATGAGGGATTTCTCAAGAAGGGGCGCGTTCGTGGTCGCCGATAGGTTTTCTGAAATTCACTTTCTCCAGTTCGAATTCACTGGAGGATGATATTCCCTATTCCAGTTTTGGGCGATTCCATGTATCATTCCTTTTTGCAGTTCGGATGCCATGAATCATGCGGAACGAGAGGGAGTGTTCAAAGAACTGAAGACTTAAAAAGGAGAGGCTGATGAACATCATCTTGTTAGGTCCCCCGGGTGCTGGCAAAGGAACACAGGCGAAACGGCTCATCGACAAATACGGGATTCCCCAGATCTCCACGGGAGACATGCTTCGCGCCGCTCTGAAGGAGGGAACCCCTCTGGGCCTGGAAGCCAAGAAGTACATGGATCAGGGTACCCTCGTGCCAGACTCAGTGGTCATCGGCCTCGTGAAGGAACGCATTCAGAAGCCCGACTGCACCAAAGGATACATGCTGGATGGCTTTCCCAGAAATGTGAGCCAGGCTGAAGCTCTGGACAGCATGTTGGGCGAGCTCAAGCAGAAGATCGATCATGTCGTCTCTATCGAAGTGCCCAGCAGCGACCTCCTGGTGCGACTGACGGGGCGGCGCACCTGCCGCGCCTGTGGTGCAGGGTTTCACGTAAAGTTTGACCCCCCCAAAAAGGATGGTGTTTGCGACAAGTGCGGTGGGGAGCTCTACCAGCGGGACGATGACAACGAAGCGACGGTGTCATCTCGCCTTCAGGTCTACGAGGGACAGACCAAACCGCTCATTGACTACTATCAGAACCAGTCCAAGATACGCCAGATCGATGGCGTGGGCGATATGAACCAGATTTTCGGCAGCATCGTCAAGGTTTTGGGATAGAGGGAATTCTGTTGATTGTGTTGAGGTCTCAGCGGGAAATCGAGAAGATTCGAAAAGCATGCCTGATCGTGGCTGAGATTCTCGAGCACCTCAAGGAGCGCATCCATCCTGGTGTTTCCACATGGGATCTGGATGCGCTCAGCGAGGAGATGGCGCTCAAACGCTCTGCAAAGCCCGCATTCAAAGGTTATCATGGGTATCCGTTCTCCCTGTGCACGAGCGTCAATTTCGAGGTTGTGCATGGTATGCCATCCAAGAAGAACATCCTCCGTGCTGGCGACATCATCAGCCTGGACTTCGGGGTGTCCATCGATGGCTATTTTGGAGATTCAGCCGTGACCGTTCCAGTGGGAGAGATCAGTCCCGAGGCGCACAAGCTCTGCGAGGTTGCCGAGGCCTCACTCCACCGAGGTATCACCAAAGCCGCCGTCGGCAACCGGTTGTCGGACATCTCTCACACTATTCAGGATTACGTGGAATCGCACGGATTTTCGGTTGTTCGTGAGTTTGTGGGTCACGGGATTGGCCAGGCGTTGCACGAACCCCCGCAGATTCCCAATTACGGACCCCCGGGGAAGGGTGTCAAGCTGAAAACCGGCATGGTCTTCGCCATTGAGCCCATGATCAATCTGGGCAGGGCGGAAGTCGAAGTGCTTGAAGACCGCTGGACGGCAGTCACTATCGATCGGCGCCTGTCCGCACATTTTGAGCACACGGTGGCCGTCACTCAGAATGGGCCCGACATTCTCTCGACACTCCATTAGCGTGGGAGGGCGGGACTCCGAAGCCTTCGGGACCCGCGTGTTTTTGCCCTTTCTCACATGACGGAAGCGGCAAGTTCGAAAATGATAAGGAGTCAGTTTATTACATGGCCAAAGAAGACGTCATAGAGGTGGAGGGCACCGTTGTGGAGACTCTCCCCAACGCCATGTTTCGTGTCGAGTTACCCAATGGTCACCGGATTCTCGCGCATATTTCCGGCAAGATGCGCATGCATTTCATCCGTATTTTGCCGGGAGACAAAGTGACCATTGAGCTCTCGCCATACGATCTCACGCGCGGCCGCATCACCTACAGATCCAAAGCTTGACGCCGCCTCGCTGACGGGTAATGGAAAGGTTTGATTGACATGAAAGTGCGGGCATCAGTGAAACGTATCTGTCGCAAGTGCAAGGTCATTCGCAGACACGGCAGCGTCCGGGTCATCTGCGAGAATCCGAGGCATAAGCAGAGACAAGGTTGATGGGAGGAGCGGAGATTGGCACGCATTGCAGGTATCGACCTACCCAAGAATAAGCGCATCGAGATTGCTCTGACGTACATCTATGGTATTGGGCGCACCACGTCCCGCAAAATTCTCGATTCGGCCGGCATCAGTTGGAACACAAAGTCCGATGATCTGACGGATGCAGAGGTGAACAGCATTCGGCAGGTCATTGACTCGCAGTTCAAAGTCGAAGGTGATCTGCGCACCGAGGTCTCCATGAACATCAAGCGACTCATGGATCTCGGCTGTTATCGTGGATTGAGGCATCGACGGGGCTTGCCGGTCCGGGGACAGAGAACTCATACCAATGCTCGCACTCGTAAGGGACCTCGCCGGTCCGTCATGGGTAAACGCAAGAAATAGCGCGGAGGAATCATGGCCAGGGATAAGTCCCCTTCTCGAAAGAAGAAGGAACGCAAGAACATTCTGAACGGCATCGCACATATCCGCTCCACCTTCAACAACACGATTGTCACGATCACCGACACGAGCGGAAATGCCATTTCATGGTCCAGCGCCGGGAGTCAGGGATTTAAGGGGTCGAGGAAGAGCACGCCGTTTGCCGCTCAGATCGCCGCCGAAACCGCCGGCAAGAAAGCCATGGAGCATGGGGTGCAGAATCTCGAGGTTTACGTCAAGGGTCCGGGGTCCGGGAGGGAAGCTGCCCTTCGTTCACTGCAGGCTGCTGGTTTCAATATAACGGCCATCAAGGACATCACCCCCATTCCTCACAATGGATGCCGCCCACCCAAGCGACGCCGAGTGTAACTGAAGACGCAAACGGGGACTTATTCACCGGCGCGATTAGACGCCATATCCATAGGAGGTACACAACTTGGCTCGGTACACGGGTTTCAATTGCAGGATCTGCCGGCGCGAGACCATGAAGCTTTATCTGAAAGGCGACCGTTGTTATTCGGACAAATGTGCTGTGGAGCGCAGGAACTATCCACCTGGTCAGCACGGTCAGTCCCGAAGCAAGTTCTCCAATTACGGACTGCAGTTGCGTGAAAAGCAGAAGATCAGGAGGATGTATGGCCTGATCGAAAAGCAATTCAAGAACTATTTCAAGATCGCAGATCACCAGAAGGGTGTAACGGGGACGAATTTCCTCGTCCTGCTTGAGCGTCGCCTGGACAACACCGTCTATCGCATGGGATTCGCAAGCTCCAGGGATCAGGCTCGGCAGTTGGTTCGCCACAACCATTTTGTGGTCAACGGCCGTCAGGTCAACATCCCGTCTTACCTGCTCCGACCCGGGGATACCGTGACTGTGGTCGAATCCAGTCGCCAACTCGTTGTCATCAATGATGCTCTGGAAGCCATGCCCCGCAGAGGCCTTCCGCCCTGGCTCGAGCTGGATAAGGCAGCCTATCAGGGCGTTTTCAAAGTTCTCCCGACGCGAGAAGAGATGAACTTGCCTGTGCAGGAGCACCTGGTCGTCGAGTTCTACTCGAAGTAAACAGATGCCCCCTCTTCTCGTGGATGAAGCCGGTTAGAGCGTCAGACCGCTGAACGTCTCCTATCCGGTTTTCATTTTTCCTTTGGGAGCTGGAGGGCAGCTCTAAAGATAGCTAGTTGCGAGGAAGCCATATGCAAAAGAATTGGCGTGAATTGATTAAACCGAAGCGTTTGGAAATTGAGGCCAAAGGCCGCCCCGATACCTACGCCAAGTTCGTGTGTGAACCACTGGAGCGAGGATTCGGAACGACCCTCGGTAACGCCATCCGTCGAGTGCTCCTCTCGTCGCTTCAGGGATCAGCCATCACGAGCGTCAAGGTCGACGGTGTTTTGCATGAGTTTTCTACCGTTCCTGGAGTACTGGAGGACGTGACGGATATCGTCCTCAACCTCAAGGAAATCCGATTCAAGATGCACGGTGAGGGCTCCCGTCAGCTTCTGATCGAGCGAACCGGGGAAGGAGCGGTCACCGCGGGAGACGTTCGCAGTGATGGTGCAGTGGACATCCTCAACCCTGACCAGCACATATGCACTCTCGCCAAAGACGCCAATCTGCGCATGGAGCTCACGGTGCGTCAAGGAAAGGGGTATGTGCCCGCCGATCGCAACATGGATGAGAATCAACCCATCGGGACGGTTCCCATAGACGCCATTTTCTCACCGGTTCGCAAGGTGAGCTACGTCGTGTCACAGGCTCGCGTGGGGCAGATCACGGATTATGACAAACTCACCATGGAAGTCTGGACGGACGGCAGCATCAGGCCTGAGGATGCCCTGGCCTACGCAGCCAAGATCCTCAAGGACCAACTGACCATATTCATCAACTTCGAAGAAGAGGTGGAGGCTTCTGACGAGGAGATTCACATCGAACCGGAGTACAATGAGAACCTCTTCCGAAGTGTGGATGAGCTGGAGCTGTCCGTGCGCTCCGCCAATTGTCTCAAGAACGCAGATATCCGCCACATTGGCGAGTTGGTCCAGAAGAGTGAAGCTGAAATGCTGAAGACTAAGAATTTTGGACGAAAATCTCTCAATGAAATCAAGGAGATTCTGACGGAAATGGGATTGTCGCTCGGAATGAAGCTCGACAGTTTCCCTGGCCGTGATGAAATCGAGCAGCGAAGAAAGGAACAGGAATAGCCATGCGCCACAATGTTGCTGGTCGGAAACTGAATCGGACAACGAGCCACCGGTTGGCGATGTTCCGCAACATGGTCACATCGTTATTGGACCACGAGAGGATCTACACGACCGTTCCCAAGGCCAAGGAGCTTCGCCGATGGACGGACAACATGATCACGCTCGGAAAGCGCGGGGACCTGCACGCTCGAAGGCAGGCGCTGGCCGTAATCCGTGAGAAATCTGTCGTGCATAAGGTTTTCAATGACCTGGCGACCCGGTATCAGGCGCGCTCCGGTGGATACACACGCATTGTCAAGGTCGGGTTCAGAAGAGGTGACGCCGCCCCGATGTGCATCATCGAGTTGGTGAAGGAAACTTAAGTGTGCTGCCGGGGCTTCTCCCTGACAAGCGTTCGCGGAGGGATTCCTTCGCCAGGGGAACTGATGTCTGCAAACCTGCGCCCTTGAGCGTGGGGGCATCGATGCGGTTGATCGGGGACGCCATCCATTGTGGCTCCGGTTTTCGTTTGCCGCGGGCGCAATGAACAAGAGCACCTGACTCAGGGCTAAGAACCATTTCAGGCCCTTCATGTGCCACCCCAGAGAGGGGAGGTCGCATGGAGGGCCTGTTGCTTTATATTGGCAAAGCTTGCGCAAGGGTTGAAAAGGCCGGCTTCTCAATGGCTAATTCGACTGTTGTTCCTCGTCCTTTTGATAGTTTAGATTGCATTCCCTGCAGGTGAATCCGCTCCACATCCCTTTCGCAGCCTTATCGAGGCAACCATCATAGTAGCTGCATGCGAAGTTTCTGACCCCCTTGCCCTCTTTGCACATGGTCGGGTTGGGGAGGTCTTTGCCTGTCTTATCGGTCTGAGCGGTTTGCGCACGTGCCACTCTGTCCCTTGGCATGGTCATCCACTCCTTAATCAGAGCCTGCGGATCATCACTGCATGGATCGCATGACTGAGGATCCGGCTCATCAGTGAAACTTTGGTATCATGGCCTTCGAGCCAGAATGTTGGGCGAGTCCATTGCGGGGAATCATAAACACGGCGCTGAGTCCGCCTGCAGCCGGTCAATGGACCGAAAGGTTTGCCATGCTGTTCTCAAGCTTTGCACCTCATTCGGTCTCCATGGCCAACAGCAGGATCACTTCAACGACTCTTTCCCCGAACGCTCCAATTTAACCCAATTTGATAAGTTAAACAATTCAGGCTATAAAAGCAAACGCATTAAACGCTCCGACCACTTTTCATGTCAGGACGTCCCGCTACACGGTCGTTTCGTTTGGAGAATGAGTTTTCAATGCCCGATCGTCTTGCCGCCATCATCAGTTTGGGTTGCGCAAAGAATCAAGTAGACAGCCAAATCATGGCTTCGCAGCTCCTCGACATGGGTTACAGCCTGACCGAGGACCGGTCCCAGGCTTCCCTCCTTCTCATCAATACCTGCGGCTTCCTCCAGAGCTCGGTGGAGGAGAGCATCGATGCGATCCTCGAGTTGTCGCAATGGAAGGACGTCGGCACCTGCAGGCACCTCGTTGTCGCCGGATGCATGGTTCAGCGGTACGGGCGAAAGCTTGCGGAGTCGCTTCCCGAGGTGGACCTTTTCCTCGGGACTTCCCATTACCATCGGCTCAGTGAGCTTCTTGCCCGATTGGAGAAGAATTCGGGGGTTGCCCCCGTCTACCTCTCCAAACCGCGGGAGATCCTTGAGCAGTTCGGTTCTTCCCGCGTTGCAGATGATAATCCTGCATCGGTGTATCTGCGGGTGGCGGACGGCTGCAGCAATCGATGCTCATTCTGCATGATTCCCCGTCTGCGCGGTCCCCTTCGCAGTCGACCTGTTCAGGCTGTTCTTGAGGAGGCCGAGCTGCTCGCCCGTGCTGGAGCCGTGGAAATCAGCCTCATCGCCCAGGACATCACGGCGTTCGGATCTGAAGACGGGGACCGGAACAGACTGATCGCCTTGCTGGAGGGTCTGGAGCTGATACCGGGCATCCAGTGGATCAGGCTGCTGTATGCCTATCCGGACGGAGTCTCCGACCAGCTGCTTCAGTTCATGAGAGACTCGGCAAAGACCCTCCCCTACCTGGATATCCCGCTGCAGCATTGCGCGCCCCATATTCTCCGGGCCATGCGCGGCAGGCCTTCGGTCATGGAAGCCGATGAACTTGTGGATCGAATTCGCTCCGCCATCCCGCACATCGCCCTTCGAACCACGCTGATGGTAGGCTTTCCCGGGGAGACGGAAAGCGACTTTGATGCCTTGCTGGGCTTCGTGCAGCGAGCTCGGTTCGACCATCTCGGCGTCTTCGCCTTCTCTCCCGAACCCGGGACGCGAGCAGCGCGCCTGCCCGAACAGGTTCCCAGCACCGAGAAGGAATCGAGGCGCCACAGGCTTCTTGCGGCACAAGGCGAGATCTCCAGGGATCTTCTCAGCCGGCAGGTGGGACGGTTGCTCCCGGTGCTCATCGAAGGCCCCCATCCGGAGACCGACCTCCTCATCAAGGGGCGACTCGAGAGTCAGGCTCCGGAGGTCGACGGGGCGGTCTTGATCACCTCAGGAGACGCCGAGACAGGTCGGATCGTCCTGGCAAAGGTGACCCGGAGCCACACTTATGACCTGGAGGCAGAGATTCCCGCCGGCGACGATAGGGATGGCGAGATGAAGCCTGCTGAACGGTCAGCGAGCGAAACGCTTTGACATGGGAGAGTTTTTTGGATATGAAGCCATTGATTTGAAGGGAGCGCTTAATACCTTTTTTTCTTCCATTTATGACAGATAACAGAACTGGAAATCGAGGATCCATGGAGCAGGCAAGCACAGTCGCTTTGAACTCAGCTGTTGTCCCGCGCCCTGTGACCAGCGAGCCTGATGCCATCAAGAATCGCATTTTCAGCCAGATTCGATTGGATCTGGAGCGGATCGAAGCCGAAATCGAGCGGCAGCTCACGACCAAGATCCCCCTGATTTCCCTGGTGGGCCGATACATCATGGGCAGCGGCGGAAAGAGGTTGCGGCCTCTTCTGATGATCCTGGCCGCACGCCTTTGCGGCTATAAGGGCAAACGTGATGCCGCGCTTTCCGTGGTGTTTGAGTTCGTCCATGCCGCAACACTCCTCCACGACGACGTCGTCGACCACGCCGAGGTTCGCCGCAGCCAACCCGCAGCCAACACGATCTGGGGGAATCCTGCGGTGGTTCTCATTGGGGATTTCCTCTATTCCAAGGCCATCCTCATGGCCGTCGGTCACGACAAACTGCGCATACTGGAAGTCCTCACCGACGCCACAACCAAAATGGCGGAAGGCGAAGTGCTTCAGCTGATCAATTCCGACAATCTTGAGATTGACGAACAGGAATACCTGGAAGTTGTGACTCGCAAAACCGCGGTTCTCATCAGCGCAGCATGCCAGATCGGAGGGCTGTTTGCCTCCGGACAGCCCGCTCAGGTGCAGGCTTTGAGAGACTATGGATACCACTTGGGCATAGCATTCCAGCTGATCGACGACACCCTTGACTACACCGGCGACCTCAAAGAACTGGGTAAGCCGGTAGGAAATGACATTCAGGAGGGCAAGGTGACACTCCCCCTCATCTTCACCCTGCAGAACGGAGATTTGGCCTCTACGGGAAGGTTGCGGGAAATTTTCAGTTCGGATGAGATCCCGCGGGAGGACTTCCTGGAAGCCAGAGATCTTGTGGTTCGGGCAGGGGGAATCGATTATACCCAGCGCCTGGCCATGGAGCACGTCAGCGAGGCCAAAGAAGCTTTGAACGCGTTCCCACCTCACCCGACCCGCGATCTCATGATGGACATCGCGGATTACGTCGTGTTCAGAAGGGCTTGAATCACCCAAGCTCCCCGATCCATCCATTTCAGGGATTACGGTCCACGCCACGTGCAGCATTTTTGATTGTGCAAGGGAGTTCCCGGCTTTCCATGCCGAGACTTCAAGAATAGATTATTGTTAACGATTCTGGAATGTTAGCCCAGCATTTCAGACTCGGGCTCACCCGGCAGGAGTGCAAACGTCCAACCGAATGCTCAGTCTGGTCACTTCCGCAGAGCTTTCCACTTTGCCCTGGTGCAGGTCCATGAAGCCAACATCGCCTCCACCTTGTTTCAGCGAGAGGTTCATGTTAATTAGGACCCGATTTCACCAAGAGATATTAAGCTTTTGGACCGATTAGGGAGATTCGGGGGCGGGGGCGGGGGCCTGCCCACCGACTCGAAAGACTTGGCTGCATGGAAAGATCAACAACCAGTTCGAATCGGAAACGGTTCTATCCACTCTTCCTCTCTCTCAACGAGCGTCAATGTCTGGTTGTGGGCGGAGGATCGGTCGGAGAGCGGAAAGTCAGGCGCCTGATGGATTATGGCGCCAGAGTCACCATTCTGGCCGAGCGATTGACCCCCTGGCTTCAAGAACAGGTGCACAAGCGGCAGGTCGCCCTGCTGGACGGGCCATATCATCCGGAGGTCCTTGACGGCATGGTTCTGGTGTTTGCCGCAACCAATGACAAGATCCTCAACCGCAGGATCGCCGAGGACGCACGAGAGCTCGGCGTCTGGTGCAACATGGCTACAGATCCGGAACTGGGAGATGTTATCCTGCCTTCAATCTTTGAGCAGGGCTCGCTCTGTATCGCTTTCAGCACGGGTGGTCTTTCTCCCGGAGTGGCGAAGGTCATGCGGGAGCAATTTGAGAAGGATTTCGGTCCGGAATGGGTTGCAGCCCTCGACTTTCTCGGGCGCCTGCGGATGGCGATCAAGGATCTGGGGCTTTCGGAATCGGACAATCAGCGCATCTTCAGGGAGCTGGCGACGCTTTCCATCCCGGACCGCATTTCCGGGCAGGATCATGAGGACATGCTCGAAGCCGTCGCCACGGTGTGCAGGCCTCAACTGGATACGGAACAGATCCGAGCTCTTTGGGAAAACTCATGGAAACAGCACTCCTGATCACCACGACGCTCTGCTATTTGTGCGGCACGGTGGGCTATCTCATTTACCTCTCCAAGGAGGAAGATCCCATTCATCGGGCGGCCTGGACTTTTCTCTTTTTGGGTGCACTTGCCCACACCACCGCTATCATCATCCGTTCCATCCAGGCTGGTCATCTGGCGGTTTCGGACAGCTCCGAGGCTCTCTCCTTCTTTGCTCTCATCCTGGTCGCCACTTACCTGGTGGCTCAGATCCGTTTTCACATCAGGATTCTGGGCTCCTTTGTCTCCCCCATTGCCGTCCTTTTCATGCTGGGGTCTTCACTGCTCCCGGTTCACATGGTGCCCAAGACCGGCATCATCAAGAGCGCATGGGTTGCCCTTCACGTGACGCTTCTCTTTTCAGCCAATGCCCTCTTTGCTCTCGCATTCAGTGCGGGCATCATGTACCTCATGCAGGAGCGTCACATCAAGAGGAAGAGCTTCGGTCGTCTCTATTTACGCCTGCCATCGCTGGAAAGACTGGACAGGATTAACTATGTTTCTATTGTCATCGGATTTCCTCTGATGACACTCGGCTTGGTGTCCGGTTTCGCCTACGCCGGAACAGTCTGGCCTTCCTTCTGGAGCTGGGACCCCAAGGAGATCTTTGCCCTGGTCACCTGGGTCATCTATGCTGTTTTGTTGCACGAACGTCTGGCCGTAGGATGGAGAGGGCGTCGTGCCGCATGGCTCGCTATTCTCGGATTCAGCGCCGTCCTGGTGACCTTCCTGGGTGTGAATCTGTTCATGAAGGGACACCATGCGGCTTTTGTAAGGTAAGTCGAAGCCATGGGTCACATTGCGCTGCTCGGCATGAATCATAAATCAGCTCCCGTTGAGATACGCGAGCAGCTCGCTCTCGTGTGCCGCAGCGAGGCTCACCCGTTGCAGGCCCTCCCCAGGCTTGAGTGCGTGGGTGAGCTTTTTTCCTTGTCGACCTGCAATCGTGTCGAATTCGTATTCACCTGCAACATCGTCGATCCGGCGGTCCAGGAAGTCAAGTCGGTCCTCCTGAGCCATCTTGGACAGCCGGGGACCTTCCACCTGGAGCAGTACTTCTACCTCCACCAGGACGTTGCAGCTGTCGAGCATCTGTTTCGCGTCGCCTCCAGCCTCGATTCCATGGTATTGGGGGAGCCGCAGATTCTTGGCCAGATCAAGGCAGCATACCGGGAAGCCACAGAATGCAACGCGGTCGGAGTCATTCTGAACCGCTTGCTGCACAAGTCTTTCTCAGTGGCCAAGCGTGTTCGGTCCGAAACCCGCATAGGCTCCATGGCAGTCTCCATCAGTTACGCCGCCGTCGAACTGGCCCGCAAGATTTTCGGTGAGCTGTCGGATAAGAGAGTGCTCCTGATCGGCGCGGGCGAAATGGCGGAGCTCGCGGCAGAGCATCTTCGGGCTCAAGGCGTTCGTCAGATGCTCGTTGCCAACCGTACTCTGGAGAGAGCCGTCGAGCTGGCCAAACAGTTCAGAGCCGAGACCATTCCATTCGCCCATATTCTCGATTCACTGAAGACTGTTGACATTGTGCTCACATCAACCGGATCGACGGAGCCGATTCTGACCTATAAGGACATCAAGTCCCGCATGCGTGAGCGTCGCAACCGACCGCTGTTCTTCATCGATATCGCCGTCCCTAGAGACATAGAAGCGAGGGTGAACGAGATTGACAACGTCTATCTCTATGACATCGATGATCTGAAGGGGATTGTGGAGCTGAACCGGGAGGTGCGTCACCGGGAGGCGGAACGGGCCCATCACATCGTCGCAGAAGAGGCCGTCAAGTTCTGCAAATGGCTGGAAACCCTGGATGTTGTTCCGACCATCGTCGCTCTCCGGAGGAAGGCGGAGTCGATCCGCCAAAACGAACTGAACAAGACTCTTTCACACCTTCCCCACTTCACGGAAAGAGATAAGCAGGCTATTGTTGTCCTCACGGAGTCCATCGTCAGGAAGCTGCTTCACGACCCGATCGTTTTCTTGAAGAAGAAATCGGATCGAAGCACCAAGCAGCAGTTCATGGACTTCGCTCAACAACTCTTCAACCTGATGGACGGACCGGAGATGAATGCGTCACCCCTCCAGGGTGAAGAGGAAACCTACCCGGTGGACCTGGAAGCTGCCAAAGTCAGCGAGAAGTGAATAGGGTGATTCCATGGCTGATATCATTGAGTTTGGGAAGAAAGCGCAGGATTTGAAATCGGTTCGGAGTGCCGACGAGAGAGCGAGAAAGATTGAAGCTCTCCGCAAGGTGATCCAGTGCCAGAGATGTGCATTGAAGTGCTCCAAGTGTGGAACTCAGCTTGACAGGGAAGGTCAGGAACCAGCAAAATATGTGCTTCCGTATCGCTTCTGCCTGAACTGCCAGGAGGAATATGAAGAGTATCGAGAGAGGTCGGAGAAGCGAGGCGCCTCCCCGAGGTACTACTGGCACAACGAGCACTGGATGAACACCTGGAGGAGTTGGCTGGAACATCAGAGACTTCTCGATGATTATCGCCTGTCGAAGGAGTTTTTACAGCTCTTGCGCGAGGTGGAGGAGCTTACCCAATGAATCCCATTCGATGTATTGAAGGAGCATCTGCATGATTGGCGGAATCGGAATGCCTGAACTGATCATTATCCTGGTTATCGTGCTCGTCATTTTTGGAGCGGGAAAACTGCCCGAGATTGGCGCAGGTCTTGGGAAGGGAATCAAGAACTTCAAGAAAGCGACGCAGGACCCTCTCGATTTGTCCGATGACAAACCCGAACAGATTAACACCAAGACCGAATCCAAGGAAAAAACAACCTGAGGGTATCCCTGCGGTTCCCCAGTCCGGAAGATGTCGGACCAAGAAGGCGGCTCTTCGGGACCGGGGAGATTTGACCGCGGGGTTTGGGACGGGAAATCCCGGCGCTTCAATGCCTCGACAACAGGCGGCAAAGCCCCGTGAGGGCCGTCAGAAGGGAATGTCGTCATCCGGCCCACCGGGATCCGGCGGCAGGTAGTCGGGCAGCGGGGGGCCTTCCGAAGCCTGGCGATCGGGCCTTGCATAGTTGGCCTGACTGCTTTGAGTCTGCGCGCCGGACTCCCCTCCCGGCCCGCCCAGGAACTGGACATCAAAAGCCACCACTTCCGTCGTGTAATGCTTGACGCCCTGAGCGTCATCCCACTGATTCGTCCGCAGCCTCCCTTCCACGTACACCTGCCGGCCCTTGCTCAGGTAAGTGCCGCATTGTTCAGCGCGTTTTCCGAAGACCACGACGCGATGCCATTCCGTGCGCTCCTCCCAGTTACCTTCAGCAGTCTTGAAGTTCTCCGTTGTTGCGAGGCTCAATTTTGTGACCGGGGCTCCACTCGCTGAGTAACGGACCTCGGGATCTCTCCCTAGATTCCCTATCAAAATGACTTTGTTGACTCCTCTGGCCATGGCGCACATTCTCCCCAATCAGGTTGACGACCAATCGTTCTGCAAATATATCCCCTATAGCATACCCCTGAAATGGTTTGTTGACTCAAAGCAGGAAACAGTTTAAATTTTTGGGCTGGTCAACTACAAGATATTGTTTTCATAAGAAATATTGTAAAAAAGGTACCGAACTGGTTTCCGCGGAATACGGCCTGATGATGCTCAGCATGCGCGATTTGCTTTCATAATATCGCCCGGGCTCCAAAAAAGGAATCGGAATGAGGGCTGTGAGATCCGTCTTTTTTTACCTGGTCCTTTTCATCTTCACCATCTACTGTGGGGTGTGCGCGTTCATCGTCTACCAGCTCACGGGAATGCCTGACAAAGCTCATGTTGTTGCAAAACTCTGGGCCAGGGTGAACCTTTGGGCGGCGGGCACCCATGTGCGTGTCACCGGAGTTGACAGAATCCATCGCGGACAGCCTTACATCTATGCGGCAAACCACCAGAGCGGGTTCGACATTCTCGCTCTGCTGGCCGCCATGCCCTATCCTTTCCGCTGGCTGGCCAAAGAGGAGCTCTTCAGGATTCCGGTTCTGGGGTTTGCCATGGAGGCCTGCGGCGCCATTCCCATCGATCGCAGGGATCCCCACAAGGCTTTTGCCAGCATCAATCAGGCAGCCGAGCGTGCCCGTTTGGGCGCATCGATTTTCATCTTCCCCGAAGGAACCCGAAGCCAGGACGGCGTGCTGCAGGAGTTCAAGACAGGAGGGTTCATCCTGGCCATCAAATCCCAGCAGCCCATCGTTCCGGTGAGCATCAGCGGGTCTTATTCGGTGCTGCCCAAGCGGGGAGAATGGATGATCCATCCGGGGAGGATTCACATGCACATTTCCGACCCGATTCCCACTGAGGGTCTCACCACGAAAGATCGTGACCGGCTCATCCGATGGGTGCGGGGAAGCTTGAGGAGACATCTCCCCACGAGCGAAGGGGGAATTGTTCCGCCCCCCCGTGCATTCCCCTAACCCCGGTAGAGCTACGGCAACCCGTTCATCCATAAGGATGCACTCCATGAAAACAGTCAATCGATCGTCATTGAAGTTCATTCCCCTGGGAGGCCTTGGCGAGATCGGCCTCAACATGATGGTTGTGGAGCTCGATGAGGATATCGTGCTCATCGATGCCGGCCTGATGTTTCCGGAAGACGACATGCTCGGCATCGACATCGTCATCCCGGACTTCGCCTATCTGAAAAAAAACCGGGAGCGCGTGCGCGCACTGATCGTGACTCATGGGCACGAGGATCACATTGGAGCCATCCCGTTTCTGCTTCGAGAGATGAATCCCCCCATCTATGCGACTCCGTTGACGGCGGCGCTGATTCGGGAGAAGCTTCGAGAGCACGCCCTGCTCGAGCGCTCCGTGATCCACGAGATCCTGCCGAGAGACGCCTTCAGCATCGGCGTTTTCGACATTGAATTCATCCAGGTTTGCCACAGCATCCCTGATTGTGTGGGGCTTGCCATTCGCACGCCTGTCGGTGTGGTGATCCATTCGGGGGACTTCAAGATCGACCATACCCCTGTGGATGAGCGGCGATTCGACATGGCCCGTTTCGGCACCTACGGCGAGGAAGGCGTCCTGGCCCTCTTTTCTGACTCGACCAACGTCGAAAGAGCCGGCTACACACTCTCCGAAAAGGATGTGGGGGCCACCCTTCACGAGATCTTCGAAGGATGTTCAGGGAGGATTGTCGTTGCCGTGTTCGCCAGCAACCTGCATCGCATCCAGCAGGTGATTCACCTGGCGCGGGAGTTCGGCAGGAGAGTGCTCCTCAGCGGCAAGTCCATGCTGACCAACGTTCGCATCGCCAGGGAGCTGAATTACCTGGATTTTCCTGGGGAGGAGGAGATTTCTCTGCCCGAGCTGCCACGACTCAATGACAACCAGGTGGTGATGCTCAGCACGGGTAGCCAGGGCGAGCCCATGAGCGCCCTGAGTCGCATGGCTTTCAACGATCACAAGAAACTGAAGGTCAAGCCCGGCGACACCATCATCTTGTCCTCCAAGTTCATCCCGGGGAACGAACGGACCATCCAGAAGATCATCAACCACCTTTACCGCCAGGGGGCGGAAGTCATCTACGAACAGGTGCGCGACATCCATGTTTCGGGGCACGCCTATCGCGAAGAGCTCAAGGCCATGATCAATGTCGTCCGGCCGCGCTTCTTCATTCCTGTTCACGGCGAATTCAGGCATTTGGTGAAGCATCGTCAACTGGCCACAGTCATGGGCATCCCCCCGGAAAACTGTCTGTTGGTGGAGAACGGGGACATCCTGTCGCTCTCCCCCGACGCCGCCTCCATTGAAGGACGAACAGAGACGGGCCGCGTATTCGTAGATGGCAAAGGGGTCGGCGATGTGGGTGGTCTGGTTCTGCGGGATCGAAGACACCTGTCGGAAGACGGACTGGTCATCGCCTCCGTGGTCATCGACCAGGATACCAAAGAGATTCTCAGTGGACCCGATATCCTGAGTCGTGGCTTCATCCATGAGGAAGCGCAGTCGGAAATCCTGGACACGGCCAAGTGCGTGATTCTGGAAATTTTCGACCGGCTGCACCAGGGAGACTTTGACATGGACTGCAGCGACCTGCAGAATGAGATCAAACGTGAGCTCAAGCGGTTTTTCAGCCGCATATTGGATCGGCGTCCCGTGATCCACCCGATCGTTGTGGAAGTGTAGGGGTTCTGCCGTTTGAAAAGGGACATCCTTTGAGACTGCGCGGATCCGCACCGCAGGATGGAGCGGATTCTGAAAGTTCGAGGTTTTCAGTGCACAGCAAGAAGCAAGACATCCTGGCTCTTGCCACTCTGGTCGCTACGCTGCTCATCTTTTTCAGCCTGATATCTTTCCATGCATCGGATCCCACCGTGTTTCACGATGCCGGGAGCCCCGGCGCACCCAGGAACTGGGTGGGATCATTTGGAGCCAATCTCGCCTGGGCTCTGCTGAGCACGTTGGGACTCGGAGCCTATGGAATCACTGTCGGGGGTTTTTGGACCGCCTGGATCTTCTTCCGGAATCGCTGGCCTCAGCCCGGTTTTTGGAGTCATATCTGCGGATTGTGCCTGCTGGTCCTGAGTCTGGTCAGTCTCACCTCTCTTCATTTCCCGCAGTTTCGCGTGCAGGCCTGGGAAATGGCGGCCGGGGGAAGACTCGGAGTGGCCCTGGCAGGAACGTTAGAAGCCCGCCTTTACCTCATTGGAGCCCATGTTCTGTTGACCGGCCTCCTGCTCGCCGGCCTGGTGCTGGTGGCGCCCATTCCCCTCCAGACCCTGATGTGCAGGGTGCTTTCGATGAGCTGGGGCTCTGTCAAATGCGCAGGACGAGGAGCCTCCTTCCTCACCACGATTTTCAGGCGTGGGAGGCCTGAGGCCGAGCCGGAAAAGGCCATCGCAATCAGAAGATCCCGAAAGAAGCCGACGGACGCCCGCGTGGAGGTGCTCCCCGCCGAGGGCACCCCCCTTGCCAGGAAGAAGCGGGAGCGAGAGGCTCTGCCTGCCCCGGAGCTCAGCCCACCGCCGGAGGGGACCTACGCACTTCCCCCCATTGACATTCTGGATGCCTACGAGGAAGACCGGATCAGACCGGATGTTCGAAAACTGGAAGAGAACGCGCGGGCACTGGAGGAGAAACTCGGTGACTTCGGAGTTCAGGGCAAGGTGACGGGCATCCTGCCGGGCCCTGTCATCACGATGTACGAGTACGCTCCGGCGCCCGGCATCAAGATCAGTCGCATTGTGGGTCTCTCTGACGACCTGGCGATGGCTCTCAAAGCCGTGAGCCTCCGTGTGGTGGCCCCGATTCCGGGCAAGGCGGCCATCGGCATCGAGCTGCCCAACCCCCGGCGCGAACTGGTTTCCATGCGTGCTGTGCTGGCTTCCGAAGTCTTCGGGAGCTCCTCTGCCCCGCTCACACTCGGCCTGGGCCAGGACATAACGGGTCAGCCGGTCAGCGCCAACCTGGCCAAGATGCCTCACCTTCTGATAGCCGGCGCCACCGGGACGGGAAAGAGCGTCTGCATCAACAGCCTCCTGGGCAGCCTGCTCTTTCGCAACACTCCAGAGGATTTGCGGCTCCTCCTCATCGATCCCAAGCGCATCGAGCTCAACACCTACGAGGGCATCCCCCATCTCATCCACCCCGTGGTGACGGACGCCAAGCAGGCCACCCGGGCCCTTCGCTGGGCTGTGGAGGAAATGGAGCTGCGTTACAAGCTTCTGGCCGACAAGGGAAGCCGGAACATCGAGGGGTATAACCGTGCACTGGCCAAAGAGAAGCCCAAAACAGAGCAGGAGCCAAGCGCTGCAGCCGATGAGGGAGTCCTGCCCCATCACCGCCTTCCTTATATCGTGGTGGTCATTGACGAACTGGCGGATCTCATGATGGTGGCCTCCCGTGAAGTGGAGGAGTCCATCACACGGCTCGCTCAGATGGCCCGAGCCGCCGGAATCCACCTGATTCTTGCGACTCAGCGCCCCTCGGTGGATGTTCTCACGGGAATCATCAAGGCGAACATCCCAACCCGAATCTCCTTTCAAGTTTCGTCCCGCATCGATTCCCGGACCATTCTGGACACCCAGGGGGCCGAGAGCCTTTTGGGAGCCGGGGACATGCTCTTCCTGCCTCCCGGAGCCGCCAAGCTGCAGCGGATCCACGGCGCTTTCGTTTCGGACAATGAAGTGCAGAGACTGACCCTTTTCTGGCGCAATCAGAAGATCACCGAAGACCCCCTGAAGGACCGCGTCAGCTTTGAAGAAAACGGCATATCCGGAGAGATGGCGCCCGAAGAGATGGACGAGCGCTACCAGGATGCGGTAGACATCGTTCTCGAAACTCGCCAGGCATCCATTTCCATGTTACAAAGGAGACTTCGCGTGGGCTACAATCGTGCTGCACGGATGATTGAACTGATGGAGCAACAAGGCATTGTCAGCTCTTCAGACGGGGTCAAACCGAGAGAGGTCATCGGCCGACGCCCTTGAGACGCTGGAGGCATCGAAGAAAGCCATGAAAAGGCCTACCCTCCTCATGATGGTGGCGATCTCGGCTGTCTGCTGGATCGCTTTTTCAGAGCGATCCTTTGCAGCGGATGCAGCCGGCACCTCGCTCAATGAGATCCTTCGCAAGACGGAAGCCCAGTATCAGAAGATACAGGCGTTTACCGCAAACTTCAGGCAGGTCACCTCCTCCGCAGCCGCCAATTCCATGGCTACGGAGGCTCATGGGAAGCTCTACTATCAGAAGCCGCGTCAAATGCACTGGGCCTATGAAGCACCGGAGAAGCAGGTCTTCATTGCCAACCAGCAGCTGGCATGGCTCTACGTTCCTGCGGAAAAACAGATATCGCTGTTCGACGCCAAGACCTTCTTTGCGTCGCCTCTCGCCCAGACGTTCTTTGATGGCATCATTGAGCTTCGAAAACACTTCGAGGTCAGCCTCGACACGAAGCGTTCCACCGAGGAGCTCGGTGTCCTGACGCTACTTCCCAAGAAGGAGGACCCGAACATCAAGTCCCTGAACCTGACGGTCGACCTGGCGACCTATCGCATTGCGAGCATCGAGAGCATGGACGCCCTGGGGAATACCAACCGGATCACGCTGGACGGTCAGACGGCCATGCCCCAGGTGGATGCGGCGCTTTTCCAGCTGACCATCCCTCCGTCCACCGTCGTCGTCGATTCCGAGGGCCGGGAAATCCCTCCCGCAGAGATTGACAAGCTGAGACAGAAGCTGCAGTCCAGGCAGGGAATGTGATGACACAGGACCTCGTCCAGCAGATCGAAGAGCTCAAGTCGCGAAGGCGGGCTGTCATTCTCGCTCACAATTACCAGCCGCCCGAAATCCAGGATATCGCCGACATGACCGGCGACTCCCTCGAGCTGAGTCGGAAGGCGGCCATGACGGACGCCTCCGTCATCGTTTTCTGTGGCGTGGCTTTCATGGCCGAGACCGCAGCCATATTGAATCCGGAGAAGACCGTCCTGCTTCCTCGCCCCGAAGCCGGCTGCCCCATGGCCGACATGATCACGGCCGAGGATATGAGAAGGATTCGAGCCGAGCACCCGGATGTGCCCATCGTGACCTACGTGAACTCCACCGCGGCCGTGAAGGCTGAAAGTGACGCATGCTGCACTTCCGCCAACTCCATCCGCGTGGTGAGCTCATTCTCGGATGCGGCAACCGTCTACATGGCTCCTGACCAGAATCTCGCGAAATTCACGGCTCTCCACTCCAGCAAACGGATCCTTCACTGGAACGGCTACTGCCCTTTTCACCATGCCCTGCAGCCCGAAGAGGTCCTGGTTCAAAAGCGGGCGCATCCCGAGTCCCTCTTCCTGGCACACCCCGAGTGCCGCCCGGAGGTTCTGTCTCTGGCAGATCAGGTGATGAGCACTTCCGGAATGCTGCGATTCGTCAACGAGAGCTCTCACGGGTCTTTCATCATCGGTACCGAGATCGGGATCCTCCACCCCATGCGGCAGGCGAATCCCGACAAGGCATTCTATCCTGCCTCCATGAAGATGCTCTGTCCGCACATGAAGAAGATCTCTCTGGACGACGTTCTCCGCTCCCTGGAGACCTTGGAGCCCCGCATTTCGGTGCCGGAGGATATCCGTGTGAGGGCTCTCGGGGCCGTCGAACGCATGCTGCAGATATCCTGAGAGGCTGGAGCATGCCTGCCTCATACAAACCCCGCATTGTGGTCACGATGGGAGATCCGTGCGGCGTGGGACCGGAGATCCTCGTCAAGCTGTTTTCTGCGAGAGAGCGTTGGGCCGAATACTCCCTGCTTGTGATCGGGGAGCCTCTGGCCCTGGAGAGAGCTGCCAGGCTTCTTGGGAGCACGCTGAGAATTCAACGGGTGTTGAATCCGCAGAAATGGGAGGATTCGGATCAACCGGGCACGATTTCAGCGTACACCCCGCAGCCTCTCACGATAGACGATCTGGGCTATGGCTCACCGAGCCAGGCTGCCTGCCGTGCAACCATCCGCTATATCGAATGGGCGGTCTCAATGGCCACGGAAGGCACAGCAGACGCGGTATGCACCTGCCCTATCCACAAGGGGAACCTGCATCGGCACGGATTCGATTTTCCCGGCCACACCGAATTCCTGTGCGACCTCACCTCTGCTGAAAGAGCGGTCATGATGCTGGTGGGCCCTCGCCTGCGCGTCTCCCTTGTGACGATTCACGAGGCTTTGGAGCGGGTGCCTCGACTCATCACCGCGGAAAACCTCACGGACACCATCCGGATCACGGGGGAGTCCCTGGTGAGGGACTTCGGGCTCCGGGCCCCGCGCATTGCCGTGGCCGCGCTCAATCCCCACGCAGGCGAAGGGGGCCGATTCGGAAGAGAGGAAGTGGACATCATCGAGCCCACTCTCAAGGGACTGGGTTTCGCTGACTGGTCGGTTGAAGGCCCTTTCCCTGCCGATACCTTGTTTTTCAGAGCATATCAGGGTGAATTCGATGCCGTGGTGGCGATGTATCACGACCAGGGCCTCGTTCCCATCAAGCTGGTACACTTCCACGATGCCGTCAACGTGACCCTCGGGCTGCCCATCATCAGGACTTCCGTGGACCATGGCACCGCCTATGACCTGGCCGGCACCGGTCGGGCCCACCCCGGAAGCCTGGAAGCGGCCGTGCGCATGGCCACTCAAATGGCGCGCCATCGCTTCGCATGATCTGAATCTTTCCCCATCCTTTCTGCCGCAGCCCGCCTTGCGGCACGTGGCTCCTTTCCAACGTTGCGTTCATCACAGAAGGAACCAGGGTCCCATGGAATGGATTCGCATTCGCGGCGCCCGTCAGCACAATCTCAAGAACATAGACCTTGACATCCCGAGAAATCGACTGGTCGTCTTCACGGGAGTCAGCGGTTCGGGCAAGTCCTCTCTCGCCTTCGACACCCTGTTCGCCGAAGGTCAACGACGCTACCTCGAAGCCCTGTCCAGTCGCAGGCGGCAGTACCTCCAGACACTCGACAAGCCCGACGTGGACGAAATACTCGGAATCAGTCCCGCCATTGCCATCGAGCAGAAGCGCGTGGCCCGAAATCCCCGTTCAACGGTGGGAACGCTCACGGAGATTCATGACTATCTGAGGGTGCTGTTCGCCCGCGTGGGAACCCCTCACTGCCCTGGCTGCGGTCGTGCCATCCTGGCACACACCATCTCCGAAGTCCTTGATGAAACGGTCCTCAATTGGCCTCAAGGTGCCAGGCTTCTTGTCTTGGCCCCTTTGGAGGCCGTTCACGAGAAGAAGCTCCGACCACTGCTCGAAAAGCTGCGCAAGGATGGCTTTGCGCGTATCCGGCTGGACGAGAGAATCGTCGAACTGGACCCACTCCCTCACCTTCCTCGCCGTCCCGACTACCGGTTTGAAGTGGTGGTGGACCGTATCGTGCTGGACCCATCCAGGCAGCAGCGACTGAGGGAAGACATCGAGCTGGCGTTCAAGCACGGCGGTGGCTTCATGACCATCGCCGACATGGAGGGCCGATCCAGAACCTTTTCCGATTCCCTGCGCTGCCCTTCCTGCAGGATCGATATGCCGGACGTCACTCCGAGTCTCTTTTCCTTTCACCATCCCCAAGGCATGTGCCCGGTCTGTACAGGCTTGGGCTCTGCATCCGCTCCGACACAGCCTCCATTGCAGGCGACGGCGACCGGCCGACCCACGAAGAATCCCCGCAAACCAAAGGCAGCAAAGGGATCGCATGCGGGCAGCGTGGTTGGCCCTGAGGATGGCAGCAGTTCGGGCCAGGGCGAGCTCTACAGGGGTGAGGAAATCACGTGCAGAGTCTGCGGGGGCAGTCGACTCAACGCTGTCGCCCAGTCCGTGCGCATCGACGGGCTGAACATCCATCAGGTCAGCTCCCTCTCCATCACCGATTTGATCCCGTGGATCGAAGGACTCACTCTTCCCCAATCACGAGGGCTCATCGCCAGTCCGCTCATCGCAGAGATTCTGCAGCGAACGACATCCATGGTACAGCTGGGACTGGGCTACCTCTCGCTCAGCCGTTCCGCAGCCACACTTTCGGGCGGGGAGGCTCAACGCGTGAGGCTCGCCCAGCAAATCGGCGCTCAGCTCACGGGTATCCTCTATGTCCTCGATGAACCCAGCATCGGCCTTCATGCACAGGACCACCAGCGTCTCATGCAGATCATCCGGTCATTGAGAGATGCCGGCAATACCGTGATCGTCGTCGAGCACGACCGGGAAACAATCCTGGAGGCCGACCACGTCATCGACATAGGACCTGGAGCCGGCATCCTGGGCGGACAGGTCATCTTCTCCGGTCTCCCTGCGCAACTCCTGAAGTGCGCTTCTTCCCTGACCGGCCAGTACCTCTCGGGCGCCAGAGCCATAGAGATCCCCAGACATCGCACCCCCTTGGACAGCGGACGCATCTTCATCCAGGGGGCTTCCGGTCATAACCTTCAGGACATCAGCGTCGAAATTCCCCTCGGCTGCATCACGTGCGTGACGGGAGTCTCCGGTTCGGGAAAGAGCACCCTTGTCCTGGAGACCCTTTACAGGCTCCTGGCTCAGCGGCTCTACCGCGCCACTGCACCACCGGCCCCTTACAGAGCGGTCCAGGGCCTGGAGGCGATCCGAAAAGTACTTGTCGTGGACCAGTCGGCCGTCGGGAAGAATCCACGATCCACACCGGCAACCTACACCGGCATCTTCACACCTATCCGGCAACTTTTCGCAAAGCTCCCGGAGGCTCGCGCGCGGGGCTATAATCCGGACCGTTTTTCATACAATGTGAGGGGAGGACGCTGCGAATCCTGCAGAGGGGACGGCTGTCTGAGCGTCGACATGGTGTTCCTTCCGGATGTCACCTTTCCATGCCCAACCTGCAACGGTACCCGTTACAGTCCTGAAACCCTCCAGGTTCGCTTCAAAGGCCATTCCATTGCGGATGTTCTTTCCATGTCCGTGAACGATGCGCTGAACCTCCTGGAAAACATCCCTGCCATGAGAAGCAAACTGCAGGTGATGCAGGAGGTCGGACTGGGATATCTCGTCCTGGGGCAGTCCGCGCTGACGCTTTCGGGCGGGGAGAGCCAGCGGGTCAAGCTCGCCGCCGAGCTCAGCTTACGGTCAAGTGAGCACACTGTCTTCATCCTGGATGAACCGACGACCGGCCTGCATTTTGACGATGTGCTGAAATTGCTGCACATTTTGCGGCGCCTGGCCGAGGCGGGGCATACCGTGATCCTCATCGAACATCATCTCGATGTCATCAAATGTGCCGACCATGTGATCGATCTGGGACCTGGTGGTGGAAAAGAAGGAGGGAGGGTCGTCGCTGTCGGTTCTCCCGGGGAGATCGCTACTGCAGAAAAATCCATCACGGGGCAGTATCTTCGAAAGCTTCTCGGTTAGCCTGCCATATAGTCCGTCTGGCGCTCGAGCGACGTCAAGAACCAAAAGAGAGGTGATAAGCGATGGCATCCAGCTTGATCGTGAAATCCACGTTCTCCACATGGCAG
>Ga0105100_10000204_pt1 | contig 34725 bp, 35 predicted proteins | sample PPLLak12cMay2015_2_FD_87033 | JGI IMG/M metagenome (GOLD analysis project Ga0105100, IMG submission 87033) | Freshwater sediment microbial communities from Prairie Pothole Lake near Jamestown, North Dakota, USA - PPLs Lake P8 Core (1) Depth... | ecosystem: Environmental > Aquatic > Freshwater >... | reverse complement strand
CTGTTCTTACTCTGGATTGTACCGATTTTTGAGCCGTTGTGTCACTGCTTGGTTATTCAGTTTTTAAAGTGCTGCGACTACCAGGTTACTGCAAAAGTCGAGAATGTATTGTCGAGGATATTTCACACGCCCTTCTATACTGGTTGGGTCGTTTCTGATAGATTTGGCATCCGGTTAGGAGAGGTGCGTGGTGATTGGGATCCCATCGTTACTACGGAAGAATTCAAGCGCGGCATCGATATCCTTCGAGAACACGACACGGAGAAGTCTCGCGTTCGAAGCTGTTTCTACCTACTGCGTGGCTTACTGTGGATCCAGAAGGATGGAAAAAATCATAAGATGTTTGGCTCTACACCGAGAGGACGCTCCCACAGCTACGCCTACTACATTACTCATGCAAAACCGGATGGCAAGAAAATCCACATCCCGTGTGAGAGAGTGGATACCCAGATACCTGCCTGGGTACAATCCATCCAGATCGACTCCAAGGATCTGCCAGCAATCCGGGAGGTTTACAGTACTCAGCTTATGAAAGTAACCCAGAACAATCGTGAGAACAGACTGAGAGAAATGAAACGCCAGCTCACGGGTCTCAGAGAAGAAGAAGCTCGGCTGGGGCGTCTCTATATCACAAATAAAATCAGCGAAGAGATTTATGAGCAGCTTCGCAAGGAATGGCAGATCAAATTTCGCAATATCGAGCTCAACATTGCTGATATTGAGCGGGAAGAAAGAATCCAGTTGGATGACCTGGAAGTAGCGCTGGCGTTAATGACCAAAATTTCTCATCTTTATTTTCGTCTCGAGGAGAAAGATCGCGCTCAACTCTTGCAGATTATTGCCAAGCGAATTATAGTTAATTCCGAGGGTGATATCATTGACCACGAACTACGATCACCCTTCGCTTATCTTCATGGCATTGTGGTGAACTTTCCACAAATTGGATTAGACTTGCACGGTTCGGAACAGCTCAGGATCGGGGCACCTGTAAAAACGAGACAATCATTGCAAAAAACAACAAAACTGTAATGAAATTTAACCGCGCAAAATAGAAAAATCCTGTAAACTAATAAAGTCAAACGACAGGGTGCCCCCCTCACCCTGTCGTTTGACTTTTAACCTGCTGCTTGTTTACTGGTCTGAGTCCTTCCGCCTCTGCATGCGGCGCGCGATGCGGGCGACCACCGGATCATCCACCACAGTGCCGCCCCGCACAGTTGCCCCCAGCACCAGTCCCGCGCTGATCAGTACAATATTCTTGATAATATACTGACCCTCCAGGGTCGGAACGTAAGGAAAGACCTGGAAAACCTCCTGAGGGAAAATGAAGGCAGGCGTAATGGTGCCCAACATCTGGATGAACAAAAGCAGCAATATGGCGCGCATAAAGATTCCGAAAATCAAGCCCAGGCCGATCAAGCTTTCCCAGACTGCAAGGACAAACACCGCGACATTAGTGGGTACAAAACCGAGGGTGAGCACGCTGATCGTGCGTGCAGCCAGGCTTTCAGCAGGGCTTAAACCCGGAAAGAACTTGAGCACACCGAACCAAAAAAAGACCACGCCCAGGCTGACACGCAGAAACAAAATCCCATAGCGCGCCATCCAGTTTGTGATGCGAGCATCTGTACGATTAAACCAAATCCGGAAGTTGTTAATGGACTCGCTCATGGCAGACCTCAAAATAGTATAGAAATCCAAGTATAACGGATAATAAAGGGCGTGGTGCGATCGACCGCACCACGCCCTTTTCGATCCAGGTGAAAATCAGGATGAGATGTTACGGGCAGAGCTGCAAGGATGTATCATCCACGTACATGGCGGTGGCGCCGCTCCATCCATCGTTATACACGCCGAACTGCAGGCGAATGGTGGTGCCGATCCAGTCAGATACATCGAAGGTGTGGTAGGTCCAGGTCTGGCTGTTCTTGCGCTGCCAGAGCAGCGTATCGATCCAGTTGCCGTAGCGGTCCAGGACCAGCACGTACTGCACATCATTGCCGGCTGCGGCCGAGCTGAGCAGCTCGGCAGTCGGCCTGTCTTCGGCCAGGGCGGTGGTCACCTCGCCGCTAATCGGGTATATCCACATACCGATGGTGGCAGTGTCCACGGTGAGGGCCATGCTCGAAACCTGGTAGGCATCCGAGTAGCTGTAGCGGTTGTGGGAGGCATTGACGATGCCATTGCGCATCGAGCGCGAGCCCGTGTGCGCCGCAGCGGTGGTGTAGCCCGCTGAGAAAGCCGTCACCGGGATGCCCCAGCCCGAATCGGCTTCGAAGGTGGTATTCAAGAAGCCCTCATTGCAGGTGCCGGGCGCGGGCGTGGGCTGCGGCTCAGCCGTCGGAGCTGGCGTTGGAGTCGGGCCGGGAGTGGCTCCGCCAGTGCAGATGTCCAATGTGGCGTCGTCCACATACATGGACGTGATGCCGCCCCCCCCGTCGTTGTATGTGCCGAACTGGATGCGCACGGACCTGCCTTTATATTCCGTAAGGTCGAAGGAGAGCTGCATCCAGGTGTTATAATTCCAGCGCTCCCACCAGAGCGTCTTGATCGTATTGCCCCATGGATCCAGCAGGAGCACATACTGCATGTCGGTCGCCAGGGCTTGCTCGCCGAAGGGCTCGCCCACCAACGGCTCGGCAGCCAGGGCGTCCACCGACGCCGCCTGCAGCCCGTTCATCGTTTGCGTGCTGTTGGGATAGATCCACATGTTCAGCGTGGCGCTGGTGGCATTCCTGGGTATCGTCGCCGTCTGCCAGCCATCTGAGAAGCTGTATATATTCTTGGCCTGATCCACAATGCCGGTGCGCAGCGACTGGGGCGCAGAGCGGCTCTGGGTATAGGAGTAGCGCGCCGTGAAAGCCGTCACCGGTATGCTCCAGCCGCGGTCGACCAGGGAGAAATCGCTGTTGATAAAAGCGTTGCTGCACGCGCCCTGAGCAGGCTCGGTCGGTGGCGTTGGCGCAGCGCCGGCATTGCACAGCTCCAGGGAGACATCGTCCACATACATAGATGTCACCCCACCGTAGCCGTCGTTGTAAGTGCCGGCCTGGATTTTTATCCATACATCTTGAGTGGCGCTGGCGTATTCACTTATGTTGAACTCATACAGACCCCACTGCTGCTCGTCGCTGCGCATCCACAGCAGAGTTTTCAGAAGTTTTCCAGTGTCAGGGTCGTATGGGTCACCCTCAGGATCCACCACCAGCACGTACTGACCATCGGTGCCCAGAGCCTCTGTATCCATCTCGAGCCCATTGGGCAAAGACGGCATCGCCAGGACACTGGTATCGCTGCTCATCGGGTAGAGCCACATGCGCAGGATGGCGTTGGTAGTTCCAGCCGGGATCTTGATTGGCTGGCGGGTGGACGAGTAGCTGTATTTATTGGCCGACGGATTGGTGACGCCGGTGCGCATGGCGCGTGTGCCGGTATGGGCGGCAGCTGTCGTATAGCCGGCTGTGTACTCGGTGGCCGGCTGCTGCCAGGACTGGTCGGTCTCAAAGCTGCCGTTGAGAACAAAATCGGGGCACTGCTGATAAGCATTGAAGTTCAGCGGAGCGCTTCCAACGGGCGGCTTGAGCTGGGCCACTGAAGGCGAGAAGACCAGCCCATCTTTGCTGGGCGCCAGGGCACCATCACCTGGCAAGCCGCTGATCGTGTAGTTCCCGCCAGCGTCGGTCACAACACTGCGGCCGCGCTGGTCGACGACCTTGACGTCCGTAACTGGCTGTCCCTGGCTGTTGGTCACCTTCCCGCTGACAGTGTAGCCAGGATCATACACCAGAATCGGCATGAACACTTTCACGCCTGGATCTTCTGGGGTATCCTGAAAAACAGGCCCCCTGTTAGCTGCCCCCTGGACCGAAGCGCCAGGACTGATCGCCACACTCGACAGGAGCAAGGCAAAGACAAAAAAGATCTGTATAAAACGCCTCATGGCTGACCTCCAATCATATTCAATTGAACAGGGCAATTAATCGACTCTTAATCTACGTTATTTATAGCACAATTTCAAAAAAAAGAAATAGGTGCAAGAATTAAGCCTATCGGCTTTGTCAGGCACAATTTGCCTCCATGCTATAATCAAATCTCATACCCTTATGTGCTCCAAACGAGCTACTTCCCCGCTCATTTCTGTGCTGATACCATGCTATAACGCCGCGGAGACACTGCCCGAAGCTTTAGACAGCCTGAGGGACCAGACTCTGGCTGAGTATGAGATCGTAGCCATCGACGATGGCTCCAGCGACGCCACTCTGCCGTTACTGCAGGAGAGAGCGCGCACCGATGCACGCCTGAGAGTGCACACCCAGGCCCACGCCGGGATCATCGCTGCGCTGAACAAGGGGCTCACCCTGTGCCGGGCGGGATATATCGCGCGCATGGACACCGACGATTACAGCTATCCAGAGCGGCTGGAGCGGCAGGTCGAATACCTTCAAAATCACCCGGAAACTGCCGTGGTCGGCTGCCTGGTCGAGGGATACCCGAGCCAGCAGGTGCGCCAGGGTTTTCGCATCTATATCAGCTGGATGAACTCGCTGGTCAGCGACGATGACATCCGCCGCGAGATCTTTATTGAGAGCCCTTTTGCCCATCCGAGTGTCGCTTACCGGCGGGAGTGGATTGAATCTGCTGGCGGCTACCAGGAGCATGGCTGGGCAGAAGACTACGACCTGTGGCTGCGGCTATACCTGGCAGGAGCGGGATTCGCCAAGCTGCCGCAAGTGCTTCTAAAATGGCGCGAGCACCCTCAGCGCCTGACGCGCACCGACAGCCGATACGCACTGGAGAATTTTATCCGTGCCAAGGCGCACTACCTGGCAAGCGGACCGCTGCGCGGGCGCGATGCAGTGCTGATCTGGGGAGCCGGGATGATCGGCCGCCGCTTGAGCAAGCACCTGCTCCGGCAGGAGGCACCCCTGGCGGCATTTATCGATGTCGATCCGGCCAAAATCGGAAGCACCCGCCGCGGCTTCCCCATCCTCTCGCCGGATGACCTGCCGGACTGGTGGAAGCGTTATGCCAGGCCGGTCGTCCTGGCGGCAGTGGGTGCTCGCGGGGCACGGCAGCTCATCCGCCAGCGCGTGGAAAACCTGGGGCTGCGCGAAGGGCAGGACTGGTGGGGTGTAGCGTAAATAGATCAAGAGGAGCTGGCATGGACTTGACCGAAATCATCCAACCCGGCATGGGTAGGGAAGAGATATCCATTGTAGAAGAAGAGCACACTGCCGCACACGTCGGCAGCGGATCGCTGCGCGTGCTGGCAACGCCCTGGATGATCGCTTTCATGGAGCGCGCCGCACGCGTGTTCCTTGGCGAGCACCTGCCGCAGGGCTATTCCAGTGTGGGCGTACACGTGGATGTTCATCACCTGGCCCCATCGCCCGTCGGCAGCCGGATCAAGGCCAGGGCCGAAGTGGTTTCAATCGAAGGATCGCGTGTCAACTTCAATGTGGAGGCGTGGGATGGGAGCGGTAAAATCGGCGGCGGGCGCCACCAGCGGGTGGTAATCGACAAAGCCCGCTTCCTTCGCCGCGTGGCAGACAGGAGTAGGGCTGACCAAACAGGGACAACTTCCGGATGATCAGAGTCCTGTATGACGGCTGGCCCCTGGTCCGCCAGCCCAACAGCCCAGGAGGCCTGCACCTGATCACCCTGCTCCAACAGCAGCATGCGGAGGTCCGGGCTGTCGTTGCCTTGCCAGAGCAGCCGCCCGCCTGGCTACCGGAGGGAGTTGTCGCGCAGGTGCTCCCCACGGCAAACAGCCTGCGCGCCCGGCTGGGCTGGGAGCAGCGCAGCTTGCCCAGACTGGCAGCAGACAACCAAGCTGACCTGCTGCACCTGACCACCTCCCACCCGCCCATCTTCGGAGCGCGGCGCAGCGTGCTCAGCCCGGCAGAGTTCCCCGCTCAGCCTGGGGAACACAGGACCGGTTTTGACGACCGCCTGCGCACAGCCGTTTCGAGCGGAGGGATGTCGCGGCTGCGAGGTCTTTTCTGGCCCAGCGACCTGGCTGCTCAGTCGCCGCAAGACATGAGCGCCCCAATCTTCTACCTGCCTCCGGAACCATCCCTGCACGGCAGCCCGGATGCCCACCTGGACCTGCCCGAGACCTATCTGCTCTATCAAGGTCCGGCAGACTACGCCTCGCTGCGCAGACTGCTGGATGCCTGGAGCTGGGCTGCTGGTTCGATCGGAGATTACTACCCACTGCTCCTGCTCGGCCTGGACGCAGTAGAGCGCCAGCATCTGGAGCAGCTCCTGCCATCGTATAACCTCGGCGGCACCCTGCGCACTCTGCTTGCCATGCTCCCCAGCGACATCCCGGCCCTCTTCCAGGGCTGTACAGCGGTATTCCACCCTGCCCCGCTGGCGATCTGGGGTGGGAGCGTTCGGCTGGCGCTGCGATATGGGAAGCCACTGGTGGCCGCAGATGGTCCCCTGGCAGATGCGCTGCTGGGTCGCGCAGCTTACCTGGCTCCGCAGGATGATCTACGCGCCCTGGGAGCAGGCATAATTACTGTGGTCGTCGAGGAGAATATGGCAGGTGAGCTTGCTCAGGCAGGCAGGGAGCGCGCCGCGACCTGGGAGCAAAGCAGCTTTAAAGAGAGTTTGTACGCCGCCTACCAGGCAGTAATGCAATCCAGCTAGAGGAATTACTTGCCTTTCATCAGGCGCGTGCCGAAAACAGCCAGTGCCGCTCCCGCCAGCAAGAACAGCCCGCCGACGAAACCCAGGAGCAGCGAGCGCCCACCGCTCGCCTGGGATGGCTCTTCCAGCTCAGTGGCAGTATTCGCCTGCGCCCCAAAGCCCAGGTGGGCTTCATCACCCGAGTTCAACTGCAGGGCAAAGCTAGTGGCTGTAGTGGGATTGTAGCCTTCGGGCACAGCCACGGTAACAGCATATTCTCCCTCTTGCAGATTCTCAAAGCAGTTCGGCTCTTCGGTAGAGCCCGTTTCGGCAGTCAGTGAGACGGTCCCGGAACGATTATTGACGCTGATCGCACCGCCCGGTAAAGACAGCTCTTCCTCCTGGCGGATTGAATCCCCATTGATGTCATTGTAGAGCATGACGCACAGCATGCCGGCGCCCTGTTTAGGAGTGGGAGTCGGCAGGACCGGCGTGGGTGTAGGGCTGGGACCCGGAGTGGGAGTGACGACGGAAGGTCCGCCCAACCCCAGCAGCATCTCCTGCCCAACCACAATATTGTCGCCTGTCAGGTTGTTCAACCCGCGCAGCTCATCCAGGGGAATACCCGCGACAAGCGAGATGCGCAGCAGTGTGTCGCCAGGCTGCACCTTGTAGAGTATGCGTCCATCTGGCCCCGGAGTGGGCGTCGGAAATGGAGTCATTTGGAGCAGCGGGGCTGCCAGGCCAGGACGATTGAAAAACAATCCTATATACACTACGACTACCAGCAGAACGAAAGCAGCCAGTATTTTTTGATGTCGAATAGGCATGACGATGCGATTATATCATCTCAAAATCCGCCACATTCAGCCGCGGAGGGGGTAATCTTGGGTGAGCAAATACTCCCGCTACTAGGGGAAAGCGGAGATGTAACGGAGGGGTCGTTTCAGCGAATGCGCTTGCGCAGAAAGTACAGCAGAACCAACGCCATCAAGTTGAACAGAACCGCGGCTGCGACGCTGGTCAGCATGCCGGGTACAGACGGGTGGGCTTGCCCCCAGGTATATAAGGGTGTCGCCAGCATGGCGCCCAGGGCGCGGCCAAGCGAGTGCGCGGCAACGCCGGCAGCCATCAACGTCGCTCGAGCCGAGGGCATGATCTCGGTCATCAAAGGGATGATGCTGACGATGGTGAACTCGAAGGTGATATAGAAAAGGAACAGACCCACCAGCGCGCCGGTCAGGTTTGCCCCCAGGAAGGGCAGCGCCAGCGCCGCCAGGCTGTTAAGCAACAGGCCTAACCCCACAGCAACGGTCTTGCCCAGGCGGTCGGTCAATCCCACCGAAAGGGTCTCTCCGCTCAGCTCGGACAGGCCGATCACCGCTGCAGCCGCTCCCAGTGCCGCGATCTTCAGCCCAAAGGAATCCTCCATCCACACACCAAACACCAGGTTGACCACTTCATTCGCCACGCTGATGAGCAAACCGACCGAGAGCGCCAGGAGTGCCGGGCTATAGGAAAGCAGAGCGCGCAGATTAGCCCAGAATTTTGGCGCTACAGGATCTGGAGCCGGGTCTTTCGGCAGCATCCACATCAGGAGCAAGAATGCTATCACTCCCAGGAGGGCAAGCAGGGGGAACGGCGCGATCCAGCCGCCCCTGGCGATCAGGAAACCCATCAATGGGATACCGACGATAAAACTTATCGACCAGCCGTACTCGGTGATCGCAATTACCCGGCCGCGCCGCTCGTAGGGCACCCGGTCGCCCAGATAGGCCTGCATGGAAGGGTCGAATACATACTTGCCCAGCATCGTCAGGACCAGGGCCAACACGAAAACCGGAAAAGTGGGCAAAAAAACCACCACCGCTGTCCCCAGGACGAAGAACCCCAGGCCTAGCAGCATGCCCAGCTTCCTGCCGCGCTGGTCGGCAATAGCAGCTAGAAACGGACCTACTGCTCCCACCAGGGAACGCACCGTGACTGCCAAGGCCACAGCAGACAGGTCCACCCCCAGGCCGCGGCTGAAGACCGCCAGGAAGGGATAGACCATACGGTGCATGGTGTTCATCACCAGGCGGGTGACGGTGAATATCGGGACCTGAAAACGGAGCGATTGCTTCAAGGAGAGGTTATGATCAGGCGCTTTGATGCTCGAATTGGAACAGCCAACGGGCAAACAGACCGGCTGCCGACAGGACCAGGATGAGCAACCCACCAAAGAAGATCTGGATGCGCCAGGCATCGGACGAGAGGATCGGCGCAGGTGGATGCATGACATTCTCGGTCCTCGCCAGGGCGAATAGGAGGGCGATAAAGTAAACCACATTGGCGGCTGAAGCCCAGGCTGGATCTTCTACGAGGGTCACGCCGACCTGCAGCAGAATCCCACCCAATGCAAAGATCAGCGCCAGGCGCCAGCGCGGCTCAGCCAGGTACAAGCCGTTCCAATTGGTCTGCATAGCCCACATGGAGACGGGCAGATAGGTGATCCAGAAGAACAGCCCGGTGCGGCCGAGCGCCCGCGACCAGCGCTGGATGTTCTCACTGCGCAGGAGCAGGCCAAGAAAGCCCACCAGCGCGGCGGCAAGGAAAGATCCCAGCGCTGCCCATACCCAGGCGCCGTGCAGATAAACCACGCGCACATTGGTTCCTAATGTGGGTTCAGCCGGTCCCAGAAGTACAAAGCCTGCCGCCCCTACTAGCGCCAGGCAAAACCAGAGGAAGGGAGATTTTCTCACAGGGTGGAATTGTACCCCAACTTCGAAGTTGAGTTTGGCTAATCCTTTTAAAGTATGCACCGCACTGAGCGCGTGGAGCGCGGAGATAATTACCCACGCCAATATAAGCCGCGCTTGACTGTATAATTGGCTTACTACCTCAGCCCAGGAGAAGCCCATGAGCCTCGATCCACAACGTATCCGCGGACAATTTCCCGCACTGCAGCAGCCGGCGATCTTCCTCGACAACCCCGCCGGGACACAGGTCGCCCGCACAACCCTAGAGCGCATCAACGCCTACCTCGTCGAGCACAATGCCAACCACGGCGGCGCATTTGCCACCAGCCGGTTATCGGACAGCGTGGTGGATGAAGCCCGGGCAGCGGCAGCCGATTTTCTCCACGCTGCCCGCCCGGAAGAGATCGTCTTCGGTCCAAACATGACCTCGCTCACCTTCAACGTCAGCCGCTCGATCGGGCGCTGGCTCAAATCCGGGGATGAGATCGTGGTCACACGCCTGGACCATGACGCCAACATCACCCCGTGGGTCATGTTAGCTCAGGACCGAGGCTGCAGCGTGCGCTGGGTAGATTTTCACCCCGAAAATGGTACGTTAGATATGGATGACATGATCGCCGCCCTGGAAAACAGGCCAAGGTTGGTAGCGGTCGGCTATGCCTCCAACGCCTTGGGCACGATCAATCCGGTGGAGCGCATTATCGAGCTGGCCCATGCGGCGGGTGCCCTGACCTATATCGATGCCGTGCAGTACGCCCCGCACGGCCCGATCGATGTGCAGAAGCTGGGCTGCGATTTCCTGGTCTGCTCGGCTTATAAGTATTTTGGCCCGCACGTAGGGGTGCTGTATGGGAAATACGACCTGCTGGACGAGCTGACGGCTTACAAAGTCCGCCCCGCGCCGGCTGACCCGCCTGGCAAGTTCGAGACCGGCACTGGCAACTTCGAGGGATACGCCGGCGTCCTGGGTGCGCTGGAGTATTTCGAGTGGGTGGGGGAAACTTTCGGGGATGCATACACTGAGAAATTCAGCGGGCAGTATACCGGCCGGGCGCTGCGTTTGAAAAAAGGCGTCGCCGCCATCCGCGCCTATGAATATGAGCTCAGCCGGGCTTTGCTGGATGTGTTGGAGGAGACGCCCGGCGTGACAATCTACGGCCCTACCGACCGGCGGCGGCTGGAGGAGCGCGTGCCAACAGTGAGCTTCACCTTGAATGTAGGGGCGGGGTTAGATAACCGCCCGGTACACCCGCGTCTGGTGGCCGAAGAGTTGGACAAAGCCGGGATATACGTGTGGGATGGGAACTACTACGCCTTAGCCGTCACCGAGCGCCTGGGTCTGGAGGCGAGCGGGGGCATGGTGCGCGTGGGACCGGTGCATTACAACACGGTGGAGGAGATCAGGCAGTTTGGGGAAGCATTAGGGAGGATTGCAGCAGGTGTTGCCTAATTTAGGCTTCATATGCCGGGCGAAGATACATTATTCCAGACTACCTGTAATGCTCGATAATCTAAAAGTATAATCCCTTCTTCTCTGACAATATCTTTTGCCTGTTGAGAGGTCCAAAAATCAAAGTCCGTCTGCCGTTCATGATTCCCATCTGGTTCAATGGCCAGTAACTCGGCGTTGTCGAGCCCCGGATGGACTGCCCATTCACTTAAACCAGCGGGTACCTCGCGCAGTAGTTGAACATACCGAGCAGTTTTATCGACTGGATTGACCAGGTAACTGTCCAAAAAGTCGTTATCGTTGGTTGGCAAGCCCTGGCTTTGCAATTTTTCGATCAAGGCTCGTCCCATAACGCGGAGCGCCAGCCCATATTCTTTTGCCAGCCGGATCATCAGGTCAAAAATATCCCTTCTGCCTGCGATGCGCAGCGCATGCCAATCCAGGTGAGTAGGCCTAAGCCCGGATGCCAGCACAGCCTCGGTCTGCGCCCGAAATTCTATTTCCAGCTGCTCTATCTTTACCTGGGCCAGAAATGCCGGCATGGCTTTAAAATTGTAGAAATATCCTGCTCGATCAACCAGGGAGGGCACCTTTTCCCCGGAGGTTAGCGGCCCCCAACGATAATCTACCGGGTCACTGATGACAGTGAGGTGAACACCAAAAGGAATTTTGGGATGATCGGCGAGGTAATGCATTGCATGTAACGCCCAAGGACAGGGGACCATCAAGGTTGTTGAGCGGACCAAACCTTCCCGCAGCGTGCAAATGATGCCCTCGTTTATTGAATTGCACATCCCGAAATCATCCGCATTGATAATCAGAAGGCGAGCATCAGCCGGATACCCAAGCAACTGGTTTGTTTGGCTTTTGGTCAATGAGCTCATTTTACAAGCTCCCTCATCGATAATCAGCTAGGTCGGTCTTCCTACCGACTAGCGATTGGCTGCCTCAGCGCTGTGTACAGTTGCCGGTTGGTAGCCAGTGTTTTATTTCTAGTTCATGAATCAACGGGCAAATGCCTGAAAGGGATTGACGTGAGTTAGTTGATGGATCATTGTCTCATCCAATCCGATAGCCCGCAACTTTGGCAGAAATTGCTCTGCAAGGTATGTATATTGTTTGGGCACACCACCGTGCGGCAAAGCTGGATCATACCATCCCCGGTCATGACTCAGCAGCAATCTACCACCCAGGCCAGCGTCCAGCAAGCGTTGAATGTTCTGCAAATAGTACTCGTCACTTTCGTTATCGATATTGCCAATGGCGTCGTACTCAAGCCAGGCCCCGCGTCGCGCCATCTCCAGATGTAACTCGAAATCTGGCTCTGCCTGGGTATGGATCCAGATAAATCGTCCTACATCATAGCCCATCGCCTCGATAATATCGAGTTGGTCACGAACAACCCAGCCTCGGATTGTATGACTACCTATAACCGCATTTGTTTGGCTACCGGCAGTTGCAGCCGCACGCAAGATTTTAGTTTCGCAGGCAGTTAATCCATCATCACCTGCACTCAATTTAATCCACCCGGCTTGCACACCGCTTTTTTCAATCTCACCTTGCAATTCACTCAGCATCCAATCGGTCAATTCGGCCTCGCTGGCTGCGTGAGCCCAATCAGGAACCCAAGGTTCACGATAAATACCCGTTGGAATTACCAAGGGCAGATTGGTAGCCTCAGATACAGCTCGATCAATATCAGCCCGACGTCCCACGCCGACTGTACTGCATTCGACAATGGCCGTGACACCGACTTTTTGTGCCTTATTTATTTCCGGAGCCATCAGCTGGATAACATCTTCAACATCCGCCTGGGCATAACCAGGAGTGTCCCAGGTCCGAAGATCTACAAAGATGTGTTCATGGGGCAAAATCAATCCCAACTCGGAAGAACTTTTAAGACCAAGGGTGGTGATAATTTCGGTCATACACTATTCCTTAGGTTATACAGACTCTTGCTATACTGCATAAGTACAGTATAGCAGGGTTTTCAGGTACTAATTGGTTACCAACCTTTCCGACAAGGGTAAACAATTCCTTTGCTCATTGAGTCTCAAAGAACAAGTATTTCGGCACGCACGTAGGGGTGATGTATGGGAAATATGACCTGCCGGACGAGCTGACGGCTTACAAAGTCCGCCCCGCGCCAGCTGACCCGCCCAGTACACCCGCGCCAGGTAGCCGAAGAGCTGGACAAAGCCGGGATATACGTATGGGATGGGAACTACTACGCCCTAGCCGTCACCGAGCGGCTTGGTTTAGATAGTAGCGGCGGTATGGTGCGCGTCGGTCCGGTGCGCTACAACACGTTGGAGGAGATCAAGAGGTTTAGGGAGGCGCTGGGGAGGATTGCAGCGGGAGGTATCTAACACTGATGATAAGCGGCGAAGCTACAAGGTTTTTGAAGGATTAAAAAGCAACGAGAACAAACACCTGACTGTACATCTCCTGAAACTAGGTGGCAGGTTCTATCAATATTTAATATTTTCTAACCGAATCCGCTTCAGCAGTAGGGCATTGAGGGCAACCAGCAGTGATGAGCCGGACATGGAGATGGCGGCTATCTCGGGGCGCAGGATAAGTCCGAATGCCGGGTAGAAAAGCCCGGCGGCGATGGGAAAGGCAATCGTGTTGTACCCCGCCGCCCACCTCAGGTTTTGGTGCATCTTGCGTAATGTAGCCCGGCTGAGTGTGATAGTATTGATCACATCGAAGGGGTCGGATTTCATTAATACGACGTCTGCGGTCTCCATAGCTACATCTGTTCCTGCACCTATGGCGATGCCCACGTCAGCCTGAGCTAACGCCGGGGCGTCGTTGATTCCGTCTCCCACCATCGCCACCAATTTACCCTGGGATTGCAGCTCCTTCACTTTATCAGCCTTCTGACCGGGTAGAACCTCGGCGAAGATGGTCTGAATGCCCAGCTCCCCGGCGATCCGTTCGGCTATGGCGCGGTTGTCGCCAGTGAGCATAGCGACCTGCACACCCATGGCATTGAGTTTCTCAATCGCAATTTTGGCGGACGAACGCACAGCATCGGCAATGGCGATCAATCCGGCGAACTGGCTATCGATGGCTGCGTAGATTACTGTCCGGCCGGCGCCTTCCAGCGAGGCGGCATGCTCTCCATGCCCATCCAATGCGATGCCGTTATCCTTCATCAGTTTGCGGTTGCCCACCAGGAGGGTTTTGCCAGATAACGTGGCTCTCAATCCGTGCCCTGGGATGGCTTCGAAACCTTCCACTGCTTCCAAGTCCAGGTTCTGCGCCTCAGCTTTCTCGACCACAGCCTCCGCCAGGGGATGCTCAGACGACTGCTCAGCAGAAGCGACGAAACGCAGCAATTCATCCTGGGAAAGCGAGGGTCCGGCTGCTATAACTTCTACTACCTGGGGTTTGCCCTCGGTAAGTGTGCCAGTCTTATCGAAAATGACTGCTTGCAGCTTGGCAGCCTGTTCCAGGGCGGTGGCGTTCTTGTACAGGATACCGTTCTGGGCTCCCAGGCCGGTACCGACCATCACCGCGGTAGGTGTAGCCAGGCCAAGCGCATCCGGACAGGCGATCACAACCACGGTAATCGCCATGGTCAACGCCCAGACGAATTTATCCATATCCTCCGGAATCGCGGGCCCTCCCAGGAAATACCAGCCAAAGAAGGTAGCTAATCCGAAGATCACTGCCGCAGCCACCAGCCACTGCGCCGCACGGTCAGCTAATCTTTGAGATGGGGCCTTAGAGTTCTGGGCAATCTGCACCAGTTTGACGATCTGCGCCAGGGCAGTGTCCGCCCCCACTTTGGTGGCGCGGAACTTAAATGTCCCGGTTTTATTGATGGTCGCGCCGACCACATTGGAGCCGACCGCCTTCTTGGCCGGCAGGCTTTCGCCCGTGATCATCGATTCGTCTACGCTGGACTCGCCTTCGATCACCACGCCATCCACCGGGATTTTATCGCCCGGACGGATAAAGACAATATCGTCCAGGAAAACTTCGGATGTGGGGATTTCTATTTGCTGACCGGCGCGGATTACTGTGGTTTGGGGAGGCGTCAGATTCATCAAGGCCTGGATGGCCTGCGATGCGCCAGAGCGGGCGCGCATCTCCATCCAATGCCCGAAGAGCACGAAGGCCAGGAGCAGGGTGGCAGCTTCATAGAAAACTTCGCCCTCGAAGAGAAAGGTAGCCGCCACGCTGAACAGGTAGCCTGCCAGAACCGACAGTGAGACCAACACCGACATATTCAATATTTTGTTCTTCAATCCACGCCAGGCGCCGACGTAAAATACCCAGCCCCCATATAAGACTGCTGGGGTGGCGAGCAGGAAGGACAGCACCTCGTTCGAAAGCCCAAATGGTAGCGGGAGCTGGATGCCGAAGGTATCGGTAAAGAGCGGCGAATACAAGAAGACTGGAATTGCCAGGACAAAAGAAACCAGGAAGCGGTTGCGCATGTCCTGCAGCATGCCTTGCATGCTCATGCCTGCGCCGTGACCCATTTCGTGGGCCATCGAAGCCATCTCACCTTCGCCAGATACACCCCCCTCTGCCGTCATTTCGTGCCCGGCATGGACATCAGCAGGGGGTGAGGGCCTGGCGGCTGGCATGACGTGCCCGGCGTGTGCGCTCATATCACGAACCTGGTGAGCGTCTTCCTCATTACGGGCGGGCATGATATGGCCAGCGTGCGCTGAATGTTCCATGGTTCCGGCTATCGCCGCGGGCGGGTCTCCCGGCCTGGTGAGGTGTTCCGGCAGGCATTCTCCGGTGCAGGTATAGCCGCATTCAGCCACACAGCGTTTGATTTCCTCAATCGATACGGATTCGTCGTGAACCACCGTGGCCGTGCCAGTCATGAAGTTGGTCTCGACTTTATGAATGCCGGGTAGCGCGCACATGTGCTTCTCCACGCCGGCTGGCGCAAGCACAGAGTCAATGCCTTCAATGTTTATCACCGTAGTTTTCATCTAAGGTTAACGTCATTCCCCAACGTAATAAGAGATCGTAGAGAGGAGTCAGCCAGTTACTGCTCAAATAGGATTCGGGGCTTTTCAGTAGTTCCTGTAAACAACCTTCCAGGCTGCCACGGCGCCCCCATCAAAGTCAGCAACCAGCGATCCAATCCCCACCAGCCGGCGGTTTTCCAGGCCAGAACCAGCAATACCGCTAAAAAGAACAGAACCGGATTGACGCTGGCAGAGCCTGCCATCATAATATTCCAGTTCATGAAGCCGCCGAAGGTAGCGGCGATGCCGGTAAACATGCCCAGGATTAAGGCAAGCCCGATGAGGATCTCGCCAGCCACAACCAGCTTTGCGAACCAGGTATAGCTGCCGCTATCCAGCAGCGATTGGAGAAAGGTACGATACCAGTCAAAGGCGATTGCCGGGCGCGCAGGGGCATCGGGGATAGCTACTGCTGATGGCCGTGTTCTGCGCTGTGCCCTTGAGAGTTGACGTACTTCTGCGGCTCCTTGTCAAAGGACTTTTTGCAGCCAGGCGAGCAGAAGTAGTAAGTCTGTCCCTGGTATTCAGATTTTCCTGCGGCTGTTTTCGGATCAACATCCATTCCGCAGACCGGGTCTTTTGCCATACAGCTCTCACCTCCTTCTCATTGCACGCATCTCTATAGTGATGGCGATTTTGAATGAACTCTGTCATTCAGTATACGCAGTACGAGGACGTCGACCCAGCCCCATCTGTCTTATTCACCGGAATATGTTTTCTTCATCACCATTGACTCCAGAGTGAGTGATCCGTTTACTTGCCCTGAGCAGAATATATTCTTGAGCTCGATGCAATTATAGACAATATTACTCCATATTTCCCAGGGAGTTAATAGGCATAATTGCTTGTTGCATCGAATATCCAGGCGGTTTATGGTTGGATTATTTTTTCAGGGGCATACCAGCTTGCTCCCAGGCTACCATTCCCCCATCCAGATTCCATACATTGGTAAAACCCAGATCCACAAGCGTCTCGGCAGCAATACGGCTCATACGGTCACTTCTGCAATAAAGGACAATTTTGGCATCTTTTTCGGCAGGCAGCTTTCCCAGGTTCTGTTCAATCTCATTGTAGGCGATCGAAAGATCGGTATTGGCAATATCTCCTTCAAAGGGAACGTGTACATTGACGAAGGTGAAATCTTTGTTTGTCAGCATGGTTTGCAGCTCAGCAACACTGACATCGGTGTAAATCCCTTCAGCGACCGAGACCTGCTGCCCAACCCCTTCATCGGCTGGGGCAAGAGTACTTGTGCTATTGCATGCGGGTAACAGCCAGGCGATTAACAGTAAAAACAACACAAAGGTGCGAGACATAAAACCAACTCCTATTAAGCGATCAATACTTAAGGGTAAGGTAAATGAACGGTAACCCGGCTTCCTTGACCAGACGCGGAGTGAATTTCTAGTCTGGCTCCGATCAACTCGGCTCGTTCGTATAAGCCCAACAGACCAAAGTGCCCACCCGGGGCAAATTCGGCCGGGCTATTGGGCACCTCGAAGCCTCTGCCGTTGTCACTGACTTGCATGATCATTTCTTGAGGATTAAAAGTTATATTAAGGTCGGCTTGGGATGCCTGGGCATGCCGGCTGACATTATTCAACGCTTCTTGTGCTATGCGATAAAGAGCCAGCTCGACATTGGGGGTCAAGCGTTTTTCGGTTCCGTGCCGCTGAAACTCAACAGGGATACCCGCTGCCTGGCTGATCTCACGGGTCAGCATCTCCAGCGCAGTGACGAGGCCCAGGTCTTCCAGGTAGATTGGGCGCAATGCGCGCGTCTGGCGGCGGACATTTTCGATAGCCTGTTCGGTTAAAGATACGACCTCTGTTAAGGATTCCTCTGAAGAACCATTCTTCGTTGCCAATTGTGCGAGCTGAACTCTTTGCTTTAGCGCGATCAGCGACTGGATCGTATCATCGTGTAGCTCACGCGCCAGACGCCGGCGCTCCTCTTCCTGCCCGGCAGTGATGGCGCCAATATAGCTGTGCAAGCTTTGTTGGGCGGCCTTGACCTTGCGCGCCATGTGGATCAGCTCAGATTGCAGGCGGCGGATCTCGGCGATGCCTCCGACCGGTTGTTCGATGGCATCGAACTCTCCCCAGGCCAACGTGGCGGACTTTGCCTCAAGGGCTTGCAGGGGCTTGACGATCCAGCGCAACCCAAACCATAACGCCAGGAGCGTCAGCAGTAGTACAGGGACCAGCACCAATGGAGCAAGCTGGGTTGTTCGTAATGTGGGCGTGTCGACCGTTTCCCAGGGCTCTTCCAGCACCAATGCCCATCCTATAGGAGCGATTGGGCTGTAAGTGACTACATGTTCACTCTCATCCATCTGCCGGTAGATCACACCGCTCTCACCACGCAAAGCCTCGGCAACCCCTGGATGCGCCGCCGGACCTCCAGGAGAAGAAAATGAACCACTCTGATAAAGCACTTCTTTATTCGCATCAACGACAACCGTTGACGCATCTGATTCGCTGGCAAAAGAACTGGTCAGCGTGTGGCGCACTAAACCGGCTGCAGAAGAAGCTCCTACAGCAATCCAATCTCGCTCGGGCGAGACTGCCAGCACAAGCACCATTTTTTCACTGCTGACTGGATTTATAAAAGCGCTTGAAATGAGAACTGCAGGATGAGCCCGTTCAAGAAGGCCGCCGATCACTGGTTTACCCTGCTCCGCCAGGCTCTCCCAAAGCTGTTGATCACCAGTGTAGCTGCGCAACGAGCCTTCTGGAGTTAATAACGCCAACCCAGCATCAAAATCATCCAGGAGATAATCTGAAGCAGCCAAGATCTGAGTGAGATTATCGGAACTGACACTCTCGGCAAGCATCGCCAGCCCGAGCAAAGCGTCCTGGCGATGTTGCAACTGCTCTTCCAAAGCAGCGGCAGCCGTTCTAACGGCGCGCTCGTCCCGTTCTCCAACCAGGGCGCGCATAGCCTGCTGGTGAACTGTCAGGCTGCCAAAGGCGATCACGACCGTGAGCACTGCCAGCGGCAGGATCGTGATTACGAACAACTGCCAGATAAAACCGCGCCAGGGTGCAAATAAGCGCTGTATGCCTTTCGAGAGGTGAGCCATAGACCTGTTATTCTTCCGTGATCGTGCCTACCCTTTGAGAGATCCAGCCCAACGAGACAGCTCGCATGACAGCTTCCGTCCGGCTGCCAGCTTGCAGCTTGTTGAAAATGTGTGCCAGGTGACCCTGTACGGTGCGGTCGCTGATGCCCAACTGAACTCCGATGGCCTTATTGGTGTAACCTTTGGCGGCGAGCGAGAGCACCTCTAGCTCCCGGTCAGTGAGCGGCTCGACAATCGGCTTTTTTGAGCCAGTAAAAAAAATGGACATCAATTTTTGAGCCACAGACGGATCCAGTACAGACTTACCTTCGTGAACATCGCGCACCGCCTGGATCAATTCTTCTGGCGAGGCGGTTTTGAGCACGTAGCCGTTCGCCCCTGCCTGAAGAACTGCCGTTACGTATGGATCATCGTTATATGCAGTCAGTACAAGTACCCCGACATCTTTTACATTCGCCCGCACCCAGCGCGTCACCTCGATACCGCTGGCCTTGGGCATCTGGATATCCAGCACAGCCACATCGGGGCGGTGGTGTTGGATCAGTGACTGAGCTGCTTCGCCATCTCCAGCTTCGGCGATCACCTGGATATCACTGGCGTGCTCCAGAACCTGGCGGATACCCGCCCGGACGATAACATGATCGTCCGCCAGAAGAACTCGAATTTTGGTATCGCTATCAGGTTTCATAGTTTGTCCTCCGAACCATGTACATCCAATGTGTTGGAGCGCCGCAGTTGTGTAAAATGTGGCCGGGGCATCTCATTTGTAGAAAAAGCAAGGTCCAGATATGGAAAGCTAAACCAGATTATCCCGATGCCAAACAGTACGCCTGTCAAAAGGCGCATGAGAGAATTAAAGGAGCCCCATGCGTCGCTCACATAAAAGCCAGGGGTAAAAGCATTGTTGGTTAACGTCGCCAACCATGCATTGCTGTCGCGGAAACCTTCTCCGATGCCCTCTAGATCGCTCAAGAAGTGGCTCGACCCATCTACAGCCATCGGCAGTAAAAACAGCGCCAATCCCCACCAGGGGAGAGGCTTCACCAGGCGGCGCAGATGCCACCAAAAGAGACCAAAAATCCAGGTCGCGGTATACATCGAGACCATACGATCAGACCAGGCAACCTTCCAACCCATTTCGGGATTCCCGATAAACTGGCGCAAGATCAACGGGTTGGTGGTATTTTGCCAGGCGGCTTGAATCTCTGCCAGGGAATAGGTCAACTTTGAGCCAAACAGGAAATAGGAGCGCTCGGGAAGTTGGTGACATAAAAAAGAATAGATAAAGTATATCGCTTTTCCAACATCGCTCCAGCCGATTGCCATAAAAATAGGCGCGAGCATGGGAAGGAATACATATACCCCCAGGACAACTCCAACTAAAGTGATCCAGAGCGGAATTCGTTTTTCCATTCCAATTGAGTGAACGGGGGCCAATTTAGAATGCATCATCGCAAATAACAGCCGGATTCGGGCCGCTCTCGTGTTGGATGCCAGTCAGTTTAGTGCTAGTTAAATTGCATGAGTAGCCGTACCCGCGCAAGCCGCCAGATTTGATATTGTCATTGGTCGTGTGGTGCGTGATGTGGCAGTGCAGCATCCACCGGCAGAGCTTGGAGGATGGCTCTCTCCAGGCGAGGATCGGCGCGCTGCTGCGGGGTGTCCACTATTGAGAACCATGTTCTACCATCATGACCATGGGCGACCAGGCTGACCGGCTGGTAGTCATCCCCATAGATCAGCAGCACAACCATCTGGCAATCGCATCGGTCGGTGCCCTGGTCGGGGGAGGGACAATCCGCAGGATCGTGGCGGGCATCTTGCAGATCAAACGTGCGCAGCACCTGCAAACCGGCGTCGCTGACCTGACGAATCACCCAAGCAGTGGCTTCATTCCACGGCTGTTCCAGGATGAGGAAAGGATAAGGGTCGCTCATCGTTTTAATCCTCTCATCAACTTCTTTTCACTCAGTATACAAACTTACTCGTGGAGAACCTAGCGCTCTCTATCGCATTGGATCACAAGGAGACTTGTGCATTAAATAGTCATCTCCTGCCCTTCAGTTACTCTAACAGCAGATGGGAGCCTGAGGACCAACATAGAACTGTCAGGGCACCCAATTGGACAAAACAGTCAAGGTGCGATCCGGCTGTTGGGGGTCATTATTGGGCAGATGAACGCGAAAATCGTGCATGCCATCCATGCCTTCGTGCATGGTGAATTGCATCGACAACGTGGTGCTTTCGCCAGGCTTCAAAGCCATCGAACCGATGGCAAGCGGAGGCGGTCAACAACCCTCTACGACTTCGATGTAGGGATCCTTGGTAAATCGCAAGGTCTGATTTCCCACATTTGTGATCTGAAAGGAGACCTGAGCGGGCTGGTTGAATTTCATATCACCCAGGTCAACGATTTCTTGATCCACTTTCAAGCTGGGCGCGCCAGTCACCTCGATGGCGGCTTCCGGCGCGGGATCCTTGCGCAAGGCCAGGAAAGCCAGACTTACTAGTAGCACACCACCCAGGGCAAGGAGTACCGGCAGCCATTTATTTCGCCTGTGCCGTTTTTTGGAATATCGATTGGGTTTACTTTGGCTCATGGGGCATCCTCCAGTTTAAATTGAAATGTCCATATATAGGCGATGAGCGCCCAGGTTTGTTCTTTGGTGAAAATCGGACCCCAATAGGGCATGCCGGTGCCCATTCCGCCGCGCAACACCTTGCCCTGCAGGCGCGCCGGGCTGGCAGCCAGCATATGTTCTGCATCGGTGAAGTCTGTCGGCCGCGCCGTCATCTCACCGGCTTGCATCTCAGCATGCTCGCCAGTTTTGGGCTGCTTGAGATCATCGGAAAACACGCCATCGCCGGCGCCCGTCTCCCCATGGCAGGCAGCGCAGTTGTTGGTATAGAGCTGCTGGCCTGCGCTCAAATCCTGAGGGGTGGTATTGGACTGCCAGGTCAGGGCGACCAGATCCCATAAATCCTGATTCGTCAACGAGGAGAGGCTGGCTTCGTCCCGCAGCGCCTGCCATAGGTCGGCCGGGCTGTGAGACCGGTAATATTCCCGGCTCTGGTAATCAGTCGGGATTTCTGCTCCTAGCTGTGCGCCGAGAGAGGCGGAGGGTCTCCGCTCCGGAATCACATCCGCGTGATGCTCGGCATCGATGTCCAGGCCTAATGTTACGTACAGGGGTGGTTCAACAGCTTCTGCGGCGGCTTCAGGCCCAGTTACTTCGACCGTCCCGCGCATGCGCCAGTGGTTCACGCTGCACCAGCGCGTGCAGTAGAAGGTGTACTTGCCCGGCTCGTCGAAGGTGAGGGTGACCTCGGTTATCTCGCCGGGGATCACATCTACCGGCGGTTCGTCGCTTTTTCCGATGGCAAAGCTGTGCATCACATCGTCAGAGGTCAGGCGCAGGTGCAGAGGCCGGCCCACTTCGACCGTAAGGCTCTCCGGGTTCCAGCCGCCGGTTTCTGCCATGCGAGCATGAATCACGACGCCGCGCGAGCGCGCCTGCCATGCAACCATGGAGATGGTTATGGCAGCAGCTACAAAAACAAGAATGACTGACCGTGCTATCCACTCTTTACGCATGGGCTATCCAACTAGCAGCCAGAGCATGGCCAGCGAAAAAGCCAGGCAGAACGCCAGGAGGGGGAGAATCTGGCGCAAGGTCCGCCCTGTATTTGTCAAAGCCAGCCGTTGGGCAACGCTTACAGACCAGAATAAACCTACCAGCAGGAGGGCAACCTGCAAGCCAGGGCTGAAAGCGGACACGTCAGGCGACCAGGTACTATTGGCCGTGCCAAACAGGTTCCAACCCCATCCTAGCGGGTCGAAAATTACCGAAAAGACGTAATTCATCTTGGGGAAAGCGAACGAGACGGTGAAAGCAATCCAGGCGAACAGTCCCAGAGGGAGCAGAATTTGAGCTTGATTGGCAATGGCGCGCCGCAGTTGAACCTTGCCGCCAGACCATCTTTGACCCGACCAAACCGCCAGGGCAAAGGCACCCGGCAAAATCACCAGGTTGAGAACCAATAATCCAAAACCATAAAGTAGCCAGGCTGGGGAACCGATAGCGAATGCCGCCGACTTCAGGCTGCCCCACGGCCCGGTTAAGACCGCCGCAAATGCCAGCGCCGAGCCCAGCATCACCAGCGCCAGGAAGGTCTCATCCAGTCGGCTGGATTGGCGCATGCCTTTGTTGCCTGCAGCCAGATCCGTCCCGAACGGGCGCAGGTTCACGGCGATATTGTCGGATGGACAGGAGCGCAGGCACTCCATGCACAGTCCGCATTGGGCGCTGTCGCGCAGCGCCACCGGATACAGACCCCACGGGCAATTGTGGTAGCAGGTCTTCTCGCTGTGCGCGGCGCAAATGGCGGTATCGATCACGCGCACCTCCACCGGTGCAGTCTTGGCGTAGATACCGGTAAAGCCGCCGATTGGGCAGACATAACTGCAGAAAGCGCGCCGTTCGAAAACCAGACTCAAGATGATTGCCAACCCAAATAAGGCCATCAGGACCCACGCGGTGAGGCGCGCATCGGTCAGCGTGACCGCGCTGAACAGGCCGATCACCAGGAAGCCGCCGGATTGCAGCCAGGAGCCTCGCAGTCTTTTTGGCCAGCGCAGGTTTAACCCGAAGCGCCGCCGGCTTTTTTCAAGGATACCACCCTGCTGCAGCCACTCGCCAGGTAGAGGGATGGGGCACAAGCTGCACCACGAGCGCCCGCCCAGGGGGATGAAGGCCAGCTTGAGGGCCGTCCACCAGGCGATCCAGACGAAGATGATGGCAAAATTGTGGCTGCCTACCCGTGAGCCGAATAACCCGGCAAAAATGGTAAAAGCAAAACCAGCCAGAGTCAGGGAGCGAATCAAGAACTGCGGCCAGTGGCTTTGCAGCAGAGGTCGAATCCAGGGAATCTGATGGAGATTGATCCGGCGAGGAATAGCGGGCTGCGAGGATATTTCAGTCTCTCTTGCGTTCGGAGAGAACATTTCTTTCAACGCGATTTCTTGGAACTGTTCACTTCCGCGCCCCCCAAATGGCGGCGAAAAGCGCCAATCCCGCCAGCAGCGCCCCCCGCCACAACAGCTCGTTCTGGCCCACCTGGAGCTTGCCGATCATGAAGGGGTGCAGGTTGCCGCAGGTCACGGTACAACGGAAACGAAACGAACCCTGGTGGTCGGCGACAAAGGTCAGGTGAGCCGTCTGGCCGGGGTCCGAAGTGGTTTCGAGATCATACCCATCTATCGACAAGCCGTGCACTACATCTGTGGCGAGCAGCTCGATTGTCACCCGGTCGCCGGGATTGACGGACAGTATCGCCGGGCTGTAGGCAAACTGGCTGGCTTCGATCTGGAAGGATCTCTCAACAGGCTCTGCAGCATTTCCTGGAATGGGGAGAAATAGGATCAAGAGGGTCGATAACGCTATTATGCCCCAGCGCCACACTGGCGACAAACTCTTTAGCAGCTCGCTCATCCGTTTTTGCCTCAATCCACTCAAGGCATGTTGGAAGGGCCATATTGGGCATAGGTCTGATCCACATAGGCCTTGATTTCGGGCGTTGTCTTGCCTTGCTGGAGCAAGCGCATGGCGTCTTGAGTGATATCCACGCAAATGGAGCAGCCCAGGGCATGCGTATCATATTTGACCTTGCCATCAGTATCAACGGCGGAGACGTAGCACGAGTAATTCGAAGTATGACCCATCGCCCCGCAGCCGCAGTAGCACGGGATTTGCGTCATCACGTCCGGGTTGGCAATATTAAATTTATAGGCTTCTTGCACTGCTACGGGTGCGCTCTTTACCTCAGCCGGCATGTCCTCCAACGAGGCCATCGCCAGATCGTGGTTATCCTCTGAAGTTTTTGCACCACAGGCGGTTAGCAATCCAGAAAAAGCTACCAGTAAAATCAGCAACGGGTTTAACAGGCGGCGAGTAGTATTCGTCAAAAGAAGAAACTCCAACGATATATAATTCTCTGTGATTATATGAGGAACAACCCGTGACTTATAGCGCAATCTGACGCGTTCACATATAGGCAGAATTGCCTATAGTGCGTACCCATCGTAAGCTTCACGTTGGAGGTATGACACCCGCGCCAGGTAGCCGAAGAGCTGGACAAAGCCGGGATCTACGTGTGGGATGGGACCTACTATCCCCTAGCGTCACCGAACCCCTTGGATTAGAGGAGAGCTACAGCATGGTACGCGTCGGACCGGTGCACTACAACACGGTGGAGGAGATCAAGAGGTTTGGGGAGGCGCTGCGCAGGATTGCAGCGGTAGGCATCTAACCCAAAGATAAGCTGCAAAGTTACTGAGTTTACCGAACACCGTCAGATTCATCTTCTTGTTAACGACTTAGCTCTTGCTGTGTATGGCATCAATCACTCTCCAGAGGGGCTCATAAGTCATCTCGCGTACATCAATCCCGTAGAGCAAAGCTATCTTTCGATAGGCCTGCTCTACTTCCTCGTCACCAAAGAAGTCCCCAAGTGTTGTCTCATCTGACAAGAAGACAGGTCGGACGCGGGCGATTTGCTCGACGAAGTAATAGGCAAACTCTCCGTGCCGGTCTATTTGGTCGCTCGAGGCGAACCAAATTTTCGGACGGCTCCCCGGACGGGGCAGAGATCCATTTGCCCTTGCCAACTCAAGGTTCTTCCGCAGATCTGCCAGGGCCGCAGTAGGGTTATCCCCCTGTCCAACAAGCCAAGAATTGATGATCTGCGCACAGTACGGAGGTAAAGCCGCCGAATCGCTGGAAGGAGTTTGCGAGACTACACGGACCGGGTAATCCTCAAGCTGCCAGTCGGTCTTCGAGAACGACATCAGGTACTTGTATGCCGCACGCAACCAATCCACTCGTGTTCCTCTGCTACTCGATATTATCTCGTTTGGCGATGTTGTGCCGTGCGCACAATAGCTGGATATTGTCCGCAGACAGAGAGGTCCTACATCTCGAGTAGGGGATGATATGATCGAAGTGGAGCTCATCAGCGGCACCGCACATGACACACTTGCCTCCGTCGCGCTTCCACACTTCGAGCTTCACCTGGGTAGGTATGAGCCTTCGCCGCTGAGTGTGTTCATGAAGGACCCGCCCGGCACCATCTTCCGGTTCATCTTCAATAGCAACTAGCTTGAATTTAAAGACATTCCTCTTGCCATCGTACTCGATCCACGAGTCAACGAGCTCAAACAGCCCGTTGTCCGCCCAGATGCCAGGCCGGATTTTCTCATACACTCTTACGAGCTCAGGTAAGCGCTTCCCTAGCTTAGCCTTCTGAGCAGCATCGTGGAACTTGCCATTTTGAGTGAGTGTGCCGTTGGAAGTGCGCTCAGGCTGATCTATTGCTTTAGGATCAATAGCCGAGTTTGCCTTTGGAGTGTCGTGTCCTTCGTAGATGAGGGTCGTATCATCGTCCAAGAAAGAGTCGCGGTACGGAGCATTCGGACGAACTGACATGAGGATTACGGAATAATGACCTCCAAGCCGGAAGTTCATGCCGGCTTGGAGATTGACACCCTCACGAGAACACATCTGAAGATAGGAGATGATCCGAGGTTCCATACGGCGATTATAAAGGAGGACCGCCTAAAAACCTTTACTCTACTGTAATCTCCACCAGACCCGTCTCTAGATCGTACCAGGCACCCACCACCTTCAGCACCCCGCTATCGACAGCCGCCGATAATACAGGCGAACGCTTAAGGCGCTCCACCAGCAGCGCAACTTGCGCATGCCCTGCCTGATCCCACACATCGCCCCCCAGGCGCTTTCCCTGTTCCACCGCTGGGACTAACGCATCAACCAGATATTCGATATCTGCTTCTGCTTCGATGTGCCCATCCAGCACCTCGATTGCGGCCTTCACCGCCCCACAATGCTCGTGACCCAGCACTACCAGCAGGGGAATACCCAGCTCCTCCACCCCGAATTCCAAACTCCCCAAAACCGCCTGATCCAGCACTTCCCCAGCCGTACGGATTACGAATAAATCCCCCAGTCCCTGGTCAAAGATCAGCTCCGGCGGCACGCGTGAATCCACACAACCAAAAATGATCGCAAATGGCTTTTGTCCCTGCGCCACCTCCATCCGGCGGCGGGGTGATTCGTCCAGGGCAGGCCGGTTGACTACGTAGCGTCGATTGCCCTCGAGTAAGCGCTGCAAGGCTTGTTCTGACATAGGTAAACGCTCCCTTTCTATTGTTGATATGGCATCCGGTCAACAGCTCCCCTGCGAGCCTATATCGACTGGCGTTTCACTGCGGACGGTGATAACAGACGAGGCAGCGTGAACTGACCGGCCTCGAGACAAATGGCCTATCGTATCCAACCAACGAGAAACGGCAAAGGATCATCCCAAGCACGATAATATCGTACCATATCACGGCAAATGAGATAAATAGAGAACAAGCCCCAAAGCACTATCCAATTACATAGCGCTGGTGATGGCGTTAATCATCGCTACAAATAACACGGCAAGAACAACAAAAGCTATACCGGTAGTGATGAAGGCGATCCCCAATCCTTTTATTTTGTAACTTATTACGAAGATAATAACCAACACAACGAGGGCGAGAACGGCAAACAGGAATGTGAAAGGCATGATTTATTCTCCTCTGGCAGAGCAAGATGGATAATAATAGGCGCGCGTGCCTATCAAAAGGTTGCAGAAGGTATCAGCTGTATATCGATCTACACCAACTTTTTTGTCTTCCACCCAGCAGAGTCGATCAAACGCTATAGTTTAACTGAGCCTTTTAAGTACACGGCAGATTGCCAGGCTCACCCATAATTGCCTCTCCCGCAGCCTGGCAATGTTCCCGCGCCTGCCCTCAACGTAGGATACGTTCCAAAGGCCATCTGCCTCCTGATGGTCAACGAGCCAGCTAAGCGCCGCTTCTATCTGCTCGTCCCGGGAGGGATCTATGCGTGAAATAGAATCGAGCGCGGCTACCAGATTGTTCCACCAAAAGGGATATTCGAAGCGCACCCAATAGCTTGCCGCCTGGTAAGACGTGTAGCAATCCGGCTGGAAAAACCTGGATTTAAGCAAACAAGCAGCTACGCTGGCGGCTTCAGAGCTTCGATAGGTTGGGTGCAGGACTGCCCTCCGCTAATGATGACACGCATGCTGACCGCCAGGGGGTACCCTCGGCTGGAGCGCCTTGCAGGCCAGTACACATTCTACTCTACTGTATCATCCCAGATTTTGCATACTGTTCTCCAACACCATCAGGCAATGACTCAGGGAAAGCCAGCTGCTCACCGCCCAATTAACGGATTTTCCAGCCCACAATCGAAATCCTGGTCAACAACTGGGTAATACACCTTGCCGGAGACTTTGGCAGTTGTCCCGAACTCCAATAAAGAGCCATCCGCAAGATGGATCTTGAGATCCGTATCTCTGTATTCGACAGGCACCATCTCTGCCTGATTGGCTTCGGAGCCAAAACTGGTTTGCACTCCGATGGGTGTCCCGGCAAAGCTATCGTTCTCGTACAAGCGCAGTACCACGCTTTGATCTCCAGTGAACGAATCCGGCAGGCGCAGATAGCCTTGCACCGCCACTCGCTTGCCTTCATTCGCCTGATCACAAACACTGGCGAAATCGACTGTTTCAGCAACGGTTGGGGTTTCTTGAGCGCAAGCGCTCAGGATAACGGCGAACAGGATGAAGGCAATTCGGGACAACAGCTTCATAGCATTTCTCCTCAATACATATTCGATATGACTTCGACAATGTACGTCCATATTTGGATAATTCTGGTCATTTTAACAGAGATTAAATCTGAAGTCAATTAAACGTACTGATCGATGAAACTTCTTGACAAAGCACCGCCTCTGCTCCTGCCTCACCATAGTTGACCGTTTGATCCGGAGGCGGAGGAAGTGGAGCGAGAAGCCCGTGCTGGGAAGATAACACGGGCTTCCTTTACAGGACAGCTGGATTCAGCCTCCTGGTTCCACGGATGGACGGCTCAGGCTTCCCGGGTCAGAGCCTCCGTCAGGGCTTTTTGACAAATGGAAGTACAGGTTGAATCCCAGGTCCGGGGGTGGATCGGGATCTGGATCGGGATCGGGAGGCGGATCGCCGCCGCCGGTACCGATCTTGGACACAAATCCATGGCGACCGAGGTTTGGCGCCTCGGCCTGGACGCTCCCTGAAGTGGTTGGGAAATCATGCGACAGCGTGTTGCCCACCACAAACGCGTCCCCATCTTGGACAGAAGGCACTGTTTATTGTGGTATACTCCTGTGATCGTTTCCGAAAACGGACAGGATTAGTCTAAAACGGATGCGGTAGGGCTGGGGTTCGCCTTGGCTCAATTTGATGCCAAAAGGACCTATTTTGAACTTTACTTCGTTTGCTTTTCACCCCCAGATTACTGCTGGGATTTCGGCTGTTGGATATTCCACCCCCACTCCCATACAAATCCGCACCATTCCTGCCATTTTAGAGGGACGAGATGTGTTGGGTCTCGCCCAAACCGGAACCGGGAAGACAGCTGCATTTGTCTTGCCGATCCTCCAACGTCTCCTGAGGGGGCCTCGCAGCAAGTTGCGCGTCCTTATCCTTTCCCCCACGCGGGAGCTGACCATCCAGACCCACACCAACATCGAAGCGCTGGGACGCCAAACCGGTCTGCGCAGCCTGACGATCTATGGGGGTGTCAGCGCCCAGCCACAGATCAAAGCTATACAGGCTGGAGCAGAGATCGCTGTAGCCTGCCCAGGGCGTTTACTGGATCTGATGGGACAGAAGTATGTCAATTTGAGATCGATTGAAATCCTGGTGCTGGATGAAGCTGATCGGATGTTCGATATGGGTTTTTTACCAGATATCCGGCGTATACTTGCTGCTCTCCCCAGGCCGCGACAGACATTACTGTTCTCAGCCACCATGCCGGTAGAGATCCGCTCGCTGGCAGATGAGCTCCTGCGCCATCCAGTGACGGTTGAGCTGGGAGCTTCACGCCCGGTTGAAACGGTCGGACATGCAGTCTATGCAGTGGAGCAGACCCGGAAAGCCGAGCTGCTGCTGGCATTGCTGCGCGAGGCGGGGAAGGGTCAGGTGCTGGTCTTTACCCGTACGAAACACCGCGCCAAAAAACTGGCCGATCAGCTGATCAAAGCCGGATTACCCGCCACATCACTGCAGGGCAATTTATCCCAAAAGCGGCGGCAGGAGGCGATGGACAACTTTCGAAGCGGCAGGGCCAGGATATTGGTCGCTACAGATATCGCCGCCCGGGGGCTCGATGTCTCCCAGATCACTCATGTGATCAATTATGATATGCCAGATACAGCCGATGCCTACACACACCGGATCGGTCGCACGGGCCGCATGGCCAGGCTGGGTACAGCCCTTTCACTTGTCACTCAAGATGACCTGTCAATGGTTCGTACGATTGAGCGATTGTTGGGGCGTTCGCTGGAGAAGCGCAAGCTGACAGGCTTCGAAGCTAGGTAGCCAATCGAAAAGGTTGTCAACCCGCCAAGCTGGTCAGAAGCCAGCTTGGGCGAGTCGTATTCTGCATTTACAAAGCAAGGTCGTTCAACTGCTCAACTATTGAGACTGGGTACCTAATATCTGCTTCACTTCTTGCTCGGCTTGAGCAAGAGGAACCGACAGAACAAGCTTCCATTCGCTGAGCAGGAAGTATTGGGCGCGTTCCAGAATGGAGACATCGTTATCATTCAGTTTCTTTTCCGAGCGATACGATGACAGGTCGCGCACCACGCGGCAGATTGATTCGAGCTTTCCATCTTTCATTTTTTCAAGCAGCTGAGTCTTGCGCTCAAAACGGTCGGCCGGCAACGGCTCACTTGGGCCACGTAAAATGGCGCGCAGATGGTCAAATTCAACCTTCGGGGTTGGCAGGCGCAAACTACTCTTCTCGACTGGGACCCAGAGGGTGAGATCACGAATTCGCACTACATAGCAACGCGTACTCTTGCCGGATATCACCTTCTCGTCAAGCTGAATCACTTCACCTAAACCGTACTGCCAGTGAATAACTTGATCGCCTACTTGATATTCCATGGAAGGCATCATCTCTATCTGTCGATCTGAAAATCGAAAAAACCACCGGCGGGGATGCCGGTGGGACCTACAATCCAGCAACCGGCCTAATATCCGCGGCGGCCGTATCCTTCTCTGCGCGGGCGTTCTTCACGCGGCCGGGCAAGATTAATCTTGAGAGCACGGTCATCGAGGATCGTACCATTAAACATGCTGATAGCCTTCTCAGCCTCAGCCTGGCTGCCCATGGTCACAAAGGCAAAACCTTTCGATCTTCCAGTATCCCGGTCGGTAATAAGCTCTACCGTTGCAACTGTCCCCGCCTGAGATAATAACGCCCTTATCCCTTCGCTTGTGGTTGCGTAGGATAAATTTCCAACATATAGTTTTGTTTCCATCGTTCGGCTCTTTTCTTTTTCCTTAGCAGATGTGCGGTTAAGAATTTGCCGCCATTCTTATAACAAGAACGGCGACAAACCAGGTTCGCAAGACTATTATAAGCTATAGTATTGTATCACAGGTGGACTGCCAAAGCCATATCTCGAGGAATTTGACACGATTAGGACAATCACTGCTATGTGATTGCGCTAATCCCGAGGGAAAAAATGGGGTATGGCCTACGACAGGATCCTTATGGAGTACTGCATTGCACTATAATATTATTCTGACGTTTTTATGACCTGGTTTACCTCGGAGGTCCTGAATGGCAGCAGGTGAACTTCTTGTTGTGGTTGGCGCTCATGTTGCGGTCGAGCTGATCAGCAAAGATGGTATCGATGATCTGGAGCTCGAGATTGTCCCAGATCAGCGGGCGGATTTTGCTCACGGATTCCTGGGCGAAGGGACGCCGTTAGCCAGGGCGATACTGGGCAAAACAGCGGGCGAAGTTGTGCCTTACCAGGTTGGCGATATTCAGGCGGTCCGCATTATTCGCGTTGCACCGGGGGAGGAAATGCCAGACAACGAGGTGCAATCCCGGCGTCAAGAGGCCATGCGTAAAGCTGTCGAACAAGCCGAACGCACCAATGCCATGATCTTTGCCTCATCATACAGCGGTAAATGGGGCGACTACGATCCCGGAGGAGTGGATTTGTGGGAGAAGGCAGGCGAGGAGGACCCCGACAAAAGTAAACAGTAGCCAACGAAATGCTGGCTCACGAGCCAGGCCGCTGGAGAAGCGAGGGGGTTTATTGCGGGTTTACCAGCCAGAAATCTTTTATTCGACCACCACAGCGATCTCAAACGTCTTCTCAGGCGGGACGTTTTCTTCCCAGGAGCGATCGTAGATTAACTGGAGCATCTGCTCTCCGGTCGTCCTGGCCCTAAAATGCAGGGTCACCTTCTCCGGTGCACCGAGCAGATCACTGGACGATGCATACGCCGCCTCACCGACCTGTTCGAGCACCGGATTATCGGCAGGCATCACCTCCCAGCTGTAGCCGGTTGACGGGTTGCCCTCCAACTCGACTGTTAACAAGTCGTCCACCTTGAGCCTCACGGTTCCTCCGGAGTCTTGCTCTGAGACGACCCGCGCGGGCTCCTGGACCTTTACGGATGCCACGATCTGATCTACCACAGCCTCCAGCTCTGCGGATAGAGCGGTTGGGTCGGTCGGCAAACCAGTGTAATCCAGGTATATTGTAAATGCCAGCTCACCGCGCTGGATCTCACCACCCCCATAAAGCACCGTCAGGTCTTTACCTTCGAGCACCAGCACATTTCGCACAATCGGCTCACCCAGAAATACGACCGCCCCTTTGGGGACGATCTCCCCTGAGCCCACGCCGGTGCGGGTAAGCTGCATGTCATCTCCGGCGCTTTTATAGGCGATCTGCATGCGCACCAGCGGGTTCGAATCCGGCACCAGGTGGATGGCATGGCCGCTCAACGTGTGTTCCGCATCCTGGATCTCCTGCAAGCTCCAATCCGGTGGATAGAGCAACGAAAAGCCATAGAGCGGGTGGATGTATTCGCGCCACCCCCCCATTACTGCCGGCAGGTACACAACCGGTTCGGCTTCCTGGGTGCTGGTTGGCTCAGAGGTTGCCTGGGTGATGGACACTTGTGTGTGCACAGCGGTTTCAGATGGTAACGAAGGCATGTCGGTTGCACCAGCCTTTGGTTCAGCTAGCGAAATCTCGGGGGTGCCCGAGCATGCTCCAAGCCACACCAACACCGCGCAAATAGCAAAAGAACCAAACAAACGCAGCCTGGGGTTCATAATGAGATCCCTCCCAATCATCTCGGTCTCGCTATTAAATTATCGGTCTAAATGGATTGGGTGTCATCCCCAATACTGGCGATACGGGCTCATCCTTTTGTATGACCTGCCGCGACGCGAAATTGCCCCATGTACATGGGGCAAGGATCTCGTTTAACTTGGTGGGATCAGGATTTATGCAGTTTGTGGGACTCGGGCACGCCCGAAGCACGCTAAACTGCGCAAACTCTTATTATTGATCGTCCGCCGAGTTACCAATCGCCTCGGCTGCGCCGGCCTTCGTTGCGGCCCCGCCGATCCTGGCCTGGTCCACGCCGCTCGCCGCGATCTTCACGCGGGCGCGCCGGATTGACCACCATGCTGCGCGTTTTGAACTCTTTCCCATTCAGTTCCTGAATTGCATTCTGCGCTTCTGCGTCGTTCGGCATCTCGACGAAACCGAAGCCGCGAGGCCTGCCGGTCATTTTATCCTTGATGAGCGCTACCGAAGCGACCTGCCCGTACGCACCAAATAGTTCCCGGATTTCATCCTCACTTGCGTCGAATGGCAAATTCCCTACATAGATATTCATTTTCCAAACCTTTTCTGTATGCTCCCAGTCTATCGATAAGGCGCTGAGTGATCTTGCAGGCAGACATCATCAATTCGCGCGGATCTCAGAATGGGTGGATTAGAGTCTGGTGAATTATAACACCGAGGAACCCCTCCCCGAGGCAGTGGTTTTGCCCGGCGTGCAACTTATTCGGTAATGCGAAAAGTCGCAGCGATGGGCTCAAAAATGCTGGTTTCAGACTCCAGATCGAACTCAGGGGGAGGAACTTCATAATTGTCGACATTTGTGGAATGCAGGATAAAAGTAAGGCTGACGCAAATATCTTCCCGAGAGGTCGAATATGCCGTCCAGGCATAGAAATTGCCTGCGGCGCCCTCTCCACCGCTGGCGCGGTTGAACTCTATCCCGTTGACTATCACCGCTTCCCTGTGGATAGCTTCGGGCGCGTAGCCCATGGCAAATGGGCTGGAGCATTCCTGGCCCTCTGTAATCGTGTAGGCATCGATTTCCAGATACTTCTCCTGCAGGTTCGTGTCAGGTGTAAACGGCAGGTCAATACGAGCATGATCGGGCGGCATGTCCTCAAGCGTACTCTGCGGTGGATACTTCAGCTCGAATCCAAATGACTGGTTGCTGTATGTCAGCCAGTCTTCCGGCGCGGATGAAATCTCAGGTACCGGCGTCGAGGATGGTTCGGGGGTTGGCGAAGGTGCAATTTCGGTGTAGGTGGGAGAGAAGGATGGCGCATGCGTTGGGACGAGGGTTGGCGTCATAGCGACTGTGGGCAGGCTGCTTTTGGCTGCCGGGGTACCCGTCGCAGACGCAGGCGCTGTCTCGCGTGAGGGCAGGTTACAGGCTGCCAGTCCGAAAGCCAGTAAGGCGATCATAACCAGGGATATAAAGAACCGCATAGAACCTCCTCGTAAAACTGGTGCAGAGCGGAAGGCATAAAGCCCTCCACCCTGATTATAGCGGATATATCTGCGG
>Ga0105100_10000203_pt1 | contig 34852 bp, 38 predicted proteins | sample PPLLak12cMay2015_2_FD_87033 | JGI IMG/M metagenome (GOLD analysis project Ga0105100, IMG submission 87033) | Freshwater sediment microbial communities from Prairie Pothole Lake near Jamestown, North Dakota, USA - PPLs Lake P8 Core (1) Depth... | ecosystem: Environmental > Aquatic > Freshwater >... | reverse complement strand
TACCTGCTGGGCGACCATTTAGGCAGCGCCAGCCTGACCGCCGACCCGCTGGACGGGGACAAGATGAGCGAGCTTAGATACAAGGCCTGGGGAGAGACGAGATATGCACTACACAGCCTCCCCAACGACCGGCGCTATACCGGGCAAGTCGAAGAGGCGACCATAGGCTTATACTTCTTCAACGCCCGCTGGTATGACAGCACGCTGGGACGCTGGGCGCAACCGGACGTCATTGTACCAGAGGCTGTCCAAGGAGTCCAAGCCTGGGACAGGTATGCGTACGTTAACAATTCGCCGGTTAATTACAATGATCCGTCAGGTCATTGCTTGATACTGTGTACGGCAGTTATCGGAGGCGCGATTGGTGGAATTGTTGGAGCGATGGGTTACACAGCTTATACAGTTGCTACGGGCAATAAATTCAATACAGGCCATATGCTGATGGCGGCTGGAGGTGGTGCCGCAGCCGGGGCACTGATCGGCACCGGAGTTGGTATTGCAGCGGGCATGTCATCCGCTGCAGCGACTACGGCAGCAATAACAGGATCAGGTGCAGCAACCACTGCTACAACAACTGTACTAAACGCCACTGGGGGAGATCCCTCTGATGAAATAAGCGCAGCTACCTATGCAGTTCAAGGTGTTGGGGCTACTGCTGGCCAAATCGCCCAAGGGGCTAATCAATTCTGGACAAGTACCACGAATTTTCAGGGTAATCTTGTATATCAAAGACCGGATCTCATCAATCCCAACATGACCCAAGGAGGCCTAACCAATTTATAGCGAATGCAACAAGGGTTAGCTCCTGTTGGTCCAGATGGAGCTAGAATACAACTACACCATATGCTACAAACAATGGATGGTCCAATTGCTGAAGTCACTCAAACTTTTCATCGATCTTATGGTTCTATCATCAATATCAATCCTAACACAATAGGATCTGGGATTGATCGCGCAGCTTTTAATGCTTGGAGAGCAGCGTACTGGATAAATAGAGCGAAGGATTTTATCGAGCAGTAGTTAAACGGTAAAAAGGATGAATTTGCAATGAGCATGCAAGATTATGAAACAGCACGAGCGTTGGTCACAGAGGCGTTAAAGAAGCCTGGTATTATCTCTACTTTTGTTGGGCCAAGGCCATTAACCCTTATCCATCAGGCACAAGACCGTCTTTCAGTAAAGTTCCCTGAGACGTATAGGAGATTTCTTCTCGAGTACGGAGCCGGAGGGATAGGCCCCTTTGAGATCTTTGGTGTTGTCCAGGACGATTTTGAAAACCCTGATTATCACCATATAGATGTAATTTGGCTTACCCTGAAAGAGCGTCAAGAATGGAACTTGCCTAAGATTTTATTGCCTGTTTTTGATCTAGGGGATGGTGAATTATTTTGCCTTGATTTAAGGGTAGATGAAGCGAAAGAGGCAAAGGTAGTTGGTTTTACTCCGGGCTATTCATCAGCGGAGCAAAGTCTCGAAATCATTGCCGAGGATTTTGGCAAATTCTTTCTGGATCAAATTCAGTTGGCGCTAAGGATTAAAAGGACATAAAGTATACTTTTCGAATTGATAACTGATTTCACGGACATCACCTCTAAATAAAGACGAACGAACTGGAAACCTAGCCCGCTCGCCTTCCGTTTGGTGTCAGTAGTCCGTAGGTTGGGTTGAGCGATTCCATCCAGGATGCCCATCAATGAATAAATGAGCGAAACCCAACAAAACGTTATAATCCAGGCATGCGCTACCGGCGCATCATCGCCCCAGGCGGAACATTTTTCTTCACCCTGGTCACTAATCAACGCTTGCTGATCTTTGGCGAAGAGCATGCCATCAATCTGCTGCGCAACGCCTTTCGTTCCGTCCTGCAGAAACATCCCTTAACAATTGAAGCAGCAGTTGTGCTGCCAGACCACCTCCACATGATCTGGCGCCTGCCTGAAGATGACGGTGATTACCCCACCCGCTGGCGGCTGATCAAGAGCCATTTCACCCGCCATTGGGAAGAAGGCCGAGAGATCCCAACCACAGCTTCCCGCCAGCTGAAAGGCGAGCAAGCCGTCTGGCAACGACGCTATTGGGAGCACCTGATCCGGGATGACCGGGATTGGCAGCGACATGTGGAATACATCCATTACAACCCGGTGAAGCACGGGTTAGTGCATGCTCCAATAGAATGGAAGTATTCCAGCTTTCACAGTTTTGTGAAGTAGGGGCTGTACCCACCCGATTGGGGGTCAGGGGAATTGACGAATATTGATTTGGGTGTGGAATGATTGTTGGGTGTCGCTTCGCTCCACCCAACCTACGAACTGACGAACAAACGGCAGGTTATATAGATGTGGAACTCAGTCCTTAGGTTCATTATCAACCCAATTACGCGGAATAGTTCTTGTGGCGATGCGCACCGGCTCGGGGACAGGCACCACCGGGCTGAACTGGCTGCTGGGCGACCACCTGGGCAGCACATCCATCACAGCGGATGCCAGCGGGAACAAAGTAGCCGAGCTGCGGTACAAAGCCTGGGGAGAGTCAAGATATACCTCCTGGGTGTGAGAATGTGAGACTGGTATCCCCATTCTACTCTCAGGAGGTTGATTTCACCCCGCGAAGGTGTGATGGCTGGTTAAGAAAAGTGTCCTTTTCCATCCTGAATAAGTGATGCTACAATACATGTTAAATCATAACCAATGCCACCTTTATGTGTTTTATCATAAGACCATGCCTCCCAAACGCATCCTAATCGACACTGATCCTGGCATCGATGACTCTCTCGCAATCCTGCTAGCGCTGGCGTCTCCGGAAGTACAGCTCGAGGGACTGACTGTTGTGCACGGCAACTGCTCGACAGAGCAGGGCAAGACCAATGCCCTTTCGGTTCTCGAGCTGGCAGGAGCGCCCCAAATTCCTGTTGCAATGGGATGTACCCTGCCGCTTGTCCAGCCCTCCTTGCTAGCTCCGGAGACCCACGGCGAGACTGGCATTGGTTATGCCCATCTGCCTGCCCCAAGAACCACTCCGCTGGACCAGCACGCTGTAGATTACTTAATTGAAAATCTCTTAGCCTCACCCGGGGAGATCACCCTGGTCGCCATTGGCCCGTTGACCAACATCGCCATGGCGTTACGCCTTGAGCCGAGGATCATCCCGGCGATTAAAGAGATCATCAGCATGGGTGGGGCGATCCGCCACCCGGGCAATACCACTCCCCTGGCAGAGTTCAATGTCTACGTGGACCCGCACGCTGCCCATATTGTCTACCATGCCGGTGTTCCTCTGACCCTGGTCCCACTGGACGTTACCTACCAGTGCGTGCTCACCTTGCAAGATGTTCAGCGCTTGCTGAAGATCGAATCGCCTTTAACGAGATTCATTGCCGATTCGACCCGTTTCTACATGAGCTTCCACGATGAATACCAGAAGATCCAGGGTTGCGTGATCAATGACCCGCTGGCATTAGCACTCGCATTTCAGCCCGATCTGGTGGAATTTGACGAGCTTTACGTCGATGTAGATATCTCTGGCGGCGTCTCGATGGGCAATACCTATGCCGATTTTTACCAGATGACGGGAAAACCCGCTAATATGAAGGTCGCCCTGGCTGTGCGCGCCAGGGATTTCATCGAGATGTTCTTGCAACGGATGGAGGTGTTTAGCAGTATTGCCAATTAGTAATAAGCTGTGACTAGATAAACTAAGGAGACATAAGATGGGATTCGTCGAGTTAATTAAAAAGTAATTTAGTACTCGAACACTAGTATTAATCACAGTGGCAATAGCAATAAATATTGCTGTTGGACAATTGGTATTCACGCTGAAACTGCCGATTTACTTGGATAGCATTGGAACAATATTGGTTGGGGCATTGGTGGGTCCTTGGGCTGGCGCTTTGACAGGCGCGTTGGGTAACATAATATGGGGATACACATTAAACCCGACCTATCTACCATTCTTCTATGTCGCAGCTGTTATCGGAGCCATGGCAGGCATCGCGGCTAAGTTAGGTGCGTTTGATCGCGTGTCACCTCGCTGGCTTTCCGCCTTGATTGGTGGCTTCTTTTTCTTCGGATTAACGTTATTTATTCTGTCAATAACTGCATATTCCCGAGATGGTTTGATTCCCAATGCCTCCGATCTAATCAGCCAAAACGCCTTGGTTTTTGTAGTAATCTTGATTATAGGGTTGGCGATTGGTTATTTCCTACTCCGAAAAGCGGGGTACGCCGGTCTGGCAGGTCTGATTACTGGTGTGGTTGCAGCGATCATCTCAGCACCAATGGCAGCTATTTATTTTGGTGGTGTAACCGGAGCGGGGACAGATTTATTAGTTGCAGCCTTTCGTGCGAGTGGTGCAGGAATATTAGCTTCTACTTTAGCACAGGGTGCAGTCTCTGATCCGTTTGATAAGATGGTGTCATTCTTGATCGTTTGGGTGATCATTCAATCACTTCCAGCCAGATTTAAGGCACGGTGACGACTTCTGTGAGCCTATATGTAGCCGGTGATACAGGATTTCACCGGCTACATCCAATCACAAAGCTGACCATTACCTTGACCCTTTTACTGGGAGGGTTAGTGATTCCCAGTGCCTGGGTCAGTTATGCTCTTTTTGTTGGTTTTATCCTTCCCTTATCCATTTGGGGAGGGATCTGGAAGCAATTGATCAGGGCGGTTTGGAAAATCGTCTTGCCTTTCGGTATTTCCATATTTCTTATCCAAGGACTCTTCTGGGGGGAAGGCACGACCTTGTTTTCTATTGGACCATTCACGGTTGAAAAAGAAGCGATTATTTTTGCATTCGGTAGCGTGGGACGGATCATGCTTGTAATTGGCAGTTTTTTATTGCTCGCTCTGGCTACCCGTCCAGATTCTTTGATGAATGCATTAACAAATTTAGGTTTGCCGGGGGCGATCACTTATATCGTTGTTACAACGATTCAGATCGCTCCTCGCTTTCAATCAAAAGCTAGAACAATAATCGATGCACAGCAATCGCGCGGCCTTATTACGGAGGGAAATCTGATTATCCGGGGTAAGGCGCTTGTACCGCTTATCTTACCTCTTGTTCTCGGTAGTATAGTGGATGTGGAGGAAAGAGCAATTGCCATCGAAGCGCGAGCATTCAATTCACCAGGACCAAAAACTAGCTTGGTGACGATCAACGATACGCGTTTACAAAAATTATTTCGTTGGATACTATTTTTTTTGATGCTCCTTCTGATTGGGTTCCGTATATGGTGGTCGTCGACGTAAATGAATTAACCTATACATATCCCGCCAGTGCGAAACCGGTGCTAAGTAATGTCTCTTTGAAAGTTACCCAAGGAGAATTCCTGGCAATTATTGGGAATAATGGAGCTGGTAAGTCTACGCTGTGTTACGCGATGGCGGGGTTCATTCCCCACTTTTTTCGTGGCAGTATGCATGGAAGTGTCCATGTTGCAGGGAAGGATACTCATGTTACTAGCCTTAACGATATTGTTCAACAAGTAGGTCTGGCTTTCCAAAACCCGTTCAACCAGATCTCGGGTGCGAAATTTACGGTGTATGAAGAGATCGCCTTTGGTCTGGAAAATACGGGCGTGCCCCGTCCTCAGATGATGGAGCGAGTAGAGAAGGTGATGGCGCTGACCGGCATCACCGAGCTGGCAGACCGCTCACCCTACTCGCTTTCCGGCGGACAGCAGCAGCGGGTCGCGCTGGCATCCATCCTGGTGATGGAGCCCAAAGTCCTCGTGCTGGACGAGCCTACCTCGCAGCTTGACCCGGTCGGGTCGCGGGAGGTGTTCCAGGTCATCAAAGAGATGAGCCAGCGCGGGATGACTGTGATCCTGGTCGAGCATAAAGTAGAGTGGATTGCCCAGTTTGCCGACCGGGTGATTGCCCTGTATGATGGTCAAATCCTGCTTGAAGGCAAACCTGCGGATGTGCTGGCATCACCCCTGCTGGAAGAGAAGGGCTTCGGGTTATCCCGCTACACCCAGGTGGCGCGGCGGGGGGTTGAGCGTAACTTGTGGCCGGCAGACCGTCCCTTGCCGGTGACACTGCAGGATGCGGTAGATGGTTTTCGCGGGGTGTCCCGGTGAAGATCGCAGTCGAGAACCTGTTTTTTAGTTATCCAGGCGATGTGCAGGCGATTCGCGGCATCTCCCTGGTGATCGAGTCTGGAGAACAGGTTGCTCTCATCGGGCAGAACGGGTCGGGGAAGACCACCCTGGTACGGCATTTCAACGGGCTGCTGAAACCCACCCAGGGCAAAGTGCTGGTGGGTGATTGGGATACACGAGAAAGCACGGTTGCCAGGCTGGCAGCGCGGGTCGGGTATGTTTTCCAGAACCCGGACGAACAGCTATTCTGCAAGACCGTGCAGGATGAAGTCGCTTTTGGGCCGCGCAACCTTGGCTACGATGGCGGCAGGGTTACTGCATTGGTTGAGGAAGCCCTGTTAATGACCGAGCTGCTGGACCAGAAGGAAACCAACCCATACGACCTCTCACCCACATGGCGCAAGATGGTTGCCCTGGCCTCGGTGGTGGCAATGGATACCCCGGTGGTCATTTTCGACGAGCCGACTACCGGTCAGGATGCTGCCAGTGTGGCCCGGATTGCCAATGTGATCGCAGCCTTGAGAGGGCGAGGCAAGACGGTAATTGCCATCACCCATGATATCGATTTTTGCGCGGAGAATTTTGAGCGCATCATCGCGCTGGGGCAGGGGCAGATCTTGCTGGATGGACCATCGCAGGAGGTGCTGGGCCAGGAAGAGACTCTGGCGCTGACCTATGTGGACCCTCCCCAGCTCACCCGGCTGGGAAAGCGATTGGGTCTGCCGGGCGTGGTGTGCACCCCAGATGAGTTCCTGGAGGCGTACCAGCGCTATTCCGAAACAAATAGCTAATGGGGGAAGACCAGAGCCTGTTTCTGGCTTGGAACAGGGGATGTCTTTACTTGCTCTCTGATCGCTGAACAGACTCAACTACCAGCTCATCGTAGCCGGAAAGCTCACACGGTTGGCGTTTAAATACCATGCCTGGGAAAGAAGCAATGACAATCTCAGCGGTGGTGTAGACTTTGCAGCCGTCTACCAGGTGCCCACCGATCGTACGCCCATCCGAATCGGAGATGGAAATGTGCAGGTGTGAGCCGTGTATCGAGAGTGTGCCGGTGAGAGAGACAATCTCGAAATGCCCTTCGAAGGTTGTGTGTTCATCACGATTAGCCAGCCTGAGCACAGCAACCGTCAGGCTGCCCACGCAGGCCAGCACGCAGCCCGCCTGGATGTTGTTGTCGGCGGCTATCTTCTCCAAACCAACGCACAAGTCTTCACCCGGGCGCAGGCGAAAGGCAACCGTCTCAATCATAGTACTCTTGTTCCTCAGAACCGGGCTGAGAAACGGTAGGTGAGATGTCCCGTTTCAGTACCAATAAGGTAATATCGTCAAATTGGGCACTTCCACCGGCAAAATCCTCGACTGCATCCAGGATTGCACTTTGTATATCCTGGGCGGGGGAATCAACCCGGTTTTGAATCACCTCGATCAAGCGGCGTTCTTTAAAGAAAGAGCCTTCTGCATCCTGAGTATCCGGGATGCCGTCTGTGTACAGAATCAGGACATCACCAGGCTCTATCTGGATGGTGGCTTGCGTCCAGGTGGAGTCTTCATCGATACCCATTGGCATGCCAGTGGGTGTCAGGGCTTGGATAATCCCACCATTTTTGGGGCTTATCAAAAGCGGCGAATTATGACCAGCATTGCAGTATGTCAATGAACCATCATTTGGGTCCAGCACACCATAAAAAGCAGTTACAAACAGGTTTGCCCGGGCATCCTGCAATATCCGTTCATTGGCAGAGAAGAAGATGATATCCGGCGAGACCTCGAACTCCAGGGCATAGGTGCGGATCAGGGTGCGGCTGAGGGCCATGTACAGCGCAGCCCCCACGCCTTTATCCGCCACATCGGCGATCAGGATGCCCACCTTGCCATCTGGTAGCAGGATAAAGTCGAAGAAATCACCAGAAGTCTCCCGGGCGGGCAGGTAACTTACTGCCAATTCCCAACCATCCAGGAGGGGCAGTTCGTTGGGAAGGAAACTGGCCTGAATGCGACCAGCGAATTCCAGCTCTTGCATAGCTGCCTGATAATCAAGTGTTTCAGCGTAGATCTCAGCTTGGTGCAAGGCAGAAGCAATTGAATCGGTCAGGGATTGTACTGCCGGAAACAGCCCTTGGAGCGCTTTTAGCCCCCAAGGCTGGGCCAGACTGCGCAGCTCCAGGTAGATGCAACCGATGGGTTGCCCGCCCTCGACGCTCAGGATTGGTGTTAAGACCACCGGATCGTGCCGCCTACCGGGCGTGCCCCAAGGCAGGTCGTTGTTGGCTAAGAAAGCGTGGGGGTCATGCTTGGTGCTCGCCCAAAGCCAGATCGGCTCGATCTCGATGCGCCAGTCTGCCGGGTTTTTGTACAGGTAATCCTGGCTGGTGATCCATACTGCGACCCTGCCAGATGGAAACATCATCGGTACGTGCTCCGTGAGCAGGGTGGCGAGGGTGGAGGCATCGGGGGGCGCGTTGATGATGTCCCTGCCCAAGGCTTCCAGTTTTTCAAGCATGCGGGATTGCTGCCGGCTGGTTTCTGCTGCCCAGCTTAACTGCCGTCCTAAGTAAGCTACCATGAGCAACCCCAGGATAAAGAAGAGATCGACGATAATCCCCTCTTCGACATACAATCCCGCAACCAGGATAGAGAATGGATGGGCAAGCAAAGGAAGTCCCAGCGCAAGCAGCATGAACCTGACGATGGGTGTCATCGCCCTGGATTGGGTGATTGTCACCTGAACCCAGATAGAGTAGGCGATGTATGGAGTCCAAATGAGCAGGACAAGCAGGAAATGAACCAGCAGGGTCAGTAATGCCGGTATCATCACCTCAACCGAAAGCTCGGCAAAGGGGATCGTGGCTCCCAGGCTGGAAAAGAACTGTAACGCCAGCAGGTAGGCCAGGGTTGCTACGGTTATTTCCTGGATCAGGGAGCGCAAACGGCTCCAATGGGCTGACTTTGTCTGAAACCGGCGCCAGGTCAAGATGAAGTTCCCCAGCCTGGCAATCACGGTCAACCATAGGGCGGTTGGCCCAAAGATAAACGCGACTGACCATTGCAGCATGCTGTCCAGCGAGCCTTCCGCACTGCCGTAGCGGTCGGTGCGAATCTCAATGATAAAAAAATAGTTCAGGCGGGTGAACAAAACCAGAAGACCGCCGAATAAGATCAGCTCCGGCCAGTTCTGTTGGATAATCTGCCAGTCAGTCTCCTGGAGGAGCCAAATTAACCCAATGATTGCAAATGGGATGGTGAGCAGGGTAACAACGACATCAACCGCCCCCACCAGTTGCCGTTGCCAGCTCATTTCCTTTAACTCGGGCCAAAACCAGCCGGCAACCCGCAATAACAGGCTGGATGTATCGCTGTTGCCTGTGATCTCCGGTTCCATAAATACGATTATAACCTGAACGGCTGTTCTGGTAGAAAACCAATTGCGATAGAAAAGTCCGTATTTATCGGAGGCCTCCGCCTGAGCAGGGTTTGGTAAAATCACTCTATGTGTTGATTGCTTGGTGTCGGTCTGAATAAATTAATGCTATGAATACCTCTCGCAACCAAATCCTGGCTGGCTTGCTGTGGGGGCTGGTGTTTGCCCTGGCATATTCCCAATCCCCGCTTTACACCTCCAACCAAAACCAGTACTTCCTGCACGGGCTTGTGCAGGCAGGTTATGCCGACCTATCTCAGGATTGGCTGGCAAACACGGCAGACCCCACCCCTGTGTTCAGCCAGATGGTTGCCCTTGTGTACAGCTATATACAGTGGGAAGGTGTTTTTTATGTAATCTATGCCATTTCGATGGTCATTTACCTGTACAGCCTGTGGAGCATCATCACGAGCCTGTTTAATTGGCGGGACTCGATAACGAAAACGCTTCTCTTTCTGGCTGTATTGGTGCTGATTCATTCTGCCGGTTGGCGATATGGTCTCTCGTTAACCCTGGGCGTGAATTGGACCTATATCCTGGAGGATGGGGTCGCGGACCAGCGATTGCTCGGACCGGTGCTGCAGCCCAGCACATTTGGAGTTCTCCTCCTGCTCTCGATCAGTTTTTTTATGAGGCGCAGGCTGGTGTTGGCGGTCATGTCCGCCGTGCTGGCCGCGACATTTCACCCGACTTACCTGCTCAGCGCGGCAGTTCTAACAGCTGCCTATCTCCTGGATGTAATCCTCCAGGAGCGCAACTGGAGGAAAGCCTTTGCCCTGGGCGGTCTTGCACTGGCAGCCGTTGCTCCTATCTTGCTGACGGTATACCCTGTATTTACAGGCGGGCCAGCCGATATGGCTGAACAAGCTCGCCGGGTGCTGGTTGAGTTCCGTATCCCGCACCATGCCCTGATCCGCCAGTGGTTTGATGCGACTGCATTGGTGAAAATCGGGCTGGTTATCCTGGCGTGTTACCTGGTGCGCCGGACTCGCCTGTTCGCCGTGATGGGGATAAGCTTGCTGGTGGTCACTCTATTAACCCTGGTTCAGGCGGCATCGGCATCAACCGGTTTGGCGCTGGTCTTCCCCTGGCGGCTATCGACATTCCTCGTCCCTCTGTCATCGGCGGTTATCCTGGCTTATTTATTGGACTGGTTTTTGAATAAACCGGAGCTGGGCACGCCAGCCGCTCAAAAAGCGATCGGTTGGACAAGCCTGGCGATAGCTTTGATAGCAGTCATCAGCGGGGTGTCCCGTTTTTCCCTTGACTTGCAGCGCAAATCTGCGGGAGTTGAGTCCGGGATACAAGCATTTGTGGATGCCCAACGCAAGCCGGGTGATGTGTACCTGATCCCATTCAAAATGCAGGATTTTCGCCTGGCAGCAGGTGCCCCGGCGTTTGTCGATTTCAAATCGATCCCTTACCGCTCTGATGAAGTTCTGGAATGGTATCGTCGCGAGCTACTCGCCGAGCGTTTTTACAAGACGGGCGATTGTGGGGTGCTGGATGAGATTATGGAGGAATATTCGCTGAGTCATGTCATCACCGGGAAAGAAACTGCGCCCAATTCTGGCTGTCCTGGATTGGATTTGATCTATGCCGATGAAGCCTACAGCCTGTGGAAGATCCAGCCTTGATATCCTTCGATCCGATATTTTACCGGTCAGGGAACAAAATGCGGTGCAAGTTCGTTTATAGTGTATGCAACCTGAGATGACTATTCCAGACAAGCAACCCTCCCCCTCGTATCCTGCAGCCAACATGCAACAGGCACATCCTCGCCGCTTGCAAGTCTCTTGGGCTGTATGGATTCTGGTGATCGTCGGGAGTTTGTTGTTGATTCTGGTCTGTCTGCCCTTGCTGGTCGGGTTGGGTGGCTATGTCTACTACCAGATGAGCGGGCGGATCGCCCCGGGAGTTCGTGTCGGAGCCACCAACCTGGGTTGGATGACTGAAGATCAGGCTGCGGTGGTGGTGCATAAAGAGTGGAATATGGATGGTAAGCTGCTGGTAAGTGATGGCTTGCAGAGCTGGACACTCACTCCCGCTCAGCTGGGTCTGAATGTAAACGCCCTCCAGACTGCGCAGCAAGCCTTCCTTGCCGCCAGGCGACAGGCTATGTGGGACGAGTTTTCGCAAATGGCGCGTGGCTGGCTGGATGGCTGGCAGGTTGCGCCGGTCGCCTCAGTGGATGTGAATCAGGCTCGTATCATGTTGGAAACCTTAAACACCCAGGCCAGCAAACCGCCAAAAGATGCCTCTCTCGTATGGGATGGGAATAAGCTGGTAGTAATCCCGGGCGAGCTGGGCTACACCATCAATATCAGCGAGACTTTACACAACCTGGAGACCAATCCGGGGATAGTGCTTGCCAGCGGTTACCTGCAACTGCCTTTAGTCCCGGTCATACCGCCGGTTGCAGATGTCTCGGAAGCTATGGCGCAGGCTGAGCAGTTAATCAATACGCCGTTTCGCCTGACAGCCTATGACCCAATTCGCGATGAGTACCTCCACTGGGATATCACCAGGGATGAGCTGGGTTCCTGGCTCAAGTTTGATATTGGTGAAGATGGACCATTGGCCGCGATCGATGAAGATAAGCTGGGAGCCTATCTCAGCCAGCTGGGTGAGTCTCTCGGCGACGACCGCTGGCTGGATGGAGCAAAGTATCAAAGCCAGCTTTCCCAGTCTATCGAAACAAAGACAGATTTATTTGTCCTGGTAAGCCACCACCCAACCTCCTACACGGTTCAGCCGGGTGATACACTGATCAGGATCGGCTGGAAGGTGGGAATGCCTTTCTGGAAGATCTTGCAGGCCAATCCGGTCCTGGATGCGGATGCTTTACGCGCCGGAGATAGCCTGGTCGTCCCCTCCAAAGATGAGTTATTGCCGTTCCCGGTGATCCCGAATAAACGGATTGTGATCAGCATAAGCGAGCAGCGCCTGTGGGTGTATCAGGATGGGCAACTGTTGTCTGACCACGTCATTAGCACAGGCATCGACCGCTCGCCGACTCAGCCGGGTGTTTTCCAGGTTCAAACTCACGAGTTGGAAGCTTACGCCTCGGTCTGGGATCTGTATATGCCGAATTTTCTAGGCGTGTACGAGGCCTGGCCCGGCTTTATGAACGGCATTCACGGCTTGCCTACCTTGTCGTCCGGCAGGCGGTTGTGGGCGAATATCCTCGGCAAGCCCGCCTCCTATGGCTGCATCATCATGGACCTGGAGGCTGCCGAATGGTTATATGGCTGGGCGGAACAAGGGGTGGTCGTGGAGATAAGGCAGTAATTTCAGCGCTCGGTCCATAATGTCGGCGGACCGGAAGATTGCGCCACCAGCCACAGGTTCCCAGACTCGTCATTTGTCGCTGCCAGCACAGCCAGACCAGAGATCGGCTGGAGCGAGTTCTCTGCAATCTGAGATATGCCTCCAGCGGAAAGCAACCAGGGCGCACCGTTTGCATCGAATAATATCCTCTGACCGCCTGCCTGGCTGGGCTCTCCAATTGGCTGCCATTCGCCGTTGATTAACCAGTAGAGCATTTCACCCCCAAAGCAGCCTTCTGGTTCGCATAATGCCAGTTGAACCCATAAGCCATCCACGGGATCGGCGGTCAAACGGGTGAAATATCCGAAGCTGGCTTGTGGAGGTGCATCGGGTAGGTTGATCTCCTCCCAAGTCGCGCCAGCCCGATTGAAGTGATACAAGCTCTCATCGAGTGCCAGCCAGAGGTCGCCTGACGAGTCTTCAGCCATCGCTGTGACGCAGCCTGTATTCAGTTCTTCAGCAAGCTCTCGCCACGCCTGCCCGTCGAAGGAGCGCACGCCACCACCGCCTTGCGGTCCGACAGTCCCCCAATCGCAGCGCCCGACGAGAACTTCTCCCGTGCTCTGAACAGGCAGGATCACATACTCTGCGCTGGTATCGCCGGCAGGCTCCGGCATACCCATTGCCAGCGAATCGTGCACATTCCAAGAGCCATCAAACGAGCGTACGTCAATTACAGTTGCTACCCACAGATCACCGCGGCTATCGGTGAGCATGCCGAATTTAACGGGCTTGCCAGACTGGCTGCTGGTTAGTACCCAATTGAAATTTTCCCATTCAATCGTGTCATCGTATTGAGCTACTCGCCAGACATATGGCTCTGACCTGTAGATCGCAGTTCCTTCAGGATCGGCGACCCAGGCGCGCCCGGTAACGTCAATACCAATCGGGTAGCCGATCTCTGCTGTGAAATACCCCAACCACTCGCCATCTTCAAAGCCGCTGATCCCGTTTTCTGAGAGGACCACAATTTTGTTCTCATCCACCTGCAGATCCAAGACATTGCCGGCTGTTAATGCCTCTTGGTAGGAGAATTGTTGGAATGGCCCAATAGTTTGTGGGGACAGGGGGATGGGAGTCGCCGAGAGTGGTGTATGAATAGGCAGCGGTTCCTGGGGTGCTTGCTGTGCTTCAGCCGTGGTCGTTTGTACCGCCGCCTGGGTCTGGGTGGCAAACTGGTTGAGTTGTTGAGATAATGCCTGCGGAGTAAATGTTGAGGTAGGCGTCAGGGCAGGTGGTGGCTCAGGGCTGCAGCCTGCCAGGAAGACAATCGTTATCGTCAGAATCAATATCCAGCGCTGCATGGGAATATTGTCCCGTGGGAACATCCTCATCGAGATTGTGTTTTTCAGTATATCACGATCCTGATTTGGAGGTATCGATTGTGCATATGATGAAGTCCTGGAAGATAGGAGATTGGAAATTTCATCAATTAACCGGGCTTTGTGTTGTAAAATTAGCAGGATATTCACGGAGGTTATCCAATGAAATTACGCGTGGGTGAAAGAGCACCGACCTTTTCCTTGCCAAGCCACCTGAACAAAGATATATCCTTGAGCCAGTATTACGGTCAGAATGTGGTGCTGGCGTTCTTTCCACAAGCCTGGACGCCAGTTTGAACGAGCCAGATCCCGGCATACGAAGCCGACAAGGCCAAGTTTGCGGGATGGAATGCCCAGGTCCTGGGCATCAGCGTTGATCCACTACCAGCACTAAAAGCCTGGGCAGACAGCCTGGGCGGGATAAGCTACCCGCTATTGAGCGATTTCTGGCCTCATGGACGGGTAGCCCATCGTTATGGCGTGTTACGCAGCGAGGGATTTTCTGAGCGGGCGATTTTTGTCATTGACCGAAATGGGATCATTTGCCACGCCAAAGTCTATGATCAGGACGAGCAGCCGGATAACCAGGAGTTGTGGGATGTGTTGGTGAATATCAACCCTGACGCAGCACCTCCCCCATTGCCGGTTGAAAAAGAAGAAGAGGAGCTGCCGCATGGCGGTATTGTGATGTACTGCACCCCGTGGTGCCCGGATTGCCGCCGGGCACGCAACTGGATGGCTGATCGGGGGCTGGAATATATTGAAGTCAACACAAATGAGAATCGGGCAGGGGCTGCGCAAGCGCGCCTTTGGGGCAAAGGATACAAGATCTCTCCGACGTTTGATATCGATGGTGAGATCATCCTGGATTTCAATACGGAACGCCTGGTTCAGGTGCTCAAAGAAAAGAATTATCTATGAATCTTGATCCCCAGACTGCTGCCCAATTCCTGGAGGCAATGCTGCAAGGCTGGCATGCCTCAGTCGAAGACCCGGTCAAGGCACAAGAACAGGTCCTACACCGCCTGCTTGTGGATTACTCCAAAACCGAGTACGGGCGGCGGCATGGCGCCAGCCAGATCGCAAACCTGAGCGATTACCGCCGGGCATTTCCTATTACCAACTACGAAGGCTATAAGCCGATTATTGGACGGGTGATGGCTGGCGATATTGGGGAGCTGCTCTGCGAAGATCCAATTGGCTGGGCAATCACGCGTGGCACCACCCAAGGGGAATCGAAGTTTATTCCCATGACCTCCACCGATATGGGGTTGCGCGTCAGTGCTGGTAGGGCTGTGATGAACTATGTCGCAACGGGCAAGCGGTATGATATCTTTGCGGGCGCGAATCTCAACCTGAACTTCCCCTCTGTAGTTGGCAAAGTGAAAGCCGGTGATCGAGAGTTGGAGTACGGGTATAGCTCAGGCATCTACACCAAGTATGTTTCCACCTTCACACCGGTCCGGTCTGTGCCGTCTCAGGAGGAGATCGACGCTCTGGGGGGTGGAAAGTCCGTCAAAGATTGGGACCGGCGCTTTGAGCTGGCGTATCAGAAATGTAAAGATGAGAACGTTACTCTGGTGGGCGGGGTGTGCCCGACAGCAATCCGCTTTGCCCGCTACCTGAAGCGCCAGCACAAGGTATATCCGAAAGATATCTGGAAAACACAGGTCATGACCCTGGGCAGTGTGCCCGGGATTAATACCCGCTACCAATCCACCCTTAGAGCTTTTTATGGGCCGGCTGCAATCCGCGAGATTTACGGTGCCACGGAAGGGATGTTCGGGCAGCAGCGGGATAAAAAACGCGCCTGGGTTCCCAACTATGACATCTTCTTCTTCGAAGTACAAACACGGGCAGGCATCAAAATGCTCCATGAGATGCGCCCGGGTGAGATGGGTGGGTTAGTCGTATCAACCCCAATCCTGCCCCGTTATCGCATCGGCGACCTGATCCTGGCGTTTAAATCTCCCTATTTCCGCTGTATTGGGCGTGAGGAGTGGTGGACGCCCCTGCACTATGCCTGGGCCGAGTTTATGACATTCAATCTCGGTCAGCTTTAAACCGGAGAATTTAAATAGTAGGGGTATTCGAACAGGTGTTGCCTGCCAGAATACCCCTTATATTTTGTTAAAGAATTAGTTTCAATCTGAGCAGCGGGTTATGATTTTGACCGCATAAAACCGCGCAAGATAATCGACAGCCCAAGCCCGATCAAGATCAGCGGGAAGACCAGCGACCAGTTGAGCAGGTTTCCTAAACCAATCCCGATGAGGATGAATCCGAAGACGATCGTGCCTCCCACCGGTCTGCGGTAAGCCGGTACCAACACCCGGATCAGCGCTTCCAACAGCACGATCACCCCCGCCCCGGTCAGAATGATTGCCCATGGTCCCAGGTCGACCTCAACATCTAATCCGGGAATTATCCCGCCGCTGGTCTGGATACTGTCCAGGATGCCAAGGTTATCCATCAGGAAGACCAATCCTGCCCAGATCAGGATCAGCGCCCAGATGACCGCGCTCAGCGGATCGCGCTGCCACTTTTCTTCGCTGCTTTTTTCTTCCGATGACTTCTCCTCGCGCTTCTCGCGATCTTTTTCGTCGAACTTTTCATCCTGCCCGTTGGTCATATTGCCCTCCGTCCATAATCAGTAAGGACTGGTTAGTAAAGGTGTCTTCACATAGTATACACGTTAATGATCGTCAAAATCAAGCCTTTACCTTGCCTGGCGGATTTCTTCCACTGCCTCCGGGTTGACCAGGGACGATGTGTCACCCGGATCATCTCCCAGGTACGCGGAGCGGATTATGCGCCGCATCACCTTGGCATTGCGGGTCTTGGGTAGATCGCTGACAAACAGGATCTCTTGCGGAGCCAATGGCTTGCCCAGAGCATCAGCTACCATCTGGCGCAGCTCCTGGCGCAGACTGTCAGACACTTCGCAACCTCTGCCCAGAACACAAAAGACTACCAGCTCGTTGCCTTTGATCTCGGATGGCACTCCTATCGCGGCCGCCTCAACCACCAGGGGGTGGTCAACCAGGATCGATTCGACTTCAGCCGGTCCAAGCCGCTTTCCAGCGATTTTAATGGTATCGTCGGAGCGTCCCAAAATGTACCACAACCCATCTTTATCCACAGCGGCAAAATCCCCATGTACCCATATATTATCCCAGCGCGACCAGAAAGTCTCCAGATAGCGCTGGGGGTCTTTCCAGAATCCACGGGTCATTCCGATCCAAGGAGCTTTGATTACCAGCTCTCCCACCTGGTTGCGAACCGAATGCCCCTCCTCATCCAGCACGTCGGCAGCGATGCCCGGGCAGGGTGCAGATAACGAACACGGCTTGATTGGCAGGATGGGATTACCCATGACTATTCCACCAGAGATCTCAGTCCCGCCAGAATAGTTAATCACCGGCAGGTGCTTGCGCCCAACTCTCTCGAACAGCCATAACCACGGGTCTGGGTTCCATGGTTCTCCGGTGGAAGCAAAATTGCGTAATGAAGACAGGTCGTGTTTATGAACCGTTTGGTCGCCATAACGGATCAATGCCCGGATCAGGGTTGGGGATACGCCCAGGACAGTTATTCGATGGCGCGCGACCATTTCCCACAGTCGGTCAGGAGAGGGGTAATCCGGTGCTCCATCATAGATCAGCAACGCGCCTCTTAGCAATAATGCCCCGAATATTAGCCAGGGGCCCATCATCCAGCCCATGTCGGTGATCCAGTAAATAACCTGTCCCGCGTGTAGGTCGGTGCCAAATGCCATATCCTGGGCAGCCTTCACAGGAAAACCGCAGTGGGTATGCACCGCGCCTTTCGGACGTCCGGTGGTGCCTGATGTATAAATCAACATCAGTATATCTTCTGCTGAAGTAATTTCGGTTGGGCAGGCATCCGGCTGGCTTGAGACCAGCTCATGCCACCAATGGTCTCTACCTGGGAGCATGTTAACTTCAATACCAGCCCGTTGGAGGATGATGACATGCTGCAAGGTGGGCGCCTGGGTGCTGGCTTCATCGACAACTGGCTTCATGGCGACTGGCTTGCCTCTTCGGGTGAACCCATCTGCAGTGAACAATCCCTTCGCTTCCGCATCTGCCAGGCGTGAGGCGACCGCCCCAGACCCGTAGCCGGAGAATAAAGGAAGGATAATCCCGCCAATTTTGGCGATTGCCAGCAGGGCAATCACGATTTCGGGGGTCATAGGCATGTATAATCCGATCACATCCCCCTTGCCCAGACCTAGAGATCGCAGGGAGTTAGCTGCCTGGTTGACTTGCTGGTATAGCTCACCATAGGACATGTGGCGGGTTTCACCGGATTCGCCTTCCCAGATCAGGGCGATTTGCTCCACCTGCGTGCTCCCCTGGTACTTATCCAGGCAGTTATGGACGATGTTCATTTTTCCATCCACACACCACTTCGCCCAGGCAATTCCCTGGGAGAGATCGACGATCTGTGTGTATGGCTGGTAAAAGCGGATATCCAGGAATTTGAGCACAGCCTCGGTGAACCAGGCGATGTCGGTTGTCGATCGGCGCAAGAGGGTATCGAAATCGGGAATACCATGCAAGCGCATAAAGTGCGTCAGGTTGGCGTTTTCGATATAGTCTGGGGTTGGTTGCCAGACAATCGGTCCACCAAAGGTGAACGATGCACTCATGGTTTCCTCCTTGCGCCAGGCAGGTGTTGGCGAATACCAAACCTTTGGTTTAATTTTACCGTTTTTATAGCCGGGGGAAGCTTGGGTTTCTGTTGTTGGGCGGTGGTCTATGATCTTGGAAGTGGTTTGCCTGGCGTCGACCTCTTAATCGCCATAACGGGATAACTATTCTTATTACATCTACCCCGTCATTCCGAACCCTATGGGAGCGAGTAATCCCTGCTACGGTTATCAAAGAATAGGCTATTCAGGGATTTCTCGTCGCTAAGTTTATCCTGAGCTTGCATAGAGCTCCTCGAAATCACGCCACAATTGTGTGCGGTTGCATATCACGTATTCACGTGATTTATTCAAGCAGGCTGGCTGAAGAGGGGGAGGCTTTTTGGGTTTCCATGAACCAGTGGATCGTATCCATCAGGGAGTTTTTGAGTGAGCGCGGCCGGTAGCCAAGCTCGCGGGTAGCCTTTTCGTGGCTGATCACTGAGTTGCTAACCAATTGCTCCAGGGCGTATGGCGTAAAACGCGGTTTGGTTCGGGTCAGACGGTAATAGTACACAGCCAGGGGAGCCACGAGTTTTGCCAACCAGAAGGGGATTCTTACTTTGGGAATGTGTTCTCCGGTAATGCTCCAGATCGTATCGAATAGCCAGTGGACCGTCAGCTGCTCACCTGAAAGAATGTAAGACTCTGCAGGCTTGCCTTTCTTACATGCCAGAATCAAGCCATCTGCAACGTCACGCACATCGACGAAATCGTACGCCCCATTAATATAAAGCTGAGGTTTGCGATTCAGGCAATCCAGGATGAGTTGCCCCATTTCCGAGCGACGGTAATCGTAGGGTCCGATGATGCCGGTGGGGCAGGCGATGACGGCATCGAGACCATTTTGGGCTGCCTGCATTACCTCGAGAGACGCCTGAGCTTTCGAATGGTCGTAAGCACCAAAGGTGCTCAGGGGATCAAAGGGAATATTCTCATCGATTGTGATACCATGTGGCACCCTGCGTAGTGCATGGATAGAGCTGGTGTAAATGAGCCGGTGGACTCCGTATTCCCTGGATGCATGGATAATGTTGCGTGTCCCCAGGATATTGACTGCCTCCAGCATGCGGTCCTTTCCGGGATAGATCGAAATGACGCTGGCAAGATGGTAGACTGTGTGAACACCCTGGAACGCTGACGAGAGTGATGTGTAATCAAGGATATCAGCTTCAACCAGCTCAATGCCGGCGATACCCAAGGGTGTGTGTGCCTCTCCAGGTAGCAGGACGGCGCGCACGTTCTCCCGGCGCTCTGCCAGCTTCCGAACCAGTACATTCCCAAGATGGCCTCCGGCTCCGGTAACCAGAATCATGGTTCTTGCTTTAACCCCTCGATCACCAGTTGATAGCTCTGCACCGTTTCCTGCCCCCAATCTGCTCCCTGAGGATCGAATATTGCCTGCATTAACAGGCCGATTGCCAGCGATACACACACCCTGGCAGCCAGGTTGGGATTCACGGGGTGAAGGGAGCCGGATTCGACCCCCTTCTGGACCAGGGAAGAGAAAAATTCTCGGTACCGATGGTACGGGGCGATGGCAGCCTGCCAGATCTGTGGATCGCGGTATGCCTGGCGCCAGAATTCCAGGAAAATGGATAGGCGAGCATCAGCTGATTGCAGGGTACTCGCTGCCATGTGCGCCAATTTGTCGATTGCCTGGGGTACATCCTGGGTGTCGGTCAATGCCTCATCAAAGGCATGATCCAGCTCGCTCAGCCAGTTGTCCATTAGTTTTATGAAGACGGCTTGCTTGGTAGGGAAGTGATGGTAGAACGCCCCTTTGCTGACCCCGGCAGCCTGGCAAATCTCGGCAACACTCGTGGCTTCATAGCCAGATTGCGAAAACAGCAGGTAAGCTGCCTGTAAAATATGGGCCTGGGTTTCTTCACTGCGAGATTGCATGGCTTTAACCTAAAATCATACCGACCAGTCGGTATGATTTTAGCGCGACAACAAAATAATGTCAATCGTCGGTGGCGATAACTAGCCTGTTCCAGGCCCTTCTTGAGATCCCCGCCCAGCCTGCCGCTCATTTTCCAGGGTGAGAATGCCGTTGCGCACCTGCCCCAGCATACGATCCATTTCCATCTCCAATCGGCGAAGCGTATCGACCACGTAATCGTCTGCTTCTTGGCGGACGTGCGCTGCGTCAGCCTTGGCCTGGATCAGAATCTGCTCAGCGCGAGCCTGGGCAGCCTGAACGATCGCATCCCGCACGACAAGCTGATCGCCTTTCTCTCTGGCGATTGCCAGGGTGCGGTTGGCTTCCTCATTTGCCTGGGCAAGAATCCGGTCTCGCTGGGCAATTTGCTGTTGAGCCTTTTTTACTTCTTCTGGGATTGCCACCCGCATCTGATCGATCAGGTCCAGGATACGATCCTCATCAACGACAACATTGTGTGTGAACCAGATTGCGCGGCTTTTATTGATCAACTCTTCCAGGCGATCTACAAGGTGCATGATATCCATAGGGTTCCTCCCCTCATAACGCAGCGTAGGATTCGATGATATCTCTTTTCTATTAAATTACACGCAAAATCAAATTTCGTCAATGATTGCATCAAATTCGCCGGGATCAATCTCGCATAGACGTGGTAGGGATGATCTGCTGGCTTTCTCCTAGCTCATGTAATCGGGCTCGTAAAGCTGTTTCGACGTGGACAGGCACCATGCTGGACACATCTCCACCCAGGGATGCGATCTCACGCACCGTGGTACCCGAGAGAAAGGTGTGCTCTTCGGCAGTAATCAGAGCCACAACGTCAATCTCTGGGGCAAGACGATGATTGGCAAGCGCCATTCGAAACTCATACTCGAAATCCGAGAAGACACGCAGTCCTCGAACAATTACCTTTGCATCGACCTGACGGCAAAATTCTACTGTCAGCCCTCCGTACCCCAACACCTTAATTTTTGGGTTTCCTATAAATGATAGACGTGCAAGTTCCATGCGAGTTTCGGGTGAAAATAGCAACGATTTCAAGGGGCGGTCATAAACTGCTACGATTACTTCATCGAACAGATGGGTTGCCCGGTGGGCGATATCGATATGTCCCAGGTGAATTGGATCGAAAGTGCCTGGAAAAACTGCACGGACCATAGTGCCTCTCTGTAACTAACTGATATCTCCCCTGGCAGTATCCCAGGATTGCGCTAGGTAAGCTGCCAGGAGCTTGTGTTCGGGGTTTTGTAAATCCGGGTCGGCATCAAATAGTGCCTGAGCATGCCGCCGAGCCTTATCGATCAGCGGGACATTGGTCAGGCTGGCAAGCTGCAGATCCGAATAGCCCGCCTGGCGGGTGCCGAGAAATTCGCCTGGCCCGCGTTGCCGCAGGTCGTGCTCGGCAAGCTCAAATCCATCGTTGGTTTGGACCATCACTTGCAAGCGCTCGTTTTCCACTGCATCTGCGCTTTCCGGGATCATCAGGCAATATGATTTACCTTCGCCACGCCCAACCCTTCCCCGCAATTGGTGTAATTGCGCCAGGCCAAAGCGGTTTGCGCCTTCGATCAGCATCACGGTGGCGTTGGGGATATCCACGCCCACTTCGACAACAGTGGTCGAAACCAGGACCTGATACTCTCCATCCCGAAAGCGCAACATCACCTCATCTTTCTCTTCGGCTCTCATGCGACCATGAAGCAATCCTATTTTTAGGTCAGGGAAGATGTGTGTTTGCAGGCGGGTTTGCTCCTCGACAGCTGCCGGCGTATCGCTATTTTCCGACTCTTCTACAAGGGGGTAAATAATAAAAGCCTGGCGGCCTGCCTCTACCTGGCTGCGGATCAGTCGATACGCGCGTTCTCGTTCCACGGGCGGTAGGGCATGCGTCCCCACCAGTTGCCTTCCAGGTGGCATTTGATCGATCACGGATAGGTCCAGGTCTCCATAAATAGTCAAGGCCAGAGAGCGGGGGATAGGGGTGGCAGTCATCACCAGCAGGTGGGGGTTGGTGCCTTTAGAGCGCAGCAGGGCGCGCTGTTCAACCCCAAAGCGATGCTGCTCATCAACGATGGTCAGCTCCAGGTCAGCAAATGCAATCGGGTCCTCGATCAGAGCATGGGTGCCAACCACCAGCTTGATCGCTCCATCTGCCAGCCCGGCAAGGATCTCTCGTTTTTCTGCTTCAGGAGTAGCGCCAACCAGCAATCGAATCTGGCCTGGCTCTAAAATCCCGTTTGAGCTTGCCAGGAACCGCAGCATGCTTGTGTAGTGCTGCTCGGCCAGGATACCCGTTGGCGCCATCAGGGCTGCCTGTGCTCCGTGGCGGGCGATCATTGTGATTGCCAGGGCCGCGACGATGGTTTTTCCGGAACCAACATCGCCTTGCAGCAAGCGGTTCATCGGCCGACCCGACGCCAGATCCTGGCGGACATCTTCCAGGGATTGCTGCTGGGCGTTGGTTAGCTCGAAAGGCAGACCCAGGATCACCTGTTCCAGCCATTCTGTGGGGATTTCAAAGATGCGAGCGGTGCGCGACTGCCACGCTTTTTTCTGACCCAATACCCCAAACTGAAGCAGAAAAATTTCATTAAATGCCAGACGCAGCTGAGCGGTATTGAGCTCATCCCAGGAGGCGGGGAAATGGATTTGCAACAATGCCCGCGAGAGATCGACCAGATCCGCCGAATTGAGCAGTTCCCTGGGCAATGGGTCAGGCATGCGGGCTGCGTAATGTGATACTACCTGGTTCATCACATTGCGCAGCCATTTTTGGGTGATCCCTGCGGTCAACGGGTACACAGGCACAATTCGATTGGTGCTCAGCTGTACCTGGTCGAGCGCTTCTACCTCCGGGTTTCTCATCAGCAAGCGGCCTAAATGCTGGTCAATCTTTCCGGAAACGGATATTTGCGCGCCATGATGGGCATGTTTTGACATCCAGCGGCTGAACCAGACCAGCCGGACTGCACCAGTGCCATCATTGAGAATTGCTTCCACCCACTCCCGCTTGGTCTCCGGGTTTCGGCGCGTGGCGACATTCTGCACCGTCCCGATCAAGGTCACTTGATCGCCGTAGCGCAAGCGGTTTATCGGTTTCAAAGCAGAATAATCGATGTAGGTGCGGGGGAAATAATATAACAGGTCGCGCAGGGTATAAATTGACAGGCGGCTCAAGACTTTGGCGTAGTTTTTCCCTACCCCGGGCAATACTGTCACGGGAGCGTTCAAAGCAGGCGTTGGATCATCATCCGCCTGCGGTTGGGGGACAGTCCGGCTACGTTCAGACCGGCGAGGGCGACTGGTGACCTGCTCCTCGCCTGAAGGTCGGTTGGGAACACCATCTATTGTGGGCTGTGTGGCACTGCTCGCGGTATTGTCTCCCGAATCGACCGGTGGAAGCGCGGCTTTCGGCGCGGGAAAGGAAAGCGGCTCGGCTCCGGCTTCTGCTCTCAGCCGGCGCCACAGACCTTCCAGGGTCTCTGCACGCGAAGCCTCGCTCAATCTGGGATAATCTCGCAGCCGTGTGCCCACTGCCTGGATCAACTCTTCTGCCAGACCTTCCAGGCGCGCATCAGCTTCCCAGGTATCTAACAGGCGATCCAGCCCACCTACGACCGCCCGGTTATCGTAGTTTCGATCAATTTCTAGCTTAACTATTTTGTGTAATTTTTGCAGGCATTGCATCATCAGAAATTTATTTTACCATCCCAGGTAGTGATGTACTGATCTATTTGACCAGATCCCACCCTTCAAGAGATCATTTGCGCTTGACGAGAGTAAAGCCGATCCCATTCGGACCGGTATGAGTGCCGATCACGGAAGTCACGTTCACAAGAAGCGGGTTCTCGGGTAGAGGCAGCGGCAGATTGGATAGAAAGCGGCGGGCGTTTTCCTCGGCATTGGTATGCAAGATTGCCAGTTGCTCAATGGGACCCTGGTGTAATAGCAACTCTCTAAGCCGGGCAACACCTCTTTGATAGGTGCGTGCTTCCCCAAGGCTGAGCACGCTCCCATTCTTGACTTCAACAAACGGTTTAATCCGCAATAAGTTTCCTAGCCGGGCACGCGCCCATGAAACCCGCCCGCTGCGATGGATATATTCCAACGTATCCAGCATAGCGATCAGCCGAATTCGGCGGCGGACGTCATCTATAATAGAGAACACGGCACGCAAGCTCTCACGCCTGGAGACGGCCCGGGCGGCTTCCAGAACCTGGAATCCTAGCCCCAGGCTGAGCTGCTGACTGTCTATAACACTCACTCGATCCTGGAACTCCTGGGCCGCGATATGGGCTGCATTGTATATCCCGCTCAGCAAACTCGAAGCATGGATGGAGAGGATATTTTTAGCGCCTTGTCCGAGTAGCCTTTCGTACAGCTGCTGGTACACTCCCGACGAGGCCGTGGCGGTGGTGGGGAGTGTCTTCATGCTGACCAGCTTTTCGTAAAATTCTTGCCGGGTGATATCCACTCCATCTTCCAGGCTCTTTCCATCAATAATAATGATATTGGGTATGACATGGATTAGATAGCGCTCTGCGTAATCTGCAGGGATATCGGCTGTGCTATCCGTGACAATCGCAATTTCTGGAAGAGCCTGAGGTACCATGGATTTATTCAATTGATATGATGAAGTAATAGTGTGGTTGACCACCTTCCTGAACGTCGAGATCCTGGTCCGGGAAAGATTTACGGATGAGATCAGCAATCCGGTTTGCTTCTTGCTTGGGGATGTCCGCGCCGTAAAAAAGCGTGATCAGCTCAAAGTGACTGGCATGAGCTTTCTCCAGTAATCCCAGGCAGGCTTGCTCTAATGAGTCGGCTGCCAATACCAGTTTCCCGTTCAACAAGGCAATAACCTGCCCTTCTACCGTGCTGACGCCATCGATTTCCACACTTCGGGTGGCAATCGTAATTTCTCCAGTCTCAATCTGGTCCAGAGCCTCGGTCATTTCGCGGACAACTTCGTCAAAATCACCTTGAGGCGCTAACCTGAACATCGCGGCCAAGCCCTGTGGGACACTCTTGCTAGGAACAACAGCAACTTTTTTAACTGTCAGGCTTGATGCTGCCTGGGCAGCCAGGACAATATTCTTGTTATTCGGCAGGATGACAATCTTCTCTGTGGGCAGATTTTCAAATGCGCGGATGATCTCTTGCGTGCTAGGATTCATTGTTTGCCCGCCCTCGACGATTGCAGCCACGCCCAGGCTGGCGAACACGCGGGATAAGCCATCGCCGGGTGATACCGCTACCACCGCGATCTGATCCGGCTCAACCGGTGCGTAGGTGAGCTTTGTGCCACCTGCACTGGCTTCAATTTCCTCCATCTGAGCGACAAGGTTTTCGATTGCAGCCTTGGTGACAACTCCCAACGAACGCGTGTAATCCAAAGGCTTGTATAGGTTTTCGGTTGGCACGTGGATATGCAGGCGATAAATCCCGTCTCCCTCGCCAACCTGGATCGAAGTACCCATCAATTCCAGTGTATGGTAGAAAGCTTCGATATCCAGAGGGGTTGTGGGGCGAAAATCGACGACGACTTCAAAGTCCTGTCCCGGCTCGATGGATTGCAGCGTATTTTCCAGCACCATCGCTCCGAGCGGCTGGACTGTTGTGGTGGGCATCTCCAGGGATTGTCCATAGGCAAACCGCAGCATCCCTTCAAAGATGAAGAATAGCCCTTTTCCGCCCGAATCAACCACTCCGGCTTCTTTGAGCACTGGGAGCAAATCGGGCGTGCGTTTGACGGACAGATCTGCTGCCCGTACAACGATATCCAGCAAGACAATCGGGTCGCTGGTAATCGCCAGGCCTTCTTCTGCTGCGGTTGCGGCATCTTTGGCAACCGTCAAGATCGTGCCTTCCACTGGTCGAACCACGCCTTTATAGGCGGTGTCTCGCGCTCCGGCCAGGGCGCGGGCAAAGCTGGGGGCATCCAGGTAATCCTGGTTATCTACCGCTCTTGCAAAACCTCGCCAAAGCTGGGATAGGATCACGCCAGAATTACCCCGGGCACCCATCAAGGCACCGTGTGCCACGGAGTGCGCCATTTTCCCGAAATTTCTCTCGGGAGAGTTGGCGATCTCATCGAAAGCAGATTGCATAGTTAATACCATGTTGGTTCCGGTATCCCCATCGGGCACAGGGAAAACATTCAATGAGTTCACCAGCTGCTGGTTCGTGCGCAACCAGGTCAAGCCAGCCTCGACCAGAGACTTCATCGCGGTACCGTCAATGGGTTTTTCGCGGAAACCTTTGGCTATTTTTTGAGAGAGCGAAGTATCTGGTTCATCTATCATTGATAAAATTAATCCCATTCACTGACGCGTAAGCCCTGGACATGTACGTTGACCTGGTTAACCGGTAAACCCAGTGCTTTCTCAACATGATATCGGATGGTGTTACCGACACTAGAAGCCACTGATTTAATCCGCGTACCGTACTCTATGATAATGTAGACATCAATATTGATATGGGTGCCGTCGTAGTGCACCTCTATTCCGTGGGTTGGATCTTTCACCAGGACATTGCTCAAGCCCGTAACAATGTTTTTTGATGCCAACCCGACCACACCGTAAGATGTGCGTGCAGCTTGATATGCAATCGTTGCGATAGCACGAGATGATACATGGATGCTACCTAGTGGGGTTTCTTCGCCGGTCATGTTATTCCTCAGCAGATTCTCCAAATCGCAGCTTGATATCGGTAGGGTATTGTGGTAAACTTATGCGGCTGTCAGCCGGTCAAATCGAAGTAAGGAAGTGAAATTATGGCAAAATGTGCACATTGTGGTAAGAAAACTACTTTTGGTCGCAACCGCCCCTGGTCCAAGAAATCGACCCCGCGTACCTTCAAACCCAACCTTCAAACTATCAGCGTTCTCGAAGATGGTAAGATGGTGAGGAAGGTGCTTTGCGCCAAGTGCATTCGGACGCTGGTCAAAACGAACTAACGAGTCCCAAAACCCTACACGGTAGATTAAAAATCGCGGCAAAAGCCGTGATTTTTGTTTAATGCCAGCGGCAATGCGGAGCTTATGCGAAACACGGTGTATGATACACGCCAGACGGGTAATTGGCAAGGGTAAGATCCTATCGGTATAGAAACATGACCCATAAGTAAAATGGAAACAATCCCCCCACCGCGATCAGGGCTAAAAGTCCCAGGACGATTGAGATCCAATCTAACTCAAATGGATTCTTTTTTAACCCCTGGCGGCTCACGGATACGGTCTGGCGTGGCTGGTAATGGTTGGCAGACGGAGGGGGAGAGTTCAGGGTAGCATCGTTGACTCTAGGAGATACTTGCACCGTTTCTGTTTCACGTTGCTTTGCCAGTTCCAGCGCAGCCGGCAGATCCAGACTTGCCAGGGAGGTGGCTGACTCAGAATGCTGGCTAAGCGAGACCAAAACACGGCCTAGCTGATCTGCTGTGCGGTAGCGGGCAGACGGTTCTTTGGATAGGACTTTAATGATGATTTGTTCCAACCCGGGTGGAATATTTGGGTTTGCCTGGCTTGGCGATGGCGGGGGCAACTCGCGGTGCAGGCGAGCCAGGTCTTCCGGCGTGCTGGCACTAAATGGCAATTTGCCGGTCAGCATCTCATACAGCACAACACCCAGTGAATATACATCTGAAGCAGGGGAAGGAGGCGTGCCAGTTGCCTGTTCAGGAGAAAAGTATTGTGGTGACCCCCAGACAACATCGTATTTCTCGTCGGGTTGGATGGATGCCAGCGCCCGAGCAATCCCAAAATCGGCGACCTTCAGGCGCATGTCAGGGGTGATGAGCATATTGTGCGGCTTGATATCGCAGTGTACAAGCCCTGCCCGGTGAGCATAACCAACACCGGCGCAAGCCTGGATCATCAGCGAGAGGGACTCTTCAACAGAAAGACGGCTGCGTTTTTTTACCAGATTTTTCAGGTGGTCGCCCGGGATATATTCCATAACAATGAATAACCGTCCCGTATCAAAACCGAAATCGTGTATCGTAACGATATTGGGATGGGAAAGATTGGCAGCCGCTTTGGCTTCCTGGTGGAATCGTTCCCGGAATGTAGGGTCGCTGGAGAAAGTCTCCCGTAAGATTTTGATCGCAACATCCCGCTCCAGCATCCGGTCGTGGGCGCGGTACACCACGGACATCCCGCCACTTCCTAGCAGCTCCTGGAGTTGATATCGGTTGTTCAACAATACAGGTTCGGTCATTCCATGTCCGGATAGACGATATACAATGAGCTCCCAGACTCACACGCGCGGTATTACTTTTCTCCCGCTGGTTGTGTGGCACTTATCTGGGTTGATTTTACCATTACGCAGGATGGATAGCTCGGGTAAGTTGTCAGAATAGAGCAATTTCAGTTAGAATCAGCCCATTATGAAGTGCCTGGTCGCTTATAACCCAGCCGCCGGAAGATATCCATCTCGCCTCCTTGTTGAGCGAGCTGCCAGGGTTTTTATCGAATATGGCTGGGCTGTTAGACTGGAACAGACCCTGGATAGTGAGCATATCACCCGTCTGGCTCGCCAGGCAGCCCATTCCGGTGTGGATTACTTCATCATCGCTGGCGGCGACGGCTCAGTTAATCGGGCTGTCGCTGGTCTGGTTAATACGGACACTGCCCTGGGAGTCTTGCCCGCCGGCACTTCGAACGTTTGGGCGCAGGAGCTCGGGCTACCCGGATTGTCCTGGACACGCTGGATGGCTCTCGAAGAGAGCGGTCGCCGGCTGGCGCAGGCTCATATTCAAACCGTTGATGTTGGCACCTGCAATCAAATTCCATTTTTATTATGGGCAGGGATTGGGCTGGATGGATTTATTATTCATCGCATCGAACCGCGCCGCAGGTGGGAGAAACATTTTGCTGTACTACAATACGCGGCTTCTGTGGTGTGGCATGCCAGCTTCTGGCACGGCATGAATCTACGGGTTATTGTGGACGAAAAGCCGATCAGCAGCGGTCATTTCTTGCTGGCTCTCGTTAGTAATGTGCGTTTATATGCCGGCGGGTTAGCCGAGGTTTCGCCTTTAGCCCGCCTAGATGACGGATTAATAGATTTGTGGTTATTCGATGGTGAGACCTTGGGAGATGTTGTCCAACTAGCCTGGGAGCTTTTTTCAGGCAGCCATGTTCGCTCTGAAAAAGTTCAGAGGATACAGTTCTCCCACCTCAGGCTTGAGTCAGACTCTCGGATGTATGTGCAGATGGATGGTGAGCCCGCCGAATGGGATGGCAGTATTGAGATCTGCGTCAAGCCGCAAAGCTTGCGGATCATGGTTCCCCCACGCATCCTGCACGACCTGTTTTCCCAGGATGGTGGATAACACCGTATAATTAGCCAACCCATAGACTGGTGGTCGCAGAGCATAATTTAGCATGGCAAAAATCCTTCAATTTGTTCGCAAAGATCCAATCTTGCTCTTAATTGTTGCGATCCCGCTTGCTGCGCTGGCTGAATTCGCTCATTGGGGGGAGTTGTGGGTGTTTGCACTCTCAGCGTTGGGTGTGATCCCCATGGCGCGTCTCATTGGTTCATCGACGGAGGCGCTGGCTACATACACCGGTCCACGCCTGGGAGGGTTACTCAATGCGACCCTGGGCAACGCTGCAGAATTGATTATCACCATTTTCGCTATCCGGGCAGGATTGCTGGAGCTTGTGAAAGCTTCTATTACAGGTTCTATTCTGGGGAACCTGTTACTGGTCATGGGAATGTCGATGTTGCTGGGCGGACTTCGGAATGGCTGGCAGAGCTTTGACCGCCGTCACGCCTCCAATAATGCGATTTTGTTAACCCTTTCAGTGATAGCGCTGGTGATTCCCTCCTTGCTCAGCCATTACATAGGACCTGACGACAGCCTCGAAGTAGAAGCGCTTAGCCTGGGAGTGGCTGGGATCATGATCTTCTTGTATGCTCTGGGGCTGGTTTATAGCTATAAGGGCAAGAATCACCCGGTTGAGACACCGATGAAGGAAGTCCAGGTGGCTCATCATGCCCCTGCCTGGTCTTTGAGGACGGCGCTGATAATCCTGGCGGTATCCACGATAGGAGTAGCCTACTTGAGCGAGTTGCTGGTCGGGGCGGTTGAGCCAGTTGTGGCGATGTTGGGCGTATCTGAATTCTTCCTGGGTATTATCCTGATCCCTTTAATAGGCAATGTCGCGGAACACCTGGTCGCTGTCCAGGTGGCTATCCAGAACAAGATGGATTTGAGCGTCGAAATCTCGCTGGCATCCAGCCTGCAAATTGCCCTATTTGTCGCCCCGGTTTTGGTATTTGTCAGCCTGTTTATGGGGAACCCGCTCACCCTGATTTTTAACCAATTCGAGTTAATTGCCCTGATCGCAGGCGTGCTTATTGCAGCATTGGTCTCGTCGGATGGCGAATCGAACTGGTTGGAAGGCGCTGAGCTGCTGGCTATTTACCTGATCTTGGGCCTGGCTTTTTTCCTGATCCCATAGGAAGAGAGGAGTGGGTCGGCTGTCCATGTTTCGCCGGTTGCTTAATTTTTGGGTGCTTGCCGGGGCTGGTGCAATTGCGATTGGCTTGTTGTGCCTGGTTATAATTCTCCTCTCGGCAATCCGACCCGATCCAGAGCCATCCAGCCCGGCAACGGCGGTATTGTATGTTATTCCCTATCTCTCCCCAACAGCGCCACCTGCAACGGCTACGGCAACGCCAACCGAGTTGGGACCAGAAGGGTCTGCACCCCCATCACCACCACCTGGAGAGGTGGCGATTGGTGCAGCGGTTCAGGTGACCGGAACGGGGGGCGATGGGCTGCGCTTACGCAACCAGCCAGGTTTACAATCTGAAGTGGAGTACCTTGGATTGGAAGGTGAGATATTTACGGTTGATGATGGTCCGATCCTGGCAGACAGTTATACCTGGTGGTACTTGATTGCACCTTACGACGAGACAGTTCGCGGCTGGGCTGTATCGAATTACCTGAAACCCGCACAAAATCCTTAAAACAGGTTTCAATTCTGACAGTCTGGTAACAGGATGGGCTTTTATGCGATTATGATTAACAGGATGAGCAAAGTTTTTTGGGGCAGTCACACCTCAGTGACAGGAGACATTTTACTTCGATGAGCGAATATAGACCATCCGGCATTACTGCTAATCGTCAGACCCGCGATCTTACCATCACCTGGAATGATGGTCATGTGAGCTGCTACTCCTTCTCTTTGCTACGCCATGCCTGCCCGTGTGCGGAATGCCGCGGGGGGCATGATAAGATGGGTTCTCAACCTGATCCGAACGTGTTTTGGATGGCGGACGAGGATACCCCGGCAACCCGCCTGCGGAATCTTGAAGCAGTTGGCACCTACGCCCTGACCATCGAATGGGAAGATGGTCATCATTATGGGATATACAACTGGAATTACCTGCGGGCGCTGTGTCCGTGCACCGATTGTCGTCCTGGAGTAGATCATGCTGGATGAATCGCTGGACGCGGTGTTCTCGATGGTTGAAAAGGCGTTTATGCGTCTCCAGGCGGGGGATGTATTAGTTTCCTGCCTGGAGAAGGACGATACCGCTCCGATGCAAAAGCTGGTGGAGGGGCTGGTGCTGGTTGGCCCGCAGAGCTTGAATGCCTTACGAGAAATTCGGGCAGAGGTGACCACCCGCAAGGTCGAATTTCAAGAGGAAATTGCCAGGGTATTTTCTAAAATGGAAGATGAATTGCATGTCCTTGGGGTGAACCTGGCAATACTCCCGGATCATATCTCGATACACAATCTGGAACCCAACAATTTCAATCACTTGCTGGGTCACCAAAGATTTCCAGACGATGCCTCTCAGGTCAAGTGTGCCAGGCTGCTCAACTCATCGAAAGAGATTATGAGCCAGCTGGCGCGCCAGATCCTTCTGTTGGATGAAGTTGAGCTCTATCTGGATGATTGGATCTGGGGGTTAATGTACCAGTCGGCTCACCAAATTGGGGCGGGTATTGTCCGCTCTGGCAAGCTGAAAAAGCAACTGCATTAAGCTATAAATAATCCCGTAAATTGTGCTCGACGGCGTATGCTGCTGCTTCAGCGCGGTTGCTTACCCCTAATTTCGAGAGTATGCTGCTGACATAATTACGCACTGTGCCTTCTCCGAGAAAGAGGGCTTTGGCGATCTCCCGGTTAGTTTTCCCTTCTGACACCAGTAAGAGAACGTGGCGCTCTTGCTGGGTCAGGGCAGAAAATGCAGACGCCTCTTCTTCTTTGGCTGCCTTACGGACTTCCTGGAAGATGCGCTGGGTCACGGCTGGGTCGAGCAGGGCTTCTCCGCGCCCTACGGCTTCGATTGCCCGCACCAGATCCTCTCCGCCAATCTGTTTCAATACATATCCAGATGCCCCAGCACGGATTGCTGAGAAAAGCATCTCATCCTCAGCATACGAAGTGAGCATAATCACCTTCGTATTTGGGTAGTTCTCAGAGATCTCCTCACAGGCTTCGATGCCAGAACCGCCTGGCAAGCGAATATCCATGACCACGACATCCGGTGTGTGGCTGGCAACGCGTTCCACAGCTTCACGAGCTGTGCTTGCCTCGGCAACTACTTCGAAGTTGGGGTGGCGATCGAGGAGCGATTTCAACCCCAGGCGAACTACTTCGTGGTCATCTACCAGTAAGATCCGCTGTTTTGTCACAAGTATTCTCTCCTTCGGCGGAGAGTATAGCTTATAGTTAGTGTCATGGCAAGGTCATGTCCATTTTATTCCACGGGCGGTGATTGGCGCCGGAAGTCAACAAATCGATAGCCAACACCCCGTTCGGTTAAGATATATTGAGGGTTAGAGGGATCCTTTTCCAGCTTCTTGCGCAAGTAGTTGATGTATAGTCGCACATAGTGGGGCTCATCCCGGTATTCGTAGCCCCATACTTTGGCTAAGAGCTGGTCGTGGGGGATAACCCAGCCGGCGTTTTGCACCAGGTGGTAAAGCAGGCGATATTCAGTGGGGCGGAGCTGGACAAGCTCGCCATCAAGCCAGACCTCACGGCGGTCGAAATCCAATTTCAAGCGGTCATCCACAACGATCAATCCATGTGGAGCGCCTGCAGCCGCTTCAGTTCGCCGCAGAACCGCTCGCACCCGGCTGACCAGCTCGCGAGGGCTAAACGGCTTTGTGATATAGTCATCTGCACCCAACTCCAACCCGCGCACCCGGTCGTCTTCCTCCCCCTTAGCAGTCAGCATAATTACCGGCACCGAGCTGATCTCGCGCACCATGCGCAAAACCTCGAAGCCATCGATGTCTGGAAGCATCACATCCAGCAGTATGAGATCTGGCAGGCTGCTGCGCAGGCGATCGATAGCTTGCGTACCGCGGAATGCCTCTACCACCTGAAACCCATCGTGCTCCAGATTCAACCGGATGAAGCGCACCATCCGCTCTTCATCATCTACCACCAGGATCCGGCGATCGCGTAATCGGGTATCCATGGCGATTACTCCCGGACGAAGCCGATGATATCTTCTTCTTCTTTACCGACCAGAACTTCGATAAAGTTCAGACGTTCCACCGGCCAGTACACTGTGACGACATTCTCTGCCAGGTAGTGCAGGTCTTTGCCGTCCAGGCGGCGTGGATTATGTACTGCCACCAGGTTATCGCCTGGACCGGGCAGCTCATCCACTTCGCCGACCACGGGATCAGCGTTCTGGACGTGGAGGATAAGTGTGATTGGCACAAGCGCCTCCTTACGACCGGATAATTATCTCGATTTGAAACTTGCCCAGGGCGATTATATCGCCAGCGGTGAGCGGGAATGGCTCATAAGAGGGGATCTTCTCCCCATTAACCAGAGTCCCGTTGGCTGAGCCTAAATCTGACAAGCTGACGCTATCGCTCGTGACGCGTATCGTGGCGTGCAGCCTGGATACTCCACCTTCGTAAGCCCGGTAGGGCGTCAGATCTATGTCGGGCAAGATGGGCTGGGTTACGCTCACCCTGCAGATGGTGAATTCTTCGATGCCCACCAGCGGTAACACAAGCCCGGTC
>Ga0105100_10000198_pt1 | contig 35104 bp, 19 predicted proteins | sample PPLLak12cMay2015_2_FD_87033 | JGI IMG/M metagenome (GOLD analysis project Ga0105100, IMG submission 87033) | Freshwater sediment microbial communities from Prairie Pothole Lake near Jamestown, North Dakota, USA - PPLs Lake P8 Core (1) Depth... | ecosystem: Environmental > Aquatic > Freshwater >... | reverse complement strand
AGGGTTTGAACCAGTTTGCCTTCCGGTGAGTATATTTCCAGAAATACCAGGGAGGGCTTTACCAGTTCAAACTGAATGGTTGTTTTATCTGTAACCGGATTGGGATAAACAGTTGCTGTGGATGCCAGCTGATGCTCAGCAATATCCGCAGGATTGGTTGATGTGTAATACAACTCGATCCCATTGCCGGTTCCAAGGTTGCGCGAATATTTCCTGGCATTGGCGTTGTTCCAGTGTTCATGGGTACCCAGACTGGTCAGCACCGAACCGTCACCTTCCGGATCGTAGCTTATCCCGGACGGCCAGTTGGCAGGATCAGCTGCCTGGTGGAGGAAATCATCAGTGCCGTTAAAACGCGGGAAGGGCCCCTTATCATCCGTGGTTGGCAAACCTTCGGTCGGGTGGTTTTCATCAAACTCATTGTACAGAAAATCATAGCCTACCGATTCAATGGCTACCGGATCCTGAGAAAGAAACAATGACGAAGGCCAGTCATTGTTAAAAGGTTCCATGCGCCATTTTACAGGAGGATGCCCCCAGTTTACAGAACCCCATATTCCGTCAACAAGGTAGAGCATGGTTTTTCCGCCCAGATCCTTATGACCCATAATATCCACAAAACAACGGTAAACGCCGTACTCTCCGTTAACCGCTTCCCCGGATGCATCCGGACTGGGCAGAGAATAATGCAGATGCCATGCTCCGCCGGTGTATGCACCCAGTGAGCCAAAATGATTTTTGCTGCCCAGCGAAATGCCGGCACGGTGATGTTTCTTGAAAACGGGTATGTTGATCAGGTAAGCGGCATCAACATAAGCCTGAGGCAAGACATCTTCATACCTCAGGTCACTGTCATCGCTGGAAAAGAGAACGGCGGAAGCGGTGGGTTCAGCTTGTACGCGACCGGATTCATAACCCCAGTAAGTCACATCGGGAAATGCAGCATTCAATGGATTATAGGTAATATTGTTCATGGCGCAGGCCGGATCGCCGATGCTGATGTCGGTCTGTGCCACACCGACGATATTAACCAGCTGATCAAGAATAGCCAGGCATATCTGCGGAGAAGTGTTGATATTTCTCGGATGGCTTTGTCCGTTCAGGTTGATCTTAATGGCAATTTTTTCTCCTGCCTGATAACCGGTCTGTCCTTTGCCATGGTTCTCATTGAAATATTTGAAAATATTGGTCCAGGCCTCAGCATCAGTAGCTCCCCCCGAAAGATTTCTCAAACCCTTGGAAAGCATGGCTTTCACAAGATCCTGGTCAGTATTGGCATCGAGATACCAGTAATCGCCTGTGACATTCTCACAATTTTCATCTGTAACATTCGGATCGTATACCCAGACTACCCTGCCGGGAAAAATACCTTTGGCTGTGCCAATGGGCTCATTCCCGGCCTGAGGCGACTGCAGCGTAACCTGAGCAGCTTTTGCAGTCCTGTCAGTGCTAACAATCGTCCAGATACCCGCTATAAGACCAAGAAAAACAAATAAGCCGGCCCACAGATATCTTGCCTGATAAAACCGTTCGCGGGCTTTCCTGAAAAGAAAAGTAAAACCTGTTATCCCGATCAGGTATGACATAAAAGATGTTGCTACAGGCATTGCCGCTTTCATGCAGGGATAATTCATACGGCTGGGTTTGGGAATGACCCTGATCAGCATCCAGACGGTTGACAGGATACCCACAACAAGGAAGACGATTCTGGAAGGAATATTCAACTTTTTCAGGAAGGAAAATATCTTTTCTTTCCCCGGAAAATTTAACAATCTGCTGTTTTTCATGATCAATGATATTTTAAGTTTATTTAAAAGCTATAGTTAGACCTGGTGGCTCTCCTGTCCAATCAGCGTATGGTTAATTCAGTGGTGTAATCCCGGCAACCGGAACCGGAACAAACCGATAACCGGCAAAGATACACCCCCTTCATTCCTTCCGGAACCCATATAAAACTATGATCGCCCGGAACCAGGGCAGGGAATGACAAAGACTGAACCATTTTGCCGGCAGCGGAAAAAATTTCACAACTAACATCAGCCCTCTTGTCCAGTTGAAATTCGATGGTTGCCGACACAGAAACAGGATTGGGATAAATCCGGAAAGACCTCACCAACTCAGGCTCCTTTAATCCGGGCGTTACCTCTGCGATATACATCAGCTCTATTCCGTCACCCGTTCCGAGGTTCCTTGAATATCGCTTGTCGGTGGCATTATTCCAGTGTTCATAAACGCCAAGACTGGAAAGGACCGATCCGTCACCTTCAGGGTCGTAATCAATGCCGGTCGGCCAGTTAGCCGGATCAGCGGCCTGCATCAGGTAATCATCAACGCCGTCGATGTATGGATATTGAATCGAAGCACTTTTCGAGGCATATTCTTCAAGCAGGAAATCATAACCTACTGATTCAATAGCAACCGGATCCTGTGAAACAAAAACCGAGGATGGAAAATCATTATTGAACGGGGTCATCTGCCACTTTTCCACAATGCCATCCCAGTTCCGGCCAGCCCAGATACCATCCAATATGTACAACAGGGTTTTCCCCCCCAGTTGTTCATGGCCCATATAATCAACCAGGTGACGGTATTTGCCGTGCCCGTTATTTTCCCCGGGCAATGCATAATGCATAAACATAGCCGATTGCCCTTCCGGACTTGTCCCATCTTCAATAATGGAGCCCTGGTGATTTTTAGCGTTCAGTGTTATGCCTCCGACATCATGGGTCTTCAGGCATGCCATATTGATGAAATACGCAGCATCAACATATTCCTGCGGCAGTCGCGAATGATTTATCCCGTCACTGAATTGCAGCAGGGCACCGGCGGTGAGGGTAGTCTTTTCCCTTTCGTTATATCCGTTTCCATCCATGTAATGAACATCCGGAAATGCACCATGCAGCATATTCCAGTAAATGTCATGAAATCTGCGGAACGGATCGCCCAGGTATATATCCGACTGTGCGACCCCCGCAACAACAATCAACTGATGCAGTAAAGCAAGGCACAGCTGGGGAGTTGCATCCATATGATCAAGCCATGTCGTTTTATTCGTATAATTATTCCAGTCAGGGCAGCATGATGTGGTCAGATTAATCTTGATATAGATCTTTTCACCGGTTGTGTAACCGGTTTCTCCCTTGCCATGCCGGTTATTGAAGTATTTAAACAGGGCCTCCCATGATTTGGCTAAATCCAATTCGCCGGTGACATTCACAATAGCGGCACTCAGCATGGCCTCCACCAAATCTGCATCAGTATTCTGAAACCAATAGTCCCCCGGAGTGTTGGTGCAGTTTTCTTTTGTGGCATCGGGATCATGAACCCAAACAACGCGGCCGGGCATAATCCCTTTAGCCACACCTGCAGGAGTATTGGCTGAAAATTGCTGTGCGGCCGGGGTGACCGGTTTGCCCTCAAAGGACGTTGATGGGATCGTAATGATGGCTAAGATCAAACCTGCCGCCAGCAATGCAATGGCTGGCCAAAGCCGTGAAGCCATAAGATATTGCCGGGATTTCTTAAATGAAAGAACAGAACCGGTAAGGCTCAACAGGTAAATAAAAAATGCAGAGGCCCAGGGTGCAACAATGCGCATGCACGGATACACGGCACGCTGGGGTTTGGGCAATACCCGGATGATAAACCAGACTGTTGAAAGTATGCCGGTAATAAAAAAGATTATCCGGAACCGGATGAGCTTCATTTTTAAGAAATCCATTGTTTTCCCCTTCCGGGATATGGGTAAAAGCCCTCTGTCAGTCATGATTCACATATTCGTCAATCAACCCGTCCGGTCCCTGGGGACCTGGACGGGTAAAACAAGTCAATCCACTTATGCAAGGCTTACAGGGTCGAAGCAGACAATCACTGTATGTCCCTCAATATTTCCTTTATTGAACCGTAATCTTAATCTTGTGCTCAAAGGTTTCACCGGTAACCTGTAATATATATAGTCCCGGAGTATACCTGGCCTTGTCCGATACGTCGATCCTTTCGCTGAATGTACCCCTGTCGGCCCCGAAAACCAGGGGCGTTTCAACCAGCTGACCGTTGATGGCGTATATCCTTACCACGATCTGCTGCGGCTGGGTGCAATTTCCCTGCACATACAAATAATTGCGCACCGGATTCGGATAGGCTGTCAGGTTCTCAATGCCGGTTAAGACATCGGGGATATCGTTGACATATTCCTTGGTGATGAAGTTGAATACCTCAGACCAGGGGCCGGTCTCTCCGTTTCGTGTGCCTGCAATGCGCCAGAAATACTGGCGTTCGTATCCAAGGCCACTGAGTGAATAGGTTTCATCCGATATGTTGTCAATGACAAGCCACGGATCTTCAAAGGTATAGACAGTATCCACCTGCAGGGAATATGCTGTGGCTGCCGTAAGATTCTGCCAGGAAAGTATAGCGGGAGCGGGGATTTCGGTTGCATCATTATACGGTGATATCAGGCCCGGTGCTTTCAGGGCGACAATGCCGGGGACCGTGCTGAAATATTCAATCCCTGCCGGAGTTGCAATCCACACATTTCCCTTCATGTCGGAAGTGATATGATTGATGATGTTGCTGACCAGCCCGTCGTTTTCCGTATAATTGAATACTTCGGACCCGGCTATCACCGACAATCCCGAAGTGGTTCCCAGCCATACATTATCATAGTCATCGATATGAACGGCAATGACGTTGGTGTCAACCAGGCCCGAGTCAAGCGCATATTTGCCCCAGCCTTCCTTGGCCATATTGGTGGTGTGCCTGTTGGCGCCCAGGGAGGTACCGACCCACTGGATATCACCCTTAACGGCGATAGAGCGGACATCATTCGAAGTGACCTGCGACCAGGGCAGACCATAGCCTGAAGCACCCGTGAAACCGTCAACATTGTCATAACTTACCCGGGCAATCCCTCTTCCTGCCGTGGCGATGTATGCCTGCTCGTCCGGAGGGTAGGACTTAATGTCAGTTATCACGTAATCCTTTACGGCAAAATCAATGATATCAACATCTGTGAGGGTGAAAAGGGTATCCCATTTATTGCCCTGGAATATGGTAATGGCCGTATCGGTGGCAATCCAGCGGTTGTGCACTGCATCTACGGCAACGTTGGAAATGGTATCGCGCAGCAGTCCTGAATTGCCTCTATGGTAAGTTGTTGCGGAGGTAATACCATCCACGTTATAGGAAGCAACGGTAAGGCCGCTGTCGGTGGCCATCCAAAGCTCGGTGCCATAACCGGTTCGTTCGTATTCAATATCCTTGATATTGCTGTTCAGCAATATGACATCGCCATTTTGCAGGGTATCATTCTTTTCGTAAATGGTCCAGGTTGAATCGGAAAAACGTGCAAGACCCATATCGGTGCCGATCCATTTGACATTGGACGAGTCCACAAAGATGATATTCACCTGGTTGCTGGGCAGTTCGCTGTTGGAGGCATCGATTGTGGAGGAAATATCAATCTTGCCGTCTTCTACCAGCACCAGTTCGATGCCGTTGCCGGATCCGAGGTTTCGTGAATACTTCTTGTCCGTGGCGTTGTTCCAGTGTTCATGGGTGCCAAGGCTGCTTAAAACCGTACCGTCTGCTTCGGGATCATAGCGGATGCCGGCCGGCCAGTTGTTGGTATCAGCGGCCTGGTGCAGGAAATCATCGGATCCTGCAAAGCGGGCAAAAGGCCCTTTATTGTCAGTAGCCGGCAATCCTTCCGTGGGATGGGCTTCATCAAATTCAGTATACAGGAAATCATAACCTACCGATTCAATGGCAACCGGATCCTGGGAAAGGAACAGCGATGAAGGCCAGTCATTATTAAAAGGGGTCATGCGCCACTTGACCGGAGGATGTCCCCAGTTGGTGGAACCCCAGATGCCGTCGACCAGGTTGAGTATGGTTTTGCCTCCCAGGTCCTTATGCCCCATGATATCGACAAAACAACGGTAAATGCCGTACTGTCCGTTTACTGCATCACCGGTAGCGTCAGGACTTGGTAGCGAATAATGCAAGTGCCATGCCCCGGAAGTATAGGCCCCTAGTGAACCAAAATGGTTCTTGCTGCCAAGCGAAATGCCGGAACGGTGATGTTTTTTAAAGACCGGCAGGTTGATCATATAGGCAGCGTCAAGATAGGCCTGCGGCAGTGCATCATCAAACCGGTTAGCGCTGTTATCACTTGATTTCAGCACCTTGGCTGCTGATGCTGCTGCAGGTGTGCGGCCTGTTGCCGTTCCCCAATAAGTAACATCCGGAAAGGCAGCATTGCATTTGTTATAGGTCACATCATTCATGGCACAATTGGGATCCCCGATGCTGATATCAGCCTGGGCGACACCGACCACATTTACCAGCTGATCGAGAATGGCATAACAAATCTGGGGGGAAGTGTTAATATTGGCTGACCGGTTGGAATTGTTGATCCCGTTCAGGTTGATCTTGATGACAATTTTTTCCCCCGCTTGATAGCCTATATCTCCTTTGCCATGGGTACTGTTATGGTATTTGAATATCTTGTCCCAGGCCGATGCATCGGTGGCGGCACCGGTAAGTTGCCGCAGACCGTCTGAAAGCATTTCACTGACAACACTTTGGTTGGTGTTGGCATCGGAAGACCAGTAATCGCCTGTAACGTTGGCGCAGGTCTCATCGGTGGCATCGGCATCATGGACCCATACCACGCGGCCCGGGTAAATTCCCTTGCCAGTGCCGACAGGCTCATTCCCGGCCTGGGGGCCCTGCAGGGCAGCGGTGTTTGCCACTGTGGTACTGTTTGTGCTGATGATGGTTGCCGCTCCTGCTATCAAACCCAGGACAATGAAAGCAACAGCCACCAGGTATCTTGACTGAACTACACGCTCACGGGCTTTGCGGAAAAGGAAAGTGAGACTGGTTATCCCGATGATATAGGCAACAAATGAGGATGCCACAGGCATCGCTGCCTTCATACAGGGATAGTTGACACGGCTGGGTTTGGGGATAACCCTTACCAGGAACCATATCAAAGAACCCAGACCCATGAAAATAAAAATTGCAGATGAAATCACACGCGATTTTTCAAGGGACAATTTATTGCGGGATGCTGACCATAAATTGTAAAATCCATTCTTCCAACTTTTGTTTTGCTTGCTCATAATACCGGTAATTTTAAAAGTTTATTTTTATTATTAATAATACATTATCACTCTTTTTACAGCCATCCATCAAATTTCCGTGAAAACCACGGCAATTTACTAAAACTCCTTTATGCTGTCGTGTCGATATAATTAAAGTTATTAAATGTCTGTTCATAATGTTAACACGTTAACCTTTATCGTCTGTTCCTCAACAGTATATCCATTATCCATAATACACCTGATAAGATAAAATCCATTAAGATTTCCGGGATGCCATTCCAGGCTATGATCACCCGCTTTCATGGGTTGATTAAAAAAGGTTTGGACCACTTTACCGTCAAGGGAACAGATCTCTATCCTCACCGCCGAATTTTGCCTGAGATGAAAATAAATGGTTGCATAAGCAGCAACAGGATTGGGATATATCCTGCATTCAGTCATTGTTTTATTATCTTCCATGCCGGCTGGCCCGGGAAATATTTTTATCAGTTCGATACCTGCACCGGTTCCAAGATTCCGGGAATACTGCATGGCATTGTTGTTGTTCCAGTGCTCATGAACACCAAGACTGCCGATGGGAGTTCCGGAATTGTCCGGATCATAGGTGAGTCCTTCAGGCCACCAGTCAGAACTGGCTGCCTGGTGAAGATAATCATCTATGCCATCCCATTGGACAAAAGTATAACGCGGAGGATTTGCAGCCATATTTTCATCCGTGAATTCCTTTTGCAGAATATCAATTCCCACAGATTCAATGGCAACCGGGTCCAATGAAAATATAAGCGAAGAACACCAGTCGTTATCAAAAGGCGAAGCATAAAATTTCTGAGGCTTCTGGTGCTCATATGAGGTTGACCACAGGGCATCCATGAAATACAGCAGTGTATTGCCGCCTAAATATTTCGAAGCCATTAAATCTACCATCACCCGGTACAAACGATATCCTTCTCTGACCGGATCATTCTCATTGTTTTTCATCAGGCCTTTATGCAACTGCCAGGAGCCATCGGTGGTATTGGAACCGAAGTGATTTTTAGCAAACATGGTAACGCCTCCCCAGCGATGGCCTTTCATGGCGGGCACATTGAGCAGGTAATTAGCTTCCATCATCTCCGTGAAGAAATTATGCGTTTTGACCTGATTCATGACAGCGCCCTTATCGGAATAATGAATGCCGGCCAGGGTGCTGGCGGTTATTTTGGTTCTGCCTGTTATGGTTCTCTGTGATACATAATGAACGTTGGGAAATTCTGCAGAAAACTTACTCACCATATTATTGAATATATCTGCAATCGGATCGCCGATATAGATCCTGTCCTGCGGAACTTTAGCCTCGTTAATCAGCTGACGCAACAATGCCATGATGGCCTGCGGAGAAGTATCAAATTCGATCGACTGGCCCGTCATTTCACCATCCGATCCCTGCAAACCACCCCATGCAGTGACGGCATTTATCTTGATGAAAATAGTCTCACCCGGTAAATATCCCGTATCACCTTTCCCATGACTGATGTTGAAGTACCGGAATATGGCATCCCAGGCATCGGCATGCGTTTCCTTTCCGGTCAATTGTCTGATGCCGTCAGCAAACATCTTATCCACAATCGTCTGATTACAGTTCTTTTCCTGCCAGTAAGCATCGCTGTAATTTGCATTCGTACAGTTTTCATTGGTGGCATCCGGATCAAACACCCAAACCACCCTTCCCGGTAAAATTCCTTTGGGGGTGCCAATCGGGTTATTGGGTCCAAGGGGGTCTGTAAACAGGGAGACAGGTCCATGCTCAACGGCAAGGGATGGCGATGACTGATATATCAGGGTTCCTGCACTGACAATGATCGCGATAGCCAGAAAAAGAAAGGCATATTTATAGCGGTTAATCCGGAAACGGGCTATTGCCTTTTTGAAGAACAACACCGATGCAGCCATCGTTACCAGGGTTGTGACAAATGAAAAGGCCAGCGGCATGGCGGCTTTCATGCAGGGGTAGGTGACACGGCCGGGCTTAGGGATAACACGGACCAGAAACCAGATGAGGGATATCAGTCCGATCATGAAAAACGGTACCAATGAAAAAAAGGCTGGCTTTCGGAACAATTCCGGTTTACCTGTTTTAGGATTGTAAATAAATATCATCTTGGTAACCTGATGAATAATCTTATTCATATAATGCAGACCGGATTAATAAAATTCTTATTAACAGGATTTATACCTCAATCATGTAAAATATTCTGTAATCTTTGGGTGTAAGGCATAGTGGGATCGTACACGCAGGAAGGATAGGATTGCCCCAACGAGATTGGAAGAATATTTATCAGAACATCACTTTTAGTATATCAAAACCTCACATTCAGTATAGGTAAAGGATTGCAAGATAATAAATTTTTACGAATCAGAATTCAAAATGTTCGGATAGAATGGTTCTAAATTTTATCCGGGATCACAACTTTTATATGGCTGACCTTGTCTTCAAACTGAACCTCAATCAAATATATACCACTTTGAACATGCATGAGGTTGATGGGAAATGCTATTTCACTTTGCTGAGGAGCATAGGTTTCCTGATATACCGTTTCACCATTTATATTGCTGATGCGAAGGTGAAAGCCTGCAGCAGAAAGTTCTCCTATCCGCAGATTAAAGAATCCGTCCGGTGATGGATTTGGATATACTGATACGGATGGTCCTGTATCCAAATTGTATTCATCCGTGCCGCTGAGCGGATAGTTATTCAGCTTTAGATAAAAGGTTCCGCTGACACCTCCGTAGGATCCATCAACCTGAACCCAGTATGTTTTTCCGGGTGTCAGTCCCGGCAACTCCTGGATGCAGGCAGCATAATCCGCTTTGGGCGGAAAATCGTCGTTGGCTGCCAGCATGATGTAGTTGCCCATATAAATATCATTGCACGATGGCGAGGAATACACGGCTATCTGATTGTCAAATCCACCTGATTCAATGGAAATCAGACCATTGTCAGGTGCTGTAAATTTGAACCAGAGGCTGTTGTCAATGCGGTCTTCCCCGTTGCACCATCCATCCTGGGTCTGGCATCCGTCACCCGATGAACCCGGCGCCGGAACAGGCTCAGTCTCTTCTTTTGTGGCACAGTCATTGCTAAAAGGGCCGTTTGTTCCTTCCGTCAGCAAGATAGCGTCACAGATATTGTCATTGCCGGTAATCATGACGGTTACCATTTTCCGGGTTATGCAGGTGCCATGCGTCGCTCTTACCGTGTAGTCCGTTGTGACTTCCGGAGAGGCAAGCACCCTATTCCCTCCGGTTGTATCGAGTCCGTCCGCCGGGGTCCAGACATAACTGAAATTTCCGCTCGCCAATAACGCTGCGGGAATTGTGTCGCAGGAATTAACGATATCGGGGATAACCTCAAAATCTATATCCGTTCCTACATCCAGTATCCCTTTTTTTACTTCTGTATCGGTGGCAGTACCTTGGGTCAATGTCATTGAGATATTCTTTTTACCGGGGGTTGTATAGGTGATCGTATGCGGACCTTCTGAATCTGCAGTCTGGGGTACTGCATCCTCTCCGAAATTCCACTGAAAACCTGTCGGATTTCCGATGGAATGATCTTCAACGGTAATGGTTCCGTTAACGCAGGCACTCGCATTGGAAATCAAATAATCAGCCCTCAGTATCTCCTGGTTAACAGCATTCAGCGGTGCCTGCCAGATGCCCCGGCCATAGGTAGCCGCTTTTAGCAGCGATGCGGAATAATCGATCTCAAGATCATTGACAATTACGTTGGGAAGGTTGCCGCTGTAATCTATCCATTGGGTGAGCTGTTCATCCGTGTAATAAACACCGATATCGGTACCGGCATACAATCCGCCATGGGAATCCTGCTGATATATGATGCAATTAACAGGAACATTGGGTAATCCCGCAGATTTGCTGACCCATGTATTGCCCCCGTCGGAAGTACGGTAAACTTTTGATCCGGTCGCATAGGAGGCGAAAGTAACCCATACTTTGCCGGGATCTGTGGGGGAGACTGTTATGGCCGTTATGGCAGAAGCAGGTAACCCTGCCGTTATATTGGTCCATGAGGTTCCTCCATCGGTTGATCTGATCATTACATCGCGGGAGGCAGCATACAGATAACGATCATTGCAGGGAGCAATAGCCAGGCTTTGTATATTGCCATTCAGCGGGATACCTGCTGGTAATGCAGACCAGCTTTTTCCGCCGTTGAGGGATTTATATACTTTATCATAACCGGCGTATAAGATGCCGGGTATGGTGGGATGCATGGCGAAAGGTGTAACCCAGTTCCCTTCGGGACTGCCGGATGGTGTTATGGAGGTGAAGGTGGCACCCCGGTCAACGGATTTTCGCAAATCACCATTATACATCGAAGCATAGATGATATTATTGTTGGTATAATCCACAAAACATTCCATCCCATCACCTCCCACTACTTCAAAGATGTCTTCTCCGTCCATCAGAACGGATCCGTTATCTTGGTTACCGGTTATTATAAGATCAGGATCGGTGGCTGATAAACCGAACCGGTATGTTTGCAGTATTTCAAGCCCGTCGCTTATATCAATCCATTTTTTGCCATCATTATAGGTTTTGGAAATGCCACCGTCGTTACCTGAAAAAAGGATTTCTCCGTGGGGGCTGTATAGAAGCGCATGATGGTCCGCATGTACATATTCATAACCGTCATCGTGATACCAGTTGCTTATCAGTGTCCAGCTTGTCCCTCCGTTGGCGGAGCGCCATATATTTACTCCGCCGGCATAAACTTCATTGGCATTACCGGGTGACACGGCCAGGGTAAGATCATACCATCCCTGCCCGCCAATATCCGAGCCTGTAGCTGACCAACCCAACAGGTTGAGCTTGTCATTACCGTATACCTTGGTCCATGAAATACCACTGTTGGATGATTTATACAGTCCGTGCAATCCGTCGTTGTCAGCGTCCGAGCATAGGGCATAGACAACTTCAGGATTATCGGCTGTAACGGCAAGTTCTATCCGGTTAATATCGGCACTGACAACGTTACCGGTCATGGTTTCCTGAAATGTCGCGCCCTGGTCGGTTGACCTGTAAACCTTTGCCATACCGTTGCTGTTGGCAAAAGTAGCTGCATATACGATGGAAGGTGTGCCGGGTTTGAATTCTATGTCTTTAAAATGACCTGATAATACCTTTGTATATGTATCCCAGGCATCAGTAGTTTTGTAAATTCCATCGGATGAAGCGGCCAGCATGCTTTTATTGTTTGCCGGATGCATCAGCAGCTTACGGAAAACCTTGGCATCTGAGACCGGCAGGGTCAGTGATGTGGTACCCCATGTTAATCCCCCGTCAGTTGACTTAAGTATTCCGATGCCATAGGCATCATAACTATCGCCATCACCGGTAGCAATATATAGATTATCCGGGTTCTTCGGATCAACGACAATACTCGATATCCCTATGGCAGACAGCTGATCACCGGTAGGAGTCCAGTTACTGCCTCCATCCGATGTTTTCCATATTCCGCCTGTAGGCGCTCCGGCCCACATAACCAACGAATCATCCGGATGGAAAGCAATGCAATCGATCCTGCCAATACCTCCGATTTCTTTTGAATCGATATCAACAGGTACTTTCGATGGACCAATAAAGGTCCAGACCGTCCCCGCTGCCGGTGACTGAGCCAGCGAACGCTGTTTTTCCTGAATTTCCTGCCATAATGACAGCGCTGGTAATTTACCCGTGGGATAAACACGGGGTTCCATGAAATATTCCCATCGCCTGAAAGGTTTGTAGCCTTTCCCCTTTTCCGGTTTCCTGTTTTCCCAGTATTTATGGAATGCCCGTTGAATGTCATAATAATCAATCTCTTCAGCGGATTTTTCACGGGTTATCTCATGCATCCAGGGCTGACAAAACGTTACAGATCCCGTAAACAGAAGAAAAGTCAATGGTACTATGGAAAATCGCATGGGCTAAGCGTTTAAAAATAAAGTTGAAGAAGAAATGGCAAAGTTATTGCAGAATTATTTCATCTGTTGCATAAAATCTTATTTACTTTGCAATGTAATTATCTTTGCATCTATAACCATACAGTTAACGAAAAAAAGACAGTTTTGATTCAAATATTATAAGCAATGGCACTCCAATTTAACAATGTTCTTAAGAAATTCTTTGGCAGCAAATCTGAACGCGATATCCGTGAGATACTTCCCCTGGTTGACAAGATACGTGCTGAATCTGACACGTTGCAGGATATCAGCAATGATGCATTGCGTGCGAAGACACGGGAACTGAAAAATCATGTGAAAGAGGCCGTAAAACCGGCAGAAGATGAAATCGCTGCCATCCGGGCACGGATTGAAAATGAAAATATTGAAATTGAGGAGGCAGAAGATCTTTATAAAAAAATAGAAGGCATCGAAAAGGATATTATCATTACCCTGGAAAATACACTCAACGAAATACTGCCTGCCTCTTTTGCTGTTGTGAAGGAGACCGCCCGGCGTTTTAAGGAGAATGAATACCTGGAAGCCACAGCAACTGATTTTGACAAGGATATTGCAGCCGTGCGCGACAGTGTCAGGATTGAGGGTGACAAGGTGAGATGGTACAGTACATGGATGGCCGGAGGTAATCCCATTACCTGGGATATGGTTCATTATGACGTGCAGTTGATAGGAGGTGTTGTACTGCACCAGGGTAAAATATCTGAAATGGCCACCGGTGAGGGTAAAACACTTGTCGCTACCCTGCCTGTTTTTCTCAATGCATTGGCAGATAGAGGAGTACATATCGTAACGGTAAACGACTATTTATCAAAACGCGACTCTGAGTGGATGGGACCCATTTTTGAGTTTCACGGATTATCCGTAGATTGTATTGACAAGCACCAGCCCAATTCAGAAGCCAGGCGAAAAGCGTACCTGGCGGATATTACCTATGGCACCAATAACGAATTTGGATTTGATTACCTGAGGGACAACATGGCCATCAGTCCGCACGACCTGGTGCAGCGAAAACACCATTATGCAATCGTTGACGAGGTTGACTCTGTCCTTATTGATGATGCACGGACCCCGTTGATCATATCAGGCCCCATACCCCGTGGCGAAAACCAGGAATTTGAAGAATTAAAGCCCCGGGTTGAAAAACTCGTGACTGTGCAACGAAGTCTCGTTAATAACATGCTGGCTGAAGCTAAAAAGCTGATTGGCGAAAACAAGACTGAAGAGGGCGGTTTTAAATTGTTACAGGCATTTAAAGGATTGCCGAAAAATAAAGCCCTCATTAAATTCCTGAGTGAAACGGGAAACAAGGCATTACTCCTGAAGACCGAGAATTTTTATATGCAGGAGAACAGCAAGAATATGTTCAAGGTGACCGATGAGCTATATTTTGTCATTGATGAGAAACTTAACTCCGTTGATCTGACTGAAAAGGGAACCGACCTGATAACAACCTCGGCAGAGGATGCCAGCTTTTTCATTATGCCTGACATCGGATCGGAGATTGCAGAACTTGAGAAATCAAGTCTTTCAGCGGAAGAAAGGCTTGTCCGCAAGGATAAATTACTGCAGGATTATGCCACCAAGTCTGATCGCATTCATACCATTAACCAGCTGCTGAAAGCTTATGCCATGTTTGAGAAGGACGTGGAATATGTAGTGATAGACAACAAGGTGAAGATTGTGGATGAACAGACAGGCCGTATTCTTGAAGGACGCAGGTATTCTGACGGATTGCACCAGGCTATCGAGGCGAAGGAAAAAGTCAAGATAGAGGCTGCCACGCAAACCTTCGCGACCATAACCCTGCAGAATTATTTCAGGATGTACCATAAACTGGCCGGGATGACGGGAACCGCAGAAACAGAGGCCGGAGAGTTATGGAATATATATAAACTTGATGTGGTGGTAATTCCCACACACCGAAAGGTTGTAAGGGATGATCGTGAAGATCTGATCTATAAGACCAAGCGTGAAAAGTATAATGCGGTCATTGACGAAATCGTGAACCTCAATAAGAATGGCAGGCCTGCACTGGTCGGTACCACATCGGTGGAAATATCGGAGCTGTTGAGCCGCATGCTGAAGATGAAGGGATTAAAGCATAATGTATTAAATGCAAAGCTGCATCAGCGGGAGGCCGAAATTGTTGCTGAAGCCGGCAAAACCGGTACGGTTACCATTGCCACCAATATGGCAGGCCGCGGTACCGACATTAAGCTGACAACAGACACCCGGGGCGCAGGGGGATTAGCAATCCTGGGTACTGAAAGACACGAGTCCAGGCGTGTGGACAGGCAGTTGCGCGGCCGGTCAGGCCGACAGGGTGACCCGGGAAGTTCCCAGTTTTATGTCTCCCTGGAGGATGACCTGATGCGTTTGTTCGGATCCGACCGTATCGGAGGCGTGATGGACAAACTTGGACTGAAAGAAGGAGAGGTAATTCAGCATCCCTGGATTACAAAATCCATCGAAAGAGCACAAAAGAAAGTTGAGGAGAATAACTTCGGCATTCGTAAGCGGCTGCTCGAATATGACGATGTTATGAATTCACAGCGCGAGGTTATTTATACCAAACGCCGCAATGCATTATTCGGTGAGAAAATACAGGTTGACATAGCCAACATGATGTATGATGCCTGCGAGAGCATGGTAAATCAGTATCATGGACAGGTTGACTTTGATGAATTCAGATTTGAAGCATTCCGTACCCTTTTTGTTGAACCCCAGTTTACAGCCCAGGAATATATCAAACTTTCGCAGCTGGAAATGACAGAGAGCCTGTACCACTCCATTAGAGAAGCTTACAAACGCAAACAGGATGCCATTTCAAAACAAGCCTATCCTGTTATTAAAGATGTATATGAGAAACAAGGTAAGCTTTATGAAAATATTATCGTCCCCATTACAGATGGAGTTAGGGTTTACAATATCCTGACCAACCTGGAGAAATCCGTTAAGACGCATGCAGAAGATCTGATGCGTTCCTACGAAAAAAGCATTATGCTTGCCATCATTGATGATGCGTGGAAAGAACATTTACGCGAACTTGATGATCTCAGGCAATCGGTTCAGACTGCGACCTACGAACAGAAAGATCCGTTGCTTATTTATAAGTTTGAATCGTTTGAGCTGTTCCGCACCATGATTGATACTGTTAACAAGCAAGTGGTCGGTGTTTTGCTGAAGGGACAGATCCCCATTCAGGATTCATCCGGAGTACAAAAGGGCCAGGCTCCAAGGCGTACTGATTACAGCCAGATGGAAGCCAACAAGAGCGATTATGAGTCTAATGCTCCCAATGGCGGTGCACCGGGAAATAAAAAAGATCAGAAAGTCCAGCCTGTGCGGGTTGAAAAGAAAGTCGGCCGGAACGAACTTTGTCCCTGCGGCAGCGGAAAGAAATATAAAAACTGCCATGGAGCGCAGAGTATGGCGGCGAGGGTCTAGGAAGATCTAGGAAGAAGGTAACCGGTAATCAGTAATCAGTGAAACAGAAATCCGCTACTGGCTAGTATCTACCAGCGCTATTTCATCTTCTTCACCAGCCCATCCAGCTTGGCATAATGCTTTTCACTGACAGGTGCAAGCGGAAGCCTGACATTATTGCGGGCAAACTTGAGTATTTCAAGCACTGCTTTAACCCCTGAAGGACTTCCTTCCTCAAACAATGCATTGATGATATCCAGCAATTTGTAATGCAGGGCATTTGCTTTGGCCAGATCTCCTTTCAATGCGAAATTCACCATTGCCGAGAATTCTTTGGGGAAGGCATTGGCTACTACCGAAATGACACCCGATGCGCCAACTGCAATCATCGGCAGGGTGATGGCATCATCGCCCGAGATGACCTGGAAGTTTTTGGGCTTATATTTGATAATCTGCATGATCTGGGCAAAATTTCCGGAGGCTTCCTTAACGGCTGCAATATTATTGAATTCTCCTGCAAGCTTCAGGGTCGTTTCTGCGGTAATGTTCGAACCTGTCCGGCCCGGAACATTATAGATGATGACGGGAACAGGACTGGCCGTTGCAATGGCTTTAAAATGCAGGTATATCCCTTGCTGGGATGGTTTATTGTAATAAGGCGATACGGAAAGAATGGCATCAACATTATCATACTCAGTAGCGCTGATGGTATTCAGGATCTCCTGCGTATTATTGCCCCCGATACCAACAACAACAGGAATACGTTTGTCAACGGTATCTATAACGTAATTAATTACTGCCTTTTTTTCATCTTTGGAAAGGGTAACCGATTCACCCGTTGTACCCAGCACAACAACATAATCTACACCGCCACTGATAATGTGTTCCAGGATCTTTTCAAGCGACTTGAAATCAATGCTGCTGTCATTCCTGAAAGGAGTTACTATGGCAACCCCCGTTCCGTTAAAAGACTTTTGTGACATGGTTCAGTTTTTTTTGAGGATGGAGAGATAATGCATTATTTGATTGATCAGAAAACTCAATTGCAGTTCAGTATGTGTTTTCTTTTCAATCTCCCGTTCAATATCATTGGTAACAGATTCTTCTTTCTGGTCTTTAAGAATTTCTTCATGAAGCCTCTTCATTTGCTCGGTCTCTTTTTCCGTGTCGATCATCAGATCAAGGTATTTTTCATCCGCTGCAAATTTTCCGACTTTGAAAGTGGCCGGAGAAAGGGCGACAATATATTGAATAGGATAATATTTCTCAAGACTCAGGTCAATCAATATGTCAAATGCTTTCTTTCCAAAAGCTTCGGCAATTTCAGAAACCGGCTTGTAATACCAGTTGAGGTCATTGCGTGAAAAAAAATCAAAACCTTTCCTGTATAAATAATGGTCAATTAACTTTTTACTGTTTACATATCCCAGTATACTGACATTGGAATGCTCGGAAAGCCTCTTAGCAAGATCTTTGATGATCTCAAAACTGACAGTTTCGGTGGCATTGTAAATAATACCAATATGTTGGGCATATTGTATGTTGCATACCACAGCAGACCGCCGCTGGTTCCTAATCTTTTTTTCCAGTATGCGAACGCCAATAATGGTTTTTATTCTCTCCGAAAGTTTCATCCTGCAATGTTAAAAAAATAAGCGGACTATTGAAAGCAGTTGATCAAAGGAATTTTTGATAAAAGAAGAAATAGTTAAAAAAGTTATAGAGGTTGTAATGCCTGCCTGCCGGCGAGGCAGGGTTGTAGTGGTTGCTTCGCCCACCAAAGCCCTGAGAAGGCAAATTTGGCAGTTGCAGGCGAAGGTGGGTTGTGAGGGTTATGACGTCAATCGCCCCTGAAAATCCTTCCGGTATATAACAACGCCGGCACCAGTGCTGATTGCCAGTATACCCTGTCGTGATTGCCTGTCCTTACATGATATTCATGGGGTATCCGGTACTGAATGAACAGCTTATGCAAGGCCTCGTTTCCGGGCAGCAGATAATCATAAAACCCGCAATCAAGGTACCAGCCAACTGTTCTTAGTGTATCGGGCTGCCTGAGGACAAGGTATAAAGGATTATTGTCCGCCCAGTGTTGCGTAATATGGCTGAATTGCTGAATACTGTCACCAAAGAGCGGTATAAATACCTGGTTATACTTGTCAGGCTTTTCATTCATGATCATACTGTCTGTGCGGATAGCAGCACTTAATCCGACAGCGGCAGCAAAATGTCCGGGATTTCTGAAACCATTGATCAATGCACCAAAGCCTCCCATTGACAGGCCCCCGATCACCCTGTATGACTTGCTGCGTTTTGTCCTGTATAAGCTGTCGACATAAGGGATGAATTCTTTTATGAAAATAGTTTCATACGGAAATTCATCATGATAGTCATTGATAAAATAGGATTTTCTTCCACTGGGTAACACAATTAACATGGGCGGTATGGCATGATTGCAGATCAGGCTGTCGGCTATACGGTGAATGGAAAAGTCATTGATCCAGCTGTTCTCATCTCCCCCCAATCCATGCAGCATATAGAGAACCGGAAAACTGTCCGGAATGTTGTAATAATCCGGAGGAAGATACAGCGAATAGCTGACATTTTCATGGGTTGTCTTACTGAAAAAAGTGAGGCTTCGCTGTACGGTACCCTCAATTTCTCCGGGGCGGTTATTGTTCAATTGCGGATAGACCGGTAAGAATTGGCTGACAAGGCCTGACATCAGAAAGAATGCAACAGCAAAGTGAAGCAACATGGGAATACCTGATTATGGTTTCTGAATAATGAAACCCCGGTGGATTGTTAAATTCCATCGGGGTTCGAATATAGCAATTATTCTACAAATGAAACCCATGCTATGATCACAACCCACCCTTCTCACCGCTCAATCCCCAAACAACTTGTCACTCCTGCCTGCCGGCAGGCAGGCGTCACTTACTTGTCCCTTGTCCCTTCTTAGTAACCATTCCCGCCACCAGCCCTATCAGCAGCATCAATATAAAAGCACCCGTGACAATGACCGGTCCCTTATTGACCTTCTTTGATTCAGCCAGCAACGTATAGTCTTTCTCGTTGAAAAGATCAGCATCGAACTCCCATGACACGGTATTCCCGTTAATGGTAGTGGAATTGGAGGAGATGATTACGCCCGGCATAATGGCCATGTTGGTGAAGGATTCTCCTACATCGCCCATATGATTTAACCTCCAGTTAAAATCATCAAGGCCGCTCCGGTTTGCCTGATGAAGGATGCCCGTATCAACCTGGTAGAATCCTGAAGCAAATTTAAGCAGGGGAAAATAGCTGGAATCGGTTGACAATTCAGAAGAATCAGATTCAACTTGATCCTTGAAAATTGACCATAGCCTGTCATGGGTCTTATCTGTTTCGGCAGGCTTCATGGTCCCGCTTTTATCCAGCGCCACTTTTACGGCATCAAAATAATCCTCAAAAATGCTTGCAAACATCCATTCTTCATACTTTTTTTCAAGCGATTCTTTTATTTTATTCATGCTGGCACTGTCACTTTTTGACAGAGCATTCCTTGTCAGGGTATCTTTTTTTAACAGTAACTCATTTGTTTCAGGTGAGTAATAGAATTCACCATCGCCGGCATGATACAATTCAAGTTCTTTGTCACTCAAGTAATCTGTTACCGGTATCCTGGTAAACGGAAAAATCTGTTTATACGTCTCAGCATACCGGTAAAAAGTATTAAACCACCGGAATCTCTTTTCCACCTTGACCTGTCTGGTCACCTTGCTTTCCCTCAGGGTATCCCAGTTGAGTTCTTTATTCAGCTCATCGGAGTTGCTGAATACCTTAATGGCTTTGCAGTAATATAAGGTATCCCGGGTTGTATCGCTGGTTGATTTTATCTGGTATCCTGTCGTTATTTCCCATGTGGAATCATGAGGAACGGGCAGTGAACCTTTTAAAACAGATGAAAAATCACCTTCCAGCAGCGATGAATCGCCACCCTCAACCAGCATGGTCCTTTCTATCGAACCATCCGGTAAAATCCTGGTGGTGATGGTATATTTCAGGTATTCTTTGCATCCGCTTACCAGGGCAACCAACAGCATAAAGCTGAACAGGTATTTCATAATTTTATTGCTTTTCATGGTGATGAGGTTTATTCTGTTATTGATTCATATTTAAAAAGTATATCCTGAACCATGTAATTATCCTGGTTGACATACTTTTTCAGTGATCTGTATTGTTGATTGCATAACAGGGATACATAAAGGTTCAGTTTATCAGGATGTTCCCTGAAATACCTATGCAGGTTCTTTTCAGTTTCTCTTTGATCAGCATTAAACCTTAAGAGGAACCGGGCTGAACTGCGCATGCAGTCCTCCACGTCAGCTTTTCCGGATTTTGCCCTGTAGGTTTCGCCTGCGGCAGCAAGCTGATTTTCCAGCTTTGTGACCTTTGAATAAATATAGGTTTGCTGAAAACCAAATGCAACAGCAATGATCAGCACACAGGCCAGCGCAACACGGCGTGCAAGCGGCAGCATAAAAATTTCCAACAGGCGGGCGAAAATTGCCATGAGGCTTGTTTGACCGGAGGTATCTTTTATGTCTGCCACAGCATTCATGATCCGTCCGGTAAGAAGTTCCTTATTGTCGGGCTCGGGATTTGCAGACCTGATCAGCGCAGCTATCCGTTCATTTTTAATATATGTCTGGTAAAGCCGGCTGCAAGATTCACATTGCGCGAGATGTTCCCGGAGCTTCTCCTGAAGGCCGGGTTCCAATTCCCCCTCCCGGTAAAGGGCAATCCATTTATGTGCCTTACTGCATTTCATTTTTTCCTTCTCCGTTTTTTATAAGATTCAACCGGATGGCATTCCGGGCATAATATAGGTTGGTTTTAACCGATCCCTCCGATATTTGCATGACCTGGCAGACTTCCTCGATGCTGAGATCCTGCAGGTCACGCAGCATAAAAACCATTCGTTGTTTCGGGCTCAGATGATCGGCCAGCATTTTGATATGTTCTGCCAAATCCTTTTCTTCCAGTTTTTCCATTTCATCATGCTGGCTCACCCATTCCCGGCTGTTTTCCGTTGATGATGCCGGGTAACCGGCAAATTTGTTTTTACTTTTCAGGCGGTCAATGCAAAGGTTCACGACGATCCGGTATACCCAGGTTGTAAATTTTCCCCTGAAATCAAAATACCTGAGGTTCAGCCAGACTTTTATGAACGTATCCTGCACGATGTCTTCCGCCTCCTGCCTGTGAAGCAGGGATCTGTATGCCAGACTGTATGCATACGGCTGATGGCGTTCCACAAGCCTCCGAAAGGCTGTAAGATCACCCTGAATACTTTGCCTGATCAGTTCATGATCATTATCGGGATGAACCTCCACAAAATGGCCTTTCACAGCATATTAATTTATTTCAGTAATGGGAAAAACAAATCGATATATCCATGATACGATCCGGAAGGAAAAAGGTCAAATTACCCCGGCGGTGTGTTTAAAATCCCGCCGGGGTAATTCAGCCTATGATAGCATGCGCCTAAAATACCTGGTTTTTTAAACCTTCAGGTTTTTCTTTTGTTGTGTCATACAGTCTTATTCTTACCGTGTAACTATATCGCCTGGCCGGCAACATATATTGCGGGTGGGGTAGGGCACCCCACGAATTGTCCCCGCCGACCCCCATCTGCTTATAATCAATATTCAGCGAAGTCCATGGATTTTTTTTAATATCGGTAGTATGCTTTTGCTCTTTTTCGAATCCGTTCTCAAAATCATCCCTTGAAAAATGACTGGCGCTGAAGCAGAAAAGAGGATTTCCTGTCACCAGAAGGCCAAGACCCTTGCCGTTATCCACCGCGAGCCATCTCACATCGGTTCTGTAACCGGTTTCCTGGGGCCTTATATAAGCGTAATTCAAAGATTCAACGTCGGATGAATAAAGTCCGACATGGGCTGCATATTTCCTGTCTTCATAATTTTCAAGGGGCCCTCGCCCAAACCATGAAACCTGTTCAAAACTTTCGGGTAATTGTAAATGCATGCCCATACGGGGTATTTCAGGAAGGGTGTCAACAGCGGGAATAAACGTATTCGTTATCCGAATATCTCCCGATCCCCGGATGGTATATTCCATGGAAAACTCAGCCCTTACATCCTCAAGGTTAAAGGCCGACAATACCTTTATTTGTTTCGGATCGATGACTTTTGCCGTAATTGATTTCAGGGTACGGTTTTGGCCGGCATCTTTCCAGATAGCGCATCTCCTGGGCATACCATTTCCGAAGTCATTGTCGGTAGGGATCCTCCAGAAATCAGGTTCAGGTGATTTCACTATGGTTTCAGTATTCCGGAATTTCAGCGAGGTCATGAGTCCCGTTTGTTTGCTGAATTCAACCTCAACATCGCCTCCCTGTATGTTTATGGTTTCACGGGTTTCGGCAAAAACAAGATCAGGCATGGAGGAATGGCCGACCTGATTCTTTGCACCATATCCCGATATTGAAAATTGCTCCCAGGCTACCTCCTGATCCTTTTCGAGCAGGTTATCGGCATGGTTGATGGTATAGTAAATATTCAGAAAATATTCCGCACCGGGAATTTTTTCATAAGCGGGGAAAGCAATATTTACAGGATATGATCCTCCTGGTTTAACCGGCGGAATATCGATGGCTCCTGCAGCCACTTCAATGCCATCGGCTGTTATATTCCAGTTTAATTTGAATAATGAAAGATCCAGAAAACCATAGCGGTTCTGTACTTCTATTATACCATTCGCAGCATTGACCGATTTTGTTTTAATGTATTGATAGACCTTCTGTACTTCCCGTGCATGAGGATTCAGCCTTCTGTCAGGCTGAACAAGGCCATTACAACAGAAGTTGCGGTCAGAGGGCACGGTGTCAGGTCCGAAATCTCCTCCGTAGCCAAAGTAATTGACCCCTTCGTCTGTTGTGCATTGAATGCCCTGATCAACCCAATCCCATATAAATCCCCCCTGCAGCTGATCGTATTTTTCAATGACATCCCAGTAATCCTTGAAATTTCCTTCGCTGTTGCCCATAGCATGCATGTATTCGCACATGATAAGAGGCCTGTCCTGTTTTTTCTTTGCATAATGCTCAATACTTTCAATGGGGGAATACATAGGACAGTATATATCGGTGTTTGCCTCAAGCCCGGCCCTTTCATACTGAACCGGGCGTGTATTATCGAAATCTTTGATCCACCGGTAAGTAGCCATAAAATTGGAACCATTCCCGGCTGCATTGCCCAGTGACCAGATAATAACGGAAGGATGGTTCTTGTCCCGTTCCACCATCCGGATTGTCCTTTCCATATGGGCCTGCAACCATTCAGGTTTGTTTGCCAGGGTTTTGTCAGGGTCATAGCCTATTCCATGAGATTCAATATTGGCTTCACCAATCAGGTATAAGCCGTACTGATCGCAAAGCTTGTACCACATGGGATCATTGGGATAATGACAGGTGCGGACAGCATTGATGTTAAGTCCTTTCATCAGCCTGATATCATTGATCATCGATGCCTGGCTGATAACATGCCCGGTAAGGGGGTCATGCTCATGCCGGTTGACCCCTTTCAGGATAATCCGTTTGCCATTTACCAGCAACACCCCATTCTTTATCTCTACCCTTCGAAATCCTGTCTGTGCGCTTACCGTCTCCAGTACTTTTTTGTCAGGTGATATTACCGATAAAACGGTATGATAGAGATTCGGAGTTTCAGCGGTCCACCTCAGTGGATCTTCAATTTCTGCTGAGAACTGAAAGGGCTTTTCTTCTCCCGGCGCCAATTGTATGGCTTGCCGGAGAGGCCCGGCCATAGCTTTCAGTTCTGATCCTACCAATGTCAGTTCTACCTCACCCTGAGCGGGCTGAAGGGTGTCAGCATTGACCACCGTATAGGTAACAGTGTAAAGGCCGTTTTTATATTGGTCATCAAGGTCAGACCTGACAAAAAAATCGCTGATGTGCAAACGGGGTATTGCATACAGATATACATCCCTTTCAATGCCACTCAATCTGAAGAAATCCTGATCTTCGAGGTAGCTGCCGTCGCACCAGCGAAAAACCTGAACGGCAATGCTGTTCTTCCCGGATTTTAACAGGTTGGTTATATTGAATTCTGATGCCGTCTTGCTGTCTTCACTGTAGCCAACGTAACTGCCGTTGATCCACACATAAAAAGCTGAATTGACACCACCAAAATGCAATATTATTTCACGGCCTTCCCATTTTTCCGGAAGATTGAAATACCGGCTGTAGGATCCGACAGGATTATAATTAAGCGGTATCTGAGGGTAGGGTTCATCCCACGGATACCGGATGTTGACATAGATCGGATAATCATAGCCCTTCATCTGCCAGTCTGAAGGTACTTCGATGTTATCCCACTGCCGGGTATTATAGTTTTGCCGGTAAAATCCAGCCGGCCTTTCTTCAGGCTTCGGAACCCACTTGAATTTCCAGGTACCGTTGAGTGACAGAAAATAAGGACTTTTTTCCGGATCATCCTGAATGGCAGAAGCAACATCGGAATAGGGGAGCATCGTGCAATGTGGCTTTTGGGTATTAACGCTGGTAATCCCAATTTGGGTGATCTCATCGATTGGGTTTTGAACAGCAGGCTTGCAGGCGAATATAAAGCCTGCCAGAAGAAGATGCCAGGATTTCATAGGATAATGTATTTCAGGTTAAAGAATGCACAAGGCAAAAGGTATAAGGCATAAGGCATAAGGCTGATAAGTAAAATGGTTAACGGTTAATGGTTAATTGTTCATTGTTCATGGTTAATTGAAAACCTTCAGCCTAAAAAGCTAACCCCCTAAAAAGCTAAAAAGCTAAACACCTAACCTGCTTATCCCGACTGCACGACTGCACGACTGCATGACTGCACGACCAAACCGATTACCGATTACCGATTACCGATTACCGGTTACTCTTTACCTCCCCTCCTCCTAATGATATAAAAATTTCTTAATACTCCTCTTCGGCGTTTTTTCAAATTCGGCGTCGACCGTTTCAATTTTTGCTATGCCCATATAATTCGGAAGGATTGAATTCAGATGACGCCGGTATTCCTCCATTTTATTCCCGATTTCCTCCCTGGGGACACCATCGGCTTCAAGTGCTGCAAAATCAGGATAAACAAGGGCAACAATTCGCCCCTCACGTTCAATAACGATACCTTCCTGAATATAAACCAGGTTGTTCAGTTTTTCTTCAATTTCTTCAGGGTAAATATTCTGACCTGAAGGACCAAGGATCATCCCCTTAATTCTGCCTTTGATGAAAACGTAGTTATCCTTATCAATAATACCCAGGTCGCCGGTATGCAGCCAGCCATCCTTGTCAATGGCTTCCGCCGTGGCCTTTTCATTTTTATAATAACCCTGCATTACATTATCACCCCGTACCAGAATTTCACCCACGGTGTTATAGGGATCAACGGAATCAATTTTGATTTCCAGTGTGTCGACCATTTTCCCTGCCGAGTGTTTCTTTCTGAATTTATAGCCGGCATAGCTGATCAGAGGCCCGCACTCTGTCATGCCGTATCCCAGCGAGAAAGGAAAATTAATCCTCGCAAGCAAGGTCTCAACTTCTGCATTTAATGCGGCTCCACCGCATACCACTTCATGGAACCGTTCACCAAAAGCTTTTGTAAGGCTTTTTTTGATCTTGCCAAAGACCAGGTTGTTCAACAGTGGTATTTTAATCAATATTTTGGCAGCGCCTTTGCTGATGGCCGGAAGGATCTGTTTTTTATATATTTTTTCAATGATCAGCGGCACAGCCAGCACCAGGTGTGGCCTGATGGCACCGAAGGCCTCAATAATTACCTGTGGTGAAGGTGACTTGGTAAGAAAGGTGATGTGACATCCCAGTGAAAAAGGGAACATAAATTCAAATGCACAACCATAGGTGTGCGCAAGCGGAAGAAAAGAAACTATGGAATCACCCGATTTCAGCGGCATATTCTCGCGGGCATAACGGATGTTCGCGCTCAGACTGTTGAGATTCAGCACAACGCCCTTTGAAAAGCCTGTTGTGCCTGAAGTATAATTAATGACAGCCAGATCTTCATTGGGAAACGGATCAAATGCATATTGCCTGCTATTTATTCCTTCCGGATATTCTTTGTGAAATAACTTATCTATATCTTCACTGGTTGCAGGAACAGAAGGCATTGCAGCGTGAAAGACGCTGAAGTTTTCCAGCGAGATACTGACTTTTACGGCTGGCATTTTGTTTCTGTCCAGGGTCTGGTTAATGGATTCGCTGACGAATAACAGTATGGAATCACTGTGGTTAACAATATTCTGAATGTCCTCCGCTACAAAATCCGGCAAAATCGGTACAATTACCGCACCGTAGGTTACGGAGGAAAGGAAGGCGGTACCCCAGTTGGCCGAGTTTTTGCCCACCAGTGAGATCTTATCGCCTCTTTTAATACCGGCAAGCTTAAAAAGCAAATGCATTTTTTTGATTTGCGTCCCAACCTGCCCATAGGTATAAGTGGAACCTTTATAATCAGAAAGTGCCGGGAGGTCCCAGTTATCTTTGATGCTTGTTTCAAAATATGAAACCAGATTTTCTTTCAGCATACGGTTAAGATTTGGTTAATACCTATACTAATATAAAACTTTTTTATGAGCTGATAACTTTCATCGCAAAATAATAGTTTCATCGTTAATAATACCTTCGCAAACTGAAGGATCCCTGAGAAAACAATTCCTGATGGCAAACAATACAGCCAGCCGGATCTTTTAATGCATTTCAGGCTTTTATTTTTCTATAGAATGGGCTTATTTTGATAAAAAATTGATATCATGAGCAAGGAAAGGCCGGAATATTCACCTGTTGAAGGAAAGACCTATACCTTATTTGGAAATACCGGATCGACCGGTGATTATTATGAAACGGTCAGGTCGCTGGCAGACAAAATTTTAAATGAAGCTGAGGATATTAAGCAGGTATTGGATACCCTAGGTCACTATTCATCCGGAAAGCGGTATTTACGGAAGCTCCTGAATAACAGGGAAAACGATTCCCTTATTTCAACCATACTGCAACTGATCACTCCACCTTTAAAGCCATTTACTGAAAATACTGAAAAACATTTGAAAACACTTCCGGTATCGAAATGGTGGGACAGGAGACTTAGTACTACGCGGGAACAATATCATCTTTACATGATTGAAATTGAACTGACCAACCGGCTGAATGCTTCCGCATTTAAAAAAGCAGACAAAAAGATTGCCCTGTTACCCTATTGCCTGCGTGATTTCTCGGTGAACTGCAAGGCGACCAAAAACGGATTTGATTATCAGTGCCGGCATTGTTCCGGTCATTGTTTTCAGCATCAGACAACCCTATTATTGAAAAAACATAATATTGAACCCTATATCTGGATGAGCGGAAACATGAAACAATTAGCCCGGTACACGATGAAGGAAAGAAAGACCTTTGCTGTCCTGGGAATTGCCTGTGTTCCCGAACTGCTCTGGGGTATGCGCAATTGCCGTAAAAACAACATCACGGTTGCAGGATTACCGTTGAATGCCAACCGCTGCATGAGGTGGTTTGGCGAATTTCACCCTAATTCCATTGATCTCATTGAACTGGAAAAGCTGGTTTCGGCTGAAACGGTCCTGTAATACAAAAGATTCAGCATTAACGGAAGAAAGGGAAGAGTACTTAGAAAGAAATACCCGCATTAATGCTGATGCAGGTAGAATTCCCGGCAAGTTTGGATTGATGCAAGGTATCATTGAATCTCATGCTTTGCATTTCACATCCGATTCCAATATTGGCAGCGGATCTGCCGGTGATTTTAAATTTCACCCCTGCGGTTGGATTAATCAGGATGTCACCTGCTTCAAAAAAATAATGCTTGTTATCATCCACTGAATCATATCCGACGTCTATTGCATATCCAATTCCCAGGGCTAAATACGGAGAAAACCGCTGGTCTATAAAACATACCCTGATATCCAAAAACAAGGGGACAACCAGGTCGGGATCATCCTCGACTAAAAAAGTCTTTATGCCCACACCAAAACCAAGGGAAAGAAAGGGATTGAATCTATAACCGTTTATAAGACTGAATTTTATAAAATCCGTTTTAAAAGAGTCGACGGCTATTCCGTATTCCATCTCCCCCATGATCAGGTAACCCGATCCGGAATTTCTATTGAAAAAACTATTATATTCTTTCGCAGATTCCGTTATTTCATTTTCAGTTTCTTCTTTTGTGTCAGGAATATACTGACCGGCCCTGGATAAAGAAGCATCAGCCAATAAAATAATGATGATCAGGTATTTGTACATCTATCCTTCGATTATATTCAAAGCGAAATCACGATCTTTATCAATAAGTGGGGCAAGTTATATTATTATTATTTCTGTTCCTAACCTAAATAACAAGTATTATATTAACGGTAAGCCGGTAAACATAATACTTGATTGAGGTGAATACTAAAACATAATATTGAAACGTTAAAAGAATGGTGACGAATTATATAAATTGTACCAAAGTATTGTTGATAACTCTCTTTTTAAGTCGTACCTTTGTTTCATATATTTATATATATCAAATATGAAAAGTACATTCTAACTGATCATGTTTGACGTTATTCATTAAAACTTATTGTTATGCTGGATGTAAAGGAAAGTGTTGATAGATTGATCCGGAACATTTATGAATGTCAGAAGCAAACTATAATAAACCGCAGATTCATTCGTGAACTTTTGTCAGAAGAGGAAGATGCTTCAAGACTTCAAAATGAGAACAAAGATCTGGAGGAGAAAATCATACTGCTCCAGAAGGAGCTCAGAGAAAGATTTGAAAATTCCTATTAGGAGATTTTCAACCATAATAATTCATTATTATTAATCCCTATTTGTTTGTTGGCGGTTTTTTATCAGCAGTGACAGCTGGTTCGGGCAGCTTTTATGTTATTTAAACGTTAACAGTTAAAGGGGCATTTAGCAGCTTATTCCGGCGCGATGACTCGTTGCCCATAGACCCGCGCAAGGCCGCTCGAGAATCGCGCCGTCAGCCAAGATTAATGAAGGCGACCTCAGGGTCGCCACAAAAATTTGTGATTCCGGCGCGATTACTCGCTGCCCATAGACCCGCGCAAGGCCGCTCGAGAATCGCGCCGTCAGCTAAGATTAATGAAGGCGACCTCAGGGTCGCCACAAAAATTTGTGATTCCGGCGCGATTCGAACGCGCGACCCACAGCTTAGAAGGCTGTTGCTCTATCCAACTGAGCTACGGAACCAGGATAAAATTTAAAGACCTGCCTGCCGGCAGGCAGGTTTGAATATTTGAAAATTTGAGGATTGTTATGATTCATTCATTGTCTCCGGCCCTTAAAATCAATCAATCACCAAACCTGCCTGCGGGCAGGCAGGTCATCAAATATTCAAGGCGCTGCAAATTTAGAAAAAAATATGATTTGCCTGCAGGGAGTATTTTGATATTTTGATTAGCAGGCTTTATTGCGTTTTCGACCCTTTTTTCAGGTTCCTGATTTCTTCCTGTAACCGCTTTATTTCTTCCTCTTTCTTTTTAATTATGGTTTCTTTAACCTTATTATCGTTCTGCAGATTAACAAAGTTGGTTACGTCCTTGGAGATCCCGAAGGTACCTATGATCTGGTTGTTTTCATCACGCAGCGGCATTTTGGTAGTGTTAACATAGTTTATCCTGCCATCCGATAAAACCTCCTTCTCAATTTTGTCAACCATGGCCTGGCCTGAGCGGATAATCTCCTGCTCATCTTCATAGGCTGGCCTCGAATGCTCCTCATCAAACATATCGAAATCGGATTTGCCTAACAGATCTTCCGGATTGCTGAGCTTGAAAAGTTTGAGCATAGAAGCACTGAACCGGATAAACCTACTCTTCAGGTCTTTAAAGTAAATACTTTCAGGCACGTTATTCAGCAAGGCGTCAAGCAGCGATTTTTCTTTGGAGAGCAGTTGTTGCTGCTCTTTTAGCTGATCCATCATTTTTTTCTCCACTTCCCTGCGTTCTTTTTCTTTCTGTTCCTCATCCTTACGGATACGCGCCATTTCTTCCTGGGTAGCCTTAAGTTCTTCGAGGTTCTGCCGCAACTCTTCCTCCTGCTGGGAAATCTCTTCCGAACGCTTCTTTGATTCTTCCAATAATATCGCAGTCTGTTCGTGGAGCTTAACCGTTACCATAGTGGCTGCAATGCTTTCGGCAATCTTCTCCACAAATTCAATTTCATATTTCTTCATTTCATTGAAGGAAGCGATCTCAATTACACCGGTGATCTGATCTTCCTTCTTAAGGGGAACGATCAGGAGACATCTGGGCACTGATCCACCCAATCCTGACCTTATTTCAATATAACCTTTGGGAATATCCTTTAAATAAATGGTCTGTTTTTCTAGCACACAGTTTCCGATCAATCCTTCACCAACATTAATCCTTTTCTGCATAAACTTCTGCCGGTCATAGGCATAAGCCGCTATCAGATTAAGGTATGGCGCTGCAGATTGCTCGTCCTCGAGCAGGAAAAACCCTCCCTGATTTGCTGACAGATATTGGATCATATTCCGGATGACATTAAAAGACAATCTTTTCATGTCGTTATTATCCTGCCGCAGGATATCATTGAACATGGCAATGCCCTGGGTGGTCCAGCCACGGATATCATCTTCAACCTTGCGGACTTCTTCATCCTTCTTTGTCTGGATCATGCTTTCCCTGAGCTTATTGAGGGATAATCCCATTACATCATTATCATGGGATACGGCAAATGCATTGTCAAGTTTACCTTCTGTGAGGTTGGTAGCAAATTGTGCCACCTCATCCATTTTTTTGATCACATGATTGGCCGCCACATTTGCCTTATCAAGCTCGTCATGGGATTGGGCTGCAGATGTATCAACTTCGGCACCGCTGGAAATCAAAGAGAGTGTCTCATGGATTGACCGTGCTCGCAATGCTATGTTGCTGCTGAAACGAGATATGATGATAAACAGCAATGCAAGCACCAGCAAACCAAGACCTGTTAATAACCATATCAGTGAACGGACAGGCCTCAGCATTTCACGCACCGGAGCCTGTACCACAAGGATCCAGTTCAATCCGGGTATGTTTACGGGTGCATAGGAACACAATGCAACCTTACCGGCAGGGGTTACAAACTTCCCCTTCCCGGCAATACCCATTACCGCATTCATGAATACATTCCCCTGAACCTGCATATTCATGGCGGTACAAAGTGATTTTTTTATACGGGCAACATCTTCCCCCGTCATGCTGTAGTTTATTTTCTTCAGGAACTTCATCTTATTCATAAGGAAGTTCGGATCATTGCTGCGGTATACCCTGTCAGATCCGATAACCATGGCCGAGATCGCCTGTTGATGAGAAGATTCTGTACCGGTATTGGTTATCATCAATTTATCCAGAAAATCGATTTCAATGCTGAATACGATGGCACCGATAATTTGGCTACCCTGAGTCACCGGAGCAGAAAGGTAGAAACAGGGAGGTATGATACCGGGAATTCGCCTGTCCATATCCGTGAAATAAACCGTTCCTTTGTCATTTTTTGAAATCGCCATGCGGAAAGCCTTTGAAAGCATGGTGTTCTTATATTGACCATTGAATAAGTTGGTCCCAAAATCGGGATACTTTTTTAACGAATAGAAGACATAGCCCGTCGTGGCATCGATAAAATAAAGATCAGAGATCCTATTCTTCCTTGCATAGGTCAGCAGCCATGGCTGATGTTGTACATGGATCCCGGAATACAGGCTTCCGTCACCGGCTCCTGCTATTTCCTGCTTTAGGCCAACAGGCCTGTTATTGGAAGCCAGATACAGATACTGGAGTATGGTTTGTTTGTTATCCGATGACATGAAATCCCCCGCATCAAAAGTTTCGATGGTTTTATCCTCAACCTGGGGTATAAACTGGGTAGTGAAATAGTTTTCAAGTTTGTTGCGCATTTCCTCAAAAGAAGCAGCATCGGCTGTAGTATAGTTATCCGATTCAATATCCCTGAATCCCTGCCACAATGAACCAAATGCACTCAGTGTGCGGGAATCCGTGGCAAATAACTGAAGCTGGTTATGAATCCTGCCCAGTTCATCCTCCAGATGTTGCTTTTTTGTGCTCTCTATCAGCGAGATTGTTTCAAAGCCAGATGATTTATAGCCAGCCCGCAGTTTAAACCAGACCAGGAGAATGAGAATGATGAGCGCGATCAATAGGCATCCTGTCAATACCATCCTGATTTTGTTGCCAAGTTTCAGGTTGGCAGTTCTCATGCTGCCGGCAATACGGCTGATGAAACTTCCGGATTTCAGTTCCCTGTTATGCTCCATAAAAATGATGTTTAGCCGATAGTGGCATGCTGCAAATTAACAAAAAAAAGTGAATAAATAGGAAATAATTAAAATGATGTTTGGTTAAAAACCTTTAATATCTTTATATAAAAAAGTATTAACTTATTCAGAAATTTGCAGATTAATGTAGTTTTCACTGATATTAACAATTGAAGGTTATGAAAATTCAGAAATTGTTCGGAAGATTATTGCCAGCCCTTATTTTTTATCTGCTGACGATCCCTTGTTTTTCGACCCCGGGAAATTCCGGTTCGCTTTTCAATGTAGTCCTGCAGGTGGATAAACAAGCACTCTACAAAGAGCATATCAAAAAAGGTGACAATTACCTGGCTGAGAAGAATTACGCTGCTGCCATGTTCGAGTATGAAAAGGCCGCCGATCTGATGCCTTATGAAGAAGAGCCAAAACTGAAAATGCAGAGTATAGAAGCCACCCTGGGAACAAAAGAACTGGCCGAGGTCAAGAGAAAAGTCGAACTGGCCAGGCAAAAGGAAGAGGAAGAACTGAAAAAGGCCAGGGCTGCCGAAGCTGAAAAAACAAAGCCTGCCGTTCAGGAAAAAGGAGACTTTAATGAATTTGTCACTGACCGTCAGAAGCAGTCAGCAAGGGATAGTATAAGAAAAGCTATTTTTGAGGCTTTTGCTGATGAACTGAAAAAGGTTGAACAAGGCAAGGACATGCTGGCCCGGTCATCATTGTACCGGAAAATTGCTGATGCTTTCAGAAAGGCCAAGGATGAGGAAATTGCCATCAAATATTACCAGAAGGCAGTTGAGATCGAAGAACAATATGGCCAACATGAAAACGTTTCCGGTGTTTATGAAGAAATGGCCGATGTATATTACGAATCAGGAGATTTCCAGAATTCCATCAACAGCTATGAAAAATCGCTTTCGGTGAAGAAAAAGGCTGGCGACCAGGCAGGGGCTTCAAAAGTTCTTTCCAATATTGCCGGCGTTTATGAGATTACCTATGATTACAAAAATGCCATCGATTATTATCAGGAATCGGCCAAATTAAAGGATAGTATCGCGGATGAATCTGGTCTGAAAGATGTTATGGATAATCTGGGGAATGTTTATTATAAGCAGAAAGTATTGACAAGCGCTATCCTTTCCTATGAAAAAGCTGAAAAAATCATCAAGAAATTGAATATCAAAGAGGCACTGGGCCCTGTTTATAATAAGCTGGGTGTGGCCTATTACGAGATGGGAAACCTGCTGGAAGCTGAAAAATTCTTCAAGGAATCCAGAAAGAACCTGTATGAAGCCGGAAACAGAAAAGAAGCCGCCATGGCCGAAAATAATCTGGGCAATTTATTGTTTATCAATAATAAATATGAAGATGCCATTGAATACTATGAACGTTCGCTGGCTTCCAAAAAGGCCGGAGAATATGATTATGGAAGAGCTGTTACCATGTTTAATATGGGTAACGCTTACCGGCGGTCAGGCGATCATGAAAAAGCACTGGAGTTCTATATAAAAAGCAAGCGTATTGCTGATAGTCTTGATTATACTGCTATTAAGGGAAAGAATATGAAGGCCATGGTAGCGGTTTACCAGTCATTTAAGAAATTTGATAAGGCTGCTGAACTGGAAGAGGAACTTAATAGACTTGACCTGGCATCGGTAAGCATTGAATTTCCGGTGTCGGAAAACGAAATGGACCTCGATATTGAGAAAACCCAGGAAATATTATCCAAGCTTAGCGAGGAAGTCCTGAAAAGAAAGGACATGGTTGAAAACGAAGGAAATAACAAGGTGGCCGATATGTATATTAATACCATTAACCAGCAATATGTGAAAGAACAACATAGAAGCCGCACGTTCCTCATTCTTTCCATAGCCCTGGGCGCAATTTTGCTGTTGACCATCCTGTTGGCATTCCGGAGCTCAAGAAAAAAGAAAGGGTAGGGATAGGAACAGCATTTCGAACAAGGAACACTGAATATCCAGCAACGAAGAAAATATTCTCTTTGTATTTCCTTCAGCGTTGGAAATTCGATGTTCCTTGTTCGGTGTTCAGCTCATTATTCCACTTTTACGTATCCATGCAATTGTTCAGGCCGGTTCCTGCTGACTGAGACAATGCCAGCTGCCCAGTCCCCAGATGATCTCGGTTGAATCGATCCCGATTACGGGACGGTCTT
>Ga0105100_10000195_pt1 | contig 35361 bp, 28 predicted proteins | sample PPLLak12cMay2015_2_FD_87033 | JGI IMG/M metagenome (GOLD analysis project Ga0105100, IMG submission 87033) | Freshwater sediment microbial communities from Prairie Pothole Lake near Jamestown, North Dakota, USA - PPLs Lake P8 Core (1) Depth... | ecosystem: Environmental > Aquatic > Freshwater >... | reverse complement strand
TATCGCCTCCTTTGTTCCCCAATTCGTTGGCGCATTATACCCGTACCTGGCTTTGGGGGGGATGGCTGGCCTTGGTTTCTACCTCCAATTTCCCGCTGTCAAGCATTTATGTCCGGATCTCAGACAAACCTATTGACAAATCACTTTTTCTTTGCTAAGCTAAAGTTGTATCACTCTACAAAACACGATTTTACTGAATGATACCCATTTGAGATATAACATATTCATTCCCCATCAGTGATGTGTCCTGGAGGACATAAACAGGACGATATCGGCTTTCAGAAACCAACTACTAAACCAAAACAGGAGAGAAAAAATGAAAACTCACAGATGGTTTGCGATTGTCATAGCACTGGTTCTGCTGGCCGGGGCACTGCCATCCGGTTTTGCAGCCCCTCAGGCGGCGCAGGCCAAGCAAAGCAGCCTGGTATTTGACATTTACGCCTTCACAGAGGAAAGTGTTCTCGTAGGAAACGAGACAATAACCTTCCGGGCGTATAGAGATATCGTCTACGTTACAAATCCGACACAAATTGTTTACCCTTTGAACACTGTTTATCAGAAGTTGAATGTCTTCGTGCCGATTGAAATCGAGCTTGACGACTACGACACCCATGGCGGCCCGATCTTCTTCCCGAATACAATTGGAGGTTATAATCCGGGTCTCCCCGCTGAACCCACCAGAAATGAAGTAAAAACCGCTCTGGCTGAAGGCTATGTGGTGATAGCTCCGGGTGCCCGCGGCCGTACAAATTACGACGCAGCCGGTACATACAACGGGAAAGCACCTGCTGTCATCGTTGACCTTAAGGCAGCCGTCCGTTACCTGCGCTTTAATGACAAAATTATGCCAGGGGATGCAGAGATGATTATCTCTAGCGGCACCAGCGCCGGAGGTGCAGTCTCGACATTGCTTGGAGCTACCGGCAACAATAAGGATTACAAGCCATATCTGGAAGCAATCGGCGCAGCCAAGGAGAAGGACGACATCTTCGCAACCAATGCCTACTGCCCTATCACGAACTTGGATAACTCGGATACTGCTTACGAATGGCTCTTCTATGGCTTGAATGACTATTACTTTTTGGGCGGGGGAACTATGACCGGGGATCAGCTTATCGTATCGGAGGAGCTGAAGAACATGTTCCCTGCCTACTTGAACGGCCTCGAGCTTTATTCTTACGAGCCCAGGAATGAGAACGGAGAGGGCCTGTGGCATGCTCCGGGACAAGTCAAGAAGGGGGTTGCGCTGGTTCTGGATGCCGATGGGGAAGGTACCTTCAAGGACTACGTTAAGTCCTTCGTAATAGAATCCGCCCAGACGGCACTTGATAAGGGCACGGATTTATCCGGATTCAGTTGGATAACAATTGAAGACGGCGTCGTCACCGACATCGATTTTTTCCAATATTTAACGTACGCACGAAGGATGAAGCCAGCCCCTGCCTTCGATGGCATATATAATCCGAGTTGGGAGAACAACTTGTTCGGCACAGCGACCATCGACAACCAGCACTTTACCCAGTACAGCTTTAGCACCCCGTATGGCACCTGGGATGCCCCACTTGCCGACTGGGAGATTGTGAAGATGATGAATCCGATGTACTACATCGACGCCAGCGGCTCCACCACATCTCATTACTGGCGGATCCGGCATGGTGCAATCGACGCGGATACATCTTTGCCGATCCCCGTTATCCTGGCCACAAAGCTGGAGAACACTGGTCATGATGTCGATTTCGCTATCCCCTGGGGTCAAGGACACGGTGGAAATTACGACCTTGAGGAGCTTTTTGACTGGATTGAGACCATCAGCGAATAGGCGCCTTGAAGAGAATTAGGTAATTGAAAGGGGCTGGCTCAAAAGTAAACCGAGTCAGCCTCTTTTTACATCCCCGAGCCTAAATGGACAAATCGAACAACTGGCTGTTATTGGACCGTTAGTTTTGCCAAATTCTGGGCAATGCAAAGCACACCGAATAGCGGCAGTCGACCATATCCGTTGATGGTGGGCGGGGTGTACGATTGCTTCTTGTTACCAGCAAGTTACCTTTTGAAAAAAGGCAATTCCTGCTCATCGCAGCTGATGAACCTCAAATATCTCACCCCGCAGTTGTGATGGCGCGCACGATCAGCAGCGCGCCGATCAGCAAACTCACACCATAGATGAGCATTGCCCGGCGCTGCTCGTCTCCCTTGGTATAGGCGTACACACCCGGGATTACCAGCGCGGCGACAATGCCGTACAGGATGTGGATAGAACGTGCCGGGCGCGCACCGATAATCCACAGATAGCCCCCTAGCAGACCTTGCAGCACGATCAGTATCTCCCCGATCACCAGCGCTCCCCAGTAGTTGCTGTCTACCCCCTGCTTGCGGAAAAAGCGGAACAACCCCCAGATCGCCAGCAAAGCCATAAAATACATCGCTGCGTTGCCCAGGCGACCGTGAACATCACCGAGTGACATGTCTGCCTCCAATTTGAATAAGTTGGAATGATTTCGATCTCACCTGTTTTCAGATAGGTGCTTCGATGATAACACATCCACCATAATACGGAAATTCTGGCGCTGGAGGGTGATTACTCGATCACCCTTTTGGACTGTCTAAAATCACACAATTTTTCGAGGCTTGTGTATGACAGCCGCGGTATTTTTTGGTAAACTGTTCCTGGTGAGGGAAATGGCGGTATTTTGCGTCCGATTTATCTTGTTCGGGTATTGCACTTGTGATACAATTCTCAAAGATAGTAAATCTATCTAAATTGTCTTATTAATCAAGGAGAGACAATATATGGCAGAGAAGCCTGAAGAGTCAGCCCCTGCGAAGACGCCTGTCAACCGGCGCGAGTTTTTAAACTTGGCCTGGCTGGCATCCTTGGGTTTTCTAACGGTGAGCATGGGTGGGCTCACTTACCTTTTTGCGATGCCGCGTTTCAAAGAAGGGGAGTTTGGCGGTGTGGTCCCCGTTGGCACGCCTGCCGACTTACCGGGCACTGATGCACCTCCCGATAATTACCCCAAGGTGAAGTTCTGGCTTTCAAATACAGAACAGGGTGTATTGGCCCTTAACAAAGTATGCACACACCTGGGCTGCCTATACAACTGGGACAGCCAAGAGAATATATTCGCCTGTCCGTGCCACGGCTCGCAATTCCAAAAGGACGGCGTTTATCTCGATGGGCCGGCTCCCCGCAACCTGGATCGGTTTGTAGTCCAGATTGTAGATTCTACCAGTGGAGAAATCCTGGCCGAATCGACGGATGGTCAGCCGCTGCCCGTGCCCAACGATCCAAATGTCATCATCCAGGTAGATACCGGGAATCGCGTCCGGGGCAGCCAGCGCGCCTGATCTACTTTTAATCGATCTAATTGCTCATCATTCTGGCATAGGGTGTTCAATGATCAAGTCGCTTGACCTGCAAGATTTGCGAAAGAAACTTGTAACAGCGGTAGATACACGCGTGCGGATTATCACCGCAGGCCTGGGCTTGAATGAGCTGCGCGCTGTGATGCGCGGTGATCCGCCCACCGAGAAGCCCAACCCGCGCTACAAGGTGCATACGACCTCTTTCTTGTTTCACATCCGGCCGCGCTACTATGAAAAAGGCTCGACAATCTTCACGCACACCTTCCGGCTAGGTTTCTTCACCGCTCTATTCTTCTTCGTCGAGCTGTTCACCGGACTGATTTTGATGATCTACTATACGCCCTCTCCCGATCAGGCGTATAACTCGATCCTCAACCTGCTCAGTAATGTGCCTTACGGCAAGCTGCTGCGTGATATACACCGCCTGGGCGCTGAAGCGATGGTGATTTTCACCGTCCTGCACATGCTGCGTACATATTTGACCGGCTCATATAAAAAGGATCGTTCGTTCACCTGGCTGACAGGTCTGGTGCTTCTGTTGGTCACACTCGTCCTCAGCTTCAGCGGCTACCTGCTGCCCTGGGACCAGCTGGCATACTGGGCGGTGACGATTGGTACCAGCATGGTAGAAGCAGCGCCGCTCATCGGAGAGCAGGCTAATCTGATTGCTCGCGGCGCGCCGGATATTGGCGCTAATGGCTTGCTGCGCTTCTACCTGCTGCATGTCGTCCTGCTGCCTCTGGCGGCAATCCTGGTGATCAGTGTTCACTACTACAAGGTTTCCCGCGAGCATGGCATATCTCTGCCGGCAAAATTCGAGGAAGGTGATGTACCGCCGGAAGTAAAGAAACAAGCCAAACAGCGCATTGACTACATTCCCGATCTTCTCACCCACGAGGTCTTTCTGACTGCCCTGGGCCTTTTCATCGTCATTACGGTGACGGCATTCATGAACTACAGTGCCCCTCTGGAGCATATCGCCAACCCCCAGGTCACGCCCCTGGACACCAAGGCACCCTGGTATTTCTGGTGGCTGCAGGGGATGCTCAAGCTGGGGGATAAGACGCTGATGGGCATCATCATTCCCACCATCCTCGGTGGGTTATTGGTAGCGATCCCTTATATCGATCGCAATCCGCATCGCAGCCTGCACAAAAGACCGTTAGCGGTCGCTATCGGCTTGCTGACCGTGCTGGTGCTGGTTGCGCTGAGCTACATGGGACTGCCCCAATACGGCATTAAACACACAGCCGCGCAGCGCATCATGCAGGATCTGGCTCCTCAGGAAGGCGTCGGCCCGCTGCGGGCCGTCCCATTCGACCAGCTTCAGACGGGCGTTTACGAGGTGAGTGGAGAAGTGCCGCGCGATCTATGTCCGAACCTGGATTTCGGCTGTCCTGACCTGACCGCAGTATTCCGTGAGTTTAGCGATGGCGTTGTTTATGCGGCTACCCATACCGAGTTAGAGTCCTATGAGCGGCTGCCGGATGCTCAGGCCGCGATGGTGATCGAAGATTGGCAGCAGGACTTGAAAAAGGTCACCCTGCGAATTAACTGGACGGATGCGGATACCGGGAAAACTCAGAAATTAGAAAATCAGTATTTCCTGCACCGTGAGCGTGAGAGGAATTGATTTGCGGATCAATAGTGGAGGGCATTGTTAGCCATGTCTCGAATTAATATCGAAATCACGCTGGGTGCGCTGCTGGTATTGTTCACCAGCATCTTCATCGTCATTTACGGTTTCAAAGAACCGCAGCGCATGCAGGAATTCGAGCTGCACCAGGAGGCCCAGGCGATCGAAGTCGGCGCAGATCTTTTCAATAACAACTGTGTTGGCTGCCATGGTACGCAAGGTGAAGGCGTGCCGGGGTTGGCCCCCGCTTTGAATGACCGTTATTTCTTTGACCAGCGTATCAAAGATCTGGGGTGGAGCAGTTCGTTAGAAGACTATATTGTGGCCACGGTTTCAAGTGGACGTGTGGTGTCAACCCGCCCGGAGTACGTGGGCGGCGGCGCTCCAGCCATGCCTGCCTGGTCCGAACAGTATGGCGGCCCGCTGCGTGTTGATCAGGTGAGGAGCATCGCAGCCTTCATCATGAATTGGGAACCCACCGCTCCGGACCGCGGTGCAGCTACGCCGATGGCTGGCCCGCCGGTCGGTACGGATATTACCGTTGAGCTGCCAGAAGGGAATCCCACCAATGGCGAGGCACTGGCGACCTCCCAGGGCTGCACCGGCTGTCATGTGCTGACGGATACCGGGCCTGCCTGGGCAGCCAGCGCAAATGAGCTAGGGATAGGCGATCGTGCTGCGCAGCGCTTCACTCAGGCAGACTACACTGGCAGCGCTACGACACCCGAGCAGTACCTGCTGGAGTCTATCGTAGCTCCCGGTGAATATATCGTCCCAGGTTTTGAGACGGTCCTCATGCCCGCCACTTACGGGCAGAGCCTCACCGCACAGGACGCGGCTGACATAATCGCCTACATGCTGACCATCAAGTGAGGTGAGAATGTCGCACGCAAGCCGTTTGCGAATAATTGGGCTGACATTTCTGGCGTCGATCCTCCTGGTGGCGGCTCTGGGCTTTTGGGAAGCTGGCAGCGCCAAAGTACAGGCTCAGGATGCAGGTCAGCTGGAAGAGGGTGCCCGCCTCTACGCCGAGAACTGTGCAGTCTGTCATGGAGAGAACGGTGAGGGGCGAGTAGGGGCTTCTCTGGCAAAAGATTGGCCTTCTATCCGCCCTGACCTACGTGTCAAATCTACCATCGAAAACGGCATCTCGGGTTCTCCAATGGTCGCCTGGAGCCAGGCAAATGGTGGTCCTCTAACATCATCAGAGATCGATGCTCTGGTGGCTTTCATCCTATCCTGGGAGCCGGGCGGACCCCGCGTGATCCCGCCCACGCCAACCCTTGCACCGCGCCAGTCGATTACCCCGGTGCCGAATGTTGAAGGCGATCCGAACAATGGCGCGGTGCTGTTCAGCCGGAACTGCGCGGTTTGCCACGGCGAAGACGGCCAGGGCAGAGTTGGCGCAGCACTGGCAAAGGATTTCCCATCCATCCGCCCGGATCTGACCGTCAGAAACACGATCTCCAATGGGATACCCGGTTCAGCAATGCCCGCCTGGAGCCAGCTCAAGGGGGGGCCATTGATGGAGGCCGAGATCAATGACCTGACGGCTTTTATCCTGGCCCTTCCTGCTGCAAGTCAGGCATTAGAGGAAATCCCTGCAGCCGCACAACTGCCTGCCAGCACCTGGATGAGCGGCTGGGGTGGCGTTGTCCTGGCGGTGCTTTTATTCATTATTATTGTTGGTTTTTCCCTTTGGGTTCAAGCGCGTCGTAAAGAGTGATTTTAAGTTAATGGTAGCTCTACCAATCTCGGGGACTGGCAACATATGATTGTTGGTCCCCGATGTTGTTTAATCTAAGGGAAGACGAATTCGAAGCGGTAGACCGCATTTTCCAGGGGTTCAAAAGTCGAGGTCTCGCCGATGATCTCAAACCAGGTAATACCGGGTTTGAGTGGGTATTGAGCGCCGTTGGGCAGCGTCATTTTTATGCGCTCATCGCGCTCCTCTTGCACCCAATGGATCGGGTATACCATCCCATCCCTGAAAGCGTATCCCTGGCCTTCTCCGGTGAGAATTTGGTCGAGTATCTCGGTCGAAGAGGATTTGTGGTAATAATCGTGCCGCACCTGGAGCACAATCACATTGTCTGCCGAGAGCTGGACACCAGTCAGGCTGTCGGTCAGCGGGAGGAAGCTCTCTTTTTTTTCGTTGACAGCATCATCCGCTTCCTGGTATCTCAGGTAGCGCCCTGACTTTGAGTCATAGTTCCAGTAATTGTAGGACACGACTGAGTACTGAAGATAGAACTGCCTGCCCGGGTTGCCGCTCTTGGGCGGTTGCAGATCGAATTTAAATCCATCCAGCTTTTGGCGATCGTTGTTAGTGCCTCGATCTGCAAGGTATGGACCGATCTGAGCGGTGTCGGCGTAGAGAGTGTTGTAAGCGTATTCCGGTCCGATGCGGCATAAGGGAGGGCAATTATATGGGCGCTCAACAACCAGGTGAGATCTGATGTCCGGGGCAAAGAAGAATTCCAATACCGGGTCGTCCGCCCAACCGAAGACGAAGATGCCTTTGTACATGCGCATTACCCGCTCATCAAACAGCCGCGCTGAGCGAATAGGTCCAACCTGGCTGGCGTCATTGCCATAGAATACGCCGATGAAACGCGACATGGCATCCCCTATGTAGTACTCGAAGACGTTATCTGCCCGCGAGAGTCCCCATTGCGGCCTGACGCTGCGTGGAAAATTGGTCACCTTGATCACAATTGGGCGTCTGTTGAGTAAGTCGGGATCCTCTACGGGCAGCCCGGTGAGTGGATTGACGTGGCGTGGAAAACCATAAGGTCCGTATATATACTGCACCGGTTGGGGTGTGGGACTCGGCTTTGGGGTGGGCATGCCGGTTGGCAATGCGGTTTCTGGAACTGAAGTGGGTTGGACAAGAATGGCTGTTTCGGTGGCCTGGACCGGGGTAACGATCGCAGGGGTAGGCGTATCCTCCGCAGCCAGCGCGGCGGGCTGCATGGCGACCACGCTGCAGCCAGATAACAAGAAGCCTACCGCCAGAAGCGTCAGTGTGCGTATCATTGGTTTGATGCAATGTAATTTGCAAGAACTATGCCATGATGATAACGCATTTTTGCGCTGGATGGGATTAAATCTCCCCTATAGAATTGTAAGGTATTCGAGTACGGAAATATAAGTTGCTCGCACACCTATTAAATGGTGCGAGCAACTTTTCGTAAGGCTGATCTCGGGTGGAGTGCTTGATCTATGGGAAGCGGAATTCGAAGCGCAAGCCGTTATCTTGAGTGGGGTCGGTGGTGGAGTTCTGACCAACCACCTGGATCCAGGTAGTACCGGGCTTATAAGCGTAGGGTATGCCGTCGGCATTGGTCAGAGTGAACATTGACCCGGTAGGCCGGTTCCACTGTAGCTTATACGCCTTTCCGTCCCGGAATGCATACGCCTCACCACTGCCGCCAAACATGATGTCAACGATCTCGCTGTTGCCTGATTTATACGTATACTGGTGGAGGATTTTCAAAATGACCACGTTATCAGCAGCAACCTGCTGGTTATCCAGCCGATCCAGAAACGGCTCAAAGGTCTCTTCCTGTGGGGTATGGGCTTCTGTCGAATCCTGGAAGCGCAGATAGCGCCCGCTTTCAGGGTCATATTTCCAGTTGACGTAGGAGCTAATCGAATAGCGCACGTAGACGTTTTCGCCGGACATATCGCTCTGCGGGGTTTCGTGCATGAAGGTCATCCCGTCCAGGTTCGGGCGGCTGTCATCGCCTCCCCTGGACTCGATGTAAGGTCCGACCTCCAGGGTGTTGGCAATCAGGAAGTTGAAGCCCTGTGGGTCTTCCCGGCACAACGCCGGGCATGAGCTTGTCCCCTCCACCACCAGCCGGTTGGCGTACTCAGAGTTGAACAGGCGGTTGAGGATGCGCTGGTCGCCGCCTCCAAAAGCGAAATGAGCGCCGTACATGCGCAGGATGTGGTCATCAAACAGGCGCGTCGATCTCACCGGGCCTACTTTTTCCGCGGCATTGCCGTAGAATACAGCCATTAAGCGGGTCAGCCCGTTGTTCTGGTAATAATCAAAGACGATATCCGCCAGGTTGACACCCCAATCGGGGCGTTGGGTGCGTGGAAAAGTCTGGATTTTCACTGCCACTGGACGCCGGTCGAGCAGGGTCGGATCATCGACATATAGCCCGGTCAAAGGATTGACGTCCACTGGAAAGTTAGTCGGGCCGAAATCTTGAGGTGGCGGTGGAGTGCTGGTCGCCGTCGGGGATGGAATGACGGTCTCTGTCGGCGTCGCGGTCGGCGGCTCCGCCGTTGGGCTGGGGATTTCTGTAACAGCTTGAGGTGCAGGTGCAGTATCTGTGGGCGTGCTCACGGGAGATGGCCCTGTCGGGCTGCAGGCACCCAGCAGCATCGCCATGAGTAATATCCAAAGGGTCAATCTAGGCATCGAGTTTCTCCGTTTTGTTCATACGTTAAAAACAACGAGTACCTATCATACCGCACTTAGGTGCCTTTGCCAATTCCAGCTTGCTTATTATTAGAATTCCCCTATAATCAGGCTATGCTGCAGGGGCTGTCAAGACTAAAGGTGAAGATTGAGGCTTGGAACTGGCTGGTGATCCTGGCGGTGGGCCTGTTGCTTCTCGGCTGGCTGCTTAACACACCTTCCGGACTGCTTGGAAAAGCGGATGCTGTGGGCTACGCGGTCTGCCATCGCATCGATTTACGCAGCTTTCATTTGGGTGAACGTCCGCTGCCCGTTTGCGCTCGCTGCACTGGCATGTATCTGGGAGCGATATTGGCGCTTACCTTCCAATTCATCTCAGGACGCCGCCGAGCCGGCGCGCCACCCGTATGGGTAATGGCGATCCTTGCCGTACTGGTATTGGCATTTGCTGCAGATGGTCTAAACTCTTTTCTCAACCTGATTCCCGGCGCGCCGCATCTTTACGCACCTCAGAACTGGCTTCGCCTGCTGACCGGTACCGGTATGGGGCTTGTGATTGCTGCAGCGCTGTTCCCCGGTTTTAACCAGGCGGTCTGGGTTGAGTCCGACCCCCGCTCAGCTCTGAGCAGTTGGCGGCATGTGACCTTGTTTTTCGCTTCCGCCCTGCTTCTGGACCTGGCTGTTCTGTCTGAAAATTCGCTGGTTCTCTATCCTCTGGCGCTGGTAAGCGCTGCAAGCGTGCTGGTGGTGCTGACCATTGTCTACAGCATGGTATGGGTGATGCTGCTGCGCGCCGAGAACCACTACCGCTTTGCCAGCCAGCTGATATTTCCATTCCTGGGCGGCTTTGGATTTGCACTGGCGCAGATCGCCCTCCTGGATTTCGGGAGATACCTGCTGACCGGGACCTGGGATGGTTTCCACCTGGGTTAATCTGGTGTAGAATAGCTTCATGAAAGTGTATTGCTCAGGAGGGAGCATATGGACGCATTAGCAGGTGTTATTTCTGCCTTTGGCCTGTCAGCCAGCGCCGGGCTGAACGCTTATATACCGCTGTTGATTATTTCGCTGATGGGCCGGTACACAGACTTGATCCAACTAAGCGAACCCTGGGACACATTGGAAAACCCGTGGATCATAGGTCTGCTGGTGGTGTTGACCTTGATTGAGGCCCTTGCCGATAAATTCCCGGCGGTCAACCATGTCAACGACGCCATCCAGACTTTTGTTCGCCCCACAGCCGGGGCACTGCTCTTCGCTGCCAGTGCCAGGGTGATCACCGATGTGCACCCCATCATCTCGCTGGCAGCCGGCTTGTTGGTGGCGGGCAGTGTGCATGCGGTTAAATCACTGGCTATTCGTCCTGCGGTAACCGCCACAACGGCTGGCGCTGGGAATGTGCCGGTGAGCATCCTCGAAGATATCATCTCAGGCGTTGTATCCATACTGTCTGTGGTGATCCCGGTGCTGTTCGCTGTTGTAGCGATCTTGATCACATCCTGGGTAGGATGGAAGATGTGGAGCCGCACGAATGTGAACGGGCCTGCATAACCACAACCAGTCATATAATATTTCTTCGTCTGGCCATTCTGAAATTGGGTAGGTAAGGCATCGATATCTATCAATCAAAAAAGAGGAGAAGGAGACATGGACGAGAATTATATTACCCCTGAAGCGCCGCAAAAGAAAAGCAACACAGCCTTGATCATCATCATTGTTGTACTGGTATTGCTGTGCTGTTGTTGTGTCCTGATGGCGGGTCTGGCCTGGAACTACGGCGATTATGTTTTGGAGCTTCTAGGATTTACGTATTAATCTACGAAGGTTTCTATCCCCAATCTGGAATAAGCGACCACCTCCACAAATGGCAATAACATCGCCATAAGTGGAGGTGGCTTCTTTAAGACTTAGCGGATACCGCAATCCAGGGTTAATTGCACCTGGGTGAATTCGTTTGGATTTACGAATACCTGCTGTGAGCTTAAGCTCGGCAGCGCCTGTCCCGCGGGTTGGGTGACCAGATAGCTGCCAGGGTTTAAGCTGACGCTGAAAGCCTATTTTTCAATAGGAGCGTTAACCAGGTTGCCCCACTCGGTCCACGAGCCGTCGTAATTGCGTACATTGGGATATCCCAGGAGATAGGTCAGGACGAACCAGGTGTGTGAGCTGCGCTCGCCAATCCGGCAGTAAGCAATGATGTCTTTGTCCGGGGTGATGCCACGCTCCTGGTACAACTTGTTCAGCTCCTCGGCTGATTTAAACGTGCTGTCGTTCTCGTTGGTGGCTTGCGACCAGGGGATGTTGGCTGCGCCTGGGATATGCCCTCCTCGAGTAGCACCTTCTTGTGGATAATTCGGCATTGCCAGCAGCTCGCCAGAATATTCCTTGGGTGAGCGGACATCCACCAGAGGCTGCTTATTCTGGATATGGCGGAAGACATCCTCGCGGTAGGCCCGGATACCAGGATCGGGTTCTTTTGCTTTATAAGTGGTTTTGGGATAAGATGGAACCGCGGTGCTGAGCGGACGCTGTTCCTGTATCCATTTCGTGCGGCCTCCATTCATTATCTTGACCATCTCATGACCATAGTAGCGGAACAGCCACAGGGCGTATGTGGCGAACCAGTTGCTTTTATCGCCATAAAAAATTACGGTCGTGTCTTTTGAGATACCTGCCTCGGAGCACAGCTTTTCAAAGTCCGCCCGACTCAAGAAATCACGCCGTACAGGATCCTGCAGCGTGGTAAACCAGTCCACTTTCACTGCACCAGGAATATGTCCGGTTTCGTAGAGCAGGAAATCCTCATTCGACTCCACCAGGCGGATGTTCGGATCGTTCAAATTCTGAGCCACCCATTCAGTCTCTACCAGATAATCGGGATGTGCGTATTCTCTAACCATTATTAGTTCCTCCAGATCACACTGAATAATGTTGGGCCTTACAGAGTTGGAGGGTGGGTGGGGGTGTCTGGCGAGCGTAGCTCGCCCAGACACCCCCAAAACCCTCTGAAGTGCTTTACTTCTAATATTATAGACTATTATTATAAAAAATATACTTATTGGCATCAAGGTGCTGGGAATACCTGTACCGCCTCCTGAGGATCAAACCCGATCCTGACTGTTCCCCCAATTCCCGGTAGGTCAGAAGAGGATGGAAATTCAAAGGTTAGAGGAATACCCTGTACATCGATAATTGCCCGGTAAGTAGTGCCCCGGAAAGTGTAGCTAAGTAATTCTCCTTCCAAATACCAGTATCCATCGGTGTTGTGCTTAACCGTCTCAGCAAGCTGTACGGCATCGGGGCGCAGCAGGAGGGCAACTTTTTCGTGGGGCCTGACAGCCGCCGGCAGCCACCCGATAGCGGTCCTCACGCCTGGCTTGCCATCAATGATCTGAGCCTCCCCATCTAATAGATTGCCCAGGCCAAGAAACTGCGCCACAAAGGGAGAAGCTGGATGGTGGTAGATGGCTTGCGGGGTGTCCACCTGCATCACCTGCCCAGCGTTCATCAGCACGACGCGGTCAGCCAGGGTGAAGGCTTCTTCCTGATCATGGGTTACATAGACCGCGGTCTGTCTGGTTTTGTGCAAGATATCCCCTAGCTCGATGATCAGTCGCTCGCGCAAGGTCCTGTCCAACGATCCGAGCGGTTCATCGAGCATCAGCAGGCGCGGCTGAGGGGCCAATGAGCGTGCCAGGGCCACGCGCTGCTGTTCCCCACCAGATAGGGTATTGACATCCCGCTGCTCGATACCGGGCAGCCCTACCAGGGCAAGCGCTTGCTGGACGCGCCGTTGTATTTCACCCCCCTGAACGCCTTCCATCCGCAGTCCGAAGGCGATATTGTCGCTCACATTCATGTGTGGAAAAAGAGCGAAATCCTGGAACATGAGACCGAAATTTCGCTTGTGCGTGGGCATGCCTTCCAGATCCTCACCATTCCAGGTGATCTGCCCTCGATCAGGACGCTCCAGACCGGCGATTATCGCCAGGATGGTCGATTTCCCGCAACCGCTGGGTCCGAGCAGGGCCACGATCTCCCCCGGCGAAACATTGAAAGAGACCCCCGACACCGCCCGGGTACCTCCAAAGGATTTTTCAATATCTGCCAGCTGCAGTCCGTCCATGATTAAAACTCCCCCACTTCGGCGATGCGGAAGCGCTCGATTGCCAGCATGCCGGCTGATGTGGTGACCATCAATATGGTGCTTAATGCAAGCGCTTGCCCGTAGTTCAGAGCGCCGGGCTGGGAAATAAACCTGTAGATCATGATGGGGATTGTGGGGCGGTCGGGGCGTGCAATCAGGGCAGTAGCTCCGAACTCACCGAGCGAGATGGTAAATGCGAAAACAGCTGCTACCAGCATAGCGCGCCCAACCAACGGCAGGTCAACCTGCAGAAGAACCTGGCTTTCGGCAGCGCCCAGCACCGCAGCAGCTTGCCTCAATCGGGGGCGGATGCTGCGTATAGCCGGTACCAGGCTGCGCACAACAAATGGAAACGCTACCAATGTGTGAGCCAGGGGGACGAGTACGGGCGAAGCGCGCAGATCAACCGGAGGGTGGTTTAACGCCACAATGAAACCCAGCCCCAAAGTGACTGCAGATGTCCCTAGCGGCAGCATCAAGATCGGGTCCATCACCCGGCTGAGGACCGAATCGCGGTCGCGCGCCAGAGTCCATGCCACCGGCAGTCCCAGGCTGAGGGCCAACACGACTGTGGCAGAGGCATAAGCCAGGGAATTAATGATCGCTTGCGTGGGCGGCACATAGAACAAGGAATTCCGGCGGTTGATCGTAAGCTCCTGATAGTTTGCTAGCGTCAACCGCTGAGTAGAAAGCGATGCCTGACTGCGACCCTGATCCTGTGTGGTGAACGAGCGTGCTGCCAGGGCGACCAGTGGAACGGTCTCTAAACCGACCAACAGGGTCAGGATCACTCCAGCCATGATCCGGCTGCGCCAGGAGGTCAGACGCTTTTGTGTATATCGTTGCGGGCGCAGCGACAGAGGCCGCGACAGTCGTATTGACAGGCGGGTATAGAAAACGGTGAAGGCGAGAGTGCAGGCAAGCTGGATAATCGACAGAGAAGCTGCCAGAGGCAGGTTGAAGAGACTGATGGTTTGATTATAGATCTCGACCTCCAGAGTTACAAAACGTGGTCCACCCAGCACCAGAATGACCCCGAATGAAGTGAAATCGAAGATGAAGATCAGCAGCGCTGCCGAAGCAATTGCCGGCATCAACAGGGGCAGCGTAATCTGGCGCAGTGTCTGCCAGTTGTTGGCTCCCAGCACCCTGGATGCCTGGCTCAGGCGGGGGTCGATGTGCGACCAGAAATCGCCCACCATGCGCAGGACAATGGTGGTGTTATAAAAAATATGCGCCAGCAGGATGGCAGACAGGGAATTAATAAACTCGACTGGCGGTTGGCTGAGGTCAAGCCATTCCATCAGAGCCAGGTTGACCCAGCCGCGCGGACCGATGAGGGCATTAAATGCAGCTGCCACGACCAGGGTGGGCATCACGAATGGGATGCCGGTCAGCGCCATTACCACCCCGTTGCCGCGGAACTGGTAGCGCGCCAGCAGGTATGCACCGGGCAGTCCGAATAACAGGGTCAGCAAGGTGGACAGCACTGCCTGCCAGATGGTGAACCAGATGATCCCCCGCTGGGCAGGTGAAGTGAGCGCTTCTGCAAAGGGTGCAATTAACCCACCTTCCCCGCGCCCCAGGCTGATCGAGAGGATGCGGAGCATCGGGTAAAAATAAAACAGCACTAGGAAGGCAAGCGGCACAATCCACAAAGCAGTGGTGCGGAAGATATGCCTGGATTGTTTCATAGATTATCTCAACACAGTCTCCGTCCAGTCCTTCAACCACTGTTCGCGCTTCTGGGCGATCAGTTCCGGGCTAACGACTGCTGTCTTCTCAGGCAGTGAAAGATGCTTAGTGAAAACCTCATCCAGCCCAGCGTTGGGATTGACCGGGAAGACGAACATCTGCATAGGCATATCCTCCTGGAAGGTGGTTGACAGCATAAAGTCGATCCATTTTTCAGCCAGGTCGCGATTTTTGGTGCCTTTCAAGATACCCACCAGCTCGATCTGCCGGAAGCAAGTCTCATCTCCGACCACTGCAGCGGTTGGCGGCGTCTCCGGCGGCGTCTCAGCATAGATCACCTCGAAAGCCGGGCTTGAATCGTAAGAGACCACAATCGGGCGCGATCCTCTCCCTGCAGAGCCGCTGAACTCAGAATTATAAGCGCTATCCCAGTCGTTGACTACTTTGACATCATTGTCAACCAGCTCACTCCAGTAATCAAGGTAGCCATCCTCTCCGAAGTGTCCGATGGTTGCCAGAAGGAAAGCCAGACCGGGTGAGGAAGTTGCCGGATTCTGGACTACCAGCAGGCTCTTATACTCGGGTTTGACCAGGTCTTCCAGGGATTGAGGTGGGGAAATGCCTTTCTCCTCGAAATAGCCTTTGTCGAAATTCAGGCACACATCCCCGTAATCGACCGGTAAAGCGCGGTTTTGAGGATCAAGCTTGAACTCATCCGGAATACCTGCCAGAGCCGGGGATGCATAGCTCTCGAAAATCCCTTCGTCCAGCGCCCGACTCAGGAAAGTGTTGTCAATGCCGTAGAACACATCCGCAAGCGGGTTATCTACGGACAAGATAGCCTTGTTGAGAGCCGTGCCGGTATCGCCCGCTTTGAGAAACCGCACCTTGATTTGGTTTTCAGATTCGAAGGCCCTGATGACGTCTTCGGATACCGCGAACGAATCGTGGGTCATTACGGTCAGGACGCGCGGCTCCAATACAGTTGGAGTGCTTGTCGGACCCGACTGCACGCAGCCTGAAATCCCTAGCATACCCAGTGATAAAATCAAGCCTACTTTTCGAAGCATCTTTTGCCTCCTCGAAATAAAACAACAGGTTGTTAATACGCAGCGCCTGCTAGACGCTGCCCGGTTTATGGATGACCACACACAGCAGCGCGCCCTGTTCGAACTGGACAGAGGCGCTTCCGCCGAGTAATGTGTTGCTCAGGCCGCGGGTAGCGCCGAAGTACAGCGATTCATCGTGCAGAGGATATTCAAGACCATCGGTTTTGACTCCCTGGGCTGTGCCAATTAGAGGGATCAGCGAGAGGGTATCACCAGCCTCGCCAGAGATCACGTGCCGGACGCCTGCGCGCAGCAGATAGATTTCTTGCTTGCCATCGACCAGGCGGATGTCCATCTTGCGGTAGCTATCCGAAGCTGGAAGAAGCAGGTTTGCCAGCGTTTGATCCCAACGCGCACCCAAAGCACCGAAAATCAAGACTTCCCTGGCGCCGGATTCCTGGGCGTGCATCAGCGCCAGCTCAAGATCAGTGTAATCTTTATGGGCGGGGTGCCGGATTATTTGTGTCCCAGATCGGGCAATTCGCTCGACTTCATCTTCGTCGAGCGAGTCGAAATCCCCGATTAATACCTGCGGTATGAGGCCGAGCATGCTGCAGTGGCGCGCCCCACCGTCGGCGGCGATGATAAGGTCATCTGAATGGACCAACGCTCGGACAGCTTCGTAATCCTTGAGCTCTCCATTGGCGAAGATGATGGTGCGCTTGAGGTTGTACAAAATAATACCCTCCTCTCATGCTGGAGGAGGGCTTAGCGTCTAGTAGGTTGCGATTCCTCCGCCGGCATTATCCGGATCAGGTTCGCGGGTCGAGGGCTGCTGGCCCTCCTCTCAGCCTGGCATCACCAGGCTCCCCGTGCAATTTATTGTAGGCTATCTCAAAAGCAAGACGTCTTGGGGGGTGTGCGGCATTTTTGCCGCACCCACCCCACACAACCATTTTGAGATGACTTAACGATTCTGCCGTTAGTATAAGCTTGGTTGCGCTTAACTGTCAAGTAAGCACATTTCCCCACCGCTCATACTGGTTAACCCTATCGGTACGGCACCTGTGGTGTCGGTAGTGCCGTTTATTTTCTACCCCTGTAAAGAGGGATCAGCGCACACGCCGTTTCCACTCTTCCTTTACCTGCAACTGCCTGGGACTTGTGCTGGAGCTTAAGTTGAGGAAATCACTCAGCAGGCGGTTGAACTTGCTGGTCTCCTCCAACATCGGGTAATGACCAGATTGCTCAAAAATAATGTGGTGTAGGTGTTCTGGTAAAAGGGAGATTATATTCGGATCTGGAATCCCGATAGCTGGATCATTCATCCCATGCACCAATAAGGTGGGAGTCTGGATCAGGGCGGGCAACGCGTGCAGCTCGACGTTCTGCAGACCGGCCAGGGTAAGCAGGATCGCTTTGGAATCTGCCTTACACGCCTCCGCCCAGGCAGCTTCGTGCGAATTACGTCCCAGCAGCCAATCGGCCAGCTCAGTCGGAGTGGCGGACTGCAGGCGCGGATTAATGGTCTCCTGACTAAATGGGTAGCTGACAGCCAGAAGGCGGTCGACAAGGCTGCTGTAACGTTGCGCAAACAACATGGATAAGATTGCCCCAAAGCCATGTCCGACCAGAGCAACCCGGCCGATTCCCAGTTTTTCCATGAAATCGTTTAGCAGATCAATCTGCTGTTCCACGGAGTAATGGCGGGCGCTCTTGGCAGTGTCGCCAAACCCCCACAGGTCGAGGGCGTATGTACGGTAAGAGATAGAAGCCGCCTGCATTGCGGGAATCCAATATCTCCACGATCCGACCCAGTCGTGCAGGAAGACCAGGGGACGACCACGGCCTAAAACCTCATAATGGATGATCTCATCCTGCAGAATAATGACGCTCACGAGACGACCCGCTGCTACTCTCTACCCGCTATACTTTCCCGGCCTCTGCCAGGATGTCCTTTATGCGCTCCGCCAGTTGGTCGGGGGCGAATGGTTTTAGAATATATTCTTTTGCACCCATTGCCAGACCGATATTTACCTCCGCCTCCTGCCCCTTTGCAGACAGAAAAACGATCGGGATGTGGCTGGTTTGCTCGTCAGCCTTGATTTTTTCACAAGCCTCATAACCGGTCATGCGCGGCATGCGGACATCCAATAAGATCAGGTCGGGGAGTATCTCCCTGGCCATGTTGTAGGCTTCTTCACCATTGGAAGTCGCGATGACCTCGTGACCAGCAAAACGCAAGGTAAATGCGATCAAATCCCGGATATCCCTTTCGTCTTCTGCGATCAATATTCTTCCCATCGTAAATACCTCATCGGTTTTTATTGGATTTGTAAGTGGGTAAGGTAAAGGAGAAGGTGCTGCCCTCGCCCGGTATTCCACTGCTCTCCAGCCAAATCCTGCCCTTATGCATTTCAACCAGGTGTTGGACGATAGACAATCCCAGACCCGTACCGGAGGTTCCAAGAACAAATGGATGCTCACCCCGATAGAATCTCTCGAATACTCGCGACTGTTGTTCTAGCGGTATGCCAATACCATTATCCTGCACGTCAATCTGAACTTCATCTTCTTTTTGACGGGCACGCAGGAGTATGTGCCCCTTTTCTGGAGTGTAGTAGTAGGCATTCTCCAGTAAGTTATCCAGGATATGCCGGAGCTGCTGCGGATCGGCGACCACGCGGGGTAATTTTCTCGGTACGTCGGTCTCTATCTGCATGGGTTTATTCTCTTCTTCTGCGCGCAGGATCAGATCATTGGCTGTCTGTTTTACGAGCTGCGCCAGGTCTACAGGCTGAGTTGCCAGATTGAGCTTCCCTGATTCGATGCGGGAGATATCCAACAAGTCATTTACCAATACCGCCAACCTTTCGGTATTGTTCTTAACAATCTCGAGGAAATGCGCTTGTTGTTCATTCAACCCGCCAGCAGCTCCCATCAGCAGGATATCGACATAGCCTTTGATGGAAGTCATCGGGGTACGCAGCTCGTGGCTTACGGTAGCGACAAACTCGGACTTCAGTCTATCTATCTCTACCTGGTGGGTGATATCGCGAAAAATCGAAACGGTCCCCAGAAAAGTCTCGCGCAGGCTGACTGGCGCCAGATGTACAGATACTACACGCCCATCCTCGAGTATGATCTGTTCGGAGAATAGATCGCCAGAGCGACTGCTGCCTTGATCGGTCTGCGACCACTTACTGATCGTGTCCACCCAGGTCTCTGCAGCCCCGCCGAACAGGCCGGTGAAATACTCCAATGATTTGCCGATCACCTGCTCGCGGTTCAAATTCAGGATCTTTTGCGCCGAATCATTGAACAAGGTGATCCGCATGGTCTCATCGGTGACCAGCACGCCATCGGCAACATCTTCCAGGATAGCCTTGGTGCGCTGAGTCTCTACCTGTTGCCCGCGCACCATATTGCCCAAATCCTCCGCCTGGTCGCGGATCAAGCGGTAAAGCTCGGCATTATTTACCGCGATGGCGACCTGGTTGGCAGCCGCCTGCACAAGGTCAAGCTGGTCCATGGAGAAATGGCCTACCTGGCGGTGGAAGAAAAGCAGTGCCCCCAACGCTTCTCCGCCAATCAGAAGCGGCACGCCGATCGCACTGCGGTATTGGGTGGTATTATTGGTCAGTTCCAGCCAGCGCTTATCTTCTTTGACATCCGGGATCAATGCCGGTTTGTGTTGCTGTATGATCCAGCCCGCCAGTCCCTGGTTGGAATCCAGGGTGGTGAAGAACTCCTCGGTTGTGATGGGCGATGTATGACCCACAGAAGCCAGATGGTGCAGCTTTTTCTCGCCAGTGCGGGCGAGCAGAACTGTAATATGCTCGGCATCGATGATCTGGTTGAGCACTCTCAGCGTGCGCGTGAGCACCTGCTCTAGATCCAGGCTGGCCGATAGTTCAGTGATCAGGCGCAGCAGAGTCTCTGTGCGTTGGTGGGCACGTGCCAACTGTTCGGTGCGTTCTTTCACCCGCTGGTCGAGCTCGTTGGTCAGGCTGCGCGTTTCAGCGTACAGCCTTGCGTTTTGGATTGCGATGGCAGCCTGGTTGCTGATCGTGCGCGCCAGGTCGATCTCATCGGCGCTGTACCGGTGTGCACGCTCCATCTGAGCAAACAAGACGCCATGCAACTCACTGCCGGTTGCAAGTGAAAGCGCCAGCAGCGAATGCGTACCCACACCCGTTAAATACTCAAGCAGCGGAGCCAGCTCGGCTTCAGTGTGTATATCCTCACAATTGAATATTCCCAGGGTCTCTCGCATCCGCTCAAAAAGCGGCGCGTCGGGCACAGACACTGGTAAAGCAATATCGCGGTCCGGGTATACGGCATGAATAGCGGGCTCGCCTGCCGCATCGAAGAGCAATCCAGAGACACAATCGCAGTGGATGGTCTGGAAGACCTCCTGGATAGTGATGGAGAGAAGCTGGTCTGGATCCATCGACTCGCTAAGCGCTTTTGAGAAGCGGTTCAATCTCTCAAGGTGCTGGGAGCGTTGGTCCAGCTCGGCAGCGCGGTCGACAATTTGCTGATACAGGCCGGCATTCTCAAGGGTCACGGCAGCCTGGCTGGCAAAAGCCATAGCAATTTGTACATGTTCCGCAGTGTAATAATAGGGCTCATCCATTTCTAGGGCGATGACGCCGATGACCTCACCGCTGGCAATCAGCGGGATACCTAACCAGGATGGATTTGGGTTTTCAACTAACGAAGAAAATCGCGCGTCGTGGTTCACATCGCCGACAACCAGCGCCTGCCCGGTGGCGACCATCTCTTTCAGCAAAGCGCTGTCCTCGAAAGCGACTGAGAGACCTTTGCGCACATCGCTGTCTACAAAACCGCGCGCCACCTGTACGATCAGCTCATTCCCCCGGCGCAGCCATAATGTTCCAGTCTTGAAAGTCAGGATGGCTTCGAGCTGATTAAGTAAGGATGCAATCAGTTCATCAGGTTTCAGGTTGGAAGAAATGGTTGCGGCGACGCCGGTCAGCGCCTGCAGCTGGCTGGCGCGCTGCTCTGCCGCGCGGTATAAGCGGGAGTTCTCCAGGTTGAGGGCGGTTTGTTGCGTGAGGGATGTCACCAGAGCTTGCGCTTCGAAGGAGAATGCCGCAGGCGTCTTGAAGCTCTCCAGGATGAGCACCCCCAGAGGTACTGCGTTCTGCGCTCTCTGGATGGGAACTGCCAGGCAGGAGAGCGGCAATCTTCCCCCGGTGGCATCATGGTAGCGCAGCATGTTTTCTGAAGAGAGGTTATATGAGCTGGTGAAATCTACTTCATCGATACGGATGGGAACTTTCTGCTCGAATGCCTGTCCTGGTGGGGCCTCGCCTGAGCAGTAAGCAAGTTCTAATATACGCTCATTGTCTGTGAATCCGGAGGCTGTGTGTGGGATCAGACGGTTCTGTTTGGCATCCCATAGGGCCACCAGGCTTGTCTGGGCGGATGGCAGCACATGCAGCGAGCTCTCAACAAGTATCTGCAAGATGCGGTCGGGTTCCAGGTTGCCCAGCTGTCGATTGAAATCCAGAAGCAGGTTTACTTCTGCAAGGTGCTGGCTGATCTCTGTCAGCAGATTGAGATTCTGCAGGGTGATTGCTACCTGGCGGGCGAGCAGGGTAAATAATTGTTCGTCTTCGCTGGTGAAGGGGGCCAGCGGAGTCTGGCTGATGGTCAAGATAGCTGCATCCAGCCGTGCTCCTATAAAGATGGGCAGGCTGATAAAGCCGCGCGCTTCCAGTGCTTGCAGCAAAGGTGAATTTGACCACTCCGCCCCGGGTTCCAGCCGTGAGACGAGCAGGTTGCCTCCGCTTTGCAGGCTGTAGTGCAGGGGGTTGCGCTGCCCCAGCAGTGCTTCGATGTGGATCCCTTGTGGAACACGACCGAGACTATGCAGCAAATGTGGTCCGTGCGCGCCGGGCTCGACGATAATGGCGATATCCATATCCATATGGGTCAGGATCTCGCGTCCAAAAGCCAACAGCACGCTAGACCGGTCACCTTGCCGGTTGACGACTTCACCGATGTCCATACCTGCCCGGATGCGGGCTGCCCGCTGGCTAAGGCGTTGAACGGCTATCGTCTGCTCCAGATCTTTATGCAGCAAGACCGGCAGATGGCTCTGGGCAGCGTGGGCTGCCTGCTCTGCCCGCTGTAAATCTTCTTGAATTGCTGCGATCTTGAATTTCAGCCCGCGCAGCTGCCGCTGGTTTTCGATTACCAGAGCTGCCTGGCTTGCAAAGACTTCCAAAGTTTCAATGGCGGCCAGATCGGGGCGCAAGTTATCGCGCGGATTATCGACGCTGATTAATCCTAGAGGTTGTCCGCTCCCGCTGTATAGTGGGAGGAGCAAAGTATCCTCCGGGTTCCAGGTATGCAGGCTGCTGTCACTGCGGCTGTCGACCAGGGGCGCAATTGTGATGCTATGAATATCAGCCGGTAAGATGGGCATCTGTTCATATGGAATAAAAAATGCCCGACCAATACGGAATTTGGGATCCAGGAGCGTTTCGACACTTTGCCAGGGCTGTGGGTGTGCTCGTAGCTCTTCCATGAAGTCTTTGGGAATGCCTGCCCCTGCGCTGCGCTGCAAAGTTCCGCTATCTGGCTCGTAAATACTGATCAAAACCGTCTCGAATTGAGTGGTCGACTGGATCGCTGTGGCTATATTTTCCAGGGCGTGCTCCTGGGTTTGTTCAGACTGGATAGCCTGCGAGGTGTCCAACAGGCGAGCCATTGTCTCAATCCTGCGGTTGAGCATCTCACCGCGGCGAACCTGCTCTTGGTAGCGATAAGCGCTGCCAAGCGCTACAGCCGCTTGAATCGCCAATGCCTCAGTGATTTCTTTAGCAGGCTGGTCAAATCTGCCCGGCAGGTTAGCGTGCATGTGGATCAAGCCAGCCACCTTGCTCTGATAGGCGATGGGAACGATCAATGACGAGCGAATGCCGGCATGAGCAAGCTGTGCACCATCTGCGGATTCCAGCAGCGCGGTCTCTAGCTGATCATAATCGTCGATGATCAGCGCCTCTTTTGTCTCCAAAACGCGTTTTTCAAATGGCAGCAGCTCTGGGAGAGGAGGGTCCCCCAGGTGCAGGATTGTCTTGACCGGGTTTTCATCGGGCTGTTCTGATGGGGATGGCTTTGGCGAGCTGCCATTGATATCAAAAAGGAGGATCGTGCCGCAGTCTGCACGCGTGGTCTGCAGGGCCTCCTCATAAACACGTTGGAGCAGGTATTGAAGATCGTCTGTATTGTTCAGCTCTCGCCCAACACGCGTCAGGGCAGTTAACTGGTCGATGCGCTGGCGCAGCGATTCATCAGTTTGTTCATATAAGGTAGCGCGTTCAACAACATTAGCCAGCTGCCCGGCGGCAGTGATCACGGTTTGGATGTCACCGCGCACAAAATAGTCCGGCTCGTAGCTTCCAATTAATATCTCGCCGATGCCATGATCGCGAACGACCAAAGGCACGATCACCAATGAGCGGATGCCCAGGCTGGCATAGATTGATCGGTACAAGGGTGTTATCTGAGGATCTTCCTGGGAATCACTGCTGATAATGGGGTTCTGGCTTCCCGTTGCAGTGTGCCGGAATTGGGGTTCGTCAACCGAAATGTGTCCCAGGCGGGCAGCAAATTCAGGGGATATCCCAAAAAGCGAGGCTTTATGAATGCACAGCTCCCCGCGTCCTTCGTCCAGCAGGAAGACAGCTGCCTTATCTGCCTTCAGCAGGCGCCCTAAATCCTGAAGAGAGTATTTGAGGGTTTCATCCAGGGTGGCGGTAGATCCGGTGAGGCTGGCAATGCGGCGTAAGGTCTCGGCGCGCTGAGCTCGACGCTCCGATTGCTGTACCAGGGCTACATTCTCTACAATTGGCCCTGCCTGGCCGGCAATGATCCTCAGCAGCCTTAGATCGTCAGGGTTGAAGTATGTGCCATCACGTTTATCACCAACCTGGAGATAGCCTAACATCCGCCCTCCGGATGTGAGCGGCACCAGCACAGTCTGATGAACGCCTGCAGCAATCGCCAGATGGTCGAGTCCTAATGCTTGCAGCTTTGGGTCGGAGAGCGCATCCTCGGCGATGATCATCTCCTGGGAGAGCCAGATCTCCTCCGCTGGGCTGTTGGGCTGAATCACGCTGCTCGCCCATTCGATAATCCTTTCGTGCAATCCAAGGAAAGGGAGCTGTCCTTGCAGGGTTCGCTGGCTTTCGTCATAGGTAAAGAAACCCAAGAAATTCACATCCAGCAGCGGCGCGATGCTCTCCACCAGCCTGGTAAAAAGGAATTTTGTATCCCCGACGGAGCCGGCTGCCTGGGCCAGGTGTGCGAGGCCAGCCAGCTCACGGCTGCGCTGCTGTTCTTCGCGGTAAAGCAGGGCATTATGCAAAGCGATAGAGGCTGGCCCACACAGAATCTGCAGCAGCTCCAGATCACTTTGAGAGAAGGTGTCTTTTGACAGAGACGCAAGCTCCATCGTCCCGATCAGCTCGCCTGCCACCATGAGCGGCACACCCAGATAAGAAATGATCGGCAACCTGTTTGCATCGTTCACAGGTCTGACCAACCGGAAGGCCTCGGTATCGGGAACTAACAGGGGTTTTCGCTCGGCGATCAGATAGCCTGAGTAGCCGCTCTCAGGCGTGTACCGCTCCCTGGCTCTTTCGAGGATAGGATTGGCCTCTTGAAACCCAGACAGGCGATATGGGATGGCCTGTCGTACTTCAGGCTGCCAGATCGAGATTTCCGAAAAATCAGCAGGGATCAGGCGGACAATATTTTCCAGGATAGCTTTTATCGTCGTTTCGAGGTCCAGATCGGCAGCCATGGCCTCGTTCAATTCGTTTAACACCTGGATAGCCCGGGTGGATAGACTGTTATTGCCGCCAGAGACTGGTTGGCTGCCGACTTCCAGAACCAATTGGGGAGTCTGCAGCCTCACCAACACTGAGGGGACGCCTGCGTATTGGATCGAATAAGATTTTCCATCGATAGCGCGCCCATCCAGGTAAAACCTTGACTGGCTCTCTGCAGAACACAAACCCAGGAATGACTCAGTAGGGCGCAGCCTGCGGCTTATGCGCTCCAGGGTGGGCATGGCTTCCCAGGCGCCGAACCATTCTCGCCCGATCTGGTTGATGTAAACCAGCCGCCCTCCTTCTTCGATGATCAAGATCACTTCCGAGTGGTTGGGGACGTCGACCGCAGGTGCTATTATCGCTGGGGCTGTCCGGACGATCGATTGGGTTTGTACAATCGTGCGTAATACAGTCAGGGTCAGCAGGCAGGCAGCCAACCCGAAAATAATCAGTATTACACCCAGCAGTGATTGATCAACCTGAAACATTGTCAGTAAGAAAGATACTATGGAAAGAGCTATCCTTCGGAACGCCGGGCTTCGGCAGCCAGCTCGGTGATCTCACGAATATCGGCAAACTGGTACTGGGTTGGAGACACCATACCGATCGAAAGAGACATCAAAGGGGTTTTTGTCTGCTGTCCGGACTCGTTTATAGTCACCACATAGCCCTGCTCTCGATCGAGAAAACTGTAATGGGTGAGCACTTCCTCAGCAAAGCGAGTTTTCAACGCCTGGCGGATCCTCGGAGCGCTGTCTTCATTGGCAATGATAATAAAGCTGTCGCCTCCAGCGTGTCCGATAAAATCCTTGGGAGAGCCGAGCGTGTCAACCACTTCTCCCATCAGTATGGCTGCAAAACGGAGCACATCGTCTCCGGCAACGAAACCGTACACATCTTTGAAGGCGTCGTAATGATTGATACGGATATCCATTAACGTCCAGTCTGTCTGGCGGATGATACGCCGAAGCTGTTCTTCGATTAATCTTCCGGAAGGCAGTCCGGAGCGCGGGTCGGTCAGGCTTTGTTGTTCAGCCCGGGTGATGGCGCGCTGGACGCGCAATTTCAATTCTTCGATATCGAAAGGTTTGGTGATATAGTCATCTGCCCCCAGTTCAAGCCCCTGTAATTTATCGCTGCGTTCGTCTTTTTGAGTCAGGAAGATAATCGGGACGTGGCTGGTGCGTGTGTTGGTGCGCAGGATGCGGCATACTTCGAAACCGTCAATATCTGGCAGCATGATATCCAACACAATCAGGTGCGGCAGGCTGTGCCTGGTCTTTTCCAGGGCGTCACCACCGCGTGGGGCAATATCCACATCATAGTTGTGGCTGGTGAAATAGATCTTCAGCATATTCGAGATATCGAAATCGTCTTCTACGATCAAGAGCCGGGCTTTACTCATAGCGACCTCCCAAGAATTGCTGACTGACCACGGCCATAACTCCGTATGGCGCTAGCTTGACTTACCAGGTTTCAACGATAGTCTCGTCGATTCTGGGATACAGGCGCATGTGTGTGGTGGCGAAGGGCAGGCGGTGGTGATCGCTTTCCTCATAGAGTACATCATGGTCGATCACGCGCCGTTCCGCCGATGCAAACAATACCACGTCAGATTCGATCGCCCGAGCGGGAAAGACGATCATCCCTGACCCCAATCGACAATTATGGCCTACACACCCCCCCAGGACCGGACGGTTAGAGTAATTTAACTGGTGATTGCCATCTCGGGCTCGAATCGGTGCAGGCAGCAGGTTGAAGTCAGTAAACGTCGATCCTGCTCCGACGAACGTGTTGCGCCCGATGACACACATCTGCAGGCAGGTGTTCTGCGCCACCATGCTGTTGTCCATCATGGTGGTCATAAAAAGAGAGGCTCGAAATGGCAAAAACGATCCATCGCCAACCACCGACAACATGAGCTGGCAGTCTTGTGAGATATTTACGTTGTCACCGATAATGCAGTTCTCGATCACAGCCCCGGCATTGATCGTGACATTATCTCCGATTGTGGTAGGACCGTGAATGACGGCATGAGGATCAATGACGCAGTTGCGCCCGATGCGTACCAGCTCAGAGCATTCCAGCACCTGCTTTCCTTCAAACATAGCTTTCGCCAGTGTTCTGAGTTTGAAGAGCGGATCGTGCTGCAGTCTTTTCTCAAAGCGCGCCCCGCGGGTGAATAATCCATAGACCACGTCTGTGATAAAGATATGCACCCAGGCGTCAATGGCGATCAAACTGCGGCGAGGCACCTGAAAAACCAGGTCTCCCTGTTCGTATGCCATGTAGATGGGAACGTGATAGTAGCCGGCCTCTGTAACATCCACATCGATAACGACCGGCTCAGCTGACATCAAGTCAATTTGCGAGTGGATGCCATTGGGGTAGTACCACAGCTCAGCCAGGTAAAGATCACCATCGGGAATGTATGAAGTCGACAATGGGAGCGCATGCTCGCGGAAGGAGGGATCATTGGCCGAGAAAGCTGCCTGGCAAGGCTCCTTGCGCAGCTTTGCTTCGGACAGGAAAGCATCGATATACGCGGAATCGAAATACAGGTTATCACGATAGACCAGGCACTCCTCATCGATCTGGGGTAGAGAAGCATCTTTCGATAGCTCCAACTCCCTGTGGGTATATGGGGCCAGTACGTCTCGTTGCGCCAGCCATAGGGGTTTATTTTGCAACCGCAGATCACGGGCTCTTTCATTAAATGGATATATATGGCGTGGGTCCTGGAGGATGATTTTTAACATGCTGACCTGTAAATTCCTGGGTTTATCTAATCAAACTAACATGTAAACCAGATCGATAACATAGATTCAATCAAGCTCAATCAATCGGCTCCTTGTCAATTCGGATGATGCAGGAAGGATCACCTCTGGCTATGCAGAGGGTCTCTTCGATGTTATAAGACCTCCCATTGCTAACCCAAAAGAGGGCTTCTTGCAGAACGCCAACTGTTAGATGACATACCGGTATGTCGGAATGCCGCCCCCAGCACAGCCGGCAGCGCTTAGTGACCAGGTAATAATGATCGTTGTCTTCTTCGGCGCTGATATCCTGATCGGTGTAGCGGTTCAACGCTTCGGTCAGCAGTTTTGTTCCCTGGTGTATTTTCGTTGTAAGCGGCAGCAGCTTGAAATTTATATCTGTCAGACCAATGTCAGCGCCCAGCTCTCGCAGGGCATGCTTAAAACATGCCCGTCCTGAACGGATAGCCAACCCGTGCCCACCCAGCGGTCCGTAAATTTCTTCCATGGCGATTTGCAACCTGCTGAGGCTGGCTGCCTGAAACTGCCTGTCCAGATTGTTGGGTGGGTAGTTGTTGATCCACTCGGGCTGCCTGGACTGGTTCAAGACTGCATTGATGCCGTTGCGGCCTAATATCTCTTCCATTGCAAGTAAAATGATGCGCCCAAATTTGTTCGGGTAATAACCAGTTTTTGAAATCGCTTCAACCATTATTGAACTACCTCGCCGTCCAGGAAGTCTCGCAGTGTTTGCATAAATCTCTTGGGATCATCCAACATGATAAAATGGCCGGCCTTATGAAAGCGTTCGATGCGAGCATGTGGGATGCCGTCCAGCATTGTCTTCCACTGGTGAGGGCTGACAATAATATCCTTATCGCCGAACATACCCATGGCAGGAATATTTACCCGGTGTAATGATGTCCTCAAGTCCGTTTTTCGTAGAGATGCGATGCTGAGTAAGAAAGATTCCAGAGACACCCGCGAGAGATCGCGATCCATCATCGACGGCCAGCGTGGATCGCGGGAGTAGAAGGGCGCCAGGGCATGGTAGGACAGCCGGAAGGCCCACATGTTATTGTAGACAAGCCAGGCAATTATCCTTTGACCGAACAGCTTGAGAAGAACTGAGAGGGAAGAACCGACAATCGGTGAACCGATTACCGTGACTTTGCGCACCCGCTCAGGGTGTTGAATTGCTACCGATAAACTGACCGTCCCGCCCATGCTGTGACCGACCAGCGGCGCTTGCGCAATACCAAGCTGTTCCATGAACTGGTCGACCATGCTGACATACACCTGCACAGAATAATTTTCCAGTTTTTTTCCTGACTCTCCAAATCCCCAGAAATCCAATGCATAGGTACGATAATACTGGCCTAGATAGGCCATCGTTTCTTGCCACAGGCCCCAAGAACCCAGCCAACCATGCAGCAATATGACTGGTTGACCCCGGCCAAAAACCTCATAGTGTACGATACCTCGATCGGTAGTAATTGATGACACGATATCCGTTCGGTAACCAACGTTTACGCCTCGCCAGAATCCATCTCTGCCAAGATGCTGTAGAGCAGCTCAAGCAGCACCATTTTTACAGTCTTTTTGTCGGTGGCCACACAAGGCAGCAGTTTAACATTCGGATCCAGGCGCAGCGCGATGCGCATATCTTCTATATCCCAGGCGTCCTCTCGATCTTGCTTGTTGGCGGTAACAACATATGGCGTAGGAGCATAGGCGCGAAAGGTTTCCAGGATGCTGCGCGCCTCCCGGAATGTCTCGGGTCGCGTGCTGTCTACCATGACCACAAACCCCAACATACCCTCCGAGAGTATCTCCCACATAAAGTCGAAACGTTTCTGGCCCGGAGTGCCAAATAGATAGAGGACCAGATCGTTGTCCACCGTGATCCGGCCAAAATCCATGGCGACGGTGGTGGTCTCCTTAACTCGTTCCGCCTCTGAGGAGATCCTACGTTCTGTCGAGACGACGTCGATCTCGCTTACAGACCTTATGAACTCGGTTTTGCCGGCGTTGAAAGGCCCTGTAACCACCATTTTAACTGTTTGCATAGTGCGCTGTCCTTACACTTGTGTAATGCATATTGCGGAGTGTGGCTCTATTACAACGATCTGATCCGGCTGATAATGCGGTTAATCAGCGATTTTTGTTCTGCCTGTGTGCCCTTCTGCGGTGCAGCGGGGCGTGAAGGAGGTTGGATGTAGCGCGCCCCTTCTGGACGGACCAATTCGACCAATCCTGCCTGCAAAAGGCTGTAAGCGATCTTTCGGATTTCGAGATCGTTCAAATTGGTCGCTTTGGCGATCTGGTTGATCGTGTTTTTGGGATTGATGTAGGAAACGACTCGCCACTCTTCTACACTGAGATTGACGTTGCGCAAATTGGCGCCCGGTCGATCTGCAAATTTCAGCGCCATGTCCAGGCTGGGGATCTCGTCCTGGAGCTGCTCCAGCTCTCGCATCTGGCGCGTGCCCTCGATAATGATATTTTCAAGGTTGACGCGAACGGTGATCTTTTCGGCGGGTGGAAGCATGCCGCTTTCGAATCGGAAAAAGCCCTCCAACCAGGTGAAGAGACGATTGATGATGCCTACGAAATGTGCTTGCAGGCTGTTGAGAATATCTTGCTGGCTAATATAGTTCGCATTAATCAACAACAGCCCCAGCTCTTTATCACTCATGTGCCCGGCTCGCTCTTTGATTACCTTATACTGTGCCGCGGATATTTTCTTGGCACGGTAGAGGACAGCCGCAAGACTGTTATCTTCCTGACCCACCTGCGCATACGCCAGTTTACCATCCCGGAAACACACCATAACAGCACTATTCGGGCTCTCGATTATTAGTGCTCCGGTCTTCTGTGCAAGATTAATGAGGTTCAGCAGTTGGCTGATTGTGAAATCTCGAAGATTACCCTTCAGTGCCATTGTGGCCTCTACCTAGTATCTGCGATCAAGTGATCTTTATTGAATAATTGCATCTTTACAAATGAAAAATGCGTCAAAATTCACAGTCCTTGACACTGCATATGCTTGAGTTTATAATCCACGTCGCTTTATTCCTCGGTAGCTCAATTGGCAGAGCGGGCGGCTGTTAACCGCTAGGTTCCAGGTTCGAGTCCTGGCCGAGGAGCCTCCTTCATCGTGTACGCTTGTGCTTTCCCATGTAACCATGCATGGGAATTTTTTATCCCATTCCCTTGTCTACTTGCGATCTTCCATGATCGTGCGGTTTCTCCCAGATTGTTTGGCGGTATAGAGTGCCTGGTCTGCCCTTTCGATAAGAGTTTCGAGCGTATCGATGGTGTGTTTGAGTTCTGCCAGGCCAATGCTCACCGATATTTGCACGGGTTCGTTTTCGGTGGGATACGGATTTTGCTCTATAGCCTTGCGCAGCCGCTCGGCTGCCTGATGGGCATTGCTCAGATCAGTTTCGGGCAGCAGGGCTATAAACTCATCGCCGCCATATCTGCCAGGCAGATCGACCTGGCGTAGCTGGTGGATGATCTGTGAAGCCACCCCTGCAAGCACCTGGTCGCCAATCAGATGACCTTGAGAATCGTTCACTTTCTTGAAGAGGTCGATGTCGATCATCATTGCTGTAAGAGGACGGCTGAAACGGTGGGCGCGTTCGACCTCCCGCCGGCCCAACTCAAAGAAACCACGCCGGTTATATAAACTGGTCAGGGGATCCGTGATTGCCTGTCTTTGCACTTCGGTGTACAGTTGGGCATTGTTGATAGCAGTCGTGGCGGTGGCTGCGAAGCTGACCAGCAGCTGCAGGTCGGCTTCGGTAAAGGCGTACCGCCGGTAGGCATCTAATGAGATAGCGCCCAGCGTCCTGCCTCCCAGGATCAGTGGGGCAATGATCATAGAGGAGATCGCCCGAATCTCGGGGATATCTCCGCCGTAGCGCGTTTGTGGATCTGCATGAGCATCGTGGACGAGCAGCGGTCTGCGTTCCCTTACTGAAGTGGCTGCAAAGCTGGCACTGTCGGTTGGATTGAACGTCCGGATGCGCGGGTCGGTATAGCCCTGGATGGCGCGCAGCTGCAGCTGTCCGGTATCACGCGCCACCAGATGCAGGGTGCCCTTTTCTGCAGCCGATATAGCGCTGATGGCTGCATCCAGGATCTGACCCAGTAACACTTCCAGGTCAAGCGTGGTCAGCAGAGCTGCAGTGGCTTTCTGCAGGGCTGTTAGCTCCTGGGTTCTGTGCTGGGCTGCGTCCAGGGCGCGCCACTTCGCGATCGCCAGAGCCAATTGGCTTGAAGCCTGCTCACCCAGGCTGACCTCCCGTTGGGAATAGCCATGTTCTGATCGGTTAGAGAGCAGTGCTACACCTAATTTTTGATTGTCGGCGATCAGGGGCAGCGCGAGCAAAGATTTGATCTGAAACTGGGTTGCGATCCGGGCGCTGATGTATGGCGAGCTGGTGGTGTTCTTTATTTCCAGCACTCTGCCAGAGTTAAGCACAGATGAGATCAGGGTCAATTCGTCCGGCTCGATTTGGATCGTGCGGTAGACCTGGCGAAGCGGACCATAGGCTGCTGATGGGATGCTCTGTTTGCGCGCCTCGTCCCACAGAAGTATCAAAGCGCTGTCAGCTTCGAGCAGCTTGCCGAGGTATTCTGTCAGCGTCTGCAGCATGGCCTGGAAATCTTGGGCGATTAAGGTGGTACGCGTGATCTCGCTCAGCAGCGTCAGATAGCGTTCACGCACGTGCAGCTCTGTCTCGCGGCGTTCTGCATCGGCTTGATACTGCTTGCGCTGTTCGATCAGGCGCACGTTTTCGATTGCCAGCGCGCCTTGATTGGCGATGCCGGAGATGAGCGCCTGTTCATCCCCAGTAAATGTACGCGGGGATACGCTGCTTACGATCAGACGTCCGATGGCTTTATCGCCCACCTGCATGGGCACTTCAATATTGGTGACTAGCTCGGGAACTGCGGTGGTTTGCGCTCTATTTCCATTTGGGGTTTGAGCGTCAAGAGCTGAGGCAGGAGGGATTTGTCCTTTTGCTGCCAACAGGAGGCTTTCTGTCTGGTCCGGACCACCTGAATTATTGGCTGAAGCAGCAAATTGGGCCTCCAAATTCAGCTGTGAATCAACCATGCGTTCGTCCATCAGGCAAGCTACCTGGTATTCATTGCCCAGGTATGTTTGCAGCTCACGCCCGATGATCTGGCAGATTTCTTCATAGCTGGTAACTGACGCCAGTTTCTCAGAGAGATTGACCAGCGTCATCTGCTGGCGTTCCAAGGCCCGACTTTCAATTGCAACATCATCCAGCTCTCGCTGAATAGCACTTACTTTACGGAATGAAATTTCAATTAATACATAGGCCGCCGAAATACCGATTAACCAAATGAACACATGAGCGACAGCAGACCCTCCCTGGAGATAACGCCAGACCTCTCCAATAGTAATGGCGGCAAATGTTAACGCGATTACCAGCCACTTCAACTGCCGGAATCGGCGCTCGGTGGATTGGTCTGTATCGGTTTTCTGGGTTGGATCCTGCTTCACGCGTGTTTCCAAATTGATATATGCATCTGGAATAATGGTATTAGGATAAAATTCGTGATTTTTTGCATCATTCAGAATTTTTACAATTATAGCTTAACTCATCGTCTGGTATCCGACCGTTAAATTTACGTAATTATGTCATCTTGTTGTGTGTGGTTATATAAAGATAAAGCGTTACTTTTCATCGAGCGGTATGAAGCCTCGACCAAGCACTTCTTGTGCCGGGCTGACTATCATGAATGCTTGCGGATCAGCCTCCCGCACAAGCGCCTTTAAATGGCTGACTTCGGTAACCGTCAGCGCGCAGATCAGCAGCGAATGGGATTTTCCCGTAAACATACCAGTACCCTGGAGAGCTGTCACGCCTCGTTTCATCTCTTTCAGGATATTCTCACTGACAGCCTGGGCGCGATCTGTGATCACCATGGCTAAAAGCTGCTGGCGCCGGCGGCTCAACCTGTACCAAGGTCTTGTGATCTCCTCCTTGTCATTCGAGGCTGGGCTGGAAAATGGGATGCTGATGTCTGGCGAAAACCTGGGCAGCACTTCTCCGGTCGCCTGGTGCATACCAACCGTCAGGATCCCGATCGTAATCATGGTACCGAGGAAGACCAATACGAATACTATAACCGATTGTCCTGCTAGCCCACCTATCCTGGCGCGTTCGGCGAACTCTGCCCAGGTGGCGATTGTGGTTGGGAACAAGGCAACTTTAGTCAGCCAGGCAATCCCCAAAATTATATAGATGTACAGGTAGTTCCGGCGCAGCCTTCTACCGATCGCTTCCAACATGGAGATTGGGAAATGCGGGTGCAGCAAGATTTCTGCCAGGCTCTCCGCCCAATCCGGTGCTGGCTGAAAGGGCGGCACCAGCATCGCGGCAAAGAAATCGGTCTCCAACAGCCGTACACGCGAGCTCCACAATTCATAATACCGGTAGCGCCTGGCTTCGATAAACAAGAACATTGTGACCAGCAACACATTCAACAGGATCACTCCGTGGAAGCCCGAAGGTCCGAAGGCGATGGTCAGCACTGCGCCGGTGGCGACGACCGCCCAATTGGTGGTCGCATCCAATCTGGTGCGCCAGACATTCGCCCGCTGCACTTCGGCGCGGAAATAATGCACCATGGCAGTAGTAAATTCACTTGACCTCAACCGGTAGCCGCGAAAGGTCCAGACGGCTTCCGTTTCGCCCGCCGCAGGTGCCCCTTCTTTCTGATGACTGTCTGTTGGGCTCGATTGGGAGCCTGCTGTTGTCATCTTGGATCCTTGTTTGTCGCCAGAGCCTGTAAATCTCCCGCCTGTGACGATTTTACTTTCCGAATACGGCAAGTCATAGCAGGATCTTTCCTTAGTGGTTGATATTATACTGTTTAGAAACGTTTGGGCGCATAGCGAAGTTGTTAGGTATATAAATTCATAGTATCTGTCAGGTAATTATAGTTTATACCCTGGATGAAGTCATCCCAGTGCACCCATTTCTTATCTGATATAATCCGAGCCGTGTGATCGTCAGCTACATTTGCTGACTGCATTAAAGGCATGGCAGGTCGTATGGACGAAATGGGACGACCTGAAGAATTCAACGAATGAGGGAGTGGTTGGGTCCCGGTGGGCTCCCCGGTCTTCAAAACCGGTGGCGGGTCGCGTTGCGGGCCGCGGTGGGTTCGACTCCCATCCACTCCCGCCTACCGTAAAGGGATAAAAAAGGCACCCCAAGTGCCTTTTTTTGTTGTGCGCCCAGCATGGGCGTTGACTAGAGGGTGAAAGACCCTTACGGAGGTTGGTCGTACCAACCGTTAGCGGAAGGCAAGGGCATCGCTGCGAAGCGGGGTCTAGAGGAAGCCGGG
>Ga0105100_10000194_pt1 | contig 35514 bp, 30 predicted proteins | sample PPLLak12cMay2015_2_FD_87033 | JGI IMG/M metagenome (GOLD analysis project Ga0105100, IMG submission 87033) | Freshwater sediment microbial communities from Prairie Pothole Lake near Jamestown, North Dakota, USA - PPLs Lake P8 Core (1) Depth... | ecosystem: Environmental > Aquatic > Freshwater >... | reverse complement strand
GCCGATGTCAATATCCAGTATCGAACAGACCGTTGGAGCGATATCCACAAGGCCAACCGGTTGCGTAACGATCGATCCTTTTTTCTGACCGGGCAGCTTTACGATCAGGGGTACTTTAATGGCTGACTCATAGATAAAGTAGGTGTGTTCCTCTTCACCATGCTCACCAAGCATTTCGCCATGGTCACTTGTAATGATCAACAGCGTTGAATCATACATTTTAACATCTTTTAGTTTTTGGATAAACTGACCGATACAATGGTCGGTAAATGCGACCTCGCCGGCGTAAAGATTATCGGCGAATTTCGATGCGAAAGGCTCAGGTGGCGTATAATCTGCATGTGGGTCATAATAGTGCAGCATCAGGAAGAATCTGTTAGCTTTGTTATTTTCGAGCCAATTGAGTGCTACTTGTGTGGTTTCATCGCCTTTCTGTTCACTACCATACTTATTATTGCTGGCCTTTTTAAAGGTGTCATGATAAGTGTCAAACCCTTGGCTGAGGCCGAACTGTTTATCCAGAACAAAGGAACTGACTATCGCAGAAGTGTTGAAACCATTCTGTTTGAGTATCTCGGCAAGCGTTTGATTCGACGGAGCCAGTTTGTAATCCATATTGTTATGCACACCATGGAAAGGAGGTATAGTACCGGTAAGCATTGAACTGTGGGCTGGAAGTGTTATAGGCACTGGCGAGACCACATTTTTAAACAGCGTGGCGCCTCTGGCTAAGGCATCGATATTGGGGGTAGTTTCCCGCCGGTAACCGTAGCAGCTAAGATAGTCAGCCCGGCAGGTATCAATGCTTATAAGGATAACATTGCGAACTTTAGGTGTGCGGTCGTGTATGGCTAAAAACGCAATGGCCGCAATAACGGCTGCAATGGCTGTAGCTATGATTACATAATTACTTTTTTTCATCGAAGGAATAATCCTTTACCAAAACAAACAAACCGGGATTCTCCATATACCATTACATATCTTGGCTCAACTACGCCGCTGAGCCTCTTTTCCAACAGAATATCAAATTGATCTCAAAAAGTCAACCCTGGAAGCGGAAAAATGGGCCAATCACCGTACAAAATTTACCGGTTGATTGTTCCCTGCTTTTGGTTACAATTGGCGTTGGCGTCACAATCGACGAAAGCTCAGTAGATTGAAATTGGGTAAACTTATGGAGTAAAGGCTTATGGCGTTTAAGACTACAGAAACAGTACTGCCTGGCGTGTTGCTGATTGAACCGCAGGTGTTTGGCGATAACCGTGGGTTTTTCCTGGAAACGTTCAACTGGAAGCGTTACGCCGACGCGGGGCTGGACCGCACTTTCGTGCAGGACAATCATTCTCATTCCTGCCGGGCGGTGGTCCGCGGGCTGCACTATCAGTTGAACCATCCACAGGGTAAGCTGGTCTTCGTCGTCACCGGCGAGATATTCGACGTAGCGGTCGATATCCGACAGGGCTCGCCAACGTTCGGCAGATGGATAGGAGAATATCTTTCCGCTGAAAATCATCGGCAGATCTTTGTGCCGGAAGGTTTTGCTCATGGTTTTTGTGTCATCAGCGACGAAGCCGACGTCTTCTACAAATGCACCGATTTATACGTACCCGGCGATGATTACGGCATTCTGTGGTCGGACGAAACAATCGCTATCGACTGGCCGACCAAACAGCCAACCCTCTCCGAAAAGGACAGCCAAAACCCAAGACTGGCAGACATCGACGCGGAAAAACTGCCGGTCTATCAAAGTTAACTTTCGCAGTTTTTTAAACCCAAATTCCATCCAACAGGGCCTGTTACGCGAAAATGGATTTTTACAGGACTTCGATAAATATTCCGCTAACGTATAAAATTATCGGTGCTGGCTCAAAAGGCCCTGTTCTGACGTTGCGTATAAGTAACACACAAGAAAAAGTGCGACACGTAGAGCCGCGTAAGCGAAATCGCACTTGAACCTGAAAGCAAATAAGGGACCAGACAAAATGTCCAAAACGCAGCCTGCACGAAAGATTATTCCGCTATTTTTTCCTCACCCGCCAGCCAGCGACGAAGCATCAAACCAATAATACCCACCGCCATCGCCAGCACCAGAACATCGGCCACCAACAACGCGGTCATACCCGTCTCGCCCGCCTGCCAGCCGGGAATGTAAGTTTTTACCAAAAGCCTGATCATCATCGTAAAAGATGTAACCAGCATAAATATCGCCGGCAGTAACGTGTACCAAATCACCCGGCCGCGCCTTATCAACCATGTTGTTCCCACCAAAAGCGACAAAGCCGCCAACAATTGATTAGTCGAACCGAAAATCTTCCATACCGCCAGATAAGTATTCGTCAAAGCCAACAACAACATCAGCCCTACCGCCAGCCCCGAGTTGACCCAATAGTATTTCAGCGTCCGCAAAACGACTCGCGCCAAACCACGCGTCTCGACCATCGGCCTGTCCCGCAAATCGCCGACCATATAAGGCTCTTCAACGCTTATGCCGTCGGCGCCGACCAACTCTACTGCCTCCCTTGGGCCTTGGCTTACCTGGGCAAAAACATCATACCGACCAAAAAATGTTGCCCAGCCTTCCTCGATCAGATATCTCGTCAACCTGACCGCTGTATCCAGTGTCGTTATCAGAAAACCTTCCAGCAGCAGCATCGCTCCCAAAGCGCCGGCCGCCACCGGCAGTCCCAACCCCATATTAGCGGTATGACCGACCGACATAGCAAAAGTCAATATCGCATTGCCTTCGGCCCCTTCCGGATAACAATATCCTTTATATGCCTGAAGCGAAAGCCCTACCACCAGACAGCACACCACGCACACCGCCAGAAAACTCTCCAGCAGCATCCCATAGTAGCCTACCTTGCGGGCCGCCATTTCGTTGCGTAACTGCTTGCAGGTCGTGCCGCCGGCGCAAAGACTGTGAAAACCGCTCACCGACCCGCAGGCGATAATCACAAACATCATCGGCCAGCCGGGCCCCAGGGTACTGCTGCCCTGGGCCCAGTTACTAATCGGAATACCCGAAATCTGGGATATCTGACCTCCCCCACGAACCGCCGCCGCCACCAGCGACACAACCAGAAAAACAATACCCATATACAAAATGTGTACATTAATAAAATCACGGCTTTGCAAAAACAACCACACCGGCAGACCCGCCGCAATCAAAACGTATCCACTTATCATCATCTTCCAGGTAAACGGTTCCACCGACATAGGCCATCTAAGCCCGACGATAATTGAGCAGACACAAATAACGATCGCCAGCAGCGAACATATCCATACCGGCCATTTACGCTTGAGATACAAAAATCCGATCAGCGGCGAGCACGCCGTAATCACCACCACCGAGCTTGAAGCAATTCCACCGATAACCGCCTGCCCGTCAACCACACGGAACATCGTCTGGTCCGGACTCAACTGTAAGGTGGCCATATCGACTTGCGATGTCAGCGCCGTAGCCGAAAGGTCCAGAAAAGCCGCACACACCAACGCAAGAATCGCCACCAGCAAAAATAACAACAACACAAACGCCCCTTTCCCGATATATCGCCGGGCGACCACCGTCAGGTTCTTACCGCCTTCACGCACCGCAATGTAGGTCGCTACGAAATCATGAACCGCACCCAGAAAAACGCCACCCAGCAGAATCCACACCAACGCCGGACCCCAACCGTACAGGATCGCCAGCACCGGCCCGATGATCGGACCAGCCCCCGCGATAGAGGCGTAATGATGCGCAAAAACCACCAGCGTATGCGTCGGCACATAGTCACGACCATCATTGATCGCCACCGCCGGCGTCACCCGGTCCGCTTGTTCGCCAAGAACCCGACCGATCAGCGGAGCATAAAACCTGCCCCCCCAAAACAGCACCAGCCCCGCTACCGCCATTATCGCTAATACAATCATCATCACTCTCCGTACAAAAAGGCGCCAACCTTGATAAAAATCTCAATCAATCAGGAAAAACGTGACGGATAACTCTTGAACCGGTCCCGCCAGAAGCTCCCCGCCGTCAACTGTCAAACCGGTGGTTGCGATATTCGTACCCTTACGGGCAATCGAACGCTGGATGATTCCAGCCTTGATATGAATCACCTCGCTTTTAACGGCGATTTCCCAATCAGCGCTACCGGCATCTGCCAAAGCGATGTCCTGACCGGCACAACTCACAATCCACAATACGAACAAACACACTTTTGGCTGTAGTTTGTGGAGAATCGAAAATAGCTTACCTGGCTCCAAATGCCTTTCGCATGATCTCGATGTTTTTTGCATTTCCCGTAAGCTCGCCATCTTTGGCCCTCGTAATTGGTGGAAACGATGTTTCGTCCGGCTTGGCAAAGCCGTAGAATCCGACATCTTCATAGATTGAATCGTTAATCACTTTTGCCGCGTCGTGTGAATCGCCCCAGCCACACAGACACTGCACAATCCGCGTATTCGCGCCTGCAGCCTTTTTGGCCGCCGCTAGGGTCGAAGGATCGGGGTTCTCGTTCATCAACCAGTCGAGTTCTTTAAACATCTTTGAACCGCGAACATGCGGATGATCCAGGCTATGGCATGACAGCCAAATGATGCAATCTCCCCTGGTCTGTTTAGCTGCCTTGTAAATAACCTTCCAGCACCGGTCTATGGCTTTACGCCCATATTGAGTTTCCTGTTGTTCGGTCAATTTGTCTTCCCCTGGAAAAGGCTCTTCCATTAGTTGTTCATATAGCTTTTTCTCACAGTCCAGCCACTTACCTTCGGTGGCCTTGCGCTCGGGCAGCCAAATCCAGTCGATCATGAACCCATCGATATCGGTCTTCGTTAACGCATCCTTAATTGACGCGGCAAGATAGTCCAGATACTCTTCGGTGAAAGGAATGTGAGGTGTGCTAGGAATGCCGTAACTCAAATCGGGATGATTCTGTCCCCACAGGGTGTTGGCGCCGACGCAGTAGTAGCCCATCACCAGCATATCTTCCTTGTGCCCGAGCCTGACGATTTCCCTCAGAAAATCGCTCTGCAAACCGGGTTGCTCCGGTACCACGCCGCCTTTGTACCATGCGTATCCGTTGCAGGAGACGCAGAACGTCTGAATAGTGTTTACGCCAAGCTCTTTGTACCACTTAATATGTGCTTCCGGAGACGCATCGGCCCAAAGGCCCGGCTTGGCAAAACTGTTAGGGCCGCCCAACCCCCAGTTAAAGTCTATGCAAAAAGCCTTGATTTTCTCAGGCGATGCCGGACTTGCCCCAGCCTGCTTACAGGCACTTTGACAACCTCCGATCAAAAGCCCCACTGCCGAACAAACGATAATTTTCCGAAACCCTGTTCTCGCTATTATTCTCATTATCTATCATTCTCCGAAATCTTGACAGGTAAGACGCGTTATTCTACCTGTTTACGTTGAATTTGAAACATTTTTTCCATCGCAAATCGGATTATTTTGAAATGGTGAAGACATTGAATATGCACAGTCATTATCGGTTTTTGAATCCAAATCTTTGCCGACAGGCACTTTTTGACTTTCACGATCTCGCATCATCCAGAAGCTGGTCTAGTCTTATGTGTCGTATTATATATATCGCGAAATTGCACTGTAATTACTTTACGCAGTATCTCATTTGTAAGGGGCTAAAGAGCCTTTTTAGGTGTGAAAATCGACTTTTTATGGCAATATTAACGAATAACCATACGTGGCAACTAAATAATTGACAAGTTTTAAAAAACTCCTATATAATAGTGAGATATGTACGATTAATCATATAAGCAGTTGTTATATGTGAAGGCTTATTACTAAAATCAGTGGAGTAAGTCAAATGCTACTGACAGAACGTGAACAAATGGTAGAGGACATTAACGCTTGGGCCGATAAGTACGGTCGGGATCGAAGCGCCATGATGCCGATTCTGCAGGAAGTGCAGAAGAAATACGGCCGGATATTCAGCTTTTCCATGCAGACGATAGCGGATCTGCTGGGTATTCATCCGGTGGAGGTGTACGGCGTGGTGTCGTTTTACAGCTTTCTCCACAATGAGACACGGGGCCGGTTTTTGATCCGATTGTGCCGTACGATCACCTGCGAGATGGCTGGTAAGGACTCTGTGGCTCGGCAATTGCAAAATGATCTGGGAATCGAGTTTGGCCAAACAACCAAAGACGGAATGTTTACGCTGGAGTGGGGCAATTGTATGGGGATGTGCGATCAGGGACCGGCGGTAAAGGTTAATGATCAGATATTTACCCGTGTGACGCCCCAGGATGTTCATGAAATCATAGAACGGTGTCGCCATGCCCTGACAGCTTACGCAACAGACGGAAGACAGGAAAAAATTGCAGCTATGAAAACCACGCTGACCAATGGCCTCACTTTTGACACGGCCAAGGCTGACGCGGGCTTAAAAGCGGTTATCGGACAAAACTCAACGGATATTCTCAAGATGATCGAGGCTTCCGGGCTTCGTGGCCGGGGTGGGGCGGGTTTTCCTACAAGTATAAAATGGAAGTTTGCTGCCCAGGCCAAAGGTTCCGTAAAATATGTGGTCTGCAACGCCGATGAAGGCGAACCGGGCACGTTTAAGGATCGAGTTATCCTGTCGGATTACCCGGACCTGGTATTTGAGGGAATGACTATTGCCGCTCGGGCCATAGGAGCCACAAAAGGTATTGTTTACCTGCGAGGAGAATACACTTACCTTAGAGGGTTCCTCGAATCGGTCTTGGAAACGCGGCGGGAGCTGGGAACACTGGGACAAAATATATTGGGCAATAAGGGCTTCAATTTTGATATTGAGATACGCATGGGTGCCGGAGCTTATGTCTGCGGCGAAGAGACGGCACTGATCGAGTCATTGGAAGGACAACGCGGAGAACCACGCAATCGCCCGCCTTTCCCGGTGGACACCGGGTTTATGGGTCGCCCGACAGTGGTCAACAACGTTGAAACGTTGGCTTATGTCTCCTGTATAGCCTCCAGGGGGGCCGACTGGTTTAAAAGCTGTGGAACAGACAAATCGCCTGGTCTAAAGTTGTTTAGCGTCTCCGGAGATTGTGCCAAACCCGGAGTTTACGAATTCCCCATGGGCATTACCATCGCCGAACTGCTTGAGCAGGTGGAAGGACAGAACGCCAAAGCGGTACAGGTGGGCGGAGCTTCCGGTCAGTGCATACCGGCGGCCCAGTTCCACCGTCAGATAGCCTTTGAAGATATACCTACAGGCGGTTCCGTGATAGTTTTCGGACCGCACCGTGACATGCTGGCGGTAGTGAAAAATTTTCTCGAGTTTTTTGCCGACGAATCTTGCGGCCAATGTACGCCTTGCCGGGAAGGTAACGCCAAACTGCTCGAAGGCGTCGAGATGCTGGAAAAAGGCCAATGCTCCATGGCATACCTTAAAGAACTTTGTGCCTTGGGCGAAACGATGCAATTGGCCTCGAAGTGCGGGTTAGGGCAATCGAGTCCTAACGCTTTTTTGTCGGTGGTAGAGAATTTCCAGGACGAGATTCTGGGACGAACCGAACCGATACTTTCGAATTGAACATGATGAGGAGACAGATATGACTGATGCAATGCAGGCGGATGCAACTGAACCAGAAAAGAACACAAACGAAGTTGACTTGGATACGATACGTGCTCCACGCAGTCAGTGTCCTCAGGACATAAGGAAGTTTGTCGAAACTGATGCGATAGGGACTCTGGTTACCGTTGAGATTGACGGCAGGGAAATCAAAGTTCCTTTGGGAACCACGATTTTGCAGGCGGCCAGGCAATTGGGCATACGTATTCCGACATTATGTTATCACGAAGACCTGTGCATCGCAGGGGTATGCCGGATATGCGTCGTTGAGGTCGAAGGTCAGCGCACACTGCAGGCATCTTGCGCCTATCCCATTCCCGGACCGATAAAAGTTAAAACCCTTTCAGCGAAGGTGCGAAGGGCCAGGCGACATATTATCGATTTGTTGCTTTCCAAACACTATGGAGAGTGTTATACCTGCTCAGCAAAACATAGATGTGAATTGCTGGCCTTGTGTAAAGAGTATGGCGTGGACTTTTTCCGGTTCGGACATCCTGACAAGCCCATATATGAGACCGACGATTCGAGCTATGCGGTTCGACGTGACATGAACAAGTGTGTTTTGTGCCGCCGTTGTGTGCGGACCTGTATCGATCTGCAGGAAGTGGGTGTTCTTGAAGCGGTTGGTCGAAGTCATGAAACCCGCATCAGCACCTTCATGGACAAACCGCTGGCGGAGGTCATTTGCATCAGTTGTGGCCAGTGCATCAATCGTTGTCCAACCGGTGCCTTGCAGGCCAATGATCCTACGGATAAAGTATGGGAGGCTATTGACGATCCTACCAAACATGTTGTGATCCAGACCGCTCCAAGCCCTCGTGCCGCTATTGGTGAATGCTTCGCCCTGGCCCCTGGCACATCCGTTACCCAACAGCTAAACACCGCGCTGCGACATTGTGGCTTCGATAAGGTCTTTGACACCAACTTCTCCGCTGACCTGACCATTATCGAAGAGGGCACCGAACTATTGTTACGATTATACAAAGCACTGGTCCAGAAGGATAGTTCAGTCGCACTGCCACAATTCACCAGTTGTTCACCGGCCTGGGTCAAGTATATCGAACACTTTTATCCCGAAATGCTCCCTAATTTGTCCTCGGCCAAAAGCCCACAGCAAATGTTCGGCGCTCTGATAAAAACCTATTATGCCAAAATGAACAACATAGATCCCAAAAACATTGTGACCGTGGCGCTGATGCCCTGCTCAGCCAAAAAGTTTGAATGCAATCGCCCGGAAATGTGTGATAGCGGATATAAGGATGTCGATTATGGCCTGACCACACGCGAAATGGCACAGATGATCAAGGAAGCTGGAGTCGATCTGCCCGCTATGGCAAAATCCGGGTTTGATGATCCGTTCGGCGTCGCTACCGGAGCCGGAATGATCTTCGGTGCTACCGGTGGGGTAATGGAAGCAGCCATTCGTACCGTAGTTGAGTTTGTATGTGGAATCAAGGTAGAAAACCTCTTTGACCATGCCAATGTAGTGCCGGTACGCGGATTTGACGGCGTAAAATATGCGGAATTACCTATCAAGCAAGTTGGTCCGGTACCGGATATTCTCAAGCATCTCGTTCCAAATTGGGATTGGATCAAGGGGATCACTTTGAAAGTAGGTGTTGCACACGGTACCGCAAATGCGAAAAAGGTGCTCGATGACATCAAAGCCGGGGGCAAGTTCAGTGAGTGTCACTTTATCGAATTTATGGCTTGCCCAGGCGGATGCCTCGGCGGCGGAGGACAACCGATACCCACCAGCCCCGAAATTCGAGCTGCCCGGGCCAAGGCGATTTACGCTGAAGACAGGGCTTACGATATACGAAAATCGCACGAAAACCCATCTGTGATAAAACTTTATCGGGAATTTCTAACCGATGGCCCATGCGGACATATAAGCCATAAATTACTGCACACCGAATACACACCTCGGGGCAAGTACATCGAGTAATCGTGATAACTCCCGGGCGCCAAACCATACATAATGACGCCAGGCTGTACATTTCAGTCCGGCTTTGCTTTGTGGTTACATTGTTAAGGTCCAGGGTATGGAACAAGCAGATAAAATAGTTGCCATTGACGAATCACAAATAGAGGAAACTCTCAGCCATATTAAACCGGGTGACAGCGTCCGGGTACGAGAAATACTAGCCAAGGCGAAAGAGCTTAAAGGACTTGATTTCGATGAAATAGCCGTCCTGGCTGAGATTTCTGATCCCCAACTGCTCAATGAGCTTTTTGACGCCGCACGCTACGCCAAAGAGCGGATTTACGGCCGACGCTTAGTCCTTTTCGCGCCGCTTTATATCTCCAATCTCTGTTACAACGACTGTCTTTACTGCGCCTTCCGTGTACAGAACAAAAACATTAAACGACGTGCACTTACCCAGAAAGAAATCGCCTGTGAAACTGAGGTGCTGATCGACCAGGGCCATAAACGTGTTCTTTTGGTAGCCGGTGAGGCTTACCCGAACGAAGGATTCACTTACATATTAAAGTCTTTGCAAACTATCTATAATGTTACCAGCGGCAATGGTAGTATCCGACGCGTCAATGTTAACGTAGCCCCACTGACGGTCCCGGAATTTCAACAGTTAAAGGCCGCCGGAATCGGCACATATCAGATATTCCAGGAAACATATCATCACCAAACCTATGCCAGGGTGCACGTATCAGGCAAAAAACGAAACTACAATTGGCGCATTGAAGCACTCGATCGGGCCATGGAGGCGAAAATAGACGATGTCGGAATCGGTGTACTGTTTGGATTGTTCGATTGGCGATTTGAAATATTGGCCATGATGCAGCACATTAGGCATCTGGAACAGAAATTCGGCGTCGGACCACATACCATAAGTGTGCCTCGCCTTGAACCTGCCGATGGGTCGGAAATTGCTGTGCATCCACCCTGTCCGGTCTCGGACGTCGATTTTCGCAAAATCGTGGCAATCCTCAGACTTGCGGTCCCTTATACCGGTATCATCATGTCAACCAGAGAAACGCCCAATATCCGTCGCGAAACATTTGCCTTGGGAGTATCGCAAATATCAGCGGGCAGTCGAACCAATCCCGGCGGCTATGCCGAAGGTGAACAACTAATTGAGCCGGGCCAATTTTCGCTCGGCGATCATCGACCGCTCGACGAGGTCATCCACGATGTCGCTTCGCTTGGCTATATACCCTCTTTTTGTACTGGCTGCTATCGACTGGGAAGAACCGGAGCCGATTTTATGGATTTAGCCAAACCAGGTGAAATCAAAAACCATTGTGATCCTAATGCCCTATCGACTTTCCTTGAGTATCTTCTCGATTATGCCACCCCGGCCACCAGGCAAATCGGAGAAAAACTTATTGCCGATACGCTTGCCAACATGCCCCCATACCCCGCACAAAAAGCACAGGGACTTATGGCTAAGGTGCGTCAGGGAGAACGCGATGTGTTTTGCTGAAAACCACGTTAAAGGACACATAAAATGGCTCAAGCCACGCCAAAGGGATTCAGATTGCACATCGGTATTTTTGGCCGCCGCAATGTAGGCAAGTCGAGCCTGTTAAACGCCGTTACACATCAGGCCGTCTCCATTGTTTCGAATCAACCCGGCACTACCACCGACCCCGTCGAAAAACCAATGGAGTTCCTGCCGTTAGGACCGGTGCTGTTTATAGACACCGCCGGAATCGATGACCTCGGAGCACTGGGACGGATGCGCGTGAAAAAGACCCGACAGGTCTTTGATCGTACCGACCTGGCGGTTTTGGTAACCCATCTTGGCCAATGGGACGACTTCGAACAGCAGCTTCTTGATGAACTGACACAACGAAAAATCCCTGTTGTGGTGGTCTTCAATAAAGTCGATCTGGAACCGCCCGCCCAGGGCGTACTCGATCGCCTGGCCGAGCAAAATATCCATGTCGTAAAAACCGCCGCTGTTTCAGGCCGCGGAATCCCCGATTTTCGCCAGGCACTTCTCGATACCGTCCCGGCGGACTACATCGACAACCCCATAATCTTGTCTGACCTTGTGCCTCCGGGTGAGTTAGCGGTTTTGGTGGTCCCGATCGACAAGGAAGCACCAAGAGGGCGAATCATCCTCCCGCAGGTACAATCTATCCGTGATCTGCTCGACGGCGACGCGTATTGTGTGGTCGTAAAGGAACACCAGCTTAAAACAGCATTGGAAAACCTCAACAAACCACCCAAATTAGTGGTTACCGACTCGCAGGCATTTGTCAAGGTGGCGGCCGATACGCCGCCCGATGTGAAAATGACCGGCTTTTCGATATTGTTCGCCAGGCTAAAGGGCGACCTGAACTGTCAGGTCCAGGGAACGATGGCCATAGACGAATTAAAAACTGGTGATCGTATCTTGATAGCAGAGTCATGCACCCATCATCCTATTGTCGATGATATTGGTCGCGTCAAAATCCCACGATGGCTCAAACACTACGTAGGTGGAGATTTACATTTCGACCACGTCCAGGGCCACGATTTCCCAGAGGACCTCTCAGCTTATCGGCTGGTGATCCAGTGCGGTTCATGTATGGTGAATCGCCGGGAGGTGCTCAGCCGTATCATGCGCTGCCGTCAACAGAATGTACCCATCTCCAATTATGGTTTGGTGATTGCTTACAGCTTGGGAATCTTCGAACGCGCCCTGGAGCCGTTCCCGGAGGCGCTGGAAATATACCGTAATGAAAAAAAACGAAATCCACAATTGGCTCCGTGAGGAAAACCCCGATCGCCTCGACCAGCTTTGGCAGCAAGCCGATGTAACACGTCAACAAGTGGTGGGCAATGCGGTTCATCTGCGAGGACTCATTGAAATATCTAATCATTGCGTGCGCCAATGTGAGTATTGTGGATTGCGCTCGAATCGCAAAACGCTTCAGCGATATCGCATGGACGAACAGGAGATCATGCGGTGTGTAGCCCAGGCGGTGGAGTTTGGTTACGGCACCGTGGTCATCCAGGCCGGCGAAGATTATGGCATAAAAACACAATGGCTCGCTGACATTATCAACCGCATCAAAAGCCAAACCCCTTTAGCCGTAACATTAAGTATGGGCGAACGTCCTGTTGAGGACTTGCGGACATGGCGACAGGCGGGAGCGGACCGGTATTTGCTGCGTTTTGAAACGTCCGATCCGCAGTTGTACCAAAAAATTCATCCACCACGGCCGTCTCAAACGTGCAATCGTTTTGACCTTTTGTGCGAGCTTAGAAAATTGGGTTATGAGGTTGGCAGTGGAGTAATGGTCGGCATCCTAGGTCAGACTTTTGATAGCTTGGCCAATGACATTGACATGTTTCGCCGCCTCGACCTTGACATGATTGGCATGGGACCTTATATCAGCCACCCTGACACGCCCTTGGCCCGGCGGCAGCCATCACCGGCCATGCCAACGGAAGATCAGGTGCCCAACTCGGAACTGATGGTATATAAGGTAATCGCACTGGCACGGCTTGTTTGTCCGGAAGCAAACATCCCAAGTACCACCGCCTTAGCTACCATAAATATCGCCGCGGGAAGAGAACTGGGACTGAGCCGAGGCGCCAATGTGGTCATGCCGAACCTCACCCCCACCAAATACCGACAACTATACGAAATCTACCCCGACAAAGCATGTATTCACGAAACAGCGGGCCACTGCCGCAATTGCCTCCAGCAGCGAATCGAATCCCTCGGCCGACACATCGCAACCGGCCCAGGCGGCCGCGCCCGTTGCACAGAAAACCGCACAAGCTAAATTCCCACACTTTCCTCGCCCCTCAGCCACGTCAATTTAGCGCCAGAAAAATAGATTGAAAAATCGAATAATTTACGGTATCATGCAGTAGTGAAACAAACAGTATATAAAAACGTGTTGGTGCTGTTACTTGCCGGCTTGTGCATCTTCTGTTCTCAGTCGTTGGCTGTCAATCCGCTGGTACGCGCCCAGCCGATAATTTTTGTTGTTCGGCCTCAGTATCAGGAGGATCATCACAATACGGAGACAATGTTTGTTACGGGCGAAATCAATACAAGGAGCTTTCGCGCCGGTGGTATTATAAAGGCCATAGACTTTGCAAATGGCCAAACGGTCAGGACTATCTTCGATGCCGGCGAGAATGGTGGCATTCGTGATATAGATGTAAGTTACGACGCTCGCAGGATACTGTTTTCGATGCGAAAGAGCATCGAGGAAGACTATCATATTTACGAGATCGATGCCGACGGCACCGGCCTAAGACAGCTAACGGCTATGACCGGTGCTGCGGATATTGACCCTGTGTATATGCCTGACGGCTCGATTGTTTTCAGCTCCACACGCGAGTTGAAGTATTGCGGGTGCAATCGGCATATCATGGGCAATCTCTTCAAAATGGACGCCGATGGAGCGAACATCCACCAGATCGCAAAGAGCACGCTTCATGAAGGTCACGCTTCGGTGATGAGCGACGGACGCATTCTTTATGATCGCTGGGAGTATATCGACCGGAATTTCGGCGATGCGCAGGGCCTTTGGACGGTTAATCCCGACGGAACCAACCAGTCGGTGTACTGGGGAAACAATACAAGCTCACCAGGTGGCGTGATCGATGCCAGGCAGATACCGCAAACGCAGCGGGTTGTTTGTACGTTTACATCCTGTCATGACCGACCCTGGGGAGCGATAGCCATTATCGACAGCCGCATGGGGATCGACGGCAGGATTGGCGTTGTGCGGACCTGGCCCGAAACTGCGATCAACCTTGTCGAGAACGGTGATCTCGATACATTTAAGCAGGTCAACCCGAAATATGAAGATCCCTTCCCCTTGAGCGATGAGTATTTCCTTTGTTCGAGAATGACCGGGGACGGCGAAAAAATGGGGATATACCTCCTTGACGTGTTTGCAAATGAAACACTCCTTCATACGGAAGAAACAGGCTGTTTCGATCCGATGCCTTTAGCCCCAAGGCCAAGGCCTGGTGTCGTGCCCATTCGCCGCGATTTTGAGAACGCCAACGCCTCCTTTTACGTTGTGGACGTTTATCGGGGCACGCACATGAAAGGCGTAGAACGCTCTGCTGTCAAGTATCTTCGTATTATCGAGTCCCCTGAGAAGCGGTTCTGGACAATACCGCAATGGGGCGGACAGGGGCTACAGGCTCCGGGTATGAACTGGCACAACTTTGAGAACAAGCGGATACTTTCGACGGTACCTGTCGAACAGGACGGCTCGGCTTATTTCCAGGTGCCTTCGGACACGTACATTTATTTTCAATTGCTCGACGAAAATGGCATGATGATACAGTCGATGCGAAGTGGAACTGTCGCGCAGTCTGGCGAGATTACCGGTTGTGTGGGTTGTCACGATAATCGCAGGGCCGCACCGCCCGCCACCTCGGATCGAATACCGCTTGCTGTGCAGCGGGCCCCCAGTAAACTTAACGGCTGGTACGGCCCGCCGAGGCTCTTTAGCTACATGAGGGAGGTTCAGCCTGTCTTTGACAGGCATTGCGTAAGCTGTCACGATTTTGGGAAAGAGGCCGGCAAGAAACTTATGCTTGCCGGCGACCGGGACAATACCTTCAATGCTTCTTATGTCGATCTTTGGATGAAGAAATATATCAACTGCGTAGGAGCGGGATCGCACCTTACCATGCAGGCGTATTCGTGGGGCGCACGCAAGAGCAGGCTTGTCGAGCAGATAATGTCCGGCCATAGCAAAGTCAAACTCTCGACGGAGGAACTGGACAGAATTATTACATGGATCGACCTGAACGGACCCTACTATCCATCTTACGCCAGTGCTTACCCGGACAATCTCGCAGGCAGAAGCCCGCTTTCCAATGCTCAGATAAGGGAACTGGAAGAGCTTACCGCGGTCAATTTGACAGGGTTGGAACATCATGCAAGGCAGCTATCCTCGCAGATCAGTTTTGACAGACCACAGCTTAGCCCCTGCCTGGAAGCCATTAAAGACGACCCCCAAAAAATGGCCAAAGCGATTGCCATAATTGAGGCTGGTAAAAAATCACTCGCTGAAAAACCCAGGGCCGATATGGAAGGTTTCACCCCCTGCCCTATCGATCAAAATCGCCAGGGCAGGTATAGCTTGCAGCGCGAGAACGAACTTCTCAGACGTGCCGCGATACGAAACGACGATAAAATCTACGACACTCGCTAAAAAAATATATGATGTCGAAAGAGGATGTTATCATAATGTAAATTATTTTTGAGATGTTTTCACAAGAATAAAAGCATGAGTTTGTTTGGAACGGATATTGACGGTGGGTTAGTGCTGGCTCAGCGAGTTGACCAGAAGTATCGTCCGGTGTTTGACGCGATGGACCCCAAAGACCGTGCGGCGATGGCATGGTATTTTTTACCACATCGGTCAGGCAAACCGGTTGTCGGCGTGACTCGGCCTTGCATTCTCAAATGGTACTGTCCATTTGCCAGCCAGCGGGACTTCCCTTCCGGCCATCGCTATTGCATCAACGTTTATACAGGGTGCGGCCATGCATGTGAATACTGCTATGCCACCGGTTACGAACCAGACCAGGCAAACTGCAAAAAAAACTTCGAACGAGGCTTGTTACGTGATTTGGCGGACCTGGACAAATACGATGTGCCGGTTGCACCTGTGCACATGTCCAATAGTACCGATGCGTTCCAGGAATTGGAAAGGCAAGTCGGGCAAACACTCTTTGCCATGAAACAGATTCTTCGCTCTCGCCGGCGTTTTACGTCGGTTGTATTGTTGACCAAAAATCCCGCGATTCCCGCGGAGCCGCAATACCTTGATATATTGCGGCAGTTAAATTCATTGCCCGGCGATCACCCGGGCAAGGCACGGTTCGAACAGCAAAATCTGCCGCCGCTACGAGTGGAGGTCTCTCTGGCATTTTGGCGAGATGAGGCCGGGGCGTTTTTCGATCCCGGAGCACCGGCGATTAGCGAACGCATAAACGCTGTACGAAAACTCACAGACGCACGAATCCCTGTTGTATTGCGTATCGATCCACTCCTGCCGAGAAGCCCATTGCCGAACGGAAAAACATTCGCTGATTTCAATCTGCCCGAAGCCCAGCCTCTTGACGATCTTGAGCGACTGGTCGCTTTTGCCGCCGAAGTTGGCTGCATGAAAATTGTCTATTCCGTCGCCAAGATCACTCAACCGAGATTCAAACAGCTTTCACCCACAATGCAAAACCTAAAACAAGCCTATGAACACCTCGGCCATCCGCAACGATTAGATTTCCATGGCGGCTCATGGCGACTGCCACACCATATCGCCCAACATCATGTCGTAGAACCATTCCTCGCTATCTGCCAACGCTACAACATGCCAGCCACATTCTGCAAACAAAACCTCGTCTCAACACCTTGACTTATCGGGGTTTGGGGCGCGACAATCGTTCGGAAAAATGTATAAGTATGTTCTGCATATGAGTTTTCCTTGTCATAAACCTTCTGCCGTAATGTAGCCTTGTGCGAAGAAACATCTTGAAGACGTGCAGCCTGGCGAAGTATTGATTCGTGAAATCTGTCTTGTAAAACTACGCACGAAGCATTAGCGGAACAATACCTGAGTAGTTCCTGGATATTGTTTTGTATTTCACTGTGAGTCAACTCTTCTTTAAGCAAATCCAGCACATAAGACATACAACACAAATCATGAGGTCCCATCATCGCTGCAACTCTACGAAGTTGTGTCAAACTTTTTGGGAATGGCGTATCAACAGAAATGATGTCTGTTAAGGCCACATAATTATTCGAACGTTTTGTGAGTAAGCGAAGCATCCTCTGCCCAGCATGCAAAGAGACACCAGAAATATCATTTAAGACAACAGATGTCCTAATTATGGGCAGTTTAATACTTTGGTTGATCGCAGTTATCACATCCAAAATCGCAAGGCTTGCCACAGCCGGGCCACATCCTATATCGGCAATTCGTAAATTACCTCTACGAATTACGCTCAGAAATCTTTCAAAAACATCTGTTTGGAGAATCGTATCTTGAACTTGGAAAAAATGACGTGCAAAAAAGGCGTTAAGAAAAACTCGTAATGCGGCAGCAGTTGTCGGGTGCCGACGTTCCAATTTCGAGATTTCTCCCCCATTTGGAAGAGAGGCCATTTCAGATTTGAGAACTTCTTCAATGCCGGCACGCATTGTCCAGAGTTCATTCGGAGCTAACAGTTCTTTTACTTCTTTGAGCAACGATTCGCACATCATTCGATTTCCTTTCATCAAACAAATACTTCCAAATTCTCCAATGCAAAACACAGAATCCCCATATATAGGGCAATTAGTCAGTTTTGCGCTCAAATTTGGCCGAAAAAACAGCAGACTAAATCACTAAGTCTAGTATTGATAAAAAGATAAAATTTTTTATCTTTTTTCGAATTCATAGTTTCCATGTGACACTTTTGCGCTAATAGATATATTGGGGGTATAGGGATCAGACCTAAAATATGATAAGGATAAACTTATGGAGGACGAATAGCCGCCGCCATCCCTTTGGGAGGAATTTACGCTTGGTTAACTTTCGCAGTTTTTTTAACCCAATTTCCATTCAACAGGGCCTGTTACGCAAAAATGGATTTTTATGTGACTTCATAAATGTTTCGCTAACGTATAAAATTATCAGTCTTGGCCCCAAAGGCCCTGTTCTAACTTTGCGTATAACCAATACACAAGAAAAAGTGCGACACGTAGAGCCGCGTAAGCGAAATCGCACCAAAGGCAAATCAGATAAAATTAGGTGTAAACAATTAAACGCGTTTGTCCAATTCACGCTCAACCAATACAGGGGTTCTATTTCTTCTCAATCAAGAAGAGGAATTCACGGTGAGGCTCTTCGGCTTCACGAATCCAATCATTTGTCCATTTCATCCCCGCCATGACATTCTTCCTGTAGTCAATTTCTTCAATGACAAGAACTCTACCGCTCGAAGCAATGGCATCATTTAATTCTTCCGCAGTTGCCCTGCCACCGGAACTGTATGAAAGAATAATCCATCGGGAATTTACGCTCCTGAGTAGTTGCTCAATCGATTCGACGGCAATAAACCTGCCCGATGAGTTTCGCCGAAATTCCTCGAATACCGAGCCAGCTACTGTGTCTGAAGCATCGACTCTTCTATTCGCCTTACCAAAGAGTTGCGGCTTGTCGTGGAGGCATATCGTAGTCCACAGATGGTAATAGGACGCATATCGAACACGGGACGGTGGCATCTTCTCATTGTTCGAACCGTAAGGAGGGTCAAAATATGATAGATCAGTCTGAACTGAGGGCAATATATTGAAGATGTCGCCCCGCAGAACCTGATTATCCTCTGTCGTGGCGAAAACGGCTGGCACATTCAGAAGAAGGTCGTTATATGAGCGTGGCGACCAATCGTTAAGATATGACACATAGTGGCCCATTGTACTGTCAACTTTATCAAGCGCAAGAATAAGGCTTGTTAATGCAACGGCCTTGTCTACGGGAGGCAGAGAAAGGCGATCTATCTCATCACGTATGGCGTCAAGTTTTCTTGTATTCTTCACTTGCCATGGCTTTTTCAACCCATCCACTTGAGAGGATAATCCTCCATTTGGAAGGCCCCCGTAATACTGCGTAAACCAGCCATCCACAGGAGTCAAAGCGTTCAGGTGATTGATCAAATCTCGGTACTCCGAGGAACTTTTGTGATTCAGTAGGTAACAGGTACCGAACACATGCGACCATACGGCACAATCATTAGCGATCACCCGATAGCCACGCTTGGCGAACGCCTGCGACACCCTGCTTGTGCCGGAGAATCCATCAAACACGCTGCTCGCTGAAACCTTTTTGGCAAGATGTAAGATATGCGGCAACAATTTGAGTTTGGAGCCGGCATACTTGATGCCCTCTGTGTCTGGAGCATCCGTAACAATGTCGGGAAATAGTGCTAGTTCTTCCATCATTTTCTGATTCCGGCAATCTGCTTAAGTCGTACGATGTCTTCTTTGATCTTCTCAAGAGCTGATTCATGTCCAGCACTGGACGAAACAAGTGCGTGAGAAAACAGTTGAACAAGAATCTTGTTGTGCGAGTAATCGATCCATCCATTCGTTACGCTGTCAAAATAATTCAGCCCGTTCTTGGTGCTTGTCCATAGTCCGCGCTGTAGCGCATTTGCCGACGCACCACCGTATCTCACTTCGCATACGTATCTGTCGTTTTCATCGTAAAATCTATATACAGGGTGTTTTCTGCCCCGTCCTTCATTCACTCGGATGATGCGGGCTGTTTGCCGTTTTGCCCTCTCATAGTCAAAGACGAGAATATTGCAAAGCTGTTTCTTTTCGTTGTAAATCAAGGGAAGAACATTTATATGGCTGAATTCCTCAAACGCGGGGTCATTGAATATCTTCGCAATTTTCCCTTTTCCGATAACCTCGGCTGATTCTTGCTCAAGTCTTGGGAACATTCGCATATGTTTGTCTGTTGAGAGTTGCAGCGGACCGTCTCCGTAGGCTTTTAGACTTACGGGGAATTTGGCTTTTGTGACCTCATTGATGATGGTGATGTCCTCCTCGCGGGACTTGGCTCTGTAAAAGTCTTTGCCGACATGGATTGAGTGAAAGTCGTACATATACTGATTGATAAACTCAGCGATTGCGATTTCCGCGAGGTCGCCATGTGTTTTATTCCCGATCAGCCGCATGGTAAAAATGTTGCTTAGCGTCGTTGTAATGATGACTGGATATTTGCTAACCAGCAATTTTAACCTGCTGGTGAAGTCTCTGTACGGGTCATTCTGTTCCATTTTTTTCCTCTGACTTTTCTAAAAAGTAAATAGCCATTTTCCCCAGCCGCACCGGGTCCGTGTCCTATTTTTCTTCTCTGCATTTACTTATTCTTAAATCAATCTTCTTCTTCGCGCCTTTGCAGGCTTCCTATTTTCTAGTGCCTCGTTCCTGTTGCCTTTCTTCCTCTCTTCTGTCCCTATTTTTCAACCTGATCCGCATCAATCCGTCAAATCCGTCCCATCCGTGTTCTATTCTTCTCACCACTGACCACTTCTTTATCCTCCCTCCCCCGCAATACGCAATACAATATACGCATCACCCCTCTCTACCACGGCCCATCCAAAATGTCAATCAAAATCCCAACCCCCCACCGACTCACCCACCCTTCGCACCTTTCGCACTCTTCTAACCTCCCCCATCGGTCCGCCCTCTTCCCTTCCTCGCCCCCCGACCCCTGACTTCTCCCTCCTAGTGCCTAGTGCCTGTTGCCTATTGCCTTCTTTCGTAACATCAAAACTCATCAAAACATAGTACAAACATGGTACAAAGTAGGTACAAACATAGTGCAAACCGGGTACAAACCACATCACTTTTCATCAGAATTCATCCAAATTTCGCCGAATTTCGCACTTTTTTCTTACCTATCTTGCCTAATCGTTACAATCGCTACGCAAAAATAAGCACTTACATCAATTCCAACAACGTAAAATAAGCACTTACATCAATTCCCCGCCACCAAAATTAAGCACTTATGTTCATTCCCGCCGAACGAAAAATAAACACTTACATCAATTCAAAAACCAGCTTTTTAAATAGATTCCCCCGTTCCTGAAAATTATTGAACATGTCATAACTGGCACAGCCAGGCGATAACAGTACCACCATACCGTCCCTGGCGCAACCCCTGGCCGCTGCCACCGCCTGGGCCAAATCTTCCACCTGAACACATACCGGCAAAGCCTCATTTCGCCTGCGTTTTTCCTGTTCTATCGAACTCCTCAGTTTTTCACGAACCTGCCCAAGCAATACCACCGCTTCTACTGTCCCTGTTATTTTAACCGCCAGCTCGTCAAACGGCAGCTTCTTGTCATACCCGCCAAGGATTATCACTTTTTTCTCGGCAAACGAATCGACCGCCGCCAACACGCTCTGCGGCGTGGTCGCAATCGAATCGTTATAATACCGCACCCCTTCCAGCTCTCTGATAAATTCCAACCGATGTTCCAGCCCTTTGAACTTAACGAGCGCCTCCCTCGCAGCCTTCTCCTCTATTCCAAAAACTTTTCCTACCGCCAATGCCGCCGCCGCATTGAGTTGGTTGTGTTCGCCCGGTACGCGTAATTCTATTTTTGGCAGTGCGTCGCTTTGCCCTGCGCACTCTTGCGGATACCAAACAACCCGCCCCTTCGTTAATCCCTCCCAGCCGACAACTTCCTTATCCAGCCGATTCAAAACAGCGACATCCTTTTTGCCCTGATACCGCAAAATATGCTGTTTAGCCCTTATATACTCATCCATGCTTCCATGCCGGTCCAGATGATTCGGCGAAATATTAGTCACCACCGCCACCTGTGGACTGCGTTTCAACTCAGCCAGATCATAAAGCTGAAAACTGCTCAACTCTAAAACAACAACATCATCAGGCCCGATCCGACCTATTTCCGCCAGCAGGCTTTTATTACCGATATTACCGCCGACCCAAACCTTTTTCCCCACCCTCAAAACCTCACCGGTCATAGCCGTGGTCGTACTCTTGCCGTTACTGCCGGTGACTCCCACAATAGTCGCCGGGCAGTTGGCAAAAAAGATATTCATCTCCGCCGTAACGGCTGTCCCATGTTTACGGGCTATCTCCAGCCAGGGTGAATCCTTGGGTACCGCCGGATTGACTACGATTATATCGGCCTCGGCAAAATCTTTTTCCCGATGGCCTCCCAAATGAAATGTAATCGGCAGCCCTTCCAATTGTCTAAGGCTCTCGGCAAGTTTTTCCGGTCCGCTCAGGTCGGTAACGGTAACATCCGCTCCCTGCCCGGCCAAATAACGGCTGACTCCCACCCCGCCCGCGAACCTGCCCAATCCCATCACCAGCACCTTCCTGCCGGCCCAATCGTTATGTACAAGACCCTCATCCATGCTGCATTACTACCCCCAGGCCGGCAAAAACTGGACACAAAAAAATCTGCCCGGCGCATTGCTCTATACGACACATATTGTCTTTACTTAATCTACTCAAGCCAAACCTTTACGTTGATAACCATGCGTAACTACTTTATGGACACTTAGCTACAAGGCATAAGCACAACAGTGATGTTAGGACTACTAGCGCCTCATGCCTTGTGCCTTCAAACCTGACCGATTCGTTAGAATCGGTCAGCTTGAGTAATCTATTTATTTGCCGTCGCCGCGATCAGTTCATTTTTCATATTTATGCACGCTTGTTCGATACACTTTTCCCAGTTATCGCCGAACTGCTCAGCGTAACGAGGTTCATTGTACGCATAGATTATACTTCTGGAAGCGCTTATGATCGCGCCGGAGCCGTCTTCCTTACAGAACTCAAGGCAATCCGCTGCACTGGCGCCCTGGGCGCCATAGCCCGGCACCAGAAAAACAATGTGCGGATATTGCTCGCGCAACTTTTTAGCCTGCTCGGCCGCTGTGCCGCCCACCACCATTCCAATATTGCTGAATCCGGTTCGGCCGATACGTTGCGGTTCAGATGCCAGCGTTGCCACTTCCTGGGCCAACACCTCGAACCACTTCTTTCCCTCGGCGTTGGTGAAATCCTGCAGCACCGCTGCCGACGGATTACTGGCCCGCACCCAGACGAACAATCCTTTGCCATCCGCCACCGCCGCATCGGCGAACGGCCGGATCCCATCGAGACCGGCAAAACCATTAACCGTTATCGCGTCGGGAGATACGATTCCATCCGTATTAACGAATTGCGGGTTCTTCAGATGTGCCGATGCATACGCCTCGGCGGTTGAGCCAATGTCACCGCGTTTGACATCGCCGATCACCTCCAAGCCCAGTTCGTCCGCCTCCTGAATAAGCGAATAGTAGTTCTCCACGCCTTCCCAGTAATATTTCTCGAAAAAGGCGATGTTCAATTTAACTGCTGGTACCAAAGGACTTACAATCCTCAAAACTTTAGTACAAAATTCAAAGACCGCATCGAGCGACGCTTCCAGATCCATTTCGTCGTTAAGGTCTTTGCGTTCTGTAATTTGCCTGGGCAGCTTGGAATATACCGGATCAATACCTACGCACGCGCAGGTCCCTTTTGCATAAATAGCACCAGTCAAGCGGTCTGCAAAATGATTTGCCACGTTATTTGGTTCCTTCCATTATCAAGTTTACTTATAACGATCGAGTTTTACGGTTAAGTTTTGTCGTAATCCCTAACTATATGTGCATACGAGACAGAGTTCAAGAACTAATACCAATTTTAGTTACACTTTGCCACTTGGGCGGGTGTAACCCTTTATAGGCCAAGGGGTTGTAGAAATACAAACGGCTATGAAATTGCAGGGCGATTCTCCCTGTACGGGCGCAATAATCGGGTTCGGGCCAGGCGGCCTGAGTAATTTTCAACACCAGATCGTAATGGTCAATCAAGCGAAATTCGGGCAATTTTCAATACCAGACCGTAACAATCAAGTGAGGTTCGGATTTTTTACCCTCGACCACACCGACCGTGGCATTGGTGAACTTCACTTCAATATCAGGATTCTGGTCGATCCAGCTATTGATCTGGTCATCCATGTAGCTCATAGCATTTGCTGCCAACCTGGTATGGAAAGTGCGAACCCGTGTTGCTCCTTTGTCGCTTTTGATCAGAGGACGTTTGAATTCGTATTGACCGGTCACCAGTTTGGAATCGGTCTCAAAGGTGCGAATCTGCGTAGAAACCATATCTCCCGAAGCGTAAGACTTTTCTGTTTCTTCTTCTATCTGCAGCGGCTCCGGCCCTTCCTCCGGGGCCGGCACACGTTCGGGAAAACGACAGTTCGGACACTGCAGCAGTTCACCTTTCATAGATTCCGGTGCTTCCATGGCTTCATTACATTTAGAGCATGTAAACTTGATCATGAATTTACCTCCTGCTTGAATCCAGTCAAATCAAACTCCTATCGCCTTATTATCGCCCATAACTCTCCATCGGCAAGCAAAATCCACCGTACCCGCCACTGGTTGGGATTACAGGTAAAACCATAGGTTTTGTGCGGACAAACGACAATGGCTCGGCAGCACTAACACGGGGATTCTTGTTTTTTTGATTGTTGACACCACCACTGCTATAATAGTTGGCGGATTCAACTGACAAGTGCAACTGATGCTAACTGACTATGCTCATATTGGATATAGTTTGTTCGATGTACCTGTAATGTGCGTTAATGTCGAGACCATCAGGGGATTTTGGCAATGCGATACAAATTGGCTGTGCGTATCGGCAAAACGATTCTCATAATAGTGTTAGCGGGTTGTGCCGGCCTGACTGCCTGCAAGAAAAGTCCCGTGCCTTCAGAAAAACCGACCCGCGAACGGATAGGCTCTCAAACCGATGCGGATAAGCCCGGGGCCGTACAATCCACCGGACCTGAGCAGTCTGGTTCCGTCTCGCCGGAGCATTTGGCCCTGCCACCTGACGGCGACTGGCCTCGCCCACGTTCTCACGAACGTCTCGACCAGCGTCGCCAGATGGTCGAATGTATTCGCGATGTGCACGGTCTTTATGATCCCAACGTACTCAATGCCTTGCTCAATGTCCCCCGCCACTGGTTTGTACCCGACCAGCAGCTCCCCTTTGCCTATGCTGATATGCCGCTGTTGATCGGTCACGACCAGACAATATCACAGCCCTTCATAGTGGCCTATATGACCAGTGCACTGAAACTGGACCGTAACAAAAAAGTATTGGAAATAGGAACCGGTTCCGGCTATCAGGCCGCCGTGCTCAACGAGTTCACCCCCCACGTTTACAGCATAGAGATTGTCGAACCGTTAGCCCGAACCGCGGCCGAAACGTTAAAGACCCACGGCTATGCAACCGTGAACCTGAAAATCGGCGACGGTTATGAAGGCTGGCCGGAGCACCAGCCTTTCGATACGATTATTGTTACCTGTGCCCCGGATCATATTCCCCCTGCCCTTATTGAGCAACTCAAGCCCGGAGGTAAGATGATTATCCCGGTCGGCGGCGCATTTAGCGTTCAACATCTGATCCTTGTCAGTAAAGACCAGCGGGGCGAGGTGCTCAGTAAATCCCTGATACCGGTCCGCTTCGTACCCCTGATCCGCAAATAACGGATTCAAGCTCCGATACTCTCTGTCATAAGTCCTTAAAACCCAACAAATTACAGTTTTCAGCATATTGCCGCGTCCAAACTTGCGCTGTGATCTGTGTCATTTTTACCCAATGGCAGGCAGGCTATCTATCGCCAATCTCTGCCGTTCCATCAACAATCCAGTGTAATACTTCTCGTTAACTTCGGCCGATACGTGACCCATTATTTGCATAGCGGTTTCCTGAGTAACCCCGCCATTTTGCAGCAAGGTATTGCAGGTTTTTCGCAAATCATGCAGCGTACACGAATCAATTCCAGACTGTTTGACCAACTCCACAAAATCTTTGCCGACGGCATAATAGAATGATTTTGGGTCTGTGAACACAAAGTCATTCAGCCTGTCTTGAGCCAATTTAGCCAGCAACTCGGCCGTTTCCCTTCGCAGAGCAATGGTTCTGTTTTGCCTCGTTTTGGTTCTGTGTATGCCTTCACGGGATACAACGTTAAGCCTGTACTGTTCGACATCGATATCCGCCCATTGCAAATAGCAGATTTCCCCTTTTCGCAGGCCGTGGTAATAGGCCAGGCTGATAACCGCCTTCATTGGTAACCCGGCCAAATTCATTACCGCCGTCACTTCGCCCGTTTCCAAGACTCTCACGGCTTTACGCTCTGTCCGAAGACACAACCGGTGCTGGCCGATCAACTTGTTATTTTCAACAAGCCTATCCCGCATAGCATAACTCAGGGCCGATCTGATCGTTCTAATAAATTTGTTAACTGTAGTTGCCCGATACCCTTCGTCAAGCAACGCCAAACGGAAACATCTTATCATCGGCGGATCAATATCTACCGGCCTGGCTGGCTTGCACACGCGCCCCAGGACATTCAAAGCCTCTCCATGACTTACTACCGTTTTGGGTGAAATATCAATATCGGGAGAATTGCGCAAGTTCTCCAGATGCCGCTCCACCCAGTCCCTATAGCTGATCTTCACAGGTGCAAAATAATCATTGCTCTCAAGGTCACGTCTCAGCTTTGCCTTGTAAACCCTGGCATCCTCTAACCGCCCAAACGTCTTGCCACGGTTCCTACCACTGCCAGGCTCCAACCAACGTACAACAAAACGCAGCCCACGTTTGCCTTTTCGCTTTACTACCCATACGCTACTACCCATTATTCAAAGCTCCTTTCTGTTGTGTAGCGCAACACGGTACAACACTGGTCGCGATTAGAGCCTCCAAGTCCCCAAGAGTAAAACGAATTTTCCCAGCGATTTTTCGCCGTGGCAGTGCCCCCTTCCGCAACAGCCAGGCAATCGACCCTTCCGGTACCCGCAGTATCTCGGCCGCCTCGGCCTTTGTGAAAAGGATTTTTGGCAGTTCAGCGGCCACCGGTACCCTTCCCCAAATTGTCTAATAGTTTATGGATCGCATTGTCAGACGCCTCCAGCAACTCCACGGCCCGCGCATAGCTGCCGTCGGCAAGCGCATGACCGGCGGTGTCCAGGACGCCCCGTATTGACGCGATTTCAGATTGATTGTTTACCATAAGTTCATAATCAGTCACGTCACGATCCTTTTCGACAATTGCCCCGGCCGTGAGTGACTACGGCCGGGGCGTTGTGTTTACCGTCGAAATTTATATTCTGACATACCAAAATCGACGCTATCTTTTCGCACAATGGGTGCTTCGTGCGATTATCTTCAGGGCCTCGGTTGCCCAAAGGCCCCATTGTGGTACAGAAGTTTTAATACAGACGCATCAAGACAAAGTGTTTTTTGTCGCAAATTGCCAAAGACCAAACCCAACATTTCCGACTTTTTTGACGCCGAAAAGTTGCTTATTGTTTTGCGTCTCATATTCAGAACCGGCCCCGATAATCTGAATGGTCAGCGCCTCTTCCTCCTGAAGAATAAACGGTTTGGTCACCCCGTCGGTTCGGAACACTGCAAAGTCAGTGGTCCATGCGTTCAGCCGCGGATTCAAGACGTGAGAAACTTTATAATCTTGGGACTGTGCCAACGGGTTATCCACGTTCCCCGCGACAACTTTTTGTGTTACAGCCGCCATGAACGATGGAGCCAATCCCTTGCCGGTCATCACCGTAAACTCGCGCGCCTCTTCACACATCGGCTCGCCCTGGTCATCGAGATAACCCAACATATAACCAATAACGCCCAGGACCGCCATCGCCGCTTCCAGGGCCGTCGGCGCGGTTGCTGTCGTCACGTCCAGGGCAGGCACTTCGGTGGCAGTCAGTAGATTTTTCTGAACGCCGCTGTCCCCTTCACTGTGGTCAGTATCAAAGAAATACTGACCATCGTACGCCAGCCCGCTTGTATTGCCAGACCCATTCAATATGAGGGTGGAGAGCAGCTTTCTCTCCAGTGTTAAAGACCGCCGTGCCAGGTCAGCAATACGAAGGTCGATCTGGCTGGTCTTATCGCGCCGAATATCATCGGTCAGAAATTCCAGCGTTGACTCCCATGTCTTATTGACAATAGTCAGCCCGTTTTCGGTAAGTCCTTTGGCAATCCGCTCCCCAACCCATTCCCGCATAGCCGGGGACGCCGTAAGCCACTTATACGTTTCAGACGCCTGGTCAGAACCAGTTTTCATCCCGATCCTCTGCGACCAATCAAGCCGTGCCGCATCTTCCAGCGCCACGAAAAAACTCTGCACATCCCGTCGTCCAAGCCCGCTCGCTCCCATTTTTTTAATCTCCAAAAATATCGGCATAAAGCCATTGTTACAATTTTACAAAAATAGCGACGCGACCATCCGCAGCCGCCTTTTCACTTTTAGAAAACCCTTCCCTTGCCAACCGTTCGCTACCGCCGGCCAGGGCGATCAATCGATCACGTTCAGTATCCGGCAGCCCCTCAAAAACCTCATCGCTTTTTTTTGACATTGCAATAACTCCCGTTCCGCCGGTCGCCGGCGGCGTAAATCCACTTAATTTTTTATCCGGCTTTGCCACCGGCCGTGGTGCCATAATCCCGCCAATTTCAACAGAACCGCCAAAGCAAACTATATACGCTTCGGGCGGAACCTTTGACAAATCACCGTTGAACATTTCGATGTTTTTTGCCATAATCAAAACTCGCTATCAACCCCCGGCCCGGAAACCCACCACCCTTGCTCGCCCATATCCTGAAACGCGAAATCCGGCACCTGATTTTTCGCACTGACAAAAGCTCGATATAGTTTACAAGCCAGGTCCAAATCCCCCGCCTGCACCTCCTCGCATTGCATCAAAAGTGGATGGTCCGGATCGTTTTTCATCTCCTGGACAAACCGGCCAACAATTGACTCGGAAACAAAGCTCGAATAATAAAATTTCTTTGCAAGGTGGTGTAAATCACACGCCGGGCACTTGGCCCGATCCATGTCTCCCCGGATATCACAAAGCATCGCTGCGAGTGGTAGCGGTACAAGACTCTGCCGAAGTATTTCACTCACAGACACATCCAGGACCTCGGCCATCAATCTCACTCCAGCACCCTCACCGTCAACAGCCCTCAACGATAAAGTTTCAACTTCTTGCCTTTCCGCCATCGTTTCACTCCTATAATAAAGCATTATCAATATATTTAATCTTACTCTCCATGAAATATAGCCGCTAACAAAATAAAGTCAACATAAAAAAACCAACAAGCCCTTTTTCCCTTACCCATTTTAACATTTAACTCCCGATAATAACTGAATTTACGCAAATGAGAATTTTATTAAAGATTTTTTTATTTTTGCGGTAAATCGCCCTGTTATTCAGTTGTTGCCAGCTTGCAAAACGCGGATATCGCGAAGCTGACCAATCCCCACTTTTTGCAGGCCGCCACTTGTGTACAGTTGAATTTCCCCGATTCCCATAATCACCGAACCCCTCTGAATTGCACCAAAAGCATCGGGCGGATTTTTTATCCAAAGGTGATCGACCGGCAGAACCTCTCCGTTGAAAATAGTGGCGTTTTTGAGTAGTACAGTCCTCACACAGTTTTTCGGATCAATTCCAAATTTTGCGAACCGACCGATCAAAAGTTGTTCAGTGCCAACGTATGGCATCCAACTTGCCCGCTCAATTTCAGGTGATTCCGGCGTCCCCGCCTCTGCCAGCCGCTCCAAAACATGGCCGATCCGGTCCAACAGCCAATCAGCCACCTCGGTATGTTTTTTCGCATAAAGCTCCTTGGCCGTAACGGCAAAACAAGCCAACTCCTTGGCAACCCCCGGCATTTTCTCCACTACATTCGACATGTCAAAACCTTGATTTTCCATGGTCTTGTACCTCCAGGAAAAAAGAGGCCGCTGCCGGGTACAAGACGCGATTCCCGTGGGAAAGGCGGACCGACAGCGGCCAAACTCAATTGTTCTCTGATTCCAGGAATCACGTCTTGTATTTGCGATTATGTCCCCCCGACCCCGCCCGTCAAGAGAAAAAATAAAAAGAATTTCAGATATGCCCAGAACCCCCCAGGACCCCCCAGGGCGGCCGCCACTCAAAAACAGGTAAAATCACCCTACCCCGCCCACCGGTCCCCCGCCTTACCCTATTCTCGCAAGTTTCTTATTATATATTGGCATCGAGATTCATCGACGGCCGCCCCCCTCGGCCCCCTTGAGCATCGAGCTTGCCTGGCATTTGTTTCATGGTATGGTTCAACTCTTTAACCGCCTCGATCAGTTCCTTTGTTTCCGGTCCCAGCAACTCCTGCATCTTTTCCGGGTGTTTTAGATACTTATCAAGTTCCAGAACACCTTTGGGACCCATCCCATAACCTATACTCGCCGCCACGTCGTAATCCGCTCCGACGTACCGATAAGCCTGATATACCATTTTCCCAAAATCTCGCGTAAACTTCGACCGGCCCTGCTTAGCCATTATTGCATCCATAACGGCCGTTACTTGCTCATCGCGCACTGCATCATCGGCCAGCGATTCATGTTTTACCCGCTCTCCAACGGCCACGGCCTTATCGATCCCAACGGTTTGTTTTGCAAGCCGGTCCTTACCAACAAGCTCCTTAGACTGCTCAAAAATGTTTTCTACCTGTGCCTTCTTGATAACCGTCTGCAATTCCCCGGCAAAATAACGATCAATCACCGGTTGTATTGCCGTTGCTTGCGACTCAAAAACCGCCTTAACCATAGCAGGATCGCGCAGCATTTCCATGCGCTCCGTTGGCCCTGCGCCATAAAACGCCTTTTGCTGGAGCTGCACCGCCCCCTTGCCTTTGACCGCCTTATCCTCTGTAAGTTTTTGAATAATGCCTGTAGCGCCTTCCGCTCCCTGTCCCGCATAAAAACTCGACAAGACAAGTGCCAGTCCTTCTTCAGCGCCGCCCAAATCGCTCGCTGCAAATCGTTTGATTACTTTCAGACCCGCCTCATTAAACGTGCCGCCATACCTGCCCAAAAGCTCGCGGGTAACCTTCGTCATATCGGCCAGATCATCAAGACTTTTATCAACAAACAGCCCGGCAAATTCTCCCATCGTTTGCCCAAACTCGACAGGCTTATCCCCGGCAAGCCGCGCCTCCAGGGCCTTCTTGAATACAGGAAACATCGTTTCAAAATCCGCCGCCGGCATTGCCCCGCCAACGGACTCATAGACTTGAGATGCTTCCTGCATACCTAGCCCGCCGGTTGCATTCTTTTCGACATACTCACGAATTTTTGTCAGGTTAGCCAAATCGCCGCGGCCGCTTACAACCTCTGTCAGAGTTTTGCCCAGTTTTATCGCCCCCGCCGCAACCTCTGCCTGCTCTGCTTTCCATGAAGCATAAGCCGCTTTGGCAACTCCCACCGCTGCGGCAACAGAAACCAACTGCGTCACCACATTCTTAAAACCAGTTACATGACTATCAGTAGCCATTTTGCCTTCGCGCGTCATTTGTTTTGTGCCGTCTGTAACCCGCTGCTGTGCATCCCGTACCTGTAGAAACGCCTGGACAGCCTTTGCCTCTTCCGCCTCTAACGTAAATTTTGCCGTTGCCATATTATTACCCTCGTATTGTTGTAGTCGAGTGATCCTGATTGGCTTTGATCCGCTCGACAATGTTCGCAGCCGTAAACTCTGCCAATTGTTGCGCCTCTTCCCTGGTTATCGCTGTTAGTTCCCTTTGTAAATCCGGGTAACCCGGCCGCCTTATACTCAATTGCCTTGGTCCGCTCATTACCCCATGCGCCCTCTTCCCTGTTTTAAGTGCGCTCACTCGAATTACCCGTGACACTTCACGTCGCATTCGACCGGAATGGACAAGCGGCAATAGTGCATCACGCCTGCCGGTCCTGGCAATGCCTTCCTTGCGATTCATAGTTGAGATAGCCCGCTTGGAATAATTATATTTTTGCGAAGCTCCTGGTCTGAAGTGGCCAGGCAAAAACTTATTATGCCACAATTCTATCGCCTCCAGCATAGCCGGCCTTGTAAGTTTATCCCCAAAATCATCTTTTGCCTTCAGAATATCAGCCGGCATCCCGATTGATGTTATGGTTACTTTTGTAATCATGCACTAAACTCGCTCTCAAAAAGCCTTACATCGGTAAAAGTCGGATCATAATTTTCAACTGCACCGGCTCGCCAGATTAACCAGGTCAACAGCCTACGTGGAATTACTTTTTTTTTTCATTTTGCGCGGCTACTATCTTCCACATCGAAGGCACATCCAACACGGCTTGCAGACTCTCGCGGAGCGTCTCATCGTTCCATAACAGCAGGCAGTTAGCCTCCATCCATCCCACCCGGTAATTAAGACCCAAAAAGAAGGTCGCCATCTTCACCTGCTGCGCACCGGTCATCTTAGGCGATGGCGCCTCTTTTCCCTCCGCCTGCTCTGCCAGGGCGGTATAAAAATCTTCACGTAGCAGCTCCGACAAATCACGGACCGGCGCAAACCGCTCCAGGGGTACCCTCGTAACCTCCCCTTTGGCGTTGACAACCATAGTTTTCGGAAGGTATCTCTCGCATGGAATTAACCAAGGGTGTCCATCCCCCAGCGTAACTATATGCCCGTCAAGCACTTGCCGCCTGACCAGGTCCGCCGGCCCTGGTGGATTATTCGTTTCCCACCCGATCCACAACTGCTCATCGATCTTTTCCCACCTCTGCTTTTCCGGGTAATATCCCACCCTCGGCTCACTGCCGCCAGCGGCCAGGTCGCTTTGAGCAACCGCGCATATTACCCCTGTACCAGGTATCTTCTCCCTGCCAAGATAGGCGCTTTGTGAAAATGTAGCCCCTGCCAGATAATCCATCTTCATCGCCGCCAACTGATCACCCGTCGGCGCATTTTTCAAACCCATAAAACAATATAAAAACCCTGCCATAATCTTGTCCTTTCATTGCCGTTTTTGCCATAAATCACCGTTTGCACACTTTTTATCGCATAAAATGATCGCGCGCGTACAGAAACAAACTGGTTACAAATCTCTCGGTCGCCAACTTCTACCACCTCCAAACGGCGGCAAGCCCCAAAAAAATGTTTGCATACAAAAACACCGTGCCATACTTTGACTCGATCTTCTTGACGGCCGCTGGGTAGGACCCAAGCACTACCCCACCCGCTTGATCGGATATTTTTTCTTTACCCTCGACACCCACACGCTCAGGGGATTGCGCAGAGTAGCCGACCGGTTCAGGAGCTGGTGAGCTTCTCGCAGCAGCCAACGTAGCCCATTCTCTCCATCCTGAAGATACGCTCTCTCCAGAAAATTAGTTACGGTTGTTATATCCGCTCGGCCTTGTGGGGTAGGTGCTCGAAGCTGCACAAACACATCCTCAAACTCTGTCAACATATCAGCAACCGGATCACCTGACAGACTTGGCGGATCTGTTGCTGATTGCTCTGCAACCGGATCGCCCTGGCTGGCTGTGCTGACCTCCAAGTCAGGCTGATACGCTTTAAGCATATCAGACAATGTTTGCCAAGCCTTTGTACGTTGCTTTTCAATTGCCTTTTTTGTACAGCCGATGTTCACAGCACTATCACCAGCAACCTTGCCACTCATATAGTCCTCTACAACCGCCCGCGGTAACGTCGGCAGTTTTGCCAGGGCGTCATGGAATGCCTTCACAATATTTTCTTGATCCTTTCGATCAGACAACGCCTGGAGATATTTGCCCTGGGCTTGGTGCCTCTCGACATCGCACCGGATACGTGACCCAAATACCATCGACAAAACTACAATTTCTCGACTTACGTTTCCCATATCAACTGACCATCCTTCTCGGCGAATTGGTTACAGGCCCCGGCTGAGCTGCGATCCGCTCTCTTATTTCCCTCAAAATTTTTATCTCAGCTTCACGGCCCTTTTGCACAAAAACACTCCCGGCGATCTCCCGTCTTTTTTCCTCATCGGCCGCCGCGGCCTGCTTTCGTTTTGCCTCGACCACCGCCGCCTTTTGGGCGGCGGTAGGTTTTTTGAGTATCACGCCACGAATAAGCCCTGGCGTTTTAGCGACCGGCCCCACTTCTTGAATCGCCCTGGTAATCGTCTGGTCATCGTGAGTCCTACACAGTTTAGCCATAATCTCAAACACAACGGAGCGATCCCAGGACCGGCCTTTGTCCGCGGCAACTTGCAAGGCATGGCGGGTATGTCGGTTTGCCCTGGCGGTCACCTTTTGGCTCTGCCCAAGAGACGCGACCTCGTCGCTTTGATTGCCAGTCCCCCCCGCCGAAACTCCGAGAGACGAAATGCCGGGATCCTCCGAAATAGCCGAAATGTCGATAACCGAAGTAACGGGGGGACTGGCAATCAAACCTTCCGAATTCTTCTCCGAATCCGAAATTGACAAGCAACCCCTGTTTGTTGTTCTATTCCCTTGGGAATACTTAGTTGCGCTCCCGGCCGTTTCCCCTTGTTTTTCGGCTGTTTTCGCAGTTTCCAGCCCAGTATCGGCGGTTTTAGAGCTTTCAGCCGCCAAAGGTTCAGGAGCGCTAAATTGAGTCTCAGGAGCGCTAGCAAAATCAGGGCGATACGCAACCGCCCCGGCTGGTATCTCCACAACTTCATATAGAGCTGACTGCCGGCCTTGTCCTTGCCGGATCACTTCGATCAATCCCAGGGCAACCAACTCAGCCAGGGCCGGCTTAACTGTACTATGTCCGATCCCTGCAAGCGTAGCAATTGCCCGCTGGCCAGGCCACGCCTTACCTGACCGGCCTTTGTGTCTTATTATAACCAGATATGCTTTCAGGGCGGCATGGCTCAGCCTGACAAGGTACCCGTTGTCCACAAGCCAATCGTAAACTTGTCCAAAGGTGGGTTCTCCTGTCCTGGTAACCCGGACCACCGGAGCACCGGTAACCTCTAAGAGTGAACCCCGCTCAGCTAATTTTCTGACTGCGTTTGCCATTTTCAAAAAATCCCTTCTAGCGCAGAAAATTTTCCAAAAAAAGTGTTGACAGACAGAAAAGCCCTGATATGATCTGAATCTGATGTTTGATCATATCGATCTTTTCCACCGCCGGCTGTGAGTAGCAGTCGGCTTTTTTTGTCTCCACTAGGAAAACTGTGCTGTGATCTGTGCTGCGCTGTAACACGTTTCAGTACGTTTCCAGTTACATCACAACACAAGAAAACGCAGTTTTTGAAATGCTAAGGGACTGTAACGACCTTTGAACAAAGGCTCAGATAGGACCCCTGATCCGAAGATAGCGGTACAACCAGCCGAGCTGTGCTCCTAAGAAACTAAAAAAACCGTTTCGATATAATGTTGCCTATAAGTGCTTTGATAGAAACATGTTACCTTGAATATTACTAGAATTTAGTTTTTTAGGCTCCTCATAAGAATCTGTACATGGATATGCCAAAAAATGACTGGTTTCTTCATGGGGGCTTTGCGCCCAAACTCCCAGGATTTTGCGCTTTAATGTCAATCCCGGAGTTTTTAGT
>Ga0105100_10000192_pt1 | contig 35559 bp, 37 predicted proteins | sample PPLLak12cMay2015_2_FD_87033 | JGI IMG/M metagenome (GOLD analysis project Ga0105100, IMG submission 87033) | Freshwater sediment microbial communities from Prairie Pothole Lake near Jamestown, North Dakota, USA - PPLs Lake P8 Core (1) Depth... | ecosystem: Environmental > Aquatic > Freshwater >... | reverse complement strand
GTTTGAGACGCCTATGTTGTTCGTGTTAGGCGCCATCTCGATCTTTCTGCTGGGTGGGTTAAGTGGTCCGCCCAATGGCACCGTCTCGACCGACCTGCACCTGCAGGATACCTACTGGATTGTAGGGCACTTCCATGCCACCATGTTTGGGGGATTCGTCTTCCCGTTCTTTGCGGCGCTTTATTACTGGTTCCCCAAGATCACCGGGCGCATGTACAACGAAAAGCTAGGCAAGCTGCATTTTTATTTGATGCTGCCGGCGTTCTATGTGCAGTCGCTGGGCCAGATGCAGGTGGGCTTGCTGGGCATGCGCCGGCGTATTGGTGATTACGATGCGGCTTTAGGGATCGATTTCTCCCACCTGCTGATTACCATTGCCGCCTATGTGATTGGGATTGCAGTGCTGATCGCGGTGGTGAATTACATCTACAGCGCCGCACGCGGTCCAATCGCCGAAGCCAACCCGTGGCGCTCGCGCTCGCCGGAGTTCCAGCTTCCCTCGCCGATCCCGGCGCTTAATTATGAAACACCCTTCACCGTTATTGGTGAGCCCTACGACTACGGCTTAGAAGGCTCAGCTTATGTGAGCATTGACAAAGAGCGCGCTCCGGCCCCCCAACCAGCGCCCCCGGCAGCCCCGGTAGTTAGCCCCGCTGGCGCCGACTAGGCTTCAGCCTGAATCAGGAGAATTAACGATGGAAACTGAAGAGAAAAAACATCAGGCTTATTTGGTCGGGATCGGGGTCATGATCCTGCTTACCGGCCTGACCATTGGCGAATATTTTATGGGCGCCTATGCCAGCGCCTGGGCGCTGCCCATCTTGCTGGTTGCTGCGATCAAAGCCTTCTTTGTAGTGCGTGATTATATGCACGTAGGGCGGGTCTTCAGCGGAGATGAGGAGGAATAAGCGATGACAACTGAAACAATGCCTCTGGCAACCTATCGAAGCAAGACCGTTACCAACCGCCTCGGTTTGTGGCTGTTCATCGTCTCTGACCTGTTCTTGTTTGGCGGCTTATATGTGGCGCGATTCTATCTGCTGGGCGCTGGGCAAAGACCCGATGTCAGCCAGCTGCTGGGTCTTGGCGTGACTGCCATGCTCCTGGTGAGCAGCTTTTTCATGAACCGGGCGGAGATTGCCATTGCCCACGGCGACCAGAAATCATTCTTGCGATCCACCCTGATCACCCTGGCTTTGGGAACCCTTTTCCTGGTGGGCGTGGTTGGCGTGGAGTGGCAGATTGCCCATGGTAGCCCGGCGGATGGGGCAGCCTGGTCGCTGTTCTATGCCATGACTGGCTTTCATGCCCTGCACGTGCTTTCAGGTGTAATTTTCCTGGGCATCGTGTACAACAACGGGCGTAAAGGCATGTACTCAGCCGAGCGTCACTGGCAGGTGGAAGCTGCGGCTGTGTACTGGCACTTCGTAGACGTGGCCTGGATCTTTTTCTACCCGGCGTTGTACCTGATTGGCACGCCCGTCTTATAGTGAATTAACCTTGCTCATGGGAGCTGCAGTTAGGTCCGGGGGGACCAGGCAAAGTCGGCTGCACCCATGCGCTGTATTGCAAGGATTGGAAAGCGTGGAAGTCATGAAATCAAAGTATGGCCTGCTGGGGACTGGGATCGTAATCGGGGTGGCATTAATGCTGGTGGGGTGGCAAATTGTGCAAGGCTCCTATCAATATCAGGGCTCACTCATTGAAACTCCGCTGCCTGCGGCTGATTTTGAATTAATTAACCAAGATGGGGATCCCTATCGCCTTTCCGAGCAGCGCGGTCAGATCGTGTTGATCTTCTTTGGCTATACCCACTGTCCGGATGTTTGCCCGCTCTCCCTGGCTGATTACCGCGCAATCAAAGCCCAGCTTGGCGAACAGGCCGGTCAGGTTGAGTACTTGTTCATCACCGTTGACCCTGAGCGCGATACGCCAGAGAGGATGAAAATTTATGTCACCAGCTTCGATCCGGATTTTACAGGCTTGAGTGGGTCGATGGAAGCCCTGGAAAAGGTCTGGAGCAGCTATGGGGTGTACCGGGCAAAAGTGGAAACCGGCAGCGCCAGCGGTTATACAATGGACCATACCGCACGCATGTACCTTATTGATCCTTCGGGCAACTGGCGTTTGACCTACCCATTTGGTTTCGAAGTGGAAAAAGTTGTCGCCGATCTTCAGCACATGCTGCGGGAAGAGAACTAATCATGAAAAAGCCAAATCAGCTTCGACCCTACCTGTTGCGCCTGGGGCTTATCCTGGCATTGTCAACGGCCTTTGTGGCAGTCTTCAATGAGGCGGTCTATTTACTGCAAAAAGACCCGCACGACCGCGCCCCGCAGACCATCGAGCTGGTCATCCCGCAAGGTACTGCGGCGCGTGTAGAAGCCGGTGAAGACGATCCGACGATCCCCGAAGAGATGGTCTTTGTGCTGGGGGATACCCTGCTGGTGCGCAATGAAGATAGCACCAGCCACCAATTAGGGCCAATCTGGGTGCCTGCAGGCGCCACTGCCAGCCTGGCGATGGGCGAGCCCGCCAAACTGGCTTATTCCTGCTCGTTTTCTACCACGCGTTATTTGAACCTGGATGTACGCCAGCCGACTACCCTAGGCACTCGGGTCACCGCCTTGCTCCTTGCTGCACCGACCATGACAGCCCTTATCTACATATATAGCCTGCTGGTCTTTCCCGTGGGCGGTAAACAGCCGAAAAAAACCTCGGCGGATATTTCAGCGCCGGTCTCCGAAGGTGAGCGATGATCCTGCGCATGTTTACACTGCGCTGGATTTTAACCACCCTGCTGGTAATCGCCGGCGTGGGGGTGCTGGCGCGCCTGGGGTTGTGGCAGCTGGACCGTCTGGAGAAACGCCAGGCTTTCAACGCCCGCGTCTCGGCTCAACAAGCAGCCCCGTTACTCGTCCTGGACGCCGCAACGCTGGGAAATGCTACCCTGCCAGATCAATTACTTGCCATGGAATACCGCGCCGTAACTGTGCAAGGCGAATATGATCACACCAACCAGGTTGCCCTGCGCAACCAGTCCTGGGGCAATGAGTGGGGCGTGCATTTGCTTACACCGCTGCATATCGCAGGTAGCGATCAAAGCATTGTGGTGGATCGCGGCTGGATCCCGGCGGAAGATTTCAAGTCCGGCGATTGGTCGGCCTATGATGAAGCGGGTCTGGTGACTGTGCAGGGGGTGCTGCGCGCCTCCCAGAGCGAGCCTGATTTTGGCCAGCGCAGTGATCCGCAGGGAACCTTACAGGCCTGGAATTTTGCCAATGTTGAGCGCATCCAGGAGCAGCTGCCTTACCCACTGCTGCCAGTCTATGTCCAACAAGCTCCCGATCCGGCCTGGACAGCCCTGCCACATCGCAGCCAGCCTGATCTTGAATTGACCGAAGGCCCGCACATGAGCTATGCCTTACAGTGGTTTTCATTCGCCGCCATTTTGGGCATCGGCTATCCATTTTTCATTCGCAAAACACTATCTGGAGCCAAGCATGCACATCAGACACATTCTTGACCGACTCGCCCAACAACTGCCCCGCCTGGTCCTGGCTGCCAGTCTGGCGATTTTCCTGGTGATCGTGCTGGGTGGAATTACCCGCGCCACCGAGGCTGGCTCAGCCTGCGCCGGCTGGCCGCTGTGTAGTGGGGAGTTTTCTCTCCCGGCGGATGCTATAGGCCGGCTGGCTTACTTCCATCGCGCCTTGGCGGGCTTGAGCGCCGTGCTCCTATTCCTAGCAGCGGGTGTAGCTGCTCTGCGCTTGCGACAGGAACGCCTGGTTCGCCTGCCACTGCTGGGGGGAGCGTTTCTGATGGGCGTGCAGGTGATTATGGGGCGGGGACTGGTGAGCGCAGATTCTGCGCCGGCCGCGACCGCCCTGCATTTGGGCTTATCGCTGTTGGTGCTGGCGTTGACGATTACAGCCACCACTGCCGCCTATTACCGTGAGCTGGGCGTGCAGCTTCCCCAGCGCCTGCACTTAAGCAGCCCTTTCAGCCGCCTGGCGCTGCTTACTTTTGGAGCCGTCCTGCTGATGCTGGTCAGCGGCGGGGTAGTGGCTGCCAGCGGAGCTATCGCCGCCTGCCCAGATTGGCCTTTATGTGGCGGAAGCCTGTTCCCGTCCGATCTGGCAGGCTGGATCAATATGGCGCACCGCTTTTTGGTGGCGGTTTCCGGGCTGTTAATGGTTGGCTTACTGGTGCAGGCCTGGCGCACCCAGCGCAGCCAGACACCCGTCATCGTGGCTGCTACGACAGCCTCAGTATTATTCTTGGCTCAGGCTCTGTTAGGCAGCCTGAAAGTTGCCCTGGATTTCCCACCTCATTTACAGGCTTTACATACTGCCACCTCGGTTGCCGTCTGGGCGGCGCTGGCGATCCTGGTCCTGGCCTTGGGGATCGTGGGCCGCAGCGCGGCAGATGAGCGCGCCGATGCCCAATCGATCGTTGGGCGGCGCGGCCTGCTCAAGGATTTTCTATTGCTCACCAAGCCCATCGTGGTCCTGCTCTTGCTGGTGACTACCTATGCCGGCATGGTGATTGGCGCCAAAGCCTGGCCGTCCCTGGAGCTGACTTTCTGGACTCTGCTGGGTGGGTTTATGGCGGCGGGCGGCTCTGGCGCCATGAACCAGTATATCGACCGTTATGACGATCAGAAAATGCAGCGCACCCAGAAGCGTCCCCTGCCGGCTGGGCGACTGACCCCTGGAGAAGCGCTGGCTTTCGGGGTGGGTGTTGCTCTGGCCTCATTTTACTTGCTGACCGCGTTTGTCAACATCCTGGCGGCCTTGCTGAGCCTGGCGGGCATCATCTATTATGTTTTGCTCTACAGCGTGTTTCTCAAAAAGACCACCGTGCAGAATATTGTGATCGGGGGCGGTGCGGGGGCAATTCCTCCGTTGGTGGGCTGGGCGGCTGCCACGGGCAGCCTGAATATCCCTTCCCTGTTCCTGTTTGCCATCGTTTTTATGTGGACCCCGCCGCATTTCTGGGCATTGGCGCTGGTGCGACTCAATGATTATGCTCGAGCAGGTGTGCCTATGCTGCCGGTGGTGCGCGGCGAGCATGAGACGCGCTGGCAGATCTTGATCTACACCATCGAGCTGGTTGTATTGACGCTTTTACTGCCGCTTTTCGGCATGGGTGGGAGCATTTATCTGGTCGGGGCGGTAGTATTGGGGGGCTGGCTGTTGCTGGCAGCCTGGAAAGTGTGGAAAGAAGGGGGTAATAAAGTTGCCTGGAAGATGTACCGCCAGTCCAGCATGTACCTGGCTTTCATCTTCGCGGCATTAATGGTAGACGCTCTCTTATAGGTATTTTATCCTTTATTGGTAGATACCCATTTATTGGTACTCTGGTCTTTATTGGTGCGGCAGCAGCCCTAGCAGATAACTGGGGCTGCTTGCGCTTTAGTGGCCTGACTGGGAATGGTAGTATGATTGAGATATCTAAAACTCTGTTCAATTGGATTTGTAACCAGGGAAAGGAAATCTACCGATGAGCGCAAAAAAGAAATTTACCTCGGCTGAGGCGAAGAAAATTGGCGAAACTTTAGGCATCGATTGGAAGGATTTTGATGTCGAACAATTCCGTATGGGGCTGGACGTGGAACTGGAACATGGCGCCAGAGATCCACAAACCAATGTGACCGATGATGATGCATTGACGACTGGGAAGATTGCTCTGGCGCACCTCAAGGAGTTTCCGGATTACTATACCCGCCTCTTAGCTATGGAAAAAGAGGCTGACGAATATTGGGCGAATAAGTAGAGCGGGTCGCAAGAATTATCTACTTAATCAGCCCTCCGGTTTGGGCTTTGAATTACTGCACAACGACTACCGTCCCTGCACCTTTCGTGTTCCAGTCCATCGGACCTGAAATTGGTTGGCTCCAGCGGTACAGCCACAAAGCATCCTCATTGCGCATATTTACACAGCCGTGGCTCATCATGCGCCCAAAATTATCGTGCCAGTAGGTGCCATGAAAGGCAACTCCGGTGGAGTGGAAAAAGGACACCCACGGCACACCTAGTAATTCATAAGCTTCCGGATCGCCGGTCAGATTGCCATCGCCCATGTGTTTGGAAGGCACTTTTACGGATACTCGAAAGCGCCCATTGGGCGTGTGGGTGGGGATGCCGTTCGGAGTCGGTTCCTTGCTGGGGACGCCGGTGGATACCAGGGTCTGGAATACAACCTGACCCTTTTCGTATGCAGTCAACAGTTGGTCTGCCACCGATACCTGGAGCTGTTTTTCTTCGGAGGGCACGTCTGGTGAGATGGGGGTTAGTTCCTCGGGGCTGATGGGGCGCACATGGCTGGCGGGCACGCAGTACAGCACGTGCAGCAATTCATCTGTCAGGCCGTACCAGGGCTCGCCATCCGGGCCATCTACCAGTTGAGTGATCCAATGCACGGAACCGTAATACAGGCGGTACAGGCGCACCCATCCACCGCGCAGGGTCTTGCGGTAAGAGTCGCTGAATGGTACCGTGAGCTCCCCCAGCCGGCCGCCCTCCGCCACCCAGCTCAGGGGTTGGTTTAGATGCTGGTTCTCCACGCGTTGCATATATGCCGAATAAACATACCCGCCGCGCCTGAGATGGTACCAGCGCGGATTGTGAGCCGGACCCTGAGGGGATATATAGACTTCGTCCATGCCCACCAGCTCGTCGCGGCGGATGTGTCCGATACGCCGGCTGCGAACGCTCGGCTCGGAATACACATAGACCCCACTGACAGTTACCCGTCCGACCATACGCTGAGCGAGGGGATTCTCTTCGGGAGGCCAGGGGCGCGGTAGGGGGCGCGCCGCAAGCGTGCCCAGTGCCAGGCCACTGAGTTTCAGAAAATCTCGGCGGGAGAGTTTTGTATTCACTTCACCCTGACCAGCGAACAGTTAATCAATTTCAACCAGTGTGCCGTTGCCGCGCTTCTCCCAGTCGCTGTGGTCTTCAATCTCCTCGGCGATCACTGGGGTGCTCCAGCGGAACAACCAGAGCGCGTCTTCATTACGCATATTAATACAGCCGTGGCTCATTTGCAAGCCAAAATTGTTGTGCCAGTAGGTGCCGTGGAAGGCATACCCACCGGGAAATTTGAAGAATGACGTCCACGGTACACCTGGCAGAGAGAAACCGCCATTCGCGTCAATATCGGGTCCATACGCGATGCTGCCCATATGTTTCGAAGGCATTTTAGAGTAGATGCGGAAAGCGCCGCGTGGAGTGGCAGTCGGCAGGGAGTCCTCGGAGAGTTGGCGGCTGGGTATGCCGGTGGAAACCCGCGCCGTGAACACTTCCTGGTTATTCTCATAGGCCCACACCCGCTGCTGGCTGATTGATACTTCAATGCGTTTTTGTTCAGGGGGCACATCGACTGAGATGGGCGCCAATTCTTCGGGAGTGAAGGCGCGCAAGTGCGCGGCTGGGATGTAGTAAATTTCGCTGGCGCTTAGCTCGCTGGTGATGCGATACCAGGGTTCTTTATCGGGGCCTTCTTCAACCGCAGTGATCCAGTGGGTTGAGCCATAGTAAAGATTTGAACCTCGCCAGGGCTGCCAGCCATTCCAGGAGCTGAAGCGATATGCCTGGCTGTATGGCACCGTTACCTCGCACAGCACCCCACTCTCGGGAACTGTGCTCAGTGCATCGTTGTAGCGGATCTGCACGATCTGCAGCCATTTGGAGTGTAGATAACCACCCCACACTCGATACCAGAGTGGATTGTAGAATTTTGGCGCATCTGGCGGGATCAGGTCGTAGTAGATGTGTACAAGCTGGTCTTTGTAGCGCTTGCCAATGATTGGGGCATCGTCGCGCGCTTTAGAACGTAGATCGATCTCATTCACCGTGACGCGTGCAATGAGACCCTGGTCCTGCTCCAGGATGGGTGGCCAGGGCGTCTGGAAAGCCAGGCTGGTCAGAGCCAGCCCGCTGACCTTAAGAAAATCACGGCGGGTGAGCGGTTTAAGCATTGTGGCGAGGATTTTAACCCAGGCTGGATGAGAAATCAAGCGCTGCCTGCGCCGGACGCGCTTCTCTAAAACTCTGCTCATGAACCTGCGCGTTGTGTTAGCGCAAAACGATCTTGACTGGCGGCTAAGAGTCTTGCCAAACGGAAAGCCCTGAGATATGATGCTATATATTTAGTCCTTCGACCAGGTGCGGAAGACCGAAGATTAATGGTGAATTGCAGGTGAAGAGCGATGATTTGGGCTGAAATTGATTGGGATCTATGTCTTGGCTGCCACCCTTGCCTGGCGCAGCGAGCGTGCAGCATGCATGCGATTGTTAAAATTGCACCCGATGAGCCCGCTTTCATTGAGTTAGATCGCTGCCATGGGTGTGGGAAGTGCATCCCGGCTTGCTACCATGCGGCGATTCATCTGGTGCGGGTGAGCCAGTTAGCAGATAAATCTCGGGTTCAACCAGGCGAAGCACCCTGAAAACCTGGAAATCTTGACGAATTAGCAGGGGGGAGAGATCGGGAGGTTGATTTTGGCGAATGCTCCATTGATCGAGACGGAACAGCTGACCAAACGCTTTGGGGATAAGCTGGCGGTGGATCAGGTAAGTTTTTCGGTGTATGCAGGAGAAATTTTCGGCTTCTTGGGTCCGAATGGCGCGGGTAAGACGACCACGATCAAGATGATCGCCGGGTTACTCAAACCCACCTCTGGCACAGTGAAGGTGGCAGGTTTCGATGTGCAAGCTGAGCCGTTGAAAGCCAAAGCTGCCAATGGCTTTGTACCGGATAACCCCAATCTGTATCCAAAATTGAGCGGGCGCGAGCTCTTGCGTTTTGTGGGCGACCTGTACAGCGTGCCCAGCGCCCAGATCGAGCGACGCAGTGAGGAATTGTTGCGCTTATTCGATCTGGCAGGCGCAGCGGATGATCCTATTGATTCATATAGCCATGGTATGCAGCAGAAAACCGCCCTGGCGGCTGCCCTGGTGCATGACCCGCGTGTCCTGGTGCTGGATGAGCCGACAGTTGGGCTGGACCCAAAGTCTGCACGACTGATCAAAGATATCTTGCGCCAGCTTGCGGAGCGCGGCGCGACGGTATTCCTTTCCACGCATATCCTGGAAATCGCTGAGCGAATGTGTGACCGGATTGGCATTATCAGCCAGGGGCGTTTGATTGCCATCGGTACAATGGGCGAGCTGCGTTCCGCGAGTACCGGGCAGGATAGCCTGGAGGATATCTTCCTCAGCCTGACGGGTGGCACCGAATATGCTGAAATCGCCGAGGTCCTGAAATGAGCACTGCCCAGGTTTGGGTTGCGCCGGCTTTATGGGCGTCGGTGGGAAAATTGTTGCGCCTGCGCCTGCGTATCTGGTGGAGTGGGATCAAGCGCGCTTCCAAACGGCGCAAGGTTGGCCTGGCAATCTTTGCACTGCTGATCCTGGCTGGCCTGGGGCTGTTAATCTTTCTAAGCTGGTCGCTGTTGCGCTTCATCCAATCACCTCAACTGGCTGAAATGGTTGGAGATCAGGGCGCCTTCATCGATAGCCTGCCGGTCTTGCTGGTTGGAGGTGCTTTTTTGGGCATCTTGCTGACCAGTTTTGGCGTACTGCTCCAGGCGCTTTACCTTGCCAACGACATGGATTTCCTCCTGGCAGCCCCAATTCCAATCCGTGCGGTATTCATTGCCAAGCTGCTGCAAGCCATTCTGCCAAACCTGGCTTTGATCAGTCTATTCAGTATCCCTATCCTGGTCGGCCTGGGTTTGGCGCGTGGTTATAACTTGCTCTACTATGTACTGATCGGGGTCGTCATCCTGGCTCTGGCGCTGGCCGCGGCCGGGCTGGGTGGATTGCTGGTGATGGGGGTGGTGCGCATCTTTCCTGCCCGGCGGGTAGCTGAGGTCCTGGGGTTCGTTGGAGCGATTTCGTCATTTATCTGCTCCCAGTCCGGCCAGTTTGCCAGATTTGAGGATGTACCCCCTGATCAGGCTGTGCAGGTGATGAATAATTTCTCGCGCTTTACTTCGCCCTGGTCCCCGTTAAGCTGGCCCGGGCAAGCGCTGGTGAGCCTGGGTAACAACCAGTGGCTGGCGGGCTTTGGCTATTTGGTGCTCACCCTGGGAATATGTGCAGCTTTCTTCTATTCCAGCCTGGTGGTGGCGGAAAAGCTCTATTACAGTGGCTGGGCTAATATGCAGAATAATCGGCGCAAGAAAAAAGCCGCCGCAAGCGCTCGCCCTGTGCAGGCCAATTCCGTGCGTGCGATACTGACGCGCTTGCTGCCTCAGCCTGTGCGGGCAATTATGCTCAAAGATTTTTACATGTTGCGGCGAGACCTGCGCAACATGTCGCAATTGATTACCCCGCTCATTTTTGGGATTGTGTACGCTTTTATGATCTTGCGTGGAGATGATCCAATGCCGTCGCCGGATGTCGATACGCCCGTATGGATCGCTGAAGCAATGCGCAACCTGCCCTTATATATTAATGTTGCCCTGGCGATGTTTGTGAGCTGGATGCTAGTATCGCGCCTGGCAGGCATGGGCTTCTCCCAGGAGGGGAAAAGCTACTGGATGCTGAAAGCTGCCCCGCTCAGCACCGCGCAGCTCCTGGGGACTAAATTTTTGGTGGCCTTTTTACCTTCGCTTGCGTTGGGCTGGATTTATTTATTAATCATATCCATGCTCCAGCCTGCAGGTTTGAGCCAATTATGGTTTACTTTGCCAGTGGTGGCTCTGACGACGGCTGCAAATACAGGGGTGAACCTGGCTTTTGGCGTTGCCGGTGCAAACATGACCTGGGAAGACCCGCGCCGTATGACAACCGGCTTGAATGGCTGTTTGGCTGCGTTGCTCACCATGCTGCTCCTGCCTTTCTGCATGCTGTTATTCTTTGGTCCGGCCATATTGATCGCTATGCTGGGTGTGTCACCCATCCTGGGGCAGCTCGTGGGCTTACTGGTGGGCGGGTTGGCATGTGCTGCGGCGGCGATACTACCCCCATGGTTGGTTCGCAAGCGTGTGCCCAGTCTGGATGAGCCGGCCGCGTGAGCTCGTTTATCCACTGAAATCAGGCTAACCTGGAAAATCAGGCTAACCTGGAAAATCAGGCTAACCTGGAAAATCAGGCTAACCTGGAATAAAAAATCGGGGCTGTCACATCAGACAACCCCGCTTTTTATTTAACAACTAGCTGGACTACTTGCGGAACTTCAGCGCCGAATGAGCTGCTGCCAGGCGCGCCACCGGCACGCGGAAAGGCGAGCAGCTTACGTAGTTATTGCCAATCATATGGCAGAACTCGATCGAATTCGGATCGCCACCATGCTCTCCGCAGATACCCACTTCCAGGTCAGGGCGTGCCTTGCGGCCATCATCCACGGCGATCTGCATCAAGCGCCCCACACCCTCGCGGTCGATAGTCTGGAAGGGATTCTTGGGCAGGATGCCTTGCTCAACATACGTGATCAGGAAGTTGCGCTCAGCATCGTCACGGCTATAACCGAAGGTCATCTGCGTCAGGTCATTGGTACCGAAAGAGAAGAATTCGGCCAGGCCGGCAATTTCGGCTGCTGTGACTGCGGCGCGCGGGATCTCGATCATGGTGCCGAACTTATACTCGAAGGATACCCCCTTTTCTTCCATCACGGCCTTGGCAATTTTCTCCAGGCGTGGCTGGATCCAGTGCAGCTCATTGACCGTACCGGTCAGGGGGATCATCACTTCCGGTTTCACTTCGACGCCTGCCAGGGTCTGGTTGGCGGCAGCTTCGAAGATTGCCCGTACTTGCATCTCAACAATCTCAGGCATCTCGATGCTCAGGCGCACACCCCGCAACCCCATCATCGGGTTGGATTCATGCAACGAGCGCACGCTGGCAAGTAATTTTTCCTTGTCTTCCAGGCCTTTCGTCTCACCTTTGACGCGCATGGTGATGACTTCTTCCAGCAGGGCTTCTTCGGAGGGCAAGAACTCGTGCAAGGGCGGGTCGATCAAACGGATGATGACCGGCAGGCCGTCCATTGCGGCAAACAGACCTTCGAAGTCGGCGCGCTGGTAAGGCAGCAGCTCGTTCAGGGCCGTCGTGCGCTCAGCAGAAGAATCGGCCAGGATCATGCGCTGCACGATCGGCAAGCGCGCCGGCTCGAAGAACATATGCTCGGTGCGGCACAGGCCAATGCCCTTGGCGCCGTAAGAGCGCGCCCGGCGGGCATCCGCGGGATAGTCGGCGTTGGCCCAAACCTGCAAGCCACGCGTCGGCCAACCCTCAGGAGCTGTGCGAATGCCGGGGGTAGCACAGATCTCGTCTGCCCATGTCAGCAGGGTGAGCAGGTCGGTTTGTTCATCCAGGTTGGGAGAGGTGGTCGGGATTTGGCCCAGATAAACTTCACCCGTGCTGCCATCCACGGAGATCCATTCGCCTTCTTTAACTACCTGACCATTGGCGGCCATCTGGCGTTTTTCAAGGTCAATACGGATCTCGGATGCGCCAACGATGCAGGGCACGCCGAACTGGCGGGCAACCACGGCCGCGTGAGAAGTGGCTCCACCCTCACTGGTCAGAATACCTTTGGCAGCCAACATCCCATGTACGTCATCTGGCTTGGTGAATGGGCGCACCATGATCACGTCCTGCTTGCTTTCTTTTGCCATGCGCTCTGCAGTGTCGGCGTCGAAGTACACTTGGCCAACAGCTGCGCCAGGGGAGGCGTTCACACCTTTGGCATATAATTTACCCCCGCTCGACGCCGCGGCTTTGGCTTTCGCATCGAATTGTGGGTGCAGGAGCGTGTCAACATTTTCAGTGGTCACGCGTAAAATCGCTTCTTCTTTGCTAATGAGGCCCTCATTGACCATATCCACGGCAATCTTAACTGCGGCTTTGGCAGTGCGCTTGCCGTTCCGGGTCTGCAGCATCCACAGGCGGTTGTGTTCAATGGTGAATTCAACATCCTGCATGTCTTTGTAATGTAGTTCAAGCTTATCAGTAATTTCCAGGAATTGCTTGTAAGCCTCAGGCATCTCGCCAGCCAGCTGGGCAATTGGGTTGGTGTTACGGATACCGGCTACCACGTCCTCACCCTGGGCATTCAAAAGATAATCGCCATACATAACGTCATCGCCGTTAGCAGGGTCGCGGGTGAAGGCGACCCCGGTGCCGGAGTCCCAGCCCATATTGCCGAAGACCATCGTCACAATATTGACTGCTGTGCCCAGATCGTGGGCAATGCCAGCCGCATTGCGATAGTCTCTAGCGCGCTTGCCATTCCATGATTTAAATACCGCTTCAGTTGCCAGGCGCAGCTGCTCGTATGGGTCCTGCGGAAAATCGAAGCCTTGTTCTTTGCGGACAACCTGCTTAAAGACTTCGGTGAGCTTTTTCCAATCCTCGGCGGTTAAATCGGTGTCGGACTGGACACCTTTGTTGTGTTTGTAGGCTTCCAGAGGATCTTCGAAGGCTTCATCAGAAATGTCCAATACCACCGAGCCAAACATTTGCACTAACCGCCGGTAAGAATCGTATACAAAACGTTCGTCACCGGTCAGCTCGATCATACCCTGGGCGGTGGCATCATTGAGCCCCAGGTTGAGCACCGTATCCATCATGCCCGGCATGGAGAACTTGGCGCCAGAGCGGCAGGATACTAGCAGAGGATTTTTGGGATCACCAAACTTTTTCCCGGTTAATTTTTCAACTTGCTGCATTGCTTCGAGCTCTTGATCCCACATACCCTCGGGGAATTTCTCGCCTGCGGCCAGGTAGGCGTTACAGGCTGCTGTGGTCACGGTGAACCCGGGAGGCACGGGTAGGCCGATGCGGGTCATATCTGCCAGGTTAGCTCCCTTGCCGCCCAGCAGGGCGCGTACATTGTCCCAATTACCATCGACAACTTTCTCGGCCTCTTCTACTTCATCGAAAAGGAAAACCCATTTCTTAGACATAACTTTTTCTCCTATATATGGTTGAATAATAGCTGCAATCCAACGGAATAGTTTACCACAAAACCTACTACTGCATTTGGTAAAACAGACCTCATTCGTCGCCTTAGATGGGTAATATTCACAGTACGTGTGCACGCAAGAGTTGTCAGAAAAGAGGAGCCTGAGGTAGGATAGGATTTTCCACAAACCATTCTACCGGAGGCTCCGAATGAACTATAGCACTGAAACCATCAATAGTGTAGGGCGGGAATTAGCTGCGATGTTCAAAAATGCGGTGGTTGAACAACACACTGCGGGTCAAGGAACGACAACGATAGCGCAAATAGAGACGGGCATACGAGAAGCATTGAGGCAGATAGGAATGCAAGCATTGGGTATATTTTTGAGTTCGATGCAGACAACACCCGCGAGCGAAATTGCATGTACGTGTGGCGGGATCTTGAAATACCAGCGAATGCGGCCTGCGACGGTGATCAGTGTGTTTGGGAAGGTGAGGTATGAGCGGGCATATTATGCGGGTTGTAGTTGTAAGGAAGGCAAAGCACCGCTGGATGAGCAGTTTGGGTTAGAGCCAGGAGCGGTGACTGCCGGGCTGGCAGCACTGCTGGCTTTAGCTGGGATTGAATTCTCGTATGATGAAAGCCCAAAATGGTTACAGGCCTATCTACTGTTTGACGTTTCCGAAAACACAGTACGTTCGGAGACAGAGCGAATGGGAGTGTTGCAAGAGAAGCTAGAAGAAGATCTCGTGAAACAAAGCCAGAATGAAGAATATCTACAAAAACGTCAACGTCATCCGGGTACCGTGGTTACTCGGATGTACGGATCCATGGATGCTGCCAAAGTACGCATCGAACCTCGACCCAAGAAAGGCGCAAAGAAAGCAGCACACGAAGATTGGCGGGACGTGAAAGTGCTGTGTTGGTATGAAGTAGAAACCGTATCGCCTGCACAGTGTTCAACTCGCCAACGAGAAAAGGCGCTGCGGGAGCAAGCTGTCTTGCGTGCCAAAAACATGCGCTATTTCTGCGATATCACCGAAGCAGAAGACTTTGGAAAACTCCTGTGGGCTACCGGCTGTGCGGTCAATGCCGTCTTGAGCCCAGAACTGGTGTTCTTGGGAGATGGCGCCGTCTGGATTTGGAAGCTGGTCGCTCAGTATTACTCCAATGCAGTCCAAATCGTGGATTGGTACCATGCCGAAGAACACTTGGAAGGCGTCGCCTTGGCTGCTTTCACCACACTCCCACAACGAGCCCTCTGGCTTGAAACCGTCACTCAGTCTCTCTGGGATGGACAGGTAGAAGACGTCATCCTCGCCTGTGAAGACTTGGCCTCCTCTTGCCTAAAAGCGCAACAGGCTGTCACCTATTTCACCAACAATATGGAGCGGATGCGCTATGACAAATTCCGAGCCGCCGGCTACATGATCGGCAGCGGTACGATCGAGAGTGGCTGTAAGCAAATTGTGAGCCAACGCCTCAAGCTTCCCGGTGCTCAATGGGAAGTTACAGGCGCCGTTCAAACAGCCAAAGCGCGGGCTGTCTGGCTCAGCGGGCAATGGCATACTTTGTGTGAGCGGCGCTCGGCTCTCCCTTTAGCCATCTGACAACCTTTGCGTGCACACCACAGTACCAATCTTGTTGACAGGTTCCCCTATCCCCGGTATAATACCGTCCGCACTCAAGCCCCGGCTGTAAGCTGCTGGGGCGCTATTCTGTATCCCAAACTTCCCCGCACCTGGGCGCTTCGTCTGGGTTCCTCGAACAGCTCGCACAAATGCGCGTAGCGTGTGGTGAAGTGAAGCTTGGAGAAAATAATGAAATATGCTATTGTGGAAGATGGCGGTAAGCAATACCGCTGCGTGGAGGGAGGCACCATAGATGTTGACCTCTTCTCTGCGGAACCGGGCGAGCAGGTGGATCTGGAACGGGTCCTGTTGGTCGCAGATGGTGACGATGTCATGATAGGGACGCCGCTGGTCGAAGGCGCTAAAATTCAGGCGACTGTTGTAGACCAGATCAAAGGCCCCAAGGTGGTGGTGTTTAAATATAAGCCGAAGAAGCGCATTCGCGTGAAGACCGGCCACCGCCAGAAATATACTCGCCTGCAGATCGACTCGATCGTGCTGATATAAGAGGAAGGTAGCCATGGCACACAAAAAAGGTGGCGGCTCGAGCCGCAATGGTCGTGATAGTCAGAGCAAGCGTTTGGGCGTGAAGAAATATGGTGGGCAGGTTGCGCGCTCCGGTAATATTCTGGTCCGCCAGCGCGGAACGCTGATTAAACCCGGCGAAAATGTGGGTGTAGGCCGTGATCACACTCTGTTTGCAACCGCAGACGGGCTTGTCCTGTACGAAACCATCCGCGATGACCGCAAACGCGTCAGTATTGTACCGGTTGAAGAAAAGAGCGAATGAGATGAAAAAGGATATCCATCCGACATATTACACCGATGCCAAGGTGATTTGCGCATGTGGCAACACCTGGACTACCGGTTCAACCCGTAAGCTCATTCAGACCGATGTTTGTTCGAAGTGTCACCCATTCTTTACGGGTGAGCAGCGTATCGTTGACACCGAAGGCCAGGTGGACCGCTTCTATAAGAAGCTCGAAGCACGCAAGCAATATCTAAGCGATGTGGAAGCGCGCGCCACGGCTCGCACCTCCCTGGACCGCACGATTGCTGAGCTGGAACTCGGCTCACGCCCCACAGAAAGCCTGGCGAAAGCCGGCATTAATAACGTGGGCGATGTCCTGGCCAAGCTGGCGTCCGGTGAAGCCGCCGTGCTAGCGATCGAAGGTTTTGGTCGCAAGTCCCTGGCTGATCTAAAAAAACGCCTGCGCCAGTTCGGATACGAGCTGCCGGAAGCCGCTGAAGAAATCACCGTCTGATTTCTGACTCCATAAAGGTTTTCAACAGGCAGGCGTGCTTTTACGCCTGCCTGATTTTGTGTTAACACAGAGGATCCTTAGATTACGTAATGCGCTGGCAGATGAAAAACTTGGCGCAAGCGCCTTTCAGGCGGTACAATAGGTCATCTATCACCCCAACCGAGGAGATCCATGAAACATCATACTGGCTCAATTGAAGTGATCACTGGCTCGATGTTTAGTGGTAAGACCGACGAGTTGATCCGCCGTTTACGCCGGGCGACCATTGCTCGCCAGAAGGTCCAGGTTTTCAAACCGCTGATCGACAATCGCTATGCCGTGGAAAAGGTTACCTCGCATGCCGGCAGTGAGTTTGATGCTATTCCGGTCCAATCTGCCCAGGATATCCTTGGTTTGCTAAACCCCCTCACCACAGTGATTGCGATTGATGAAGCCCAATTTTTTGATCAGCAAGTCGTGCAATTGGCGCAGGATCTGGCAGATCGCGGTTTGCGTGTGATCGTTGCCGGGTTGGATACTGACTTCCGCTGCGAGCCCTTTGGTCCCATACCTGTTCTGATGGCAAAGGCTGAAGTGGTGGACAAGCTGCATGCGATTTGCATGGTATGCGGGGAACCAGCCAGCCGCACCCAGCGCCTGGTGAATGGTAAGCCTGCCCATTATGAGGATCCGGTGGTCATCGTGGGAGCCTCGGAAATGTATGAAGCACGTTGTCGCATGCACCATGAGGTTCCTCGAAAATAAAGAGGTGTGTTATGCAAAATTATGAAGATTATTTGGATGAAATTCTGATCACTGAGGATCAACTTCGCCAGCGCATCACCGAGCTTGGCGCGCAAATCAGCAATGACTACCGCGGTGAAAAACTGCATCTTATCTGCATCCTGCGCGGTGGGGTGATGTTCTTAACTGATCTCATGCGGGCCATCAAGATACCGAATACAGTAGACTTTATGGCGGTTTCATCTTATGGCAACAATCGCCAGAGTACCGGTCAGGTGCGCATTACCCTGGATTTGAAAGATAATATCCAGGACAGGCACGTGTTGTTGGTAGAGGATATTGTGGATAGCGGCTATACCATTGCCTCTGTGCTGGATTTTCTACAAACCCGCCATCCAAAGAGCCTGAAGGTCTGCACTTTGCTCAACAAACCTGAGCGCCGCGAAGTGGAAGTGCCGATCGATTATTGCGGATTTGATATTCCCAATAAGTTTGTCTTTGGATATGGCCTGGACATCGATGAATTTCATCGTAATCTGCCTTTCATTGCTTGTGTGGATCTGAGTCGTTATTCGCCTTCCGAATAAATCAGCATGCCCAGCAAGCCCAAACCTGCCGCTCTCAATGAGGAAGACCGGGCTGCATACGCCGGGCGGTGGGTGGCGCTGGCGGGCGGACTCGTGGTCGGGCATGGTGGTACTCCAGAACAAGCCTGGCGTGCATCTCAGGCTGCCCGCCATAAGGAATCCCATGAGGTCCAGTATATGCCTACCTTGCAACCCTTTGCATTTTCTCCTTTAATGGAGCGCGTGCGTGAAATCGCCCCGCCGGATATGCCTATTTATTTGGTTGGAGGCGCAGTCCGCGATGCCCTGCTTGGATTACCAACTCATGATCTGGATTTTGCGCTTTCCGGAGATGTTCTCGGTCTGGCTCGGCGTGTGGCAGATCATTTAGGCGGGGCATATTTTCCTCTAGACGAAGCGCGCGCCACGGGACGAGTCATTTTGGTGAATCACGGCGAGCAGAGGCAGGTGCTTGATTTTGCTGCTTTGCGTGGCTCAGACCTGGAATCCGATCTGCGGGCACGCGATTTTACAATTAACGCCATGGCTGTGGCTCTGGATGCACCGCAGGCGTTGCTGGATCCCACGGGCGGCGCGGCCGACCTGATCGCCAGACGCTTGCGAGTTTGCTCACCCGCCAGCCTGGAGGAAGACCCACTGCGCATCTTGCGCGGGGTGCGCCATGCAGCAGCACTACAGCTTAATATCGATTTACCGACTCGCCAGCTCATGCGCCAGGCAGCTCCAAATCTGGTGCGCGTCTCACCAGAACGTGTGCGTGATGAGCTCTTTCGCATTTTCGGCGGCCGTCGCCCGGATCTGGCGATTAGAGCGCTTGATCTGCTGGGAGTTCTGCCTGTAATATTGCCCGAGCTGCTGGCTTTACAGGGGGTGCTTCAATCCCCGCCGCATGTCTATGATGTATGGAACCATACCCTGAATGTACTGAAGCACCTGGAACAAATATTTGAGGTATTGCTTGTTGAACACGACCCAGAACGGGTTAATTCCTGGACATTGGGGTTGATCTCTGTGCGCCTAGGCCGTTATCGCAACCAGTTCAGAGATCACTTTGCCCAGACGCTTCTCAATACAGATCGTTCCCTGCTTTCGCTGCTTTTCCTGGCGGGGTTGTATCACGATGTGGCCAAGCCTCAGACGCGTACAACCGACGACAAAGACCTTGTGCACTTTTATGAGCATGATGCCATTGGAGCTGACCTGATCGCCTGGCGCGCCAATGCTCTGCACCTTAGTAATCCAGAAATCGAGCGCTTGCAAACAATTGTGCGCCAGCACATGCGCCCTCATTTCATGGCGAAAGAAAGCGGGCAGATCTCGCGCCGGACGATCTACCGGTTCTTCCAGGCTACCGGGCAGGCGGGTGTGGATATTTGCCTGCTCTCTCTTGCCGATCGCCTGGCAACCTCTGGACCTGGTTTGTCACAGGATGTTTGGACGCGGCAATTGGATGTGGTGCGTACTTTGCTGGAGGCGTACTGGGAGCAACCAGAGCAAAGTGTTTCTCCCCCACCATTAATCAGCGGGCACGATCTGATAAATCTCTTCCACCTGGCGCCAGGTTCGCAAATCGGGAGCCTGCTGCAGCACGTGCGAGAAGCCCAGGCAACCGGGGAAATTCAGGATCGCCAGCAGGCTTTAGATTTTATCCACCGAACGCTGGATTCAACCCTTGATGCGCATCAGTGAAATTAGCCAAAGTCTTAAAGTCAATTGCCCTCCCCACGCAAATCCGGGGAGGGCAATCTATATTAACCAACATAATATGCAGAAGATCAGGGGAAGATTTCAGTTAGGAACGGCTGGTAAAAGCACCGGCAGCCGTTCTCGTGGGAGCAGCCTTCCACGGGCAAGCGCGGGACCTGATCTTTGGGGTAGGCGCCTTCCATCTCCCGACAGGCTGGGCAGCAGTCGTCGGATACGACAATGCGTACGTAGCGCACGCGCGGGTTGATCTGGAATTTTTTTAAAGCAATAGCTGTTTCGGACATTTCGCTTAAATCAGCCTGGCAATTAATGCAGTATTGAGCATTGTCAGGCGATTGAGCATGGCAGTTGGAGCAGGTTTGCAAGATGCGCCTCCTGTGAAGATTTTCTTTATTCTAATCCAACTGGCAACAAGATCAAAGGGGAAAATCAACAGAGTGTGATCAAACCGGATTGGACTGGCACTAACCCTGCAACAAACCCTCCAGAATGGTTAAAGAGTAGCCGCCTGGAGGGAGGCCAGGCGGCTCAGGACGGAAGGAGACACCCTTTTATTTATGAATATAGTGTCAGACGTGACTGGGTGCTTTCTTGCTCAGCTTTGGCGCGGCGAGCCAGCTTCTTTATATGAGCAATAAGCATGCTGCTTGGCATCGGTTTGAGCAGGTAGTCATCTGCGCCCTCATCCAACGCCCGTGCAACCATACCGGGTTTGCTGACTGCCGAGAGCACCAGGATCGGCACCTGGCTGAATTTGCGGATTTCTTTACATACCTGCCAGCCATCCATATCGGGCATCAACAAGTCCAATACAACTACCTCAGGTTTGACCTGGCGTACCAGATCGATGCCCAGGACGCTGCTGTTCGCGGCGACCACATCGAACGTATTCGGTTCGAGGATCACTTTGAGCATGTCGGTCATCTCTTTGTCGTCGTCAATTACCAAAACTTTGGTCTGCACGCTGCTTCTCCAAATATTGCATTGCAACAAGAATGCTGGGCATGTCTGAGATCGAACTACCAACCGGCTGTTCCTGTGTACGTCCCCTATTATGCACGAAAACCAAAGCGCCTTACCTTACAAACACTTTACAATGAAGGTGCACACTGTTGCAGACAGTTACCTCGCCCCTTGTATGCGAATCTTTTGGACTTAAACGAAAAAAAGCGAAACGGCTTGCCGGAAGACACATTCAACGATATGATAGGGTTGTACGACCAAGGCTTCCATGATGCAGCAAGATATCTCCTGCCCGAACTGTACCCAACCGGTCGATCCAAACGCCCGGTATTGCGCCAATTGTGGGGTCGATCTGGCGCTGGCAGCCGCCCTGGCAGAGCGCGAAGTGATGGCGCAAACGCTCCCGCCCGAGAGCCTGCTGCCCCTGGCCCCCGAAACTTTGGTGCCGCGTATGGGTGATACCATGCTGGAGCGGGGAATCTTGACCCCAGAGCAGCTTAGGTTGGCGTTGGATTACCAACAGCAGTTACAGGAACAAGGCCAGCCTCGCCTGCTGGGTCAAACTTTGATCGAGTTAGGATTGGTAGACCGCGAAACCCTGGATCAGGTGATCACTCTACAAATTATTCAGCTTCAAAAAGCCTTGCAGGATGCTAATCGTAAGCTTGAACAACGCGTTCAGGAACGGACGCTCCAATGGTCACAAGCAATGGAGCGACTGACAGAATTGAACCGCTTAAAGGCAAATTTTATTTCCACTGTCTCTCACGAACTGCGCACACCACTCACGCATTTGAAGGGCTATTTGGAGCTGCTGGCCAATGGCGACATTGGCGCGCTTTCGGAAGAGCAGCTATCCGCTGTGGCAGTGATGCAGCGCTCGGAACTACGCTTGGAGAATTTGATTGATGATCTGATCCAGTTCTCACTGGTTTCGCGTGGCGAATTGAGCTTAAATACTGGACAGGTGCAGCTGGGGGATTTGGCGCGTGCGGCTGTGCTGCAGGCAAACCCCAAGGCGCGCAGTAAAAGTATTGATCTCCAGCTACAAATTGCCCAGGCGCTGCCGGAGATATGGGCAGACGAGGAGAAAATTGGTTGGGTGCTCTCGCAGCTCCTGGATAATGCGATAAAATTTACTCCAGTGGCCGGGCAGGTTCAAGTTATATTGACGACCGATACCGATACGGTAACGGCGACCGTCAGGGATACTGGGATAGGTATTCCGCCAGAACGACAAGCGGAAATTTTCGTTGCCTTCCACCAACTGGATAGCTCTTCAACGCGCCGGCAAGGCGGCACAGGTTTAGGGCTGACCTTGGTGCGCCGGATTATTGATGCGCATGGCTCGCAGGTTAAACTTATTTCCGAAGTAGGGCAGGGAACCAGCTTCTCGTTTTCCTTGCCGGCAGCTCATCACGCTACTATTCAACAGTTGTGGTCGCCTGTTCAAAGGGGTGAGGATGAAAGCGATTAAACCTGATACTGGCGGTTTGCGCCCGCAGGAATTAGAGGCTATTTATACGATCAGCCGCGCTGTTGCCCGGGCAGTGGATACCGAAGCGGCACTGGACGAGATCATCCGCCTGGTGCGCCCGGTATTTATTTTTGATAATTTTGTCGTTTACACCTGGCGCAGCGAAGAAGGCATACTCGATCTGACCTTTGCCAGGGCGATCGGGCGTGGGCGATTTCGCGAGGCTGATTTGGCCTGGGGCGAAGCTGTGGCGGTGGATGCTTTCCATAGTCGCCAGACGATCCTGCGCCGTGAAGAATTGACTGATGACGATCCAACCAGCCGAGATCGCACCAGCTTGCGCTATTACCTGGGTATGCCGCTCAACCTGGGAGAAGAAGTGGTCGGTTCGCTGGTCTTTGTGCGCTTTGGCGGCCCTCCTTACTCTCCCGATCACATCCTGTTAGCCGAATTCATCGCCGTCCATGTTGCTCAGCTTCTCAGCCGTCACCAGCTTGTAGAACGTATTGCCCGCTTGGAAGCTAAACGCCAGCTGGACAATCTTCAAGACGGTTTCATGGCCATGGTTTCGCACGAATTGCTCACCCCTTTGGGTTTTATTAAGGGCTATGCCACAACACTCCTGCGCCAGGATACGCAATGGGATGAAACAACCCGCCTTGAATTTCTTACCATTATCGACGAAGAGGCTGACCGCCTGCACGAGCTGATTGACAATCTGATGGATTCCTCCCGCCTGCAAGCTGGAACCCTGCGCATGAGTTTCCAACCTGTCAAGCTGGATACATTCCTGCGCGATGTGGCCCTGCGCGCCAGCTCGCGTGAGGAAAAGCTCAAAATTGATTTGCGCATCAACATAAATGGCTTACAGGTGATTGCCGATCCGACCCGCTTGGCGCAGATTTTCGATAATCTGCTCAACAATGCTGTGAAATATGCGCCAGGCTCGCCGATCACCATCGGCCTCGATCTGGATAATAAAATGGCGCGCATTACCTTGAGTGATCAAGGTCCGGGTATTGAGCCGGAGCATCTTGTACATCTCTTTAAGCGCTTTTATCGGGTTCCTGGACAGAACACATCGATTCGCGGAACCGGTTTAGGTTTATACATATGCAAAAAGATCATCCAAGCCCACCAAGGAGAAATGGTTGTGGAATCCGAGCCGGGCAAGGGGACTGCTTTTAGCATTTATTTGCCCACCGAAAAGGTGGCTTTAGGACAGAGTTCCATCGTTCAGGAGGTGAATTCATGACGCAAAGTATATTAATTGTTGATGATGAGCCGCGCTATTTACGTCTGATGGAGGCAAACCTGGTTACGGAGGGTTTTCATGTCTTCCAGGCAACCAACGGGCAAGAAGCGGTCGATGTGGTTGTCGAGAAGCATCCTGATTTGGTGTTTCTGGACATTATGATGCCGGTCTTGGATGGGTTTGGGGCATTGGAGCGCATTCGCGAATTCTCCAATGTGCCCATCATCATTGTTACAGCGCGCGGTAGTGAGAATGACCGGGTGCGCGGCCTGGACCTGGGCGCAGATGACTATATCGTCAAGCCTTTCTCGGCGACCGAGTTATTGGCTCGGGCGCGGGCTGTGCTGCGTCGTGCACAGACTTCGGGAGGCAGTTTTCAGCAGTCCATCTTCACACATGGAAATCTGCGCATTGACTTTGCCCGGGCGGAAGTCTACAAAGGGGATAAAATGGTCTTCCTCTCGGCTACGGAATACCGCCTGCTGCTCCAATTTGCCCATAATCTGGGCAGTGTGCTCACCTCAGACCAGCTCCTGACAGATGTTTGGGGCCCAGAGTATAAGGATGACAAAGAAATCCTGTGGGTGAGTATTTCCCGCCTGCGCCAGAAACTAGAAGGGGACCCTAAAAACCCACGCCATATTGTCACCCGCTCGGGATTAGGTTATACCATGCCGCAAATGTAGGATACTGAGCGCATGAAACCATTAAACACACATTTGATTCGCGCTAAAAAACTGGGCGTTTTGATCCGAGATGCTCGCCTGTCTGCGGGGCGCAGCATTCCTGATTGCGCTGCTGCTATGGGCGTGGGCGTTGAGATCTATGAGGCTTTTGAATTAGGCGAGCAATCCCCATCTTTGCCGGAGCTGGAATTCCTGGCTTATTATCTGGATATTCCTCTGGAGCATTTTTGGGGTCAGGAAACATTGAGCGCCAAGCTTGAAAAGAACCGCGTCGATATTCAAAAGCTAACCATCGCCCGCCAGAGGGTGATCGGCGTGCTGTTGCGCAAAGCGCGCCTGGAGGCTCAAAAGACTCTGGAAGACGTTGCTCAGGCTGCAGGGTTGGCGGTTGACGACCTGGAAGCCTATGAATATGGCGAGCTTCCTGTACCGATACCGGTGTTGGAGCAGCTGATTGGTCTCTTGAATCGCGATTTGCGTGAATTCCAGGACCGCAAAGGACCCGTCGGAGTGTGGTTCATCCAACAGCGCGCTCTGCATGAATTTAAGGATCTGCCTCCAGAATTGCAGGAATTTGTTTCCCGCCCAATTAACCGCCCATATCTTGAACTGGCGCAACGTCTGAGTGAGATGTCGGTGGATAAATTGCGCGGTGTAGCCGAAGGTTTACTGGAAATTACGCTCTAATTCTTTGCAGTCCGGATTGAGCGATCTGGAATTGGAGAGGTTCAGATGGCAGATTCCATCTCGCCGCGCAAAATTTCTGCCGAGGGACAGGCCGCCTATCAACGCGGGGATTACCTGGCTGCTGCCGAACACTTTCGCGCCGCAGCGGCTGCCTATGAAGCGGTGTCGGACTTGCTGATGGCGGCAGAAATGCGGAACAATGCCAGTGTCGCTCAACTCCAGGCGGGAAACGCCTCAGCTGCTCTGGCGGAGGTGGATGGCACCCCTGAGATATTTGCTGCTGCTGGGGATGTGCGTCGCCAGGCGATGGCCGTGGGCAATCAGGCTGCTGCCCTGGAGGGGTTGAAGCGTACCGATGAGGCCCTGGCGGCTTACGAGCTTTCAGCCGATCTCTTCCAGCAAGTGGGTGAGCCAGATTTGCGCCTGCATGCCCTGAAAGCCATGTCTGCTTTACAATTAGAATCCGGACGCCGCTTGCAGGCCCTGGCGACGATGAAAGCCGGATTGGACGATCTGAAAAAACCTACGCTCAAGGAGCGCTTTTTACAGCGTTTATTGAATATCCCCTTTCGTATGTGGAATAAGTAACTGGTATCCAGGGGAGCATGATAACCCAACTAAATCTAGCTATTCGACCGGCACTGGCCTCTGACCGGCAGCGCGTTGCCAGCCTGATCCATTTTGAAGGCCATACTCACCGCCATCTGGATTGGCGCCCGCCATTGGATTGGTTGGGCTACCAGCCTTTTCTATTGGCAGAACAACAAGGTCAATTAGTAGGAGCTTTGGCTTGCCCTCCGGATCCGGCAGATGTGGCCTGGGTACGGCTCTTTGCCAGTAGTATGCACCTGCCTATACAAGGTGTTTGGGAAGCGCTATGGGCGGCTTTACTCCAGCAAATCGCAGCAACACACACGATTGGTCGCCTGGCAGCCCTGCCGCTAAGCCACTGGTTTGAAGATTTGCTGGTTAAGAGCCAGTTCTCTGCTACCCATGCAGTAGTGATGTTGAATATTGAGCTTCCCCGCCTGACCTTTATTTCACAGCCCGCCCCCGAAGAGGTAAACTTGCGCTTGATGAGCCTGGATGACTTGCCATCCGTACAGATCGTTGACGAAGCGGCGTTCCAGCCGATCTGGCGGAACTCGCTCCCCTCCTTAGAGATTGCTTTCCAGCAGTCAGATATTGCTACGGTTGCCGAGCTGGATGGCGAGATTATTGGCTATCAGATCAGCACCGGGAATGCGGGTGGAGGTCACCTGGCGCGTCTGGCTGTACACCCCACCCAGCAGGGCCGGCGGATTGGTAAAAGCTTGTTGTTGGATATGCTCTCCCGTTACAAACGCCGCGGTATCACTCGTGTGACGGTTAACACACAGCAAAATAATCCTAGCTCACTGATTCTGTACCAGAAAGCTGGTTTTATCTTGACCGGGGAAGAATACCCGGTCTATGAATTTACCCCTTAAAATCAATAGGAGTTACGCAATTCCCGGAAAATGGGGGTTGTTGGGCGTGCTATGCACGCCCAACAACCCCCATATCCTCCAACCAAGTGCGTAAGTACCAAAAATCAATCATCTTACTTTGAGGAGCTTTGTAATGAATGAAGTAGAGAACACCTGGCGTGCTCGAGATGGGGCAGAGCTATTTGCGCGCGGCTGGCTGCCGGCTGAGAGCCCAAAGGCAGTGATTGGTTTAGTGCACGGCCTGGGTGAGCATAGCGGGCGTTACCAGCATGTGGCGGCGCATTTTGCGCAAGCGGGTTATGCGGTGTACAGCTTCGACTTGCGCGGGCATGGGAAGACCCCAGGACCGCGTGGACATGTATCTTCTATTGATCAGATCCTTCAGGATATCGACTTAATGCTGGAGAAAATCAATCAGAGTCATGCTGGCTTGCCTCGTTTCTTATATGGGCACAGCCTGGGGGGCATTCTGGTGTTGAATTATGCTCTGACTTACCAGGCCGATCTGGCGGGTGTAATTGCTACGAGTCCCGGTCTGGCTACTGCTCTTCATGAGCAGAAATTTAAAGTATTTCAGGTCCGGGTTTTAAATGCAGTACTACCTAAAATGACCCTTCCTACCGGTCTGGATGCCAACTCAATCTCGCGCGACTCAAAAGTTGTTCAGGACTATAACAACGACCCGCTGGTTCATGATCGCGCCAGTCTGGGTTTTGCCAAGGGTATGCTGGATATGGTCAATTGGGTGATGGCGCATGCCCGGGAATTCCGTTATCCGCTTCTGCTTTCCCATGGCACAAGCGACCGGCTGGCTTACGCCCGGGGCAGCCAGGAGTTTGCGAAGCTGGTTCCTGGCAATGTGACTCTCAAGCTTTGGGAAGGACTATCTCACGAAACGCACAACGAGCCTGAAAAAGAGCAGGTGCTGCAATATTTATTGGGGTGGATGGACCAACAACTTGTTCTACGGGCGAAATAATATAAAACATTATGCAAACATTAATCCAGAACCCCTCCTGGCGACTGGACAAAGCCTGTCGGGTATGGCAAAATTCATCAATTATCCGAACAGGAGATCTTATGGAAAAGAAAAAGTCCCTCTCAAAACGCGAGACCATTCGTGAGGAACGCCGCCGGAAAGAACAGCGCAACAAGCTGCTCATCATCGGTGCAGCAACGGTAGTTGCCGTGGTGCTCGGCACTATTCTGATTGTACCCAGCCTGATCAATGCCAATGCTCCGGTGGGTGAGATTGTCCAGATTACGCCGGTGGCGCATCCTATGGAAGATGGTCGCGCCCTGGGGCAGGCGGATGCGAAAGTCACAGTAGAGGTCTATGAAGATTTTCAGTGTATTGCCTGTAAAGGTTTCTCTGAAACCATAGAGCCGCTGGTCATTCAAAATTACGTGGAAACCGGCCAGGTCCGTTATGTATTCAAGCATTACCCGTTTCTGGATGATCGTTCAAGTATCAAGGAATCTGATCAGGCGGCGAATGCCAGCATGTGTGCTCTGGAACAAGGCCGCTTTTGGGATTACCATGCCATCTTGTTTGCCAATTTTGGTGAGGGGTCTGGAGCATACACGGATAAGCGCTTGGAAGCCTATGCCGATTCGTTGGGACTGGATCTGGCTGAGTTTAATGCTTGCTATAAAGACAAGCGTTATAACGATGATATTCAGCAGGATCTTGCCGATGGAACAACGCTGGGTGTGACCGGGACACCTACAGTTTACGTGAATGGCAAGCGCGCCGGTCGCGAAGGTTTCGTGGCGACGATTGAGGAGATCAGCCTGTTAATTGAGCAGGAATTGGCTGCCAGCGGTTCTTAATCTTTTGTTTTATGAATTGTGCAGCGAGCCCGGTAGATTAGCCGGGCTCGCCTTTATATTAATAGCACTTATGCACATTTTCCCCGGAGCTGCGTAGCTACTAATTAATTCAATGGAATTCCCAGGGCGGTCAGGATCGCCACGATAATCGGGGCGACGATCAGGGCCGGCAGGAAATTGCCCACCCGGATGGGCTTGATTTCCAGTAGATTGCTGATGGCTAAACCCAACAGCAGCACTCCGCCGGTAGCCGTCATCTCGTCCATCATGGCGGTGGAGAGCAGCGCCTGGGCCTGGGTGGCGACCAGGCTGATGCCTCCCTGGTAGACCAGGATCACCAGGCTGGAAAAAAGGACCCCGACTCCCATCGAAGAAGCAAAAGCCAGTGCGCCAAACGCATCCAGGATAGATTTAATTGCCAGCAAGCTGTAGTCGCCGGTCAGGCCATCCTGAATTGAGCCAAGGATGGCAATCGGGCCAATTGCAAATACCAGGGAAGCAGCCAGGAAACCGCGCACAAAGCGGCTGCCGTGATTATTGGAGACCACTTCGGTGTTGGCAGCCTGACGGCTGCGCCCTTTTGATAATCGCTCCTCCAGCCAGGCGCCCAGGTTGCGCAGGCGATCTTCGATCTGCCACCACTCCCCCAGCAGGCTGCCAATGAGCAGCGCGCCGGCAATCACCAGCGGTTGCTGGGTGTCGAAGGACATCTGGATGCCAATGATGGCGGTGAACAGCCCCATACCTGCCAGCACAGTCTGGCGGACACGGTCGGGCAGGCGCGCGCCGAATAATAAACCCAGCGCGCCGCCTATTAAGATGGCAGCAACATTGATGAAGGTTCCAGTCAAGATCGAATAGCCTCGGGGATAAAGTGGGGTTAGCCTGGATTATTGCTTGGCCAGGGTGGGTAGGTCTTTGCCGGCGGTCTCATTTTCGAGCAATTCAAGCACGAAACACAACGATGACAGCCGGTTCAAATAACGCAGCAGCTCGATATTTTCTAAATCCCCTGCATGGATCATGTGGGCGACTTTGCGCTCGGCGCGGCGTACGATGGTGCGCGCCAGGGCCAGGGCCGCGCCGGCCAGCGAATCGCCTGGCACGATGAATTCGCGCGGCATGCCCACCATGTTGCCAATCTGATCCGTTTCTGCTTCTAACCAGGCTACACGTTCGCCGCTAATATAACGAAACGTGGCTGCGTTTTCGGGCGTGGCAGATAACTCGGCCATCAGGCGGTAAAGATCACGCTGAGCCATCAAGATCATCTCAGCTGTATGCGGATGCTGGCACAAGGCGCGCGCCACACCCAGCGCCGCGCTGGCTTCGTCCGCCGATCCGATCGCTTCAGGGCGTGAATCGTATTTGGGTACCCGGCCTTCACCTAAAAGGCCAGTGAAACCGTCGTCTCCAGTACGTGTGTAAAAATCAGACATGCCCGAATTATAACCCCTTCAGCCTCGCTCCTGTCATACAATGCTGCCCGTTATCTCGAACCTCTTTGCTTGTGCAAATCCTATGTCGTTCATTTCAAATAGACAGCGCTGAGTCCAGGTAGCATCCCAGTCGTGATTACAACCTGATCGGTCCGAATTCGGGGTATAATAAAATTCCAGTGAGGGACTGACATAAGACTACGAAAGGAGTCTCATCATGCAAATTCGTTGTACAAACTGCCACCGACCCTATGCGCTCGGCAAAGTCGAGGTCCATGCTTTGTTGGACCAGATGGAAGCTGAACAGCTACACCATATCAATGCTCCCTGCCCGCACTGCCGGCGGGTAAATAGAGTGTCCCGCGATGAGTTGATGCGGGCTGCGCCAGACTGGCGCCCACAGGAAGAAAAGACGGAGACTGAATGACCTCTGCTCCCTTTTACGAGTCCCCCCAGGAGCTAAAGGCCGCCCTCAATACACAACAATATATTGCCAATGATGAAATTGCCACCATCTTGTTCCTCAGTCAGCAACTGGGGAAACCCTTGCTTACCGAAGGCCCGGCCGGGGTGGGCAAGACTGAGTTGGCCAAAGCCATCGCAGGCGCCACCGGCCGCGAGCTGATCCGCTTGCAGTGCTATGAAGGCCTGGACGAGACCAAGGCGCTGTACGAGTGGGAGTACGCTAAGCAATTGCTCTACACTCAATTGCTGCGCGATAAGCTCCAGGAGACGCTTTCACAGGCTTCCACACTCACCGAAGCTGCCGATCGACTGGCAGGTGAAGAAGATGTGTTCTTTTCCATGCGTTTCCTGCTGCAGCGCCCGCTGCTGAAGGCAATCCTGAGCGCAGAACCCACTGTATTGTTGATCGATGAAATTGACCGGTCGGACGCCGAGTTCGAAGCTTTCCTCCTGGAGGTGTTGAGCGATTTTCAGGTCAGTGTGCCCGAGTTGGGCACGCTGAGCGCCGTCCACCGCCCGCTGGTCATCCTCACCAGCAACAATACGCGCGAGCTGAGTGAGGCGCTCAAGCGGCGCTGCCTGTATCTATTTATCGATTATCCCACCCTTGAGCAGGAGATGGCCGTGGTGCGCCTGAAAGTCCCCGAGCTCTCGCCCAGGCTGGCCCGTCAGGCTGTAGAGCTGGTGCACAGCCTACGCACGCTGGACTTGCGTAAATCCCCCAGCATCAGTGAGACCCTGGATTGGGCAAAAGCACTGGTGGCGCTGAACACCAAGAATCTGGATAAGACTGCCCTGGAAACTACCTTGAGTATCCTTTTGAAACATGAAAGTGATTTGCAGCGTGCCCGGCGCTGGCTCCAGCGAAGTGATCATAGTGGAAAGCTGGACGACAGCGGGTCTTCACCGGTCACTCGCTGGCGAAATTAAAGGTTGATTTAAGTTCTGCTTGCACGCTGATTTTCCCGGTTCACTCTTATTGGTAATGGGAGGACTCCATGGAAGAACGCATCCTTAAATTTATCGCTGCCTTACGGGCTGGGGGTGTGCGTGTCAGTCTGGCAGAAAGCGCAGACGCATTCGCTGCCATCGATCGCCTGGGGGTGAAGAGTCGCGAGTCGTTCCGGCTGAGTATGCGGGCGACCCTGATCAAGGATGCTGCCAATCTGGCTGTTTTTGACGAGTTATTCCCCTTGTTTTTTGGCATTCAAGAAGCGTCACTGATGTTCAATCTCTCTCAGGAACTGACGCCGGAGGAGGCCGAAATGCTTGCCCAGGCTCTGCGGCAGTTCAATGACCGGCTGCGCAGCATGCTGGAGCGCCTGCTCAAAGGTGATCTGTTGGACTCCGATGAACTGGCGCAGTTTGGACATATGGTCGGCCTGGACCAGATCGAAAATCTGCGTTATCGCCAATGGATGGCGGGACGCTTACAGAAGGCACTGCAGTTCAAGCAGGTGCGTGATGCGCTCGAGGCGCTGGCAGAGACCCTAGAACAAATGGGGATGGACAAACAACGTGTGGAGCAGCTGGCGCGCATGTTGCAGGCTAACCAAAAAGCCCTGCAGGATCAGCTCAGCCAGTATGCCGGGCAGCGGATTGCAGAAAACATGAGCAATCGGCCTCCCGAAGCAGATGCGGATGGTCTGCTCGACCGCCCGTTCAATGCACTCTCCGACCAAGACCTGGAGCGCCTGCGCAAGGAGGTGCAGCGCCTGGCAAACGCCCTGCGCACACGCGTGGCTTTGCGCCAGAAACACGCCAAAACCGGTCAGCTGGATGCCAAAGCAACCCTGCGGGCAAATCTCAAGCACGGCAGCGTGCCGGTTGAAATCCGCCATCGCGACCGCCACCTGCGCCCCAAGCTGGTGGTGATCTGCGATATCAGCACCTCCATGCGCTCGTGCTCAGAGCTGATGCTCAGCCTGTTGTACGCCATGCAGGATCAGATCGCCAAAACGCATGCTTTTGCGTTCATCGACCACCTGGAACATATCTCTCCCGATTTGAGCAGGCGGCAGAGCGAAGAAGCTGTGAATCAGGTTTTACAGCGCATGCCTTCCGGTTATTACAATACCGACCTGGGCTTCAGCCTGGAAAATTTCTTCGATCAGTACCTGAACCTGATGGACAGCCGGACCACTTTTATCCTTGTGGGGGATGGGCGCAATAATCACAACAACCCGCGCCTGGAATTGTTCCGGCAGCTGGCGCGCCGCAGCCGGCGCACGGTGTGGTTGAATCCAGAGCCGCCCGCGATGTGGGGCTCGGGCGACAGCGACATGCTCAAATATGCCCCGGAATGCGATACCATCCTTCAGGCAGGCACGCTCTCCGAGCTAACCCGCGCCGTCGATCAATTGTTATAGGGTTTACGATGTTGATACATAAATGGGCCGCTGGTGGTGATCCAGGCGGCCCAGTGTGTTAATCAGCTCAGGTGATGGCTGGCGCTCTTGCGCCTGCTTCTTGTGGCGAGCGCAAATACAGATAATTCAATTCGCTGATGCGTTTTCCAAGCGCCTCCGATAGCGCACCGGCGGGCATGCGCCAGGTCCAGTTGCCGCTGGGGCGACCGGGGTAATTCATGCGGGCGGAATTATCCAGGTCCAGGAAATCCTGCAGAGGGGCGATGGCAAACACCGCCACAGAAGACCACACCCCGCGGATCAGGTCCCAGGCGATATCGCGCCCATCACGGTTCATATAGTGGCGGTAGAAATCCTTCTCGTCTTCTTCCACCCGCTCATACCAGCCGCGCGCGGTGTCGTTATCGTGCGTGCCGGTATATGCCACGCAGTTGACCGGATAATTGTGCGGCAGGAAGGGATCAATAGGGCCGCCGGCGAAGGCAAACTGCAGGATCTTCATGCCAGGCAGCTCGTAGCGCTCGCGCAGCGCCACCACATCCGGCGTAATCACCCCCAGGTCTTCGGCTATAATGGGCAGCTCGCCCAGCTTCTCGCGCACAGCATCAAAGAAATCTGCCCCCGGGCCGGGCGCCCAGCGCCCCTTCTCGGCAGTTTTGGCGTCGCCGGGCACTTCCCAGTAACCCACAAAACCGCGGAAATGATCAATCCGCACGATATCGACCAGCTGCAGCACTCCCTGAACGCGCTCGATCCACCATTGATAACCCTGATCGCGATGCCTGTCCCAGCGGTAAAGCGGGTTGCCCCATAATTGCCCGGTGGGTGAGAAATAATCCGGCGGCACTCCGGCGACCGAGGTGGGCATCCCTTTTTCGTCCAGATAGAACAGCTCCGGGTGCGCCCACACATCGGCGCTGTCGTGGGCGGCAAAGATCGGGATATCCCCGATAATGCGAATTTTGCGCTGGGCGGCGTGCAGTTTCAAAGCCGCCCACTGCCGGTAGAACAGGAACTGGCGGTAGGTGTGGCGCTGGATTTGCAGCAGGTGTTTTTGCGTGAAAGCCTCCAATGCCTCAGGGTCCCGGTCGCGCAGTTCCGGTTCCCAGGTGGGCCAGGGCGCTCCGCCGTGGACGTCCTTGAGCGCCATGAACAGTGCGTAATCCTCCAGCCAGGCAACCTGCACAGCCTGAAAATGGCGGAAAGCCTCGCTTAAATTGGGGCTGGCATGATAGCCAAAATATTCATAAGAACGGTCCAGAAGGTCGAGCTTCCAGGGGATGACGGCCCCGTAATCGACCTGATGCGCAGGAAACTGCGGCAGGTTCGCCAGTTCATTGGCATGGATCAGGTTATCTGCCAGCAGAGACTCCGGGCTGATCAGGTAAGGATTGCCTGCAAAAGCTGAAAAAGATTGGTAGGGCGAGTCCCCATAGCCGGTCGGGCCCAGGGGGAGCACCTGCCACAGCGTGCAGCCGTGGTCAGCCAGGTAATCAATCCAGCCATGCGCCTGCGGGCCAAGATCCCCGATCCCGTAGGGTCCGGGCAGGCTGGTGGGATGTAACAGGATCCCGGATGAACGCTCAAAGTTCATAAGGCAGCCTCTTGGTCTGGATATAGTCATCGCTGCGGATGAGCATGGAGGGCAGGTCCTCGGGGATGACATCGGTGGCGATCATGCCGCCACCTTCCACGACCACGCCCTCGGGCAGGATAGAATGTTTGCCCACCATGCAGATGCGCAGCTCGTCGGGGTGTATCTCACCCACCCTGGCGTTGGCGCCAATATGCGCGCGCTTGTCGATGATCGACCGCTGCACAATGGCCCCGCTTTCGATCACACATTCGGTGAGGATGATGGACTCCCGGATGATGGCGCCGCTTTTGACCACCACCCCGGGGGCCAGCACGCTGCGTTCGATCTCTGCGCCGGAGGCGATCACGCAGCCATCTGTGATCATGCTGTCCTTGATGATCGCCCCGCTGGCGATGCGCACGGGTGGGCGTTCTTGCGTGCGGGTGTGAATAATCCAGGAGCGGTCGTTCAAGTCAATCGAAGGCGGTTCATTGAGCAAATCCATATGCGCCTGCCAGTAAGAAGATGTGGTTCCCACATCCACCCAGTAGCCGGAATAGGGGAATGCGAACACGCGCTTGCCCTGGGCGATCAGGCGGGGGAGGATATCCTTACCGAAATCATGCGATGAATCATTGTCCTGGTGATCTTCCCACAGGGCTGTGTCCAGGGTGTCCAGGTTGAACAGGTACACGCCCATATTCGCCAGGGTGGAGGGGGGATCTTTGGGCTTCTCGACAAAGGAGGTGACCCTGTAATCATCTCCCACGCCGACAATGCCAAAACGGCTGCCTTCGGAAAGCGGCACGCGGATAGTCGCCATGGTCAGATCGGCGCCCTGGTCGTTGTGAAAGGCTACCATGGCATCGTAATTCATCTCGTAGATGTGGTCGCCGGACAGTATCAGCACGTTCTCGGGCTTGCCCTGCTTGATGAACAGGAAGTTCTGCTGCACCGCATCGGCCGTTCCCAGGTACCAGTCGGAAGCGCCGCGCGCTTTGTAAGGCGTCAGGATGCGCACCCCGCCCGTGAACTCCCGGTTCATATCCCAGGGGCCGCCGGCGCCGATGTGCTCGATCAGCGATTGCGGGCGATACTGGGCCAGGATCATCACGTCGAAAATACCCGAGTTAGAACAGTTAGACAGCGTGAAGTCGATGATGCGGTATTTGCCGGCGAAGGGTACTGCCGGTTTGGTGCGTTTTGCGGTCATGACCCCCAGCCGGGAGCCTTCACCACCTGCCAGAATTATCGCACGAGTTTTCATGCAACCCCTCCTGATGCTACTTGCAAGATGAATTTGAAATTCCAGTAACGATCACGTAATGGGTGCTCCAGCTAAATTAATTTACATGGATTTACAGGATGGACAGGATAAACCTTTCTCTGCGAACAATTTTTCTTATCCTGTAATTCCTGTCCATCCATGTTAATTACCGTCCGGTTGGGCTGTGGTCTTGGTCTTGCGGTGGCGTTTGACCGGCGCTGCGCTGCCTACGGGTCCGGT